>ERZ772860.2500-NODE-2500-length-10385-cov-2.447338_pt1 | contig 10385 bp, 9 predicted proteins | sample MGYA00511342_ERZ772860 | MGnify/ENA primary metagenome ERZ772860 (study PRJEB29015, sample SAMEA2737665) | human gut metagenome | biome: human gut; feature: human-associated habitat; material: faeces | place: China | collected 2012 ... | reverse complement strand
GCTTCGTGCATAATTGCATGAGGGAAAATTAATATAGTTCCAACTATTATCTGACTTACAATTAAAGGCAATATCTGTTTTGTAGCTATCCAAAGTTTAGATTTTCCAAGGTTTTTAGATAGTTTTACATATTCTGAAGTTTGAATCTGTTTTATTTCAGCTCTAAGAACTCTTGTTAGGGATGTCCAGTGTGTCAATGCAACACCGACAGTAACTCCAAATGCCCCTCCTCCTAATGCAATTGAAATAAGAATTATTGCCAATATGTGGGGCACAGACAGGAATAAATCTACAATCCATGAAACAAAAGAGTCAAAATATTTGTTGAAACTGGATAATAATCCAAGAATCACTGCTATTATACTACTTAATATTGATGCAACAATTCCAATCTGGATACTTAATCCTAATCCTTTTAATGTACGGGTAAACATATCTCTGCCTATCCAGTCAGTACCGAATAAGTGTTCAAATGACGGAGCCTGGTTCATTAGCTGGAAATTTGTTTTAATATCTCCTGGATTTATGGATAAGCTGGTAATTATTACTAAAACTAAAAGTAATACTATTAAAGATATAGTCAATAATGTTTTTGTTCTTAGATTCATATTTAATTTTGATGTTTTTTTGTTTTTATTGACCATCCTCTTCACCTTCTTTAATTCTAGGGTCTACAAAGTTGTAAATAATATCTGCTATTAAATTACCTACATAAACGAATATTGCACTGAACATGACAATTCCCAATAATAATGGAACATCACTTCTTAAACCTGCTGAAACTGCAGCCTGTCCAATTCCGGGATATGTAAATACTTGTTCTACAAGAACTGCTCCTCCAAACAGTTCACTGAAACTTAAAAATTGCAGTGTAATTGCTGGTAAAAGAACATTTCTGATTCCGTGTCTTTTAATAAGTGACCATCCGTGTTCTCCTCTTGCTTTTGCAAATAAGAAATAATCACTGTTCATTTCTTCAATTAACTTATCTCTGGTATACAATGCAATTTGAGCTACACCTAAGATACTTAATGTAAATGCCGGTAAAATTAAACGGTTTAACCATTCCCATATAGTTACGTCCTGGCTTAATTGGAACTCCAAGTCCTGAAGGGAACCATCCAAGCTGAATACTGAATACCATTAATATAATTAATGCAATCCAAAATGTTGGAGCAGACTGTAAAATGTAACAGTAAACTTTGATTGCTTTGTCAATCCAGGTATCTTTTTTATACCCTGCAACAATTCCTAATAAAAATCCAAGAACTCCTGATATTGCCCAGGATGTCATCATTAAGATTAATGATGCGAAAAATTTTTCTTTAATAACATCTATAACAGGTATTCTAAATATTAATGAATTTCCTAAATCACCATGAATAATATTACCTAACCAATTCATTATTTTGGCAGTTATAGGTTCATTAACACCCCAATAGGCTTCCAATGCGGCAACTTGTTCGGGACTGACAATCATATTACTGATATAAGTCTTTACAGGATTTATTGGTGATAAATCGACCATTATAAAACTGATTATAATAATTGCAATAAGTAGAATGATAAATCTTACCAGCCGATATCCTAAAAATTTGAGTATTTTTTCATAATTTGACATAATATCGTTGTCCAAAAAAAGTAATAAAATGATTTTAAATGATTTGAATCATTTAAATCATTTTTCTATTGATGAAACACGTTTCCAGTCATATATGTTTCCAAATATGTCTCCTCCGTGAGGTTGTAAAAGAGCAGTATCGTTGGATATGTCTAAGCTGTCATCTACGAAATATCCGTATTTGATTTCACCAATCCATAACCATGATGCGTCACCTTGTGGTGAAATACCATGACTGCCGTCCCAAACTGCATTAGACCATTCGGAATATGAACTTTCACGTGATAATTTAAATGCATTGTCAATATGTTGATCAACAACACTGTTGTTTACATATGATGGGTTATTGTATCCAATACCTGCCTGGGAACTGTGGTATTCTGACCATATTGTTGATGGGTCAGTACTTCCGAATCCCCAGACAATTGCCTGTGAATTTTTAATTCCATCCATTTCATCCCAATTAGAACCAATAGCTTTTACTTCAATACCCATTTCTTTTGCTTGTTCAGAAACAGAAACTGCAATTGCTTGTCTTTCAGGAGCATTAGATGAGTAATATAGTTCAAAGGATGCTTTTGTCCCGTTTTTCTCACGGATTCCGTCACCATCACTGTCAACCCATCCGGCTTTTTCCAAGGTTTCATTTGCTTTTGCAATGTCTCCGTCTTCAATAGCAGTTGCATTGTTTGCCCATGGTAATTGGTGAGCAATTCCATCGTAATTAGGATATCCTATTCCGTTTAATGCACCTTCACAAAGGCTGGTTCTGTCAATACCATAGTTTAGAGCTTTTCTAATTGCGATATCTCCAGTTACATTGTTACCTACATCTCCACCGTCAGGATTCTTTTCACCAGTATTCATTTTAGTTGGTAGGGAAATTCCTCTTACATCAATACTGTCCATGAGATACATAGTGTATCCGTCAACATTTTCTTTTGCATAAGCTAAAGGTACAGCAGATACATCTACTTCTTTATTTTTAGCAGCATTAAATGCAGCTTCATTTTGAGCAAAAAGAATAGTTAATTTTTTGAATTCCGGTTGGTCTCCATAATAATTGTCATTTCTTTCTAAAATTACTTGCTGACCTTTATCCCATTGAGCAAATTTATATGGTCCTGATCCAACAGGGTTACTTCCATAAGTTTCATTGTTGTAGGAATCAGAAGGTACTATGCCAATATATGCTAATTTATCTAGGAAAGTAGAATCAGATTTGTTTAAATCAAATTGTACTGTAGTTGGGTTTACTGCAGTTGCATTATTCATATTACTTAAGTCTAAGCTAGCTCCAGTTTTTTTAGCTTCATTATATGTAAATGCAACATCTTCAGCATCTAATGGTGTGTTGTCGGTAAATTTAACATCATCTCTTATTTGAACAGTGTATGTTTTATAATCATCACTTATGGTATAATTAGTGGCTAAATCATTTTCATAACTCATATTTCTGTTCATTTTTAATAAAGTACTTTGTATTAAAGGTTCTGAATAATAGTTCCAACCTAAAATCGGATCAAAACCAGATTCTGGTTCTCCTCCGTGACTGTAAGCTGCAACTACAAGTTCGTCATCAGCACGTTCTACATGTGACTGTCCGAGATAAACAGCACATCCTATAATTATAACAATAATTACAAGTATTGCACCTATAAGATATTTTCTATCCATTTTTTTCACATTTCATTTTTATTATTAAAAAAGTAGCTTGTTAGTAATACCAATCCAATATTTAGTATGATATAATAACAACCTATTAATTTGTATTATCGTAATAATTAATAAGGTTTACTAAAATAAAGTATTACTAAAATGCTTTATTCGGCCTAAAAGTATTAAGTATTACTTTTTTTTATTTTATTTATATATTAATTATTATTTTTTAAAAAATAAGAAAGTATTACTTTTATTGGCTTATTTTAGCCATAAGTATTACTTTTAAAAAAAGAGTTATAATGAATAGTCACATTCACTGCATTTTTTAGTTTGAAATTTAATTACTCCGCCGCATTGTGGACAGGTCCATTTTTCACGGTCGGAATCTGTTATTTTGCCAATACCCATATTTTTTATTCTTTTGGCACTTTCAAGTGTATTTAAATCATATCTTTTGATGTATTTTTTGCTGTGTTTTTTCATTTGAGGGCATGGAAATTCACTGCACCTTCCGCAATAGCTAAAATTCTTTGTATCAAAGCAGGATTTTATTTTGCATTTCAAACTGGCTTTAGTTTTTCCGTCATCACCTATTAAACATCCTGCACACGGATTTTGATATCTCTCACAGCTGATGCAGTTTATTCCGCAGGGAGCCAGCAGTTTTGAATCTAATTTATCAGGCATTTTCATACTTTTCATCCTCATTAATATTTATATGGGATTAATTATAAATAATTCGTTAACACTCAATACTAATTTTTCTTTATATGTTTAACCATAACTTTATAAATAAACAAAACAAATATTTTATTATCGTTGATTTATTGACGATTACATAACTTTTTTCGAGACAATGTCTCATGGATGTGGCTTTTTAAAAAAGCTGAACAAAAGGTGTTATTATGTATAAATATATTAGAGATGCATGGAAAAACCCAGATGAATCCTATGTAAGGGAATTGATGTGGGAAAGAGCTCCTAAATGGAGAAGGCAATCAGCAGTTCAAAGAATTGAAAGACCAACCAGGCTTGATAGAGCTAGAAGTTTAGGTTACAGAGCTAAAAAAGGTTTCGTTTTAGTAAGAACCAGAGTAAGACGTGGTGGAAGAAGGAAATCTCGTTTTATCGGAGGACGTAAACCTAAAAGAATGGGTGTAAACAAAATTACCCAAGCTAAATCCATTCAAAGGATTGCTGAAGAACGTGTAGCTAAAAAATACCCTAATTTAGAAGTATTAAACTCTTACTGGGTATGGGCTGACGGTAAATATAAATATTATGAAGTTATCTTAGTAGATCCACAAAGTCCTTCTATTGTTAATGATGAAAAAATCAATTGGATTTGCTCCAAAAAACACACTAACAGAGCTCTCAGAGGCTTAACTAGTGCTGGAACTAAAGGACGTGGATTAACTTCCAAAGGAAAAGGTAGTGAACAAGCAAGGAGAAAAAAATAAATCTCCTTTCTTAATACCTTTTTTGATAAAATGATTCATAATATCAGATTTAGAGAGTTTGTTTATGAGAGTGAAAATCTCGATGAATTAACTCAGGCCATCTACAACATATTTCCAGATGCTGAAATTGAAAGTGAAGATGCAGAAGGATTAATGGAAGATAAAATCATTATACTCTCCGGTGTTGTAGATAAGAAAAGACAAACAAAAGCTTTTTTTAATTTACTTTTAGAATTAGACCAAAATCAACTTGATAAATTAAATAATGATTTGGAATGCAAAGATGATAAAGGAAATTTATTTTTACGATTATCTAAAGAAGATGCAGTTGACGAAAAAATTACAATTGTAGATTCTGGAGATTCAATTCATCTTAAAGTTAAAATAGCAGCATATCCAGCTAAAAAGGAAATAGCTATTAAAAAAGTTCGTGAAGCTATTGAAAATAACTGATTACATTTATATATAACTTATTTTTTATATAATAACCAATCAATTAAGGGAGTGGTTATATGAAAGGATATGCGAAAGTTGTATCACTTATGTCTCTACACTTATTTTTATAGAATTTTTAATAATTAAAGATTTTCATTCGTAGTACAATTTTTTAATTTAATTGTTTCCCAATGTTCTGGAATATTACCAATCCATTCAATCCCAGAATCTTTCATTGGAACATCTGGATCTAAACCTTTAGTAACTACATGATTAATTAAAGCTATTCTTTTTTCTTCAAGTAAATCTATGAGTTCTTTGTTTTTTGCGATTGTTTCATCAATTTTGGCAGTTTTTTTGTTTAAATAGTTAGCTATTTGTATTTGTTCATCAAGAGGAGGTTTTACAACAGACAATGCCATGAAATCTTCTGTAGATAATGAATTACGTAAATTTTTGGATAAATGTAACAATTGTTTATCAATATCCAACATTAAATACCACCAATAATAATATTTCATGTTTATATCAGCAATTGGAGATAATTCAGTGTATGCTGCAGAAACTATTCCATTATTTTCAATGTATCCTACACATCGTGGTGTAACATCTATATCAAATAAACACATTAATAAGTTACCGGGATTAACAATTTGATATATTGAAAAATCAGAAGGCATTTTACCTTCATTACGTTCAATATCTTTAATAATGACTCCATTTTTTGTTAAAGAAAGAATATTGTATTTATCCCAGTTAGGACCCGCAATGACTTTTGTTTTATTAAAAATATGTTTGTTGCGTATAATTTTCCATGATTTTGGAATTTTACCAATGTATTCTACTTTAGAATCTTTAAATTCATTGTTATACCTAAACATCTATCATCCCCCAATCATTTGGAACTTCAAAATCAACAGAGTATAGTTTTAAAGCACATTCAATAATGAAATTTTTACAAAATTCTATTTGATTTTGGTTGAGATTTTCATATCCAGTGGGAATAGCTTCAAATTCACCTGGAGAAACCCAAGTTGCTTTTGGAACATATAATCTGAATTGAGCATATTTATTAAAATCAAACCCGAATGATATTGTTTTAACATGCTCTTCTAATAGTGCTAAATTCTCATTAGTTGTTTCAACATATTGTTTCAATGCTTTGTCTTTAATTTTTAATTGATTAGCACTTGGTTGTTGATGTTTGAATATTTTATACGGAGATTTTCTTCTAAGTGCCACCTTTGTATCTTCATAATCTTTGATTAAATATTCAAATGCTAATGATAAATTAGTTACAATATTTTCCATGTCATCGTCTGTATTTACTTTAAGCAGAAATTCTTTTGTATTTGATTCATTTAATAAATAAATCAGATTAATGTCCTTTTGGTCTAAGTCAAAATATTTTTCACATATTTCTTCGAAGAATCCTGAAGTAGCAATTCGCGCTTCTTGAATGTCTCGTTCTGAAGGAAAAGAACCATTATGTTTTAATGCAACTCTTTTTTTATTTAATTTATCTAAACTGCCTGTTTGTGAAATTATTTCTTTTTCATTATTTGTAAGAATTTCATTAACTTTACGCACCAAATCCATAAATGATAAATGATTGTTTCTACAACTATTATCTTCTAATATTAAATCTAAAACTATTTCAATAGCATCATGATAATTTAAAATTGATGTAGCTGAAAATGGCAAATTATTTTCGGAAGCTATTGTTCCTAATGTAATTAAATATTTTGCAAGAGACAATCTTCTCATTTTAGTTTCTAAATCGACCATTCAATTCACTCCTTTAATAATTCTTGTATTTCAGCAGTTACTTTACTAATATCAGATTCCATTTCTTCTAATGACCTTGGAGGTTCATAAATATAGAAATATTGTGTAAAATTAATTTCATAACCAATTTTGTTCTTTTTATTTTCATACCAAGCATCAGGATAATATTTTAAAACTTCTTCTTCAAAATAATCATCAATGTTTTGTACTAATGGTATTTTTTCAGCATCTCTTAAATTACTATCAGCTTTTGGTTTACCCTTCTTATCAGTGACATATCCTGCTTTATCATCATGTTCAGATAATTTTTCAATTATATTTTTGATAAAAGCTGGTTTAAGGTCAAATTGATTTAATGCTTGTTTGACCTTGGCTTCAAAGGCATCCCAATCTGTATATAAGTCATCACCTATTGTAAGTAATGCTTCTTTTATTTCTTCTTGTTGTTTTTTACCTTCTGTTTCATCAGCTATTTTTGTTTTAGGATCTTTACTTTTACTTTCAGCTAGTTTTTTAAATGCAGAATATGAATATAAATTTTCAAGTCTTTCTTGAGTTACTTGGTAGTTTAGCTGCATTGGTCTTTCTACAATAATTTTTGTGTATCCAAAATCTTCATTATTGTATATTTTGACTTTGTCTGATTCTGCAAATTCATTATAAGTTTTAATTATTTTTGTTATGGAGTCTTCAGGAATTGTGTGTCTTTTTTTACCTAAATTTTTTCTCATTCCAGCATATTCCTCACGGGCATCGATTAATTGTACTCTTCCCTGCCTATTTGGTGTTTTTTTATTAGTTAGAATCCAGATATAGGTTCCAATTCCTGTGTTAAAGAATAGTTGATCAGGTAACGCAATCAATGCTTCCAGATAATCATTTTCAAATATCCATTTACGTATATTACTTTCCCCAGATCCCGCATCTCCTGTAAACAATGGAGATCCATTGGTAATAATTGCTATTCTTGATTTATCATTTGTTTTCATCTTTGAAATCATGTGTTGAATAAATAGTAATTGTCCATCACTTTTACGTGGCAGGCCTGCTCCAAATCTTCCATTGTATCCTTGTTCTGCTTCTGATTTTACTTCATCTGCATCGGTTTCCCAGTCTCTACCATAAGGTGGATTGGAAATCATGTAATCAAATTTTTCTCCAGATAACTTGTCATTGGATAATGTGCTGTATGGTCCTTTGATGTTTTCTGCTTTTTCTCCTTTCATTAACATGTCGGCTTTGCAGATTGCATAGATTTCGTCTTGGATTTCTTGACCGTATAATACTATGTCAATGTCTGGGTTGATATTTTGTATATACTCTTTGCAACTTGTTAACATTCCTCCAGTTCCACATGCGGGGTCATATACTAGTTTTATGCTTCCAGATTCGTTTTCTTCACCTGCAAATAATAGTTCTGTCATAAGTTTTACTACATCTCTTGGGGTAAAGTGCTCTCCTGCTTCTTCATTGGATTGTTCGGAAAATCTTCTTATTAGTTCTTCGAATATTGTTCCCATTTCATGATTTGATACGGCTTTAGGTGATAAATCTACTGTTGTTTCAGAGAATTTTCTTACAAGTTTAAATAATATGTTTTTCTCTGATAGTGTGTTGATGTGTTTTTCCATATCAAATCTTACGAAGATATCTTTGACATTTTCACTAAAACTATTTAGGTATTGTTTTATATTTGCTTCTATATTGTTAGGATCTTCTAATAATTTTTTGAAGTCATATGGAGAATAATTGTAGAATCCTAGTTTTTTTCCGTTTTCATCAACTGATTCGCTCATCAATATTAGTTCTAATCCATCATCGTTTTTGTTTTCTTCATATGCTTGTACTACTGCATCTTTTGAATATGACAATACGCTATCAAATCTTTTTAGTACTGTGAATGGTAATATTACTTTTTGATAATTATTTCTTTTGTAGTATCCGCGTAATATGCTGTCTGCTATGCTCCATATGAAATTAGCTTTTTCACTAAAGTTGCTCATTTTAACACCTTCTACATAATATTTATTTTGGTTATATCTTGTTATAATTTTATAGATATGGGTTTAATTTAATAAACCTCCTAATTTTGTACTAAGTTCTTCATCTACCTGTTTCAATTCTTCTTTAATTGCTTTGATGTTAGCAATTGTTTGTTCTATATCGATTTCTTCTAACTTTTCTGAATCAACATATCTGTTTATTGCTAAATTGTAGTCATTTTCTTTAATATCTTCAATTGTAGCTGTGTTTGATGTTAGTTCCAGTTCTTCTTTGTTAGATAGTATCTTAATATAATTATCAATATCTTCAATACTTGTAGCCCTTTTTTTACCTAAACTTCTATTTTTTACATTTCGCAGGTTTAAATAAAAGATTCCTTTATTTTTAGGCGTTTTATTAATTATTAACAATGCTGTTAAGACTCCGTTTGCTCCAAATAATCCTCCTGGAAGTCCAATGATGGTTGAAATGAACTCATTATCTACTAAATATTGGAAAATCTTTTTATTCGAAGATAATCTCAATACAGCATCAGGAACTATAATTCTTATTGTTCCATCATCCTCCAAATTATAAAACATATCTAAGAGGTAGGATATTTCACTTAGTCTTTTATGAGCAAAATTTCCAAATCTAACATCCATCTCATTAAATCGTCCACCTTTTATTCCAAAAGGAGATATAGTTACACCTAAGTCAAATTTTACATTCCAAGGTATTGGTTCTATAATGTCATTGCATTTTATGAAAATATTTTTGTAATTTATATCATTGGTTAACAATGTCATTTTTGCCATAATGCATTTTTCACGGTTAGGGTGTTGTCCATAGTAGTTTTCTACATTAATCACATTACCGATTTGTGCAAGTAACGTTCCGTCATCAGCAAAGGGATCATAAATATTCGTAACATCTTTTTGATTTGCCATTAACAATTTAATACTATCCTCTGTGAGCATGAAGATAAAATCTCTTCTTTTGTCGTTAGATAAGTATTTAATCATGAAAATCATGATTTCACCTATTGTTGCTGTTGTTTCTGAGCAGATTTTTTCTACAGCATCAATAAATGTTAACCAGAATTCATTTTTATTAAATCGATTAAAATCAATCATGTCAAACAAGTCAAAAAATACATCTGATGCTTGAACACTATTGTTATTTTGTGTTATTTGTTCAATTCCAAGTTTTAATAATTCAATGACCTCACCTTTGTTTATGAGTAATTTTTCATATCTGAATTCTTCATTTAACTCATATCCTATATCTTCAGAGTTGTTTGATATATTATTAGATAAATATTTATATCCTAGTAAACATGCAATTTGAGTCATTGCTCCAGAACGTTCATGAAACCCTGATGCAACTAGCATTCTATTGGCTGAATTAATACTATTGGTTATTTCAATTTTTTT
>ERZ772860.2499-NODE-2499-length-10389-cov-2.483066_pt1 | contig 10389 bp, 10 predicted proteins | sample MGYA00511342_ERZ772860 | MGnify/ENA primary metagenome ERZ772860 (study PRJEB29015, sample SAMEA2737665) | human gut metagenome | biome: human gut; feature: human-associated habitat; material: faeces | place: China | collected 2012 ... | reverse complement strand
TCGTCGGTCAGGGCAGAAATTTTGTCTTTCACACCGTCACGGTATGAAAAAAGCTGCTCGGAGGTATCAATGCGATACTTTACAAGCAACCTTGTTTCGGCGGTGATGGTGTCCAGCTTTCGCAAGTCCTCACGCAAGAGGAAATGAAGCCGCCTGTTTTGTTTCGGTTTGTTTTCCGGGAAGATCCCCAGCAGATAGCAGTAGTGGAAATACAGCGCCCGAAACCCTGTAATCTTGCGGGTTTTATAAAAGCTGCCGATCAGCCGTACCCGCAAAACCGTTCGGGACGGTGCGGACGGTTTCCTTTCAGCTTTTGTCTGCGATAAAATCCGTCTGCGGATATTTTCAATCGAATAGTCCTCGCCGAAATTCCGTATCAGTCTTACAAAACGCTCTTTGCCCGGCGGTCTGACCGAAATATCCTTGCCGATTTTTACCTCATAGCCTTTCTTTCGGAGTGTATCGAAAAACTGCCGTTCGGTCATTGACTGACGGATTGCTTCGTCGATGTCGGCGCGTATCAGCCCCCGCCAAGTGGGGCGCTGTTCCTGCTCGGCGCGCCATTCGCCGTACTGCTTGGATTTCCCGTACTGCGGATTTTCAATCACCGATAAACGGTACTCACGGCAAAGCTCGTCGGAAACGGTCTGCATATCGTGATAATCCTTTTTAGTGCGGTGATACTTGATCCCGTCTACAAAGGACACCGTATTCAGCACAAAATGATTGTGCAGGTGATTTTCTTTGTCAAGGTGGGTCGCCACAATCACCTGATAACGGTCGCCCCACAAACGGGCGGCGAGCTTCATTCCGATCTCGTGCGCCGTTTCGGGCGTGACCTCGCCGGGAGCAAAGGATTGATACCCGTGGTAGGCCACCGTCCCGTTCTCCTTGCCGAACCGCTTTTTTACCGCAAGCATTTCGTCGCGGGCGGTAGCGGGAGAGCAGTTGATCCCCGATACAAAGCGGTGAACGACGGTACAATCCTCGTTTTCGGCCTGCTGTGTTTTTTCTGAATTGACGGCATATCGGATAACATCGGAAAGCTCCCGTCCGTCTCGCTCGGTCATATCTTCCTCCGTGTAAAATTTGGGATTGGTCGTTTTGTCGGGATTCTCCACATAGATAACGACTTTTCCAAGCCAGCCCTTTACACGCCAGATAGATGTTGTAGCCATCGTGTTACTTCATCGGGCGGGGCAGGATAACCGCCTCGGTGATTTTCTTAATAGCCGTATCGATCTTGCGGCAGGCCTCGTCATACCTCTGCACATCCAGCACATTCAGAGTGTGCGCCTTAACCGCAATCTGATTGAGATTGTTACCGATCCCGTGGAGCTCCCTCATCATAGCGTAGTAATCGGGCGGCGGAGCGTCCTGCGGTTCAAGCCCATTTACCAAGTGCCGCAAATACGCCTCACGGGAAAGACCGCTGCGCTTCACTTTCTTTTGAAACGCCTCGGCTTCCTTTTTGTCGAGCCAGAATTGAATGTGAACATTGCGTTTTCTCATATTTTCACCTCCGAATTGAGTTCGTTTTGAATTTCAACAATACGCTTGCCGACCGCATACACAACGGGGATCGTCACGCCGTTGCCAGCCTGCTTGTAAAGCTGGGCATCGGAATTGACGGCGGCGGCCCGGTCAAACATATCGTCCGAAAATCCTTGCAGCCGCCAGCACTCACGGGGTGTCAGTTTACGGATGCGTCCGCAGCCAAGCGGCACGCCCTGATTGCAGGAAGTGTCCAGCGTCTGCGCATGGCCTTTCCCGACACGGCCTCGGCGGGTCTTGCTGTCAGGGAAGGCCAGATTGATGCTGTCGCCGCAGTGAGCCTCCGCATATCCAGTAGCAGTGGCATTTTTGATACGCAAAGCAAATTCACAGGAATCGCAGGCGCAGAGATAAACGCCGTGCTTGTCCTGCGTGTTCAGGCAAAAGGCAGGTTCGCCACACTCCTTGAAGCGCCGTCCGTTTTGCCGCTTGTTTTCCCGGTCGGGGGTGAGGACGGCACGGCAGCCATAAAAAATACCGGAGCTTTCGCCCCGGTTGCTGACCCCGATCTTGTCATAGCCTGCGATCAGGCATTTGGTGTGATCCTGCTCCAAAATTTTCGGATCGCCACGCTTTAGCTGAATGAGTGCCGTTTCTTCGGTGCGGTCCGGGCACTCGCCGCTCATGCAGAGAACGCCGCTTTTGTCGCCGCTGTGATTGGTAATGCCGCTGTCATACCTTGCTTTGATGCAGCGGGCGTGCTCGGTCAGCCTCGGTTCGCCTTTGCACAGGTCGATGAAGTACATCCCCGTGCGTCCGGCAAAGCCGCCGCCCTCGCTCATCAGCGTACAGCTCACGCCCGCAGGATCATAGACCCGCTTACCCTGCGTGCCGCCGATCAGTTGTATAAGAGCCTTGCCGTCGCCTGCGGTGACAGGAAATATTTTTCGTCCACCCTCGGCTCTAAAATGTCGATAAGCGACAAGGTAGATTCGCTCCCTGTTTTGCGGAACGCCGTGGAAGCGTGAATTAAGCAGTCCGTATTCGATATGATAGCCGATTTCGGCCAACGAATGGAGAACGGTCGCAAAGTCCCATCCTCGATTAACGGAGAGCAAATTTTTAACATTTTCAAGGACAAGCCATTCGGGTCGATCCTCGGCAGGCGTGCCTTTGAGGAGTCTAACGATTTCAAAAAAGAGAGAGCTTCGCTTGCCTGCAAGCCCTCGTTGCCGGCCAGATACAGAAATGTCCTGACACGGGAATCCGCCTGCCCAGAGGTTGACCCTCGGCAGATCGGCGGACTCGGTTTTGGTGATGTCCTCGCCATACCATTCATCCTCCTTTACATCGTGGATCGCGCGGTAGCTGCGGTCTGCGAATTTGTCGATCTCGCAGTGACCTTTGCAGATCATGCCGCAAAGCTCAAAGCCCTTGCGGAAACCGCCGACACCGCTGAAAAAGTCCAAAAAGGTCATGGGTTCGTTCACCGGCTGTGACCTCCTTTCGGGTATAAAAATATCGTCCGCCAGTCAGATGGGGACGAAAGGGTTTCAGGGGCTACCCCTGACAAGTGCCGCTGTGGTATCACAACGGCGATGCTTGCTGGCTGGTACAGTGCATAGCGTTCGTCCCATAGGCCGAACATTTTGCCACCGACCGAAATAATATCACCGCTCCCGTTCCGGTTGCGGGCGGTACGGGATGCCGAGCAGTGTGTCGTTTACCCTCGCAAGGTGTTCGGGATAGCGGAACATCTTGCCGTAGCGGTCGATCTGCTCGTCGGAAAGACTGTCCAGATTTTCTCCTCGGCAGTCGCAGACAAAGGCGGGGCCGAAGATGAAATCCACCATCACGCCGTCGTCGTTCTTCACGCTGCGGTTCGGGCGCATCCCGTTGATCTTGCTTTCCTCATTGCAGACAATGCAGACCTGCTCCTCAAAGGGATAGAACGGCTCAATCAGACCGCCCACCACTTTCTGCATCCCGGCAAGGGACGCATCGATCTCGGCTGTGCGGGCGAGCTTGCCCGGCTCCAGCAGAACTACTTTGATTTTCTTTTCTTCACTCATAATAGAAAACTCCTTTCATCGTTCATGGTCACGGCTGCGCTCAGTGGCTCTTGCAGAAAAATCCACCCTAACAAGATGACCGGGAGCATATTCGCTGTCGTTCCACCTTTGCTCAACCATTCTCTCAGCTTCCTCACGGGAGTTGGCTTCAACCTCGACCGTCTTTTGCATTGTTTCGGTGATCGTAACCATATAGGTTTTCATCGGTTTTGCTCCTTCCGTTGTTTTCCGTAATCGTGACCTTCAGAGCATATTCTTCCTCCAGCGCAAGCAGCAGTTGGTTCAGCACCTCACGGCTCTTGATACGGGGAATGTCCAGCGCCGAGGGCGAAACACCCAACGCCTCCGCCAGCGTACAGAGCAAATCGTGTTTCGGCATCCTTGCGCCGGATTCATACTGAGCAATGCGGATGTCGGCGGTTTCGGGCGAAAAGCCTGCGGCGATGCCCAGCGTTTTTTGCGTCATACCTCTCTGCATACGATAGTGCCGGATGCGCCGTCCCGGACTCATATAGTCGCTCACCGTTCTTTGCTCCTTTCTCCGCGCTTTGTGATGGGCAAGCCCAGCCGCATACAAAGGCAGTCGTTGTAATCTTTGCCCTGTGGTGGCGGCTGAATGTCCACCGTGACCGCATACTTTCTCGGCAGCAGGGTCTTGATGGTTTCGGCGGCGATCCGTCCCGTGGCGTCGTTGTCGAGCCGCAGCACCACACGGCGGATATGTGGATGCTCGGCAAGATACCGCACCAGCGCAGCGGGCAGACTGCTTTCCTCGATTTTCGCCCTTGGCTTGTAGACCCCGGCGAGGGAGAGCAGATTTTCGCCGCGCCAGTCCTTGCCGTCCAGCTTTTGCAGCGTCCCGTAGGACAGCAGATCCACCGCCGACTCAAACAGGTGGAGCATATCGCTTGCGGTCGCCGCAGGGATTCCAAAGGAATAGTGCTTGTCGCTGCCGTTGGCATCCCCGATGAAGTCCGAGCCGATCCCTCGCTGGTTGGCGTAGCGGGGCTTTCCGTCTGCGTCCATGCCGACGAACACCACATTGTGATAGGGATAGCTCTCGTAAAGGCGGCCAGTCTGGATGCAGAAGTCGATCAGCTCATAATCAATCCCTCTGCGGTGCAGGTATTCAACGGCATGGGTGGCGCTGCAGTTGACCTGCGGCAAAAGAAGTACCTTTTCTTTCGGCACTTTCGGAGCCGGGGCAAAGGCGGGCGGTGCCGCTGACAGATTCCCCATGATGGTTTCGACCGCCTGCGTAAATGGTATCTCTTTGACCTTGATGAGATAGTCCAGCGCAGAATAGCCGCCGATTCCACGGGAAAACCAGCACCATTTGCCGTTGGAGATTTTCAGACTGTCGTGCTCACGGGTGCAGTAGGTGCTGCCCCCGAAATGCACCAGCTCCTGCGGTTCATAAGTCCGCAGATAGGTCAGCAAGTCCACCTCGCGCGCCCGCGCCACCACCTCCGGCGGGATATATGGCATATGTTTCACCTCCGTTCTGACATAAAAATAGCCGAGGGGCTTTCCAAATGAAAACCTCTCGGCTATGTATGTGATAATATATTTTGTGCGCTGTATTTATCCTCTCAGATCAATAACTTCCCAATCGGCATCGAATACACCATTACTTTTTTCGTAAGTTGCCGCCTGCATTGCTACGCATAATAGCTTTTTAGGCCTACTCATACCAACATACGCAAGCTTACGACTGGAATCATATAGACTTGAGCTCCCGCAGCGACCAACACCAAAGTACGGAAGAATCCGATTCAAATCGGATGCGCCCTGTCTATCGGTTTCAAGATATAGAGTCGCATCATGCGTTTCACCTTTAACGCCGTGAATAGTGTCAAATATGATTCTGCGGCCTCTAATAGGATCAATCAGCACATTTTTCTCGGCTATATCTGCATGATTAACACCAGTGGATTCTTCGAGAAAAAACGCTGGAAGGACAGTAAATATGTCAGTTAGGTTCGGATTTCCGATTCTTAGCAATTCGTTTATCTTTTGACGTACCAAATGATCTACCGAATGTCTATCAAACGTTCGTATCCTCGGCATTTCATATATCCATTGATGATACTGCTCTCTATATTTTTCGTCGAGAGCATTTTTCATTGTTACTATGGTATAGTCTTTTCCTGATACATGGTTCTTTATCGGAATGTAGTGGAATACTCGGCACAAAAGCCTACGAACACTTTGCTCTGCCTTATACAATTTTCCCTCCAGCAAATACTGGACAATCTCATCTACTAAAACCCAGTAGCTATACTCGTTTTTCTTATTTGCTGAGCCATCAAATCTAGTCCAATAGCTTCCGATTTTCAAACCGGCCGAATCTTCTTTTTTTATTGCACCGATAGCCTTATATATGCCATTGTCGTCGTAGAGTTCATGCCTATCTAATGCAGAAATGAATCCGCCAATAACTCTGTCAATATTCTCAGGAGAAAAAACAAGCAAGACTGGCTTAACGCCTGTCTCTCCGGCAAGCGTTATGATTTTTTTCTCGCCTTTTTTTAGCTTGCAGAGTACATTGGCAATTTCTTGGTTAAACCTGCAAGACGTCATAATTGGTAGAAAGTCAGGCTGAGGTATCCAGTCAGGGGTTGTATTTTCTGCTGAATTGTAGATGGCCTGATCAGAATCTCCAATTTTGAACACCGCACATTTTTGTGGGTCAAATATCGCATCTATGGCTTGTCGCTGAAGATTATTGCAATCCTGATATTCATCTATAAATACATACTGGAATCGTGACGAAAAGAGGTCGGTATACTCCGCTGGTAATTCACCAATGGCAGTGCTTGCATATACATAGGCGTCTTGATACCGTATCATTCCTTCATTTTCAAGAAGTTCGGCCAGCAGTTCTTTATATTGCTCGGCAGAAGCTTTTCCTACGCCAGCCAAAGGTTTTTTCTGTTTTCCTATGCAAAGTGCTCCATCACCTCGTATGTGTAATGCCTGTGTGTGATTGATTCGATCCGAAAATTGCCCGCCTGTTTCAAAATTACTCCTTGTCACATAGTCAAGGGCTTTGTACTTTGCTTCATGCTGCATTTTGCTAAGCATATGCTGCGCATACGTCAGACTATCAACCACTTGTACATTCTGTCCAGATATATTTCGCAAGTATGGCATAGTCACAAATCTGTCAATAAATGATTGGATTGTGCCTATGTAATTTGGATAGTTAAGAAGCCTATCCGCATAATCGGAGAGTCGATTTTTAATATCATCGACAGCAACATTTGTATGAGAGAGCACACAAATTCCTGCACCTTTTTCGAGTGGCATTTTGTCTGCTAACAGCTTTAGCTTTGCGAGGAGAACGGTTGTTTTTCCGCTGCCGGGACAGGCTGCTACATCTGTTGAATGCCAACAGCGTATAACATTCCTTGCATCTTCAGGGAAGTGTGCACCATGCGACAAAAGGAGTTCTTCCGCGGCTTGAATATCTTGGTCGGAAATCTGCCATTCCATCATAGAATCCTCCTATCTACACAGCTTCTCCTGCCGCATATTTAATGGCATTCACAATATAGCTTAAAAAAGGATCATTCTCTATCGCAGATTTCAATGCTGCCTCTTTACCTTCGTCGGTTTTGAATCCATATAAGTCGAGATCAAACATTTTTTCTTGTGTCAACCCATCTGGAATTATGGATATTTTCCAACGCAAAAGTGAAGCTAAACACTGGGCAACAATCGCTTTCAGACTGCTCCTTCCATCGCTATTAAGCATTAAATTATAAATATTGTATGCCTTTTCAGCAGAGGAGAACCCATTCCATGTTTGCGCTTCTGTCTTGACGTCACGATTTGCGTCATCAATCTTGGCATCAGTCAGCGAAATATACTCTCGCGCATTCAGAATTTTCTTTCCATAATGAACTGCTTTATGGAAATCATCTGAAAGGCAACTCATAGCAATGCAATACTCAAGCGTCCAGCGAGGTGAAGCGAATCCGTGGACGGAACCAATTGTATACTTTCTGCTTTTTTCTTTTTGAGCCTGCACGGATTCGTCTACTTTTTCATTAAATTCTTTATTATGCGTTGCTGGATTGGTGTTATACATCGGTTTTATATCACAATCAGTTATTACCGAAACAGGTATTCCAATATCGCCTCCGCCTTTTCTCACCATAATTCCACTATATCGAAGGAAAGCTGTGCTCCCAACATTTACAACGGATATTCCGTATTTCTCCAATGGATAGCCGAGAATGTCTGCAATGACAGGAATTAAAATATTCTCTGCATCACCCTCAACCATTATAATACCCTTAGCAAAAAACAGATTGGCCTTTGTTGAGTCGAGAAAACGCTGGAGGAACAGGTAATCCCCCTTTTGTAACCCGGTTCGCCCTTCGGCCAAATCATATCCGGTGCCATTCTTCATTAAAATCAAGTTCTTGAGGTTGATTTTTGATGCCAAAATGGGGCTATGTGTGGATACGATAATTTGGACATCATTCTCGTTATACTCGTTCTGGAGATAACTGATTAGTCGAAGCTGTGCTTGCGGATGCAAATGGGCTTCCAATTCTTCGATTAGAGCCAGTTTCAGGCCACCATCTGTATCATCCTTAAGGAGCAACAACTCCGCTGCAATAAATAGCAGATTCAATTCCCCAAGCCCAGGGTTGATCTCGGGAGCATTCAATGACAGGGACTCCAGTATAGCTTTAAGCTAAATATCCGAGGTTTTCAATTCTGCATCACTAGCTTGGCCTTTATCACTAAATGAATCTAAATTACTGCGGATCGTCTGGAGTATGCGCTTCCCATCTGTATCGTCTGTAAAATAATCCTCAATGCGTTGATTCGCATCTCGGAAAATATCGAGAACTGTATGTTCTTTTTTGCCTTTGAAAACAGGGTGATTTAGAAGTATTTGCGAGATTCTGGAACCACGTCCGGAACTCATTTCCCGTTCGGCATCACGGAGTGGTTTCAAATAAACAGCTTTCAGCAATTCTCTTGCTTTTCCATCAATCGAAATTCCATCGTCTATATCGCCCACACGCAATTCCTGATAAATCTTATGTCCTTCTTTCCATGCGCGATAATGGAGTTCAAGCGTATATTCAATACCATTTTCAGCCTTGTTGAACGAAAGATATTCGATAAAGTTTTTTGCTTCATTCTGTGTGAATTCTGAAATTGTACAATCGATCTTAAACTCTGAGCACGCATCTTCGCCAACAGGCTTATAAAAATCCTCATCTGACGGCCGGATATACTCATTGCTCTGTGTCAATAAGACTAATTTTAATGCGTCAATTACGGCGGTTTTTCCCGAATCGTTTTCGCCAATCAGCGCGTTTAGACCTTTGTGAAAAGTGATTTTTAAGCCGGGCGCGCCATCCACAGATTTGAATTGGCGGAAGTCATATACTCTCAATTCGGATATAATCATTTTTTCACCCTCACTTCCAATAGTAATTTCACAGGGGATGTTGTTTCCAAGAATACGCTGTCACTGCTTTTTTCTGCGAACTATTATCTGCATATACTTTGTCTGTTTTATATGCAGAAACCGTATTGACCTGTGCAGAAACCGTTTAATGCTCCTTGCTCAGCAGAAAGTCCGCCAGATGCACGATCTTGACACCGTTGATGTTGCCTGCGGCCAGTTCGTCCAGCGTCACCACATATTTCGGATAATGGTCTTTGATCTCCAGCAGGTTAGCAACCTCCCGGTCGGATTCTTCCGGCAGATTGCGGCACACCTGTACATAGATCCGCTCATCCCGCCGCACGGCCACGAAGTCGATCTCCTTGGCGGCGTTTTTACCGATATACACATCATACCCCTTCCGCCGAAGCTCGAAATATACGATGTTTTCCAACATGGCGGCAACGGATTTCGGGTTGAAGCCCATCATGCAGTATTTGAGGGAAGCGTCCGCAAGGTAGAACTTTTCCTGCGTTTTGAGGACGGTCTTGCCCTGCATATCGTACCGCTGGCAGCGGTAGATCACGAAAGCCTTTTCCAGCCATTCCAGATAGTTATAGACCGATTCCACCGAGAGGGAGCGTCCTTCGCCTTTCATGAACTTCACAATGGCGTTGGCGGAAAAAGTCTTGCCGACATTCTCCACGACATACTTCACCACACGGTTGAACAGGTCAAAGTTCGTGATATTGTGTCGCTTGGTAATGTCGCTGGTGATAACGGAATTGTAGATCCCCTCGACGATCTGATAGGACGAACGCTCGTCAAAGTTGCCGAGCGCAACGATGGGAAAGCCGCCCATGCGGATATACTCGTTCAAAAGCTCTTTCGGCGTGCGGCCGCTGTCCTTCTTAAACTCCAGATATTCGGCAAAGGACAGAGTAAAGACAGGGATAGAGATATACCGACCCGTCAGATAGGTGGAGATTTCGCTGGACATCAGCTTAGAGTTGGAACCGGTCACATAAATATCGGTATTGGAATCCTCCAGCAAACTGTTGACCGCCTTTTCCCAGCCGTCCACCTCCTGCACCTCGTCCAGCAGAAGATAGTAGCGTTCGCTGTCGGTCATTTTTTCCTTTATATCCCGGTACATCTGTTTGGCGGTCATGCCCTCGTCCAGTTCCTCCGAAGTATAGCGCAGATGGATCACATGGTCTGCCGCAATGCCGCTGCCGAGCAGGTCGTCTTTCAGCATATCCAAAATGGTCGATTTTCCGCAGCGCCGAATCCCGGCAAGAATCTTCACCAGCGGAACATCCCGATAGGTTTTCAGTATATCCAAATAGTAGGGTCTAACGATCATGGTATCGCCTCCTTTCTATTTATAAAAAAAAAAAAAAA
>ERZ772860.2495-NODE-2495-length-10397-cov-2.372365_pt1 | contig 10397 bp, 9 predicted proteins | sample MGYA00511342_ERZ772860 | MGnify/ENA primary metagenome ERZ772860 (study PRJEB29015, sample SAMEA2737665) | human gut metagenome | biome: human gut; feature: human-associated habitat; material: faeces | place: China | collected 2012 ... | reverse complement strand
TTGGACAAAATTATATGTTTACAAAAAAACAGTAGGTATTTATATAGTACTTTTTACATAATAATCTACGAAAACAGGTAAAAATCATTTTTCAGTAGACAAAAAATAAAAACAATGAATGATTTTTAAAATTTTCTAAAGAAATATTATAATGACTAAACAAACATACAAAATTAAATAAAAAAAATTAAAAAAGAGAGAGTTAAAATGGCTGTATACAAACCAACTGATGAAATAAAAATACCCCAATCCAAATATGATAAATTAAAAGAGGATTATTTAAAAAATCCGAAAACTGCTTATTCACTTTATGCCAAATTCAATAAGGAATATCCTATGGATAAAAAAGTATTTATTGAAATCATAGATAAAATCAGGATAGATGAAGGTGCAACTGCTTTTAACCCGATTAAAAAAACAAAAAGAGCAAATAATCCATTTAGCTATTATGATAAACATCCTGACAGCTATGTTTGTATGGAATATTCAAAATAAAAACCATGATTGGAATTAAAAATATTTATCCAACATGGTATCTTAAAATCGCTGCAACTCCACCAAATGCTCTTAAGAGTTGCATACCTTCTTCAGTTTCTGTAGAAATAAGCTCAACTTCAGAATTCATTTCTTCAGCTTTTTCAACAAAATCTTCAATTAAAGTTTGTGAAGATTCTTCTTTTAAAATTTCACCACAATTGGAACATGGTTTTTCAAGTTTATCTGCTTCACTTTGAGATTTGACAGTAATTTCCTCTTCACTGCCGCAGCTAGGACATTTGAAAACTTTACGCATTGCAGTTAAATCTTCAGATAATAATAATGTGTCAACTGCACCCATAATTAAGTTAGTCCTGACTTCCCTTTCACCATAAGAAGCAAGCCCTTTATCTTTAACTAACTCATGGAGGAATTTTTGAACTACTTTTTTCTCCTGCATAACATCCAAATCATTTAAAATATCTGCAGATTTGTCTATTACTTCCCTAATACCAAATTCCCCAGTATATGAAGTATCTACAGTAGCTATGATTTTATCTTTAATTTCGTAGTTAAGATAATCACCTTTTACAAATTCTTCTTTTGTAAAACCTGGACCTCCAATAATAACTCCTTCAAGTTCTTCCAAAGCTAAGAAATCTTCATTCATGTGTTCTCCGATACGTTTTTTAAACTCATGAGCAGCCAAATCAATTACACGATCAAACCTTCTTTGTGATTGACCTCCTGCTTTGTGTTTTCCCGGAACACCACTTGTCAAATGGTTTAAAATGTTTACTTTTTTACCTCTTAAAGTAGCTATTGTAGCTTCTTTTCTGTCAATAACTGCCAAACCATAAGTTTCCCTTTCTTCAATCATGTACTCAAGAGGTTCTAAGAAAAACTCATTGTTACACTGGTACCAGTAAGTTGTAATAGGTTCCGGAGGTTCAAAAACATAAGTTTCCATTTTTTCAGTTCCTGGACCTCCTCTTGGAATCATACCTACAAAAAGAACCAGTCCATTTTCAGGAGCTACTTTAAATAATCTTATCCTTTGCATAATTACTTCAATAGCTGACTGTACGTTCTTTCTTGTTTGCTTACTCTTAATGTTAGCACTTTGTCCGAGTTCATCCCTCATTTGTTTACCAACATCACTAATTTGTTTATCATGAGGAATATAAACGGAAACAAGCTCTGTACCTCTACCTTTTTTCTCTGATAACTCTTTTAAAGTTTTTTTAAATTTATATAATTCTTTTGATGATACTTCTGCCATGTTAATCCCTTAAATTAATATAATAATATATTTATGTAATTTCACCTTATAAATAATTAATGAAAGAACTTTAAATACTATAAATACTAACTATTAATAACGAAGATGATAAAATGGTTTTAAGAAGATGTCCAAACTGTCGCTCAACATGTGATGACCAATACGGATTTTGTATCAAATGCGGATATGAGTTCCCGAAAATAACAGAAAGTGAAAATGCTTGTCCTTACTGTGGATTTGCAAATCCTGATGAAGCTACATTTTGTGTTAAATGTGGTACACCACTAATTTTCAAAAACCAATTAAACGGAGTTAACACAACACTAAACCCAATAGTTATCAAAAAAGAAATCAGCAAAAATTCCATGAAACAAGAGGAATATAAACCTACCAGCAAAATAATAATCATTTTAGGTTATATCTTTTCTTTACTTGGAGGACTAATTGGAGTAATACTGGCAATTTACCTTGCAACAAGAAAAGATCCTGTAGCTAAAAAACACGGATATATCCAACTAACAATTTTAGTATTATATGGAATTTTAATATTAACACTATACTTAACTGGAAATCTTGATTTGACTGCAATTGATAATGCTACCCAAATGTTAAGCAATAATTTAACCAGCATTAAACCTTAACCGGCAGATACATAACGATAGCACCATCACCGTTATTGTAATAATGTGGAACTTTTCTATCCACTTCAAAATTAAATTTTTTATAAAATTCAATAGCTCCTTCATTATTTTCATTTACTTCCAAAAGTATTTTGTTTATTTTAAATAATGACAGGACATTTATAGCTTTCAGCAGCAATTTTGTTCCTGCTTGTTTTCTTTGATAATCTTTATCAACCGCCAGAGATATGATGTGGCCTTCATTTTCATATTTTATCCAAAACAAGACATAACCTACAACATAACCATCATCTTCAGCTACTAAAAAACCTGCACCAATATCATACAACTGCTTAAACATGTTTAGCTCATAAGACTCATCAAAAGACATCTTTTCTATTTCACAAACACGTTTCAAATCATTTGGGACAAATTCTCTAATTATCATCTATAAACCTATAATTTAAATTAATCTTGAAAGATATATATTATTAGATAAATATATAATTTTTGAGGTTAAAAAAATGTGGGATGATTTCGCAGAGTTCATTTTAACACAGGCAACTGAAAATCCGACAAGAATAGTGGAAATAGCCGTCGGGAAATTTGACGGAGTATACCAATACCTAAAGAGAAACGAAAATATAGAAATTATCAAAACCGATATTTTGCCAAATGATGATGAAGTAATAAAAGATGACATTACAAATCCTAACTTGGAATTATATGAAAATGCCGATATTATATATTCCATTCGCCCACCAAGTGAATTGCAACCCCATATAGAAAGACTGTCACGAAAAGTTGACGGAACTTTTATCATAAAACCTTTGTGTAATGAAGATTTAAATATAAGTTCACACAAAGTGAAATTGAAAAATTATAAAAAAGCAAGTTTTTACATATTATAGGTGTGTCTTTAATGGAAGAATTTTTAAAAAAATACAATACTTCAGAAGAAGGGCTGAGTTCTAGTGAAGTAACAAAACGCCAAAATCAAAATGGGCTGAATGAATTAAAAGAAAAAAAGAAAAAAAGTGCAGTTATGCTCTTTTTAGAACAGTTCATTGATGTTTTAATAGCTCTCCTTATTGTTGCAGCCATTGCAGCATATTTTGTTGGAGACGTTATCGACTCATGTGTAATTTTAATAGCTGTACTTTTAAATACAGTAATCGGATTCATACAGGAATACCGTTCAGAAAAAGCAATTGAAATGCTTAAAAGCGTTACAACATCATATGCAGTTGTTAGAAGAGATGGGCAGGTGCAAAAAATTGATGCAAAAGAATTGACCATTGGAGATATTGTAATTCTTGAAGAGGGAGACAAGATTCCTGCAGATTTAGTACTTATTGAAACCAACAGACTGAAAGTTGACGAATCAAATTTGACCGGAGAATCTGCACCTGTTGAAAAATCTCCAAAAGAAGAAGCATATATGGATTCAAATGTAACTTTAGGAAACGGAGTGGGAATTGTAACTGCCATAGGCATGGACACATCAATAGGAAAAATAGCTGAAGTGATTCAGGAAGAAAAGGGAGAAACTCCTCTTCAAAAGAAAATGGACAAACTTGGAAAAACACTTTCCGTAATAGCTATTATTGTTTGTGTATTTATATTCATTTTTGAATTATTCAGAGGAATTCCTATTGTTGAAACATTTTTAACAGCAGTTTCACTTGCAGTAGCTGCTATACCTGAAGGTTTGCCTGCAGTTTTAACATTGACATTAGCTTTGGGAATGCAACAACTGACCAAATCCAATGCAATTGTCCGCAGACTGCTTTCAGTAGAAACTTTAGGTTCATGTACTGTTATCTGCAGTGACAAAACAGGAACATTAACTGAAAATAAAATGACTGTCAGAGATGCATTTTTCTATAATGAAAACAAATCTTTAGAAATCAATGCACTTTGTAACAATTCCACAATCAGAGACGGCAAAACTATCGGAGATCCGACAGACGGTGCTGTTTTAAAATACAGTCAGGACAATAACTATTTTAAAGAGGATTTGCAGGAAAAATTCCCTAGAGTTGATGAAATCCCATTAGACAGCAGCCGTAAAATGATGACCACTATACATGAAAATGGTGAAAAGTATTTGGTTCTCACTAAAGGTGCTCCAGAAATCATTATCGGCAAATGTAAACACATAGATAACAATGGAAGTGTTGAAATTCTTGATGATTCTGTAAAGGAAACACTAACTGAAAAAATAAATGAAATGAGTGATAATGCATTAAGAGTTTTGGGAATTGCATATAAAAATACCGAAAATATTGGAGACAATGTAGAAAATGATTTGATATTTACAGGACTTGTCGGAATAATTGATCCTCCAAAGGAAAATGTTGACAAATCAATAGCTGCATGTAAAAAAGCTGGAATTAAAGTAAGAATGATAACAGGAGACCATCTAAAAACAGCAGCATCTATTGCCCGCGAAATTGGAATCCTGACAGACGGGAAAGTAATTGACGGTGAAACTCTGGATAAATTAAGTGATGAAGAGTACTTTGAGATGGTAGACGACATACAAGTTTATGCAAGAGTAAAACCAGAGCAGAAAATGAGAATTGTTGAAACCCTAAAGCAAAAAGGCGAAATTGTTTCAATGACAGGGGATGGAGTAAACGATGCTCCTGCACTTAAAAATGCATCTATAGGAGTGGCTATGGGATCAGGTACTGATGTTGCAAAAGAATCAGGAGATATGATTATTCAGGACGACAACTTTGAAACAATAGTAACTGCCATTCGTGAAGGGCGTAAAATATACGACAACATTAAAAGATTTGTCAAATTCCAGGTATCAACAAATGTCGGAGCTATTTTAACAATTGTCGGAACAAGTATTTTCATGCTTCCGGTGCCGTTTAACCCTGTACAACTGCTTTGGATTAACATTGTAATGGACGGACCTCCTGCCCAAACTTTAGGAATGGAAGGTAGCGAAAGAAATATTATGACAAGACAGCCTGAAACAGGAGATATTCTGAATAAAAAGGTATTGATAAAAATATTTATTGCCGGTCTTGTAATGGCAATAGGTTCAATAGCGCTGTTCAGCTACAAATTGGCAATTGGCGCAAGTCAAAAGCAGGCAATGACTGTAGCATTTACCTTATTTGTAATGTACCAGTTATTCAATGCATACAATTCAAAATCAAATTCCGCCAAAAAAAGCACTTACCTTTATTTGGCCATTATAGCATGTTTCATATTGCAGGTATTGATTGTATATATACCTGAGCTGCAAATAATATTCAGAACAACCAGCATCGGACTTACAGACTGGATATTAATATTCATAATTGCAGCTACAATATTAGTGTCAAACAGAATAGCAAACAAAATTGTGGTAGAATGAAAAAACTAAACATCCTCCTTATTGGCGGAACAAAGGACGCAAGCAACATAACAAAACACATAAAGGAAAAATATGATTCATATATTCTGACTACAACAACTACAGAATACGGATCAAAATTAGCTATTGAGTCTGGAAGTGATGACACAATAGCTAAACCACTTTTAAAAGATGAATTCATAACACTTATTGAAAATAATGAATTCAATCTTTTAATTGATGCAACTCATCCTTATGCATCACACATCACCCAAACTACTGTTAGCCTATCCAAATTATTCAGCATAGCTTATATTCGCTTTGAAAGACCACCATCAAACCTTGATAATGTTGACACATCAAGAGTTCATGAAGTAACTTCCCTTGATGAAGCAGGACAATTAATAGCCAGTGATTTTACTTCAGGAAACGTGTTGCATCTTGCAGGAGCAAATACCATGGAACCTATTTTAAAATATGTTCCTGTAAACAGGTTTTATGCAAGAATTTTAAAAGTTCCAAAATCTGTGGAAAAATGCAAAATGCTGAATCTTCCTGAGGAACATATCATACCAATGAAAGGTACATCCAGCTTAGAGGAAAACCTAAAAATAATTGAAGAAACACAAGCAAGTGTTATGATAACAAAAGAAAGTGGTGATATCGGAGGAGTAACTAATAAAATTAATGCTGCTAATTTAAAAGATATAGGTATCATTATGTTAAAACGTCCAAAAATCAGAGATTTAAATAAAAATGACATTGTTTCTAATTTAGACGAATTAGATGAAAAAATAAATAACTGTTTTTAAATTAAAAAGAACGCCGAGACTGGGATTTGAACCCAGGCGGAGAAACTCCACAGGATTTCAAGTCCTGCGCCTTACCAGACTAGACTATCTCGGCATGATAACAGAAAAAATATTTAGAAAAAATCTAAATATTTATCCTTTAAGTTCTATTTCAATACTTACATTATCCGGAACATTAACTTTCATGACTTGTCTCATAGCACGTTCGTCAGCACCAATTCCAACTAAACGTTTATGAATTCTAAGTTCCCATTTTTCCCAGGAAGCTTTTCCTTCTCCATCCGGAGATTTTCTTGTAGGTACTACTAATTTTTTAGTAGGTAATGGGATAGGACCAGACAAATCAACACCAGTTCTTTCAGCGATTTTTTTAAGTTGATCACAGACATAAGCTAATTTTTCTGGATCAGTTCCTGTAAGCTTAATTCTTGCTTGATGCATTATTATCCTCCAAAAATAAAAATAAAAAAGAAAGGAACAACTCCTTTCTTTTAATTAACTACTTACAAATCTATTTAGCTGGGGTAACGTCAATACATAATCCAGCAGCAACAGTTTGACCCATATCCCTAATAGCAAATCTACCCATTTGAGGGATTTTTTTAGCGTTTTCGATTACCATAGGTTTGGTTGGTTTAACTTTTACGAATGCTGCGTTACCAGTTTTTAAGAAGTCAGGGTTTTCTTCAGCTACTTGACCAGTTGCAGGGTCTAATTTTGCAGTTAATTCTAAGAAAGTACATGCAACTTGAGAAGTGTGACAGTGGAATACAGGAGTGTATCCAACAGTGATTACACCAGGGTGTTGTAAAACAACAATTTGTGCATCAAATTCTTTAGCTACAGCAGGAGCATCGTCTATGTGACCAGCTACGTCTCCTCTCCTGATATCGTTTTTACCTACACCTCTTACGTTGAATCCGATGTTGTCACCAGGTTCAGCAGTTTCAAAGGTTTCGTGGTGCATTTCGATAGATTTTACTTCTCCAGAAGCTCCAGCAGGTTCGAAGATTACGTTTTCTCCTTTTTTCATAACACCGGTTTCTACTCTTCCTACAGGTACAGTACCTACACCAGTAATGGAGTAAACATCTTGAATAGGGATCCTTAATGGTAAGGATACAGGTTTTTCAGGAGCAGCTAAATTATCTAAAGCTTGCATTAAAGTGTCACCTTTGTACCAGGAGGTGTTAGGACTTGCATCTTTAATGTTGTCTCCTTCAAATGCAGAAACAGGGATGAAAGGAACATCAGCAGGGTTGAATCCAACAGTTTTAATTAAAGCAGATACTTCGTCTTTTAATTCGTTGAATTTTGCTTCATCATAATCTACTAAATCGATTTTGTTGATTGCAACGATTAATTGGTTAATACCTAAAGTTTTGGATAAGAAAACGTGTTCTTTGGTTTGTGGCATTACACCGTCGTCTGCAGCTACTACTAATACACCAGCATCTGCTTGGGAAGCACCAGTAATCATGTTTTTAACATAGTCAGCGTGTCCTGGACAGTCAACGTGAGCATAATGTCTTTTTTCTGTTTCATATTCAACGTGAGCTGTATTAATTGTGATTCCTCTTGCTTTTTCTTCTGGAGCACCATCGATTTGATCATATGCTTCATATTGAGCTCTTCCTAATAAGCTTAGGTATTTTGTAATAGCAGCTGTTGTTGTTGTTTTACCATGGTCAACATGTCCGATTGTACCAATGTTAACGTGTGGTTTTGTTCTTTCAAATTTAGCTTTAGCCATTTGAAATTCCTCCTTTTTCTTATTTTTTATTTTGAATTTAAATTTAATAACTAATTTAATTAGCATAAGCATTTTATACTATTTCTAGGAAAAATGCAATATATTTTATAAATTATTTAAACATCCAGCACCGTTAAATGCTTGAAATTTAAATTTCTATCTACGTAATGTTTCATCACCTAGATAACATTTATATTAGTTTTCTTTTTTAGCTCTTGATGAAACAATTGCATCATGAACTGACTTAGGAACTTCTTCATAGTGAGAAGGTTCCATAGAATATGTTCCTCTACCTTGAGTTTTTGAACGTAAATCAGTAGCATATCCAAACATTTCAGAAAGTGGAATAAATGCGTGAATGTCTTGCATTCCATCTTCTCCATCCATTCCTTCCATTCTACCACGTCTAGAATTAATGTCACCAATAACATCACCCATATATTCTTCTGGAACAGTTATATCAACTTTCATAATTGGTTCCAAGATAACTGACTTAGCTTGTCTACAACCTTCTTTGAAAGCCATAGAAGCAGCAATCTTGAATGCCATTTCTGAAGAGTCAACTTCGTGGTAAGATCCATCTACTAATGAAACTTTGAAATCGATAACTGGGTAACCAGCTAAGATACCTGTTTCAGCAGCTTCTCTCATACCTTGTTCAATAGGTTTGATATATTCTTTAGGAACAGCACCACCAACGATTTTGCTCTCAAATTCTATACCTTTACCTGGCTCTAATGGTTCCATTTCAAACCAAACATCACCATATTGTCCTTTTCCACCAGATTGTCTGATGAATTTTCCTTGAACTTTAACTTTATTTCTAATTGTTTCTTTGTAAGCAACTTGTGGTTTACCTACATTACATTCAACTTTGAATTCTCTCTTTAATCTATCAACGATGATATCAAGGTGTAATTCACCCATACCAGCGATAATAGTTTGACCAGTTTCATGATTTGTGTAAGCTTTGAAAGTTGGATCTTCTTCAGCTAACTTAGATAAAGCTATACCCATTTTTTCTTGAGCTGCTTTGTCTTTTGGTTCGATAGCGATATCAATAACTGGCTCTGGAAATTCCATTGATTCAAGAATAATTGGATGATCAGGATCACATAAAGTATTTCCTGTTGTTACTTCTTTTAAACCAACTGCAGCTGCAATATCACCAGCATAAACTTTATCAATATCTTCTCTGTGATTTGAGTGCATTTGAAGAATTCTACCAATTCTCTCTTTTTTATCTTTGCTAGAATTTAAAACTGTTGATCCAGATTCTAGAGTTCCAGAATAAACTCTAAAGAAACATAATTTTCCTACGAATGGATCAGTAGCAATTTTAAATGCTAAAGCAGCAAATGGTTCTGAATCAGAAGTTTTAGCTTCAGTTTCTTCTCCATCTAAAGTTACACCTTTAATATGATCAATATCAAGTGGTGATGGCATGAAATCAACAACTGCGTTCAATAATTCTTGAACACCTTTGTTTTTATAAGAAGAACCGCAAGTAACTGGAACTATTTTATTAGCTATTGTACCAGCTCTTAATCCTTTTTTGAATTCTTCTTCTGTCAATTCTTCACCGTCTAAATATTTCATCATTAATTCTTCATCTTGTTCAGCAACAGCTTCTACCATTTTCTCACGGAATTCTTTAGCTTGTTCAACTAAATCTTCTGGTATATCTGTTTCTTCAATTTCTTTTCCTAAATCGTCTTTGTGAATAAAAGCTCTCATTTTAATCAAATCAACGATTCCTTTAAATTGATCTTCAGCTCCAATTGGTAATTGGATTGGTACAGCATTTGCTTTTAATCTATTTTTTAATTGATCAACGCAAAGCATAAAGTTTGCACCTGTGATATCCATTTTATTAACATATACCATTCTTGGAACATTATATTTATCAGCTTGTCTCCAAACTGTTTCAGTTTGTGGTTGAACTCCACCTTTAGCAGCTAAAACTAATACAGCACTGTCAAGAACTCTTAAAGATCTCTCAACTTCAACTGTAAAGTCAACGTGTCCAGGGGTATCGATGATGTTTATTCTTGTACCCTTCCAGTTACATGTTGTTGCAGCTGATGTGATTGTT
>ERZ772860.2489-NODE-2489-length-10414-cov-17.615600_pt1 | contig 10414 bp, 6 predicted proteins | sample MGYA00511342_ERZ772860 | MGnify/ENA primary metagenome ERZ772860 (study PRJEB29015, sample SAMEA2737665) | human gut metagenome | biome: human gut; feature: human-associated habitat; material: faeces | place: China | collected 2012 ... | reverse complement strand
TCTCTGTATTCCGCATCTATGCCGACCCTAAGACCAATGGTCCTGCTGCCTACAGCAAGGATAATGTGCCTTACAAGCCAAAGCGTTGGGCACAGGTTTCCCTCCAGGGTTACAAGGACGGCGACTATGCGATGACCATGGGTTATCCTGGTAGTACCGAACGATACCTCTCCAGCTATGGCATCCAGATGATGCGTGACGCAGAAAATGCTCCTCGTGCCCAGGTACGCGGCATCAAGCAGGAAGTAATGCAGAAGCACATGCGTGCCAACGAGGCTGTGCGCATCAAGTATGACAGCAAGTACGCCCAGAGCTCCAACTACTGGAAGAATGCTATCGGTATGAACAAGTGCATCGACTCTATCGGCATCATCAACCTGAAGCGTGAATACGAGACTCGTCTCCGTGCTTGGCAAGATACAGCCAAAGCTGCAAACGACCTCGCCCACAAGGTGGATTTCGACAAGCTCGCCCAGCTCTACAAGGAGAGCGCTGACGTAACTTATGCATGGACCAACTTTGCAGAGTCATTCACTCGCCGTAGCAACGTAGAGTTCTCTACCCGTGCTTTCAAACTTCAGAATGGCATGGAGGTAAAGGGTTCCGAGAAGAATAAGAAGAAGCAATATCATGAGTTTGAGGACAACTCAGATGAATGGGATATGGCACTTGATAAAGAAGTGCTCGCTACCCTTCTGAAGAACTACAAGGAGCACGTTGATGCAAAATGGCTGCCTAAGTTCTACAACATCATCGACACTCAGTTTGGAGGCGATTATACGAAATATGTAGATTATCTCTGGGAGAAGTCACTCCTCATGAAGAAGGGTGCCAAGCTCTACTTCAATAAGAAGGGATATGAGAAAGACCCAGGTGTAAATTACAGCATGGATCTGAATGACATTTACGCCGACTTCGTAGAGAAGATGGGAGCCGTATCTGATTCTATCGCCGAGCAGGAGAAGTATCTCTGTGCTGCCAAACTGCGCATGGAGGAAGACATGCCTCACTATAGCGACGCCAACTTCACCATGCGATTGAGCTACGGACAGGTGGGCGGTTTCGATCTCGGCGGCAAACCATCAGGCTATTACACCACCGCCGAAAGCATCGTGGAGAAGATGAAGCAGGGCGACAGGGTACTCGACTACTATGCTGAGCCTATCATGCACGAACTCCTCTCTGAGAAAGACTTCGGCAAGTATCAGGACAAGACTACAGGCAAGATGCAACTCTGCTTCCTCACCAACAACGATATTACCGGTGGTAACTCTGGTAGTCCTATGTTCAACGGCAAGGGTGAGTTGATAGGTCTTGCATTCGACGGCAACTGGGATAGCCTCAGCTCAGACATCAACTTCGACAAGCGCCTGGCTCGCTGTATCGGCGTAGATATTCGCTATGTGCTCTACCTGATGGATAAGTGGGGACACGCAGACCGCCTCTTGAAGGAGATCAATGCGAAGTAAATCCTATCTCTGAATCAACAGAGATGATATAAAGGTTTATCCTGGAACAAAGATTAGTCTCAGGATGATATAAAAAGAGCGGAAAATCAGCTGTTAACTGTTAACCTGTTAACTCCTGGCTTTCCGCTCTTGTTTTATTTAGTCTTTCTATTCTTATTATCTTGCTGATTTTCAGTTTATTTTTATCTTACAGATTCGCAACCTACAGAATTCCAATTAATATTGCGAGATATTATTCAGTTCCTTCAATGAAACCTGACGAGGTTTTTCGACGAGTTTCTTCTTCAATTCATCCACCGTTATTTCTGCAGATGGATTGAAAGAAGCAGAGCGCATGTAATCAATTACACTCTGATAGAAAGCCTTGCCTTCTGGATATTTGGCAGCCTTCTCCAAATCGCTCATGCAGACAAGGAGCTTTCCGGCTCCCACCTTCCATTCCATGACCAAACCAAGTTTATGATTCCGCTCGATATTATCTATCACCTGAACAATCGGGCGATAATCCTTGGCGAAGTTGTCAAGCACCAGTGGATGCGACTCCTTGATGACAGGGAACCATTGCCAGTTGGTGTGCATTTTCATTTTGGGCTTGATAAGATTGTCAGAAAGTTGCTTCAATAATTCCATATTTCTTGCCTTATTTGATGTTTACGCCACAATTATACAAAAATTGCGGTAAAAACACCGCAATTTACCAAAGAAATTGCTGTATTTTTACCGCAAAATATGGATATTGCATCAAAACATCCCTTTGATGCAGACTTTCATCTTATTATAAATCGCTGCCTAAATTACTTCTTCTTAGGACGACGGCGAGCCCAACCTTCTTCCTCGAAGTTTGGCTCCTCGCCCTTGAATTTCACATTGTCATTGTTCTGGAAGAACTGACGCCAGTCGCCTGTTTCCTCCTCACGGCGTGCTTTCTTTCCACCACGACCTTTCTCTGAGCCACGGCTTCCACGACCTCCACGCTCAGAACGAGCATCATCAGAACCTCTGCGTCCACGGGAACCCTTCTCTGCAGAACGTCCACCACGACTGCCTCTGCCATGACCTTCCTCGTCAGCATCATTACATCTTACGGTTCTGCCCTTGTACTCAGTTCCGTTCAAAGCCTTCATCACACGCTTAGCATCCTCCTCTGGCACTTCGATGTAGGCAAACTTACTCAGCAGGTCGATGTGACCTACCTCCTGACGGCCCTTCACATGCTTGTTCAGATACTGCATGATTTCGCCTGGATAGAAACCATCAGCCTTACCCAGATTGATGAACAGGCGCTTGAAACCAGCCTCAGTCTCATGCTTTCTGCGACCACCAGAAACCTTGCCACGCTCACCACGACTTCCACGACCTTCGCCATTACGTGAACCCTTACCGCTCTCTGGCTTCACAATCTCAGGAGCATTCTTGTAGTAATCCAGGAACTTACCGAAGGTGATGGTCACCATCTTCTTGATGATATCCTCCTTGTCGATGTACTCAAATTGGCGGTTGATTTCAGCCATGTATGGAGCAATCTGATCCTCATCCACATCCGTCTTCATGATATCGTCCATCGTCTTGAAGAGCTGCTTCTTGCAGATTTCCTCTGGGGTTGGCAAAACGCCATCCACGAAGTCCTTGCCTATCTGCTTCTCTATCTGGCGAACCTTGAATTTCTCACGAGTATGGATAATAGAGATGGAAGTTCCCTTCTTTCCGGCACGACCGGTACGACCGCTTCGGTGGGTGTAACTTGCCACATCGTCAGGCAAACCATAGTTGATAACGTGAGTCAGATCATCTACGTCCAGACCACGTGCTGCCACATCAGTAGCCACCAGGAACTGAACGGTATGGTTGCGGAACTTCTGCATGGTGAGGTCTCGCTGCTGCTGGCTCAAGTCACCATGCAGGGCCTCGGCATTATATCCATCCTTGATAAGTTTATCAGCGATATCCTGCGTCTCCAATTTGGTGCGGCAGAAGATAATCGCAAAGATGCGCGGATAGAAGTCCACGATGCGCTTCAGGGCAAGATACTTATCCTTGGCGTTTACGAGATAGTAGATGTGGTTTACGTGCTCAGCACCCTCATTGCGTGAACCCACCACGATTTCCTTGTGGTCGTGCAGGTAGTTGAGTGCAATCTTCTCGATGTCCTTGCTCATAGTAGCCGAGAAGAGAAGGGTATTTCTATCCTCCGGCACGTTCTCGAAGATGGCATTGATGCTCTCAGAGAAGCCCATATTGAGCATCTCGTCAGCCTCATCAAGCACCACGTTATTGACGTGCTCCAACTGAGCCACACCGCGATTAATCAGGTCGAGCAATCGTCCAGGAGTAGCCACGATAATCTGCACACCATGCTTCAGGGTGCGTATCTGGCTTCCGATGTCAGTACCACCATAGACTGCAGCAATATGCAAACCGTCGATGTACTTGGCAAAACTGTTCAAATCGTCTGCTATCTGGAGGCAGAGCTCACGTGTAGGACTGAGGATGACAGCCTGCGTCTCCTTGCTATTAGCATCAGTCTTCTGGATAACCGGAATACCGTAGGATGCGGTTTTACCCGTACCCGTCTGCGCCAACGCAATCACGTCGTTTTTATTACCAAGCAAATATGGGATTACTTCTTCCTGAACTGGCATTGGATTCTCAAATCCAAGCTCTTCGATGGCACGGCGAATCTCTTCGCTCACGCCCAATTCTTTAAATGTCTTCAAATCTTTTTAACCTTAATTCATGTATAATCAAATAGAAGGCCGAATTCACCCTCCCAGCCATGAATTAGGGTGCAAAATCCTTCTAAAACGCTTGCGGCAACCGTATAGTTTTATTAAGATTGCCTAAATTCGGGTGCAAAGTTACGAAAAAACTTTGAATTTCTTGCAGATTTCTCTATTATTTCATTACCTTTGCACGAAATAACAAACAATCGAATGATATGAAAAAAGTAATTTTCACTCAAGAATGGATGGCAATGCATCCATACGAGAAACCTAATGAAGTGGATCAATATTATACGGAGTTATCCAATGAAATATACCACGCCCTCGACGATGCCTGCTTCACGCATCAGTTCAAAGACGTGGAAGATGCCAAGCAGCTCGCCCTCTGCATCGCCGGATATTTTGAGGACGTGCTCTCCGGTACTTGTATCTGGAAGACTTTCACCGCAGAATGCAAGAAGCGATATGGTTCATACATCCCGTTCTATGAGAACGAAAAGGAGTTTGTCAAGAACTCTCTCAATGAAGATGATGCGCCATACGATCCGGACGAGATCAACATCTCCGACATCAAGTTCCTGTGCTGGCACCATTACCAGCAGAGTGCCTACATCCAGGAGGCCGTACCTTTCCTCTTCAGTACGATAGAACTGGCTGCCAAACTGGTGTATAATCTTCTCGACAAGGAGTATGAAACTGCACCGGAAAATGAGCGCCTGCGTGAATTTCTCTGCGAGTTGCCTACAGCAGAAGACAAGTTCCTGGAATACAGAGACGTGCTGGCATGGTTTCACTATAACTGCTTCTTCAACATCAACAATCTCAAGCGCCTGCAGTTCGACCTCGAAAAGCTCACCCGCTCTCCACAGGGCTTCAATGAAATCATCGCCTACTCCATCCAGATAGAGCACACGATGAACGATCGCCACAATCTTTTGGCTCTCACCTCTGCTGAATGGCTTGCCAAGATCAGCGAGCATCATCCTGCCCACAAACTCTGGACGGACATCGATTACAAGGGAACCAGAGCCTTCAGAATGATGAAAGAGGATGAGAAATTCTTCTATCTGAAGGATTTATATGAGGAGGAAGATGATCCGGAGAATACCTCAAAGGAGAATCAGGAGAAGGCAGAAGAAGGGAGCCTCATCAGAGTGCTCAAGGAATCTACCAATATTGGGGATGCTTCTTCCTTCCTCAGCGGCGAGAATGTGCTCGTATGCAATCTCTTCCGATTTGGTGGAGACTGGTGGCAAACCGGTGCTCTCCTCGATCCTACTTATGAAGACAACAAGGCTCAGATAGAGGCTGAGAGAAATATTCAGAAACACAAGAAGAGCATCCACGACTACAATCTGCTCAAGCAGAATGGCTATGGAGACAAGTTTGTGTTCATCGAGGATGTCAAGACGATGAAGGAATTCCTGAAGAATATCGGTTTCGAACTGCCTTCCAACATCAGTTTCCCTCAGAAATACGAAAAGGGAATCATCGTGTACGGAAGTCCTTATACGGGCATCAACATCAGCTTCGGAACCGCCCATTGCATCGCTTCGCCTGAAAACCCATACTACAATGCCGAGCGTGCAGCAGAGGACTGTTTCAATATCATCTCCGGCAACGGTCTTCCTTTCCCTTACGAGATTGTTTGCAAGCTGATAGAAAAGGGAATGTTTCCTGATGCCAACATCTTCACCAGCCGATATGTGAAGGAAGAGGGTCTGAAGATTACTCAGGCCAATATCCAGTTCCTTGCCGATTACTATCTGATGGGCAGAAAGGACAAGGACTTGTCGCCTGAAGAGTTGTGGTAAAGATTGATTTCGTATATTCAAAAAGTTCACTACGCTAACGGCATTTTTTAAGGGGTTAGCGTAGTGGACTTTTGATATTTTCCCTATTTCAGATTCTTATCCAAGAACTCCAGCATTTTCTCCTGCGCCTTCAAACCGCAGGAATGAGGAATGTCCCAAAGCTCCGTATCCAGCAGATTATCAACTCCCTGACTCTTCCAAACCTTGTGCATTTCGGCGAAAGCATCCTTTACGCCGGGCACTGGGAAAAGCTTATCTTTTGTGCCGTTGATGAAGAGCATCGGTTTCGGACAGGCGAGGGAAGCGATATGGGGATAGTCGAGATACTGGCGCAATCCAGGAAAGCAATTCGCAAAACCACCATTCTCCTTTCTGCCAAAACGCCTGGTAAGTTGAGCATCCGTGGTAATCATCCAGCAGATGGAAGCACCCACCCTGATTCTATCCGACAAAGCCGAGAGCATCCACGAGCGATAGGCTCCCATCGAACACCCCACGCATCCGATACGCTTCGCATCCACCATCGGCAGCGAAGCCAGGAACTCGGTACTGGAAATATCATCGTAAGTCATGAAGGCAGAGAGGTCTCTACCCAGCATCATCATGTTGCCGGCGATGAGATCGTATTTGTTTCTATCTACGCCCTCCTTTCGGCCTCGTTCTCCCCACATCGGAGCATCAACCGAAAGCACCACGTAGCCATGCTTCGCCAGGTAATCGCCCACGTACTGACCATCATAAAGCTGATTGACCCAAGCATCTGCATCGTCCAAAACCTCCTGGTTGGCAGCCTTCTTCTTTTCAGAAATCTTCCCATCCGCATCCTGCTCTTCAGAAGCGATAAAGAAAGGGCGAATCATCTTCTCCTTTCCTATAAAGAGATGGGCGCCATGATCGTGGAGCGCCACCACGGCTGGGAATTTCCCCGATTTCTTATTCTGAGCAGAAAGCAGCAATCCAGCTTCTGCTTTAGGGTTCTTCCCTTCTTCAGAATCCGGAATCAGGAGATAAGCCGTAATGCGGGAATAGGCATTAATATTGAAGGCGATTTTCTGCGCCTTATATCCGTCTCTCTGTTCCTCACCGAGCACTTCCATATCCCAAGCCGCAGCCGCCTTCGGAGGCGTCATCATGCATTCGAATACCTTCTCTCTTGCCACCTCCTTCCACTTCTTGAAGTTTCTGATAGGACTGTTGCCCCAAGCCATCGGATAGGTCAGTTCTTTCTTCAGTTGCTCCACGTAGGTAGGAATTTCTCCCTCCCATTCATACTTCTCCCGCTTCTGAAGTTTTGGTTTCTGAGAGACCTGTGCAAACGCTACAGACGCCTGCAGTAATGCAATGATGCTATATGTGATAATCCTTTTCATTCTGTTGTATCGTTTATAAGAAATCTTTTGTCCTGTTTTATAAGAAATCTATTTTTGTTTATCAGATTAGTTATTGTTTGCAAAATTAAGAAATTATCCGCAAAAACAGATGAATAATCTCGATATTTTTGCGTATCTTTGCCTAAACATCAATAAACAACAGATAAAATATCAATAAACAACAGATAAAACATCATAATCATAGAAGATAAAGACATGAAAATAGCAGTTTTTTGTTCAGCGAATAAGAATATCGACCCGGATTTCTTCACGATGACGGAAGAGTTGGGAAAGTGGATGGCTGAGAACGGGCACGACCTGGTTTTCGGCGGCTGCAACTCTGGTCTGATGGATTGCATTGGCAAGGCAGTAAAGGCGAATGGCGGCAGAACCATCGGTGTGGTTCCTACGCTTGTAGAGCGAGGAGGCAGAACCTTCCCAGACCTCGACATCGAGATTCCGTGTGATAATCTCAGCGACCGCAAGGACCTGATGCTTGCCCAGAGCGACATCTTCGTAGCCCTTCCTGGCGGCGTCGGCACCCTGGATGAAATCTTCACCATCGCCGCCGCCCACACCATCGGCTACCATCACAAGATGGTGATTCTCTACAACATGAAGGGCTTCTGGAACTCCACCATCGCCCTGCTGGACGATTTGGCAGAGAAAAGCATGATTCGCGGCGATTGGCGAGATGTGATAGAAGTAGCGGATAACCTGGAAGAATTGGCAAAGCTCTGCGAGGGATAGAACCCTCTATAGAAATCATCTATAGAAATGAAGTAAAGCGACCTTCTACCGAGAACACAATTCGGCAGAAGGTCGCTTTTTACGTTCTTACAAACCAAAACTCTTCCTGGCTTGCCTCAATGTATTCTCTCCTACCGTATAAGCATAGCAGGCAGAAGGAATGAAATGAAGCGTACCAAAATCCATCTCCTTTACTCCTCCCTTACTGATGGAAGTTACCAATGCCTGAGGCAGATGATTCTTCTCTATAAAAAACTGTAAGGACGAAAGTTCAGAAGGTCTGTCGAAGAACCTGTCCGACCATTTGATTTCCACCGCCCAATAAGGCTTCTGCAAAGCATCATTGATGCCCACCAAATCCACCTCGCCCTGCGAACGCCCCATCTTCCAGTTGGCATAGGCAATGTGCCCCTTTCTCGGAATCCACTGCGAATAAATGGCAGTTTCTATCATGTCTCCGATATTGCCATCCATGATCTTGATTGGCTCAAAAAGCGCACATCTCAGCGAAGGATTAGTCAGATAAATCTTGAAAGTAGTTTGGCGCTGGAATCGCTTTGCCGTATCATCCGTTCTTGTCACAACCTTTATCAGGAAAGCAGCCTCCAGATACTGGACGTACCTGCGAATGGTTTCCTTCTTGACACCCGATTCCTTCGACATACTTTCATACGAAAACTCCATACCGCTATGATAAGCTATCATCGTAAACAACGAATTCAGTTCCTGCACATCCGAAATGCCATAAAGACTCGGCAAATCTCTCAACAATACCTTATCTACAATATCGTGGCGAACAAACTGCCCCGGGTCTTCCTGCATTCGGGAAGAAAAAGCCACCTCAGGATAACCGCCATAATTGATATAGTCGAGGAAGAGACTGTTCAGCTTATCAATATCTATCGTACTATAGATATCGCTCTCTATCCCATCCCATTCCACCTTGGATTGGCGCATCAGATGCTCATATTTCTTAAGATGGATATACTCGAAGAAAAGCAACGGCGGCAGATTGAAATCGGTAAACCTGCCCGCTCCGCTTTCGTTGCTGCTCTTTTTCAATGCCGCAGCAGCAGAACCGGAAGCCACAAACTTCACGTTGTGATAGGTATCTACCAGGGATTTCAGATTGATTTCCCAGTCTTTGAGATACTGTATCTCATCGAAGAAAACATAAAATTCTTCCTGGCTGTCTTCCTTATCCAATATCTGTTTTGCCAAAGAAAACAACTGTTCCAAGAGGATATTGTTATAGATAGGAGTTTCCACCGAAACATAGATGATATTCTGAGGCGATACCCCCTCGTCTATCAACCGCTGGATGGAATGATAGAGCATCACCGTCTTACCCACTCGGCGAGGTCCCATCAAGATGAGGGCACGCTGAATGCTGACATCCCTTACCAGTGGATAGAAGATGTCGAGATAGAGGCGAGGACTCATCTCCTGATAGTAAGAAGGTATTCTGCCTTCCGTCCACCAGGGGTTGTCTATCTTCAACCTACCTAATATCTGTTTCTCTAAAAGTGCCGTATATTCCATAATTCCAACTATTTTTGGGCACAAATATACGGATAAATTTCTTGATCTGCAAGTTTTGGTAAAAATAAGCCTATTTTTTTATGCTTAATTTGCATTTAAAGGCGATTTTTCAGGCAAAAGCGTGCATTTTAAGGAAAAAGGGACTCAGTTTCGCTCATTTCTTATATTAATTTACGCTTATAACTTATTGAATATCAATATTAAAAACAAGGCTTGCAAATTAAGCATGTTTCAATATGCTTAATTTGCAACCATATAGAACTCTAAAGAAAGAGCGGAAAAACAACTGTTAACTGTTAACTCTGTTACCCCCAGTTGTTCTTCCGCTCTTGACATTTTCTTCAAGACAATCTAGCTCTTCCCCAAGAGGAAATCGGAGAGGCTCATCATCAGAATGCCTTCTTCATTATAACCCGAACGATACCTATCCCCTACGATTATCAGTTTGCGAAAGCCATCGTTTACATTCAAAAGAGAAGCCTGCTTCTGATCTACCTTCTCCTTATCAGGCAAGGCATAAGCTGACTGGATATAGAGGCGTTCATCATGACGATTCACCACGAAATCTATCTCAAGATTCCTACGCTGCAGCTTGCCATTCTCATCCCGCTTGAAGCTCTCCACTGATCCCACATCCACAGTATAACCCTGCTTCCGCAATTCGTTATAAACCACGTTTTCCATGATATGGGTGAATTCTATCTGTCGGAAATCTACCACGGCATTTCTGATACCGATGTCCTCGAAGT
>ERZ772860.2483-NODE-2483-length-10446-cov-3.665672_pt1 | contig 10446 bp, 8 predicted proteins | sample MGYA00511342_ERZ772860 | MGnify/ENA primary metagenome ERZ772860 (study PRJEB29015, sample SAMEA2737665) | human gut metagenome | biome: human gut; feature: human-associated habitat; material: faeces | place: China | collected 2012 ... | reverse complement strand
TGTGTCGTCAGTGGTTTGAGCCGGGGCGTTTGTATCGCAGGCGGCCAAAACAGAGAGCAGGGCGGCGAGGCAGAGCAACCCGCAGAGCAGACGGATCAGACAGCGACGTTTCATGAAAATTCCCTCCTGTTAGCAGAAACTTTGTGAATAATTAAAAAATACATCCTTGTCTATATAATAATGTCGAAAAATATCGGATATACGGTGTGAACTGCGAAAATTATTTTGTCACAAGCGGATGCTCAAACTCCGGGAGCAGGGTGTTGCCGTCGAGGTTGAGATTTATGAGGTTCGGGCAGCGGCGCAAAAGCTCCGCCTCGACCGCGCCGAGCGTCAGCCCGCAGTTCTGCAAGGAGAGCAAGGTCAGAGCCTCACGCTCCTGATCGTTCCATTTTTTCAAAAATTCAAGGCTGTCAACTGCGCTGCCGTCGGCAAAAATTCGTGAGCAGCCGCCGTAATACGACAGCTCATCCGAGGTGACGCCGGTATAGGAGGCGTTGATCTCGAACAGACACGGCGGATTCGCCCCGTCGGGGTTATCAGGATCAATATAATCCTTTTTCGTCCCATAATCCAGGGCGGACAGCTTGGTAAAGGAACAATCGATGTAGTTTCCCATTCCTCTTAGACGGAGAGCGGTCAAAGGGTTGCTGGCAACATACAGATCCAAAACGAAGCAGCTTCCAAGATCGATAGAGACGAGCTCGTTCTTTGACAGATCGAGTTTATTCAGCTCAATATTGCCGAGGTCGGGGAAGCGGGAAATGCCGTTACCGGCGAAAGAAAGCTCCGCACACCGAACGCCGTACAGCGGCGACAGATCGGTGATCTGGTTGTAAGAAAAGTCAAGGCACATGCTTCGGCCGAAATTTTTGATGACCGGATCAAAGCCGCGGAGAGAAGTCAGGCCCTGCGCCGTCAGCCGTAACTCCGTCAGGTTTTCAAACCAGTAGAAATCGCTCGGGTCGCTGAGCGGGACGGCGGCCTGAAAAGAGGTGATACCGCGGTCAACGATGCTTTGTTTGTTGATAACGAGCGTATCCAGATGTGCGTCGATGGAGGTGATTCCGGAGAGGTCGGCTCTGGTGAGCGCGCCGTCGGGATTCCCGAGATAGGTTCGGACAACCTGTTCCAAACGCGGGTTTTGAAATGTGACGGGCGTATCGAGCAGAGACGGAGCGGCGGCAACCGCGAGCGAAAACAGCTCGCCTGGTTCTCCGTAAGAATTGATGACCCGGTAGGTGATAAAGCCCTGATAGGCGCAGGGCAACCAGAAGACGCCGTCGGAAAGCGTGTTGATAGCATAAAAATCAGATAGATTTTCAATCGGGTTCTCGGTCAGCTTAAATTCCAAGCGCCCGTTCGGCGGCATCGATTCGAGCGAAAAACGGCGCAGCCCATACGAGTCCGTCGTTTCGATGAGCGTACAGTCGCCGAACTCGCGATAGCCGGCGAGCTCTTCCTCCGTCAGAAAGCGTTCGAGGTGGCCGGCTTGAGATTGCTTGTAATTGTCATAGGGATACAAAAGACGCAGCGCCTGATAAATGTTGAGAATGACATTCAGCATTCCCTCCGCGACGGGAAAATCGCCGCCGCGGCTGCAACTGATCCCGTCAACCAGCTTATAAGGCGAGCCGTTTTCGTCCGTATACTCCTGAACGGTACCGCCGTATGAAAAAAAGTAGGGCGTTGCATACCATGCGGACAAAACGCTTTTCAGACGCGAGAGCAGCTCGGCGTCGCTGAGATCGGCGGGAACAACGGGCATTGGCTGCGCAGGGTCGGCGAGGGCGCGGGCGGCGTCAGCGGCGGCGCGCAGAGACTCGGAGGCGTCAGAAAAACGTTCCGCACAGGCGGCGGCATAAGCTGCGAGCTGCGGCATATACCAGAGCGCATAAGTATATCCCTCGGTATAGAGCTGTTCGGCGTCGTCGTAGATAACGGTATGACCGATTTCGAATGCATCGATCTGATCTTGAAATTGCTGCATGAGCTCAATCATTGCCGGATCACGTTTGAATTCCGGCGCGCCCTCCGTGGGGTCGAAAACGTCCGGTTTTTCCGGCGGAACCGTCGCGACGGTGGTTGCGCCCGGCTGATAGCCGGTTGAGACGGCGGAGACGCCGGAACCGCCGTCAGTTGTGGTCAAGGGAGCATTTGTTGTACAGCCGGCAAACGCGGCGAAAAGCAAAAAGACGGAAAGAAGAAAACAAATCGTTCGTTTCATAACAGACTCCATTGTTTGACGTGACGTGTAAAGGTGTTGAGATGAACTTCAAGAACGTAAATTTCATAGCTCTCCTGCGCCGCACGCAATGTGCGGCGCAGGAGAATGATTTAAAAATTCATTTGAAAACAACCATAGGCATCTCATTCCTTTCTCAGGCGTTTCCTTTGAGGACGGAGCCCGTCTCTAAACAGACGCATGCATACAGGTAAATGAATCCCGAATACAATTATACAATATAAAAACATAATAGTAAATATAAAACGAGAAATTATAATAAATTTGTTTAGACAAAAAACGAGAATTTGATAAAGACGCGCGGAACAAAAATAACGTTCACCATTTCTTCTGTCACAGGCGGATGCTCAAACTCCGGCGCGCTCTCCGTGGGGTCAAAAACGTTCGGTTCTTCCGGCGGCTCCGTCGCGACAGCGGTTGCGCCCGGCTGATAGCCAGTTGAGACGGCGAATGCGACGGAAAGGCCGCCGAACGTGGAGCGAACGATCTCTGCGGGTGCGACGTACCGCCGGGAGTGACCAGCCGGCATACGCGAGAAAGAGCACGCTTATACAGAGCAGCAGCGCCAAGCTGCTCCGGAAAAGCGATTTATAGCTTTTTTCTCCTGTCGGCCCTGTCAGCAAAAGCGTTGTGAATGCGTGCGGACGGCCATACGGCATGCCCATATCTATATAATGTCGAAAAACGTCGTATATACGGTATCGGCTAAAAGTTTTGTTTTTTCATAGGTTTCCGCCGCGCCCATACCGCCGAAAACAGACAGATTACGCGCGGCGGCCGCATTATAATGATATCGGTTCGGAAAACGGAGGGGTGCCGGTGGTTCTTTATCTCGACGTATTGATGGCGGTCAACCTGATGGCGGATTACGCGCTCCTGCGCGCTGCGGCAAAAATCACCGGACATATCCGCAACCGCCTCCGCATCTTCATCGCCGCGGCGCTCGGCGCGGCATACGCGGCGCTTGTCTGTATGCCGGCGCTGGAATGGCTCGGCCATTTTCTGATCCGGCTGCTGGTCGGCATTGCGATGAGCGCGATCGTATTCGGCCTGAACCGCGCCTGCGTGCGCAAAACGCTTGTGTTTTTTCTGCTTTCGTTTCTGCTCGGCGGCGCCGTATTGGCGCTGTCCTATGCGGCGGGCGGCGCGGTTGGGCTTTACAACGGCGCTGTTTACATAAATACCTCGCTGCCGTCGCTGGCGTTGGTTGTCGCCGCGGTTTACGGCGTGGTCACGCTTGTCTGCGCCGTCGGCGGCCGGCGGGCGCAGGCCATGCGGCGCGTACTGCCTGCGGTGGCGAAGCTCGGCGGGAGAGAGAGCGCGTTTTCCGTCTTGGCGGATACGGGCTGTTTGGTGCAGGATCCGTTGACCGCGCGGCCGGTCATGCTGGTTTCGCTGGCCGGCGCCGCCGCGCTGCTGCCCGAGGGAATGGCCAGCGCAATTGAGGAAGGGGCCGACGCCGCGGAGCTGATCGGCCGGTACGCCGGGCAGAGGCTGCCGCTCCGCCCCGTATTCTGCAAGGGGCTGGGCGGACAGACGGAGATGCTCGTTTCTTTTCTGCCGGACAGCCTGACGGTGGACGGAAAACCGTGCGACGCGGTGATCGCGGTTACAAAGGACGGCCCGGACGGGGCGGAGGGCTTTTGCGCCGTTGTCAATTCGGACGCCGTATAGCGGATCGTCTGTAAAAACCGGAAGCGAGGGAGTAATATGAGGAAACTGTTGGCGCGTATGAGGATTTTTTTCTATAAGCTCGGCGTCTGGCTCGGGCTGATCGTCCCCGATCCGGTCTGGTACATCGGCGGGAGCGAGACGCTGCCGCCGCCGCTCAGCACAGAGGAGGAGGTCTATCTCTTAGAGCGGTTTTACAGCGACGGAAAGGCTGTGCGGCGCGTGCTGATCGAGCGCAACCTGCGCCTTGTCGTCTATATCGCGCGCAAATTTGAAAACACGGGCATCAACATCGAGGACTTGATCTCCATCGGCACCATCGGCCTGATTAAAGCGATCAATACCTTCCGCCCCGAAAAGAACATCAAGCTGGCTACCTATGCCTCGCGCTGTATCGAAAACGAGATTTTGATGTTTCTGCGCAAAAATTCGTCGCGGAGAAACGAGCTTTCCATTGACGAGCCGCTCAACGTCGATTGGGACGGGAACGAGCTGCTCCTCTCCGACGTGCTGGGCGGCGAAGAGGACGAGGCCATGCGCGTCTTAGAAGACGAGGTCGACAAACAGCTTTTGAAATCGGCTGTCGGCAGATTGTCGGAACGGGAACAGATGATTATCTCCATGCGCTTCGGTCTCGACGGACGCAGGGAGATGACGCAGAAAGAAGTGGCGGATATGCTCGGAATTTCACAGTCCTATATATCCAGGCTCGAAAAACGCATTATTGCGCGGTTAAAAAAAGAAATATTGAAAGAGATGTAAGACAAATCCCGGTATGAGCGCTTTGCGCCGCGGAAATAATAGGATTGAGGAATCCGATTATTTCAAAGGAGTGGCGCTACGAGATGACAAACAACAAGGTCGTAATCTGCGGGGTCAACACGTCGAAGCTCAAAGTTTTGAAAAATGAGGAAATCAACCGCCTGCTGAAACTCACCAAAGAGGGCGACAAAGACGCCAGAGAACAGCTCATCTCCGGCAATCTGCGGCTGGTGCTTTCGGTTATCCAGCGCTTCACCAACCGCGGCGAGGCTCCCGACGATCTGTTTCAGGTCGGCTGCATCGGTCTGATCAAGGCGATCGACAACTTCGATATCACGCTGGACGTCCGCTTTTCGACTTATGCCGTGCCGATGATCATCGGCGAGCTGCGGCGTTATCTCCGCGACAACAGCACCATCCGCGTCAGCCGGTCGCTGCGGGACACCGCGTACAAGGCGCTGCAAATCCGGGAAAAATTTACCAATGAAAACAGGCGCGAGCCGAACATCGATGAAATCGCCAAGCTGATGGATATGAAAAAAGAAGACGTCGTTTTTGCGCTCGACGCGATCAGCGACCCCGTTTCTCTGTTTGAGCCTGTCTATTCCGATGGCAACGACACGGTCTGCGTGATGGATCAGGTGAGCGATACGGAGAATACGGATGAAAACTGGCTGGAACATGTAGCGCTGACGCAGGCCATCGACCGGCTCTCTGAACGCGAGAAGCGGATTTTGGCCATGCGCTTCTACGCCGGAAAGACACAGAACGAGGTTTCGCAGGCGATCGGCATCAGTCAGGCGCAGGTTTCGAGACTGGAAAAGAGCGCGTTGGAACGAATCAGAAAAAACATCTGAGACAAGCCTTGATAACATGGGAAAAGCAGACGGGCCGGCTGGGTTTACGGAGCGAACCGGCGCCCGTCTGCTTTTTTATGAAGATGATTTCATATACATATACAAAAAATACGGCCATATAAAATGAAGAATCTTGTGTTTGAAGATGCATTATGGTATAATATATACAGTGAAATTACAGCTCGCTTGACGATTTGCGCATGCAAAGCAGGCCAAACGGGAACGATGCGTCCGTCGGACAAGTTTTGCCCACAGGCCGATTATAAATATTTTGTTGAAAATAACGCCGTTCGACGATTGCTTACATAGGATTTTAACGTTATTCAAACTGCGCGACGACGAAAGAACCGTATGCGTAAAAAACGGAGCCTGACCGCCGGTGAGGCTCCGTTGGAGAACGATAACGGGCGGCAGGGGGGATTGATTTGACTCTATGTGAAAAAGCGATGGAACGAATTACGGAGCTTGCCGCTTTATATTTTGAAAAACGCGATATTCCGGCTGTTTTGGATTGCTTTGACGATGATATCGTATGGATTGGAACCGGAAAAAACGACATTTGCAGGGACAAGACGCAGGCGGTTGAAATCTTGACGCGCGAAAAGGCCGCTTTTCCGGGCAACTTCACCATTCTGGATTCACACTTTGACGCCGCGCAGATCGGGGCGGATCTGTGTGACGTCTGGGGCGAACTCACGGTGCGCGAAAACAACGGGTCGGAAGAACAGGCGCCCGCATTAGCGCTGCGGGTGACGGCGCTGTTTCGGGAGCGGGGCGGCGAGGTAAAGCTGAACCGGCTGCATCTGTCTCAGCCGAGTCCGGACCAGGGAGAGGCTGATTTCTTTCCCCATATCCTCGACAGAACAAACGAAGAGATGCTGAAAAAGCTCATTGACAAGAAATCGGCAGAGATTGAAGCGCGGAATCGCGATTTGCAGGCGCTGATGAACAACATTCCCGGCGGCGTCCAGAAATGCCTGAATGATGAGTATTTTTCGATTCTGAGCGTCAACGACCGGTTTTTATCGATGTTCGGCTATACGGAGGAAGACATCGAACGCCTGTTTCAGAACCGTTTTATCAATATGATACACCCGGATGACCGCGCCTATGTATTGAAACGGATAGCGGAGCAGATGCAGAGCGGCAACAGCTTTGAAGCGGAATACAGGGTTCGCTGCCGAGACGGAAGCTATAAATTCGTGCTCGAAAACGGCGAACTGTATACCGGCGAGGACGGGCAGGAGGAATTTTACTGTGTTTTCGTCGATGTCACCGGCCGCAAAAAATCAGATGAAGAGCATCGCATCCTCGCCGAACGCTATCAAATTATCCTGAATCAGAGCAGCGATATCATTTTTGAGTGGGATCTGCTCAGCGACAACGCTGCGTTTGCGGAAAACCCCCGCCGCCGCTTCGGGCTGCCGGAGCTGATTGTCGGCGTAAGCGCGTATTTTCAGAACAGATCACGGTTGACCAAAGAAGATTCGGAGACGATTCTGAAACTGATTGACGGAGTCAAGCGCGGCACAGAGTATCAGGAAGCGGAATTTCGTCTGCGGACCGCCGACAAATATACTTGGTTTAGGATTCGAGTCACCGCGCTCTTCGACGATTCACACCAGCCTGTCAAAGCGGTGGGCATTCTCAGCGACATCAGCCGCGAGAAGGAGCACTCGCAAAAACTGACGGAGCGCGCCGAGCGCGACCTGCTGACGGGCACATACAACCGGACGGCGGCATGCGATTTGATCGAGAAGCGTCTCAACCGTGCGGACGATGCGGTGAACGCCCTGATGATGATTGATATCGATGATTTCAAGCTGGTGAACGACACCAAGGGCCATCTGTTCGGAGACACGGTTTTGAAGGACATCGGCCGGCTCCTGCGCTCGCGCGTTAGGAGCACGGATGTTGTCGGGCGCATGGGCGGCGACGAATTCATCGTTTTTTTGAAGGATATTGCCTCAACCGAACAGGCCAAAAAGAAAGCCGGCGAGATGATCCGCGCGCTGGACGGCCTGCTGCCGGAGGAGACGATGTGCAGGCTGTCGTGCAGTATCGGCGTCGCTTGCTCTCCGGATTGCGGAACGACGTTCCAGGAGCTGTATGATAAAGCGGACAAAGCGCTGTATCTGGCGAAAAATAAAGGCAAAGACCAATTCGAACTGTATTCCGAACAGGTGAGCGGTCTAACGGCGGCGGGAAGGCAACATGGGCAGACGCCGGGCGATCTGGCGGAGCTGGAAAGCGCGAGGGTTACGGGGGCGGACGAGCGGCTTCTGCAAAGCGTTTTTGAGACGCTGTATACGGCAGCCGATTTTGACTCGGCGGTCAACGCGGTGCTCGGCATGTTGGGAACCTTCTATGATGTCGGCCGCGTTTATGTATTTGACCGGTCAGCCGACGGCCGCTACTGGAATAATACCTTTGAATGGTGCGGCAAGGGAATTGAACCGCAGATAGAGAAACTGCAAAATATCGACAATGTCATCGGCCCCTTTCAGGATTATTGGAAGCATTTTGATATCGACGGTGTCTTTTATTTAAAAAGCGTCGACGATTTGGTGCCGGCCGAACGGGATGCGTTGAAGGAGCAGGGAATCTGCTCGATGCTGCAATGCGCCATACGAGAGGACGCCGACTTGAAAGGCTTTATCGGCTTCGACGAATGCCGGGAAGACCGCTACTGGACCAAGGAACAGGTCGATACGCTGATGGCTGTCGCCAAGGTCCTCGCGACGTTTCTGATGAAAGAGCGCTATAAGCGTTTGGCGGCGCAGAGACAGGATTGAAAAACGGCGCCGGTCTGCGGCTGGACGAGGAGTCTATACCGGCTGATAAAACGCCTGTGGGAATCTTCAAATTGAAGATTCCCACAGGCGTTTTGTATGAAACGTCAAGCGCGGCGCGGAATGAATCAAACCGAACCGGCGCGGTTTTCTGCGCGCCTATGCGTTTTCAGAATTTGTTTCGCCGGAAGCGGCTTCCCAGGAGCCGTGCGAATACCGCGTGTCCAGCATATCGCTGATCCCTGCCAGCAGCATGATCATGCCCTGCACGCGGTGGGGCTGTACGACATAGTAGCCCCTGCCTTCGTTTTGCGCGTCCTCTGTGACCAGATCGGCGGCGATGAGCGGTTTGAGATGGTGATAAACCTGCCCTGTGGAGTGATAGCCGCTCTCCGCGACGAGCTGGGCGACGGTCATCGGCTTTTTGAGAAGCGAGAGCAGGATATTGAGCCGGTCGCGGCTGCCGATACAGGCTAAAACCTTTTCCGCCGTGCTGTTGGCGATCAGGTCGAGCAGCTCGTCGGTATCTTTGCTCGCCGTCAGCCAGGTGGACTGCCTGCCGCCCGAGGCGAAGACGCCCAGATAGGCGATCCGGCCGCTGCCGCCGTTTTCGCCGCATTGATTCTCCAAACGGTCAAGGACGGCAGAAAGCTCCGGATTGGATCGGGATGCGAGCCCTTCCTTTTTGACGTGCCCGGCCCATTCAGCCGTCTGCGCTTCCGCAGAGCCGGTGGCCAGCGTATCACGGCGCAAAAGCGCCTGAATCTCGCGCATTTCCCGCCGCATAGCGTCGATCTCTGCGCCATAGTCGCGTTCCGTCATAAAATCGCCCCTTAATTATGTAATTACGCTATTGCGTAATTACATAATACCACACCGCAAATGTTTTGTCAATACGGAAATCCGTATTTCAATAAAAACTTGGAGAACAGCAAAAGAGGCGGCGGACGATGCGGCGACTGGGGCGGCGCGCTCGCGGCGGGTTGATGTTGCAAAAAGAGCTGCCGCGCAGAGAAGCGTTGGAGACCAACGTGCAGGCGAAGCGCAACGACGGCGAGGTCAGCAGAGCAGCCGGCGCAGCTTTTCCAAGGCGGAGCGTTCGATTCTCGAAACCTGCACCTGGCTGACGCCGAGAATCAGCGCGACCTTCTGCTGGGTCAGGCCGCGCTCATAGCGGAGGCTGATAACGCTGCGCTCGCGCGGCGGCAGAGAGGCGACCGAGGCGGAGAGCGCAAGCCTGTCCAGCAGCGTTTCCTCGGGCTGCGACGGGTCGGGGATGCTTTCCAGCGTATCGGTTTCGCCGTCGGGGCTGACGACCTGCGGCATCCGGTTTTCCTGTGCGGCGACCTCTTCTGAGGTCAGCCCCGTCGCTGCGGCGATTTCCGAGACGCTGGGTTCGCGGCCGAGCCGTTTGAGCAGCGATTCGCGCGCGGCCTCGATCTTGCCGGAAACCTCCCGCACCGAACGGCTGACCTTGATCGGTCCGTCGTCGCGGAGGAAGCGGCGGATCTCGCCGATCATCTTTGGAACCGCATAAGTCGAAAAACGGTATTCCAGAGTAAAATCAAACTGGCTGACCGCTTTGATAAAGCCGATGCAGGCGAGCTGATAGAGGTCGTCGTATTCGGCGCCGATTCGCTGCGCGCGGTCTGTGAAGCGGCGGGCAATGCCGTGAATCAGGCCCTCGTTGCGCTGAATGAGCGTCTCCATGGCCTCCTGTTCGCCGTTCTGTGCGGCGGCGAGCATCGCCTGCGGCGCGTAGTCGCCGCCGTCCGCGGCCGTTTCGGGCCGTCTGGACGCCTGTTCGTCGTCTGAGAGCGCCGCTTTTTCCTGTTTGAACGGCGCCTCTGTCATTTGGCGCGCGACGGCTGTTTGACGATGCGTTTCAGCAGCGTCACCTTTGTGCCCTTGCCCTCTTTGGAGGTTACGCTCATGCGGTCGGTGAAGCTCTGCATAATTGTGAAGCCCATACCGCTGCGCTCTTCGCCGCCGGTGGTAAACATCGGTTCCAGAGCCTGACGGATATCGGGGATACCGCGGCCCTTGTCGCGGATCACATATTCGAGCGTGTCGCCGTTGACGACGATCTCGCCCGCCGAGACGCGTTCCAGATAGTTGA
>ERZ772860.2477-NODE-2477-length-10464-cov-2.616486_pt1 | contig 10464 bp, 9 predicted proteins | sample MGYA00511342_ERZ772860 | MGnify/ENA primary metagenome ERZ772860 (study PRJEB29015, sample SAMEA2737665) | human gut metagenome | biome: human gut; feature: human-associated habitat; material: faeces | place: China | collected 2012 ... | reverse complement strand
ATGTCTGAGGTAATTTAAAATATGTCTGAGGTAATTTGAAATATGTCCGAGGTAATTTAAAATATGTCTGAGGTAATTTGAAATATGTCCGAGATAATTTTGAAATACACTATGTACTATACTGAAAGATTTCAAAGATGTTTATTCATAGTATGCATTGACAAGATCTTCTGCTTTGGCACGTGCTTCCTTGTCTATGTCGATTAAATCATCTATTGTATTTACAGGCTTGAATGGTATTTTGTTTATTGTTTGGGTTATTATTTTGCTTATGTCGTTGAATTTTACTCTGTTTCCCCTGAATGCGAGATTTGCAATTTCGTTTGCAGCATTTAAAACGCATGGGATGTTCCCTCCTTTCTTTATTGCTTCATACGCAATTGTAAGGCATGGGAATTTGTCTTCGTCCGGGGATTCGAAAGTAAGATTTCCTATTTCGCATAAGTCTATTGGCGCAGCGTTCAAGGTAAGGCGGTCAGGATAGCTTAAGGCATATTGTATCGGAATGCACATGTTCGGCGCTCCGAGTTGTGCTTTTATGGCTCCGTCGACAAATTGTACGGCAGAGTGCATTATACTTTGAGGATGTACCAGTACTTGAATTTTTTCAACTGCCACGTCAAAAAGCCAATGAGCTTCGATAACCTCAAATCCTTTATTCATCATCGTTGCCGAATCTACGGTTATTTTTGCTCCCATTTTCCATTTAGGGTGTTGGAGTGCTTGACTTACTGTTACATCAGCAAGTTCTTCTTTTGTGTAGTTACGGAACGGACCGCCTGAAGATGTAAGCAGGATTTTATCTATTTTATTGTTGCCTTCTCCCACAATACATTGGAAAATCGCCGAGTGCTCGCTGTCTACGGGTATAATTGGGGTTTTGTTTTCCAATGATAGTTTTTTTATTATTTCCCCGCCTACTACGAGAGTCTCTTTGTTTGCCAATGCAATTTGCTTGTGCGCCTTTATAGCACTGATTGTTGGCATTAATCCTGAGAATCCCACGAGCGCCACTAATACCGTGTCGATGTTGCTTGAGTCTACGATTTCGCATAAAGCCTTTTGTCCTGCATATACCTTTATTGGCTCGTTCTTTAGTGCTTCGCACAGTTCGTTGTACTTTGAATCGTCGGCTATTACAACCGAGTCCGGCTTAAAACGTGTTGCTTGCTTTATAAGTAATTCAATATTGTGATTTGCTGTTAATACTTCGGCCTGATATTCTTCCGGGTGTTCTGCGATTACGCTTAAGGCTTGCGTCCCGATAGAACCGGTAGAACCGAGTATGGCTATGCGTTTTTTGCTCATGCGTGTTTATTGTGATATTTTGATTTGTGGGATGATTCTTGTAAGTATTTAGTTTATGCTTGTAAGGCCTTCTGGCAAATCTAACTTCAATGTCCTTTTCCTTGGGTTGAAACTTACAAGGAAATCTTCATTGAAAGGTATTATTATTTCTTTAGTACCTTTTATGTACAGCAGCGTGTTTATCGAGCTGTCGTCAATTCCTGTTATTGTCCCCAAAAAACCTTCGGTTTTATCGTAAACATTGAAGCCTGTAAGGTAGCTGGCAGACGGTAAGTTTGAACTTTCGCAGTCTTCGAACGCTTCTCTCGGAAAATATACGCTTGCTCCTACGATAGATTTTGCTTCGTTTTCGCTTTTTATTTCTTTAAGGCGAACATTTACAGTATCGTTGCTTTTAGTTGCAGACTCTTCTATTAGAAAAGGTACTTTTAATCCGTCCAGCTCAAGAATAAGGAATTTGTTTTCTTTATCGACGGCGGTGGAATCGTTACAAAGAATGACATGTTCTCCTTTGTACGAGTTGTATTTCTTTATTTTTCCAACTAAAACAGCGTCGTCAAATAGCATTTCAGTCAATTCTTAAAATGTGTGCGCCCAGTGAGTTCAAACGTTCGTCAATTTTCATGTATCCGCGGTCGATTTGCTCGACATTGTCAATGCGGCTGGTTCCTTCGGCGCTTAGTGCTGCAATAAGCATGGCTATACCGGCCCTTATGTCGGGCGAAGTCATGCGACGCGCCTTTAAGGGGAATTTGTGGTTGTGTCCTACAACTACAGCTCTGTGAGGGTCGCAAAGTATTATCTGTGCGCCCATCTCGATAAGTTTGTCGACAAAAAACAGCCTGCTTTCGAACATTTTTTGATGGAAAAGCACTGTGCCGTTTGCCTGCGAAGCCGTTACTATAAGTACACTCAGCAAGTCAGGAGTCAGACCCGGCCATGGAGAATCGGATATGGTAAGAATCGAACCGTCTAAAAATGTTTCTACTTGGTAATGGCTTTGCGTCGGAACTGTAATGTCGTCGCCTTTTACGTGGATGTGTATTCCTAATCTTTTGAAAGTTTCCGGAATGATACCGAGGTTGGCCACGGAAGCATTTTTTATTGTAATTCCGCCTCCCATTATGGCCGACATTCCTATGAAACTTCCTACTTCAATCATGTCGGGGAGAATGGTGTGTGTGGTGCCTCGAAGTTCTTCCACGCCTTCGATGGTGAGGAGGTTGGAGGCGATGCCGCTGATTTTCGCTCCCATGCTGTTGAGCATTTTGCAGAGCTGCTGTATGTAGGGTTCGCAGGCGGCGTTGTAGATGGTGGTTGTTCCGTGTGCCAGCACGGCGGCCATGATGATGTTGGCCGTTCCCGTGATGGAGGCTTCGTCGAGGAGCATGTAGCAGCCTTCGAGCCTACCTTTCGAGAGGATGTTGAAGGTGCCGGCTGCTTCGTCGTATTTGAATTCTGCACCCAGTTTCTCGAGCCCGTAGAAATGCGTGTCGAGACGGCGGCGACCGATTTTGTCGCCGCCTGGGCGGGAGATGACGGCGTGGCCAAAGCGGGCAACGAGGGGGCCGAGGAGGAGCACACTGCCGCGCAGGCGCGAGCAGCGCTCGAGAAATTCCGGGCTCTTGAGATAGTTGATGTCGATGTCTTTGGCGCAGAAGGTGATGTCGCCTTTCTGGTGGCGCACGGTTTTCACGTTCATGTCTTCAAGGAGACGGATGAGGTTGTTGACATCGAGGATGTCGGGTATGTTGGCAACGCGCACTTCTTCGCGGGTGAGGATGGTGGCGCAGATGATTTGCAGCGCTTCGTTTTTGGCACCTTGCGGTTTGATTTCGCCGCTGATGCGATGGCCGCCTTCTATTATAAATGAAGCCATAATGTGTTTGGGTTTAGGGTTATAGGTTAGTTGCTTGAAATTGAAATATTAGATGATGGTAAAAAAGCAATTTGAACTTTTTTCCTGAATCGGTGTGTGTCTGTCTGCCTGCTGCGCTCTGGCGGGTTATGGCCTGGTTGGCGGGCTTGAGTAGGTGGTCAAAATTGTTTTTATAATATAGCATTATTTTTACATTTGGGAAAATAATGCTGACCACTTACTTATCTGTTGGGATTGTAATATCTGCCGTTTCTCCGTTGGGGGGCGAAACGCTGGCGCTGGCGGGCGAAAATGCTTTGCTTGGTGTTGCTTAGGGCGTTGAGCGTTTCTTCATACGTGATGGCCTGGTTGGTGTAGTGCTCAATGTCGTGGCAGACTTTTTCGTTTTCGACTTCTTCGCCTTTCCATTCGGTGATGCAACGCTTCATGCGCATGGCTATGTCGGCCAACAGGTGTTCGCGCCCCGGTGTGCCGGCGGGCATTTCCTGGATTTTGTCGAGTGTGTTTTCAATGAGGTGTCCGTATTGCCGGAAGCGTATGGCGTTTCCTGGGTAGGAGAGTTTTTTGGGGGCGGATTTGTCTGCCCGTTCTATTTCAACGGGGTATTCGATGTCGAGTTTGTAGTTTGAGATGAAGGCCAAATGGTTCCACAGGACTTCGTAGGCGTTTGGCGATGCCTGCAGTTGCGGGTTGAGGTCGGCCATGACCGTGATGATGTGTTCGGCCATCCGTTGTCTTCTTTGCGGATTGCTTTCGGCCGTGGCGCGGTCGATCATCTCTTGCACCATGCGCCCGTATGCGGGGAATCGCAGTTTTTCTTCTGTTGTGTTGTATTCAAATGCCATGTTGATGATGTGGGGTTTTGCGGTTTTGCTCCTGTGGCCTCTTGTGGGGCTGTTTTCCGCGGATGCGGGGGAGGGGCAAAGAGGGGAAATGGTGTGTGCAGAAACTGGGGCGTTTTTTTATCCGTTGAGCAGGTTTCTGCTTTTTCCGGCTACGAATTGCTTCAGATAGAAGGGCTCGTAGTAGGCAACGTCTTCTGTCTTGTTCAGTGCCAGGGCGCGTTCGGCCAAGGGCAGCATGTTTGATGCCTTTGGCACGATTCCTTCTATGAAATGGGCGTTGGGATGCTTGAGCGTGTCGCGGCATTTGTCGGCACCATTGCCGAAAAAGAAAACCGGTTGTTTGTCAAGGATTTCGGCGAAGGAGTTTTCGTTGACGATGACGGCATCTGTTGGCACCACTTCATGGAGGGCACGGTCGTAAATCGCGGTGTAGACTTCCATGCGTCTGGCGTCGATCATCGGGCAGAGCAGCGCGTTGTCGGGGATGTCTTCTCTGTAGAGCAGAATCGGGGTGCAGAGCACTTTGAGCGTGGGGATGCTGATGAGTTTCAAGTCTCTGCCATAGCACAGGCCTTTTGCTGTTGAGACGCCGATGCGTAGGCCCGTATAGGAACCGGGGCCGGCGCTGACTGAGACGGCATCGAGCGGTATGGCGTGGCTGTCGGCAAAAGACACGGCTTCTTCAACGAAGGGCGCGAGGATTTCTGCGTGGCGACGACCGTTGGTATCGATTTCTTCATGTAGGCAGACGCCGTCCTGACTTAATGCAACGGAGCAGACGTCTGTTGATGTTTCTATATGTAAGATGCAAGACATGGTTTTGGTGGGGATATTGAATGACATGGGGAAGGGGGGTACGGGCGTTGTTGTGCCTCTGATGGCAATTGCTCGCCAGAGGCCAGCTGTCCCTTTCCTGTTTGTTTTTGGAATATTTTTTTGCCTTGTTCCGGCGCGCTGGCACTTTGTGACGGATTTCTCCATCTGCTTGAGTGACGGCAAAGGAATCGGTTGGGGCGATTTTGACAGTGCTTGGGGGTTTGCTCTGCAAAATGTTCCTACCAGTTACTCATTACGCAAAGTTAAGAATAAAATTGAGGATTTTCGCGTTTCGGCGGTAATAAAAATGCGGCGGAATCTGTTTTTGTGTTCTTTCGGCAGCGATGTTTTTTTGTTCATCGTCTGGTGGTTCCGGTTTTCACTGCTCGCGCACGGTCTCTTTGCCACAGATGTCAAGCCAATTGCTATAGAACGTGGCGGCCGTTTTTTGCCATGAGAAGTCGATGCCTTCTTGCGGTTTGTCGTGGTGGTAATAATGGAGTGGGGGAGCGATGGGGAGTCCTTTGGAGAGGTCGCGTTGGTATTCATTGTGCAGCGTTTTGGGCTCGTATTCCAGGTGACCTACAATGAAAATTTGCTGTGTGCCGTTGGCCGAAGTGACGATGCCGACGCCGCTTTCCTCGCTTTCTGCAACGATGTGCAGTGGATGGCGCTCTATGTCTTTTCGTTGGACTTCCGTGTGCCGACTATTGGGCATGGGGAAGTTTTCAGGGAGATGCCTTAATATGGGGGCATCGCCGGCGAGTTTTTTCTGGATGAAGACGCCGAATTTCTTTGCGGGAAGTTGGTGCTTGGGAATGCCGTACAGATGTTGTAAGGCTGCTTGTGCTCCCCAGCAGATATACAGCGTTGAACGGACGTGGGCTTCTGCCCAGCTCATGATGTGGCATAGCTGCGTCCAATATCTGACATTTTCAAAAGGGAGGTGCTCCACTGGTGCGCCTGTCACAATCATACCATCGAAATGCGGGTTTGGGGCGTTTTCGAAGTATTCGAAATCCGTGTAAAACCTTTCCATGTGTTCCGGCGGAGTGGTTTTGTAGGTCTGGTTGGCGATTTTCATCGGGAGCAGTGCGACGGGGCGGTGATGGCGGCAGATGACGCGCGCGATGTCGAGTTCCGTCACTGCTTTCTGCGGCATGAGGTTCAGAAACAGGATTCGCAGTGTTTCCTGCGGAAATCCAGAGATATTGTTTTTGTCAAAGGTGGCAATGTCTGCGCCTTCCTTGCGGAGAATGTTGATGGCAGGCATGCTTTGTGGGAGAAAGAGCATGGTGGATAGGGGTGTTTGAAGGCTGACAGAGGTGAAGCCTAGGGTGTTAGTAATGGTAAGTAGGTATTCAAAATGAGAAGCCATTGCATCAGTGTTCCTGCGTTGGGGCAGGGGACAGCAATGCAATGGCTTCAGGTTGGTTTTATTTACCAAATGTCGACGCGCTTGTTTTTCGGAATGAACAAGGCGTCTTTCTTCGTGATGTTGAATGCCTTATACCAAGCATCGATATGCGGCAACGCACCGTTGACACGCCAGCGTCCTGGGGAGTGTGGGTCGATTTTGTTGAGCTGACGGAGCATGGCTTCGCGGATGTTTCCACCCCAAACCAGGGCGTAGCTCAAGAAGAAGCGCTGCTCGGGCGTAAAGCCGTCTTTTGTGCCAAGCGGGTTTTCTTTCGTGGCGTTTTGAAATGCCTGGAAAGCGATGTTCAGACCGCCGTGGTCTGCGATGTTCTCGCCCAGGGTGAGTTCGCCGTTTGCATGTAGGCCAGGAAGCACTTCGATTTTGTTGAAGAAATCGGCCATGACCTTGGTGCGTGCTTTGAAGTTCTCTCCGTCGGCTTTGGTCCACCAATTGCGAAGGTTGCCTTCCTTGTCGAATTGGCTGCCCTGATCGTCGAAGCCGTGGGTCATTTCGTGTCCGATGACCACGCCGATGGCTCCATAGTTGCAAGCGTCGTCTGCTTCGGCATTGAAGAATGGAGGTTGCAGGATGCCAGCAGGGAAGCAGATTTCGTTGGTCGTTGGATTGTAGTAGGCGTTGATGGTTTGCGGAGTCATGAGCCATTCCGTCTTGTCGGTCTTTTTGTTTACGCGCTTTTCGATGTAGTAGCGGCTCATAAACTGGGTGGCCTTGGTGAGGTTCTCATAGTATGAGAGTGAATCGTTGATGTCAAGTGCATCGTAGCTCATCCATGTGTCGGGGTATCCGATTTTCACGTAGAACGCATCCAGCTTCTCGTGGGCCCGCTTCTTTGTTGCCTCGCTCATCCACTTTTGCTGGTCGATGCGCTGTCCGAGGGCAATTTGAAGGTTTCTGACAAGTTCGGTCATTCTCTTCTTGGAACTTTCGGGGAAGTATTTTTCAACATACATCTTCCCGACGGCCATGCCCAGGACAGACTCGACAGCGGAAACGCCACGCTTCCAACGCGGACGGTCTTGCTCGGCTCCGCTCATGATGTGTCCGTAGAAGTTGAAGGATTCTTTGCGGAAATCGTCGCTCAACGCGCCAGTGGCATCATCCACCAGTTTGAAATACAGATATGCCTTCAAGTCTTCAATTGAGCTCTCGGCTAAAATTTTTTCAACTTCGTGGATTGGCTCAGGCTGATTAACAGAGATGGATTCAAAGGCAGGGACGCCGTTGAGGAGGAAAAGCGTGCTCCAGTCGATGCCTGGATAGTCGGCAAGCAGTTGCTGATAGCTCATTTTGTGGTAGTTGCCTTCAACGTCGCGCAATTTTGTGGCACTGTATGATGCTTTTGCAATGCGCGTTTCGATGTTGAGGACGGCCTCCATTCTCTTTTGGGCTGTCGCTTCGTCGCAGCCCGTCATGAGAAACAGTTTCTTGACATAGGCTTTATACCCTTCACGTACTTTTTTCGTGGCTTCTTCGTCGCTCAGATAGTAGTCGCGTTCTCCCATGGAAAGGCCGCCCTGATTGACCTGCATGAGATTCCATTGCGAGTCTTTGAGGTCGGCGTCACAGCCAAAGCCGAAAAATGTTGACACGCCTTCGCTTGAAAGGCGTGCGGCGTGGTATTGCACCGATTTACGGTCGGCGATTTTTTCAATCTCTGCCAGTTTTCCCTTGATGGGCGTATAGCCCTCTCTGTTTCTTCTGACGCTGTCCATGGAAAGGCGATAGAGGCTACCGATTTTCTGCTGGAGAGAGCCTTGGGGGTAGGTGTTGTTTGCGAACTGCTCTATCATTTCGCGCAGCTGCTTCTGGTTGTTTTCCTGGAGCTCGTCAAACTGGGAATAGCGTGAAAATTCCGGGGTGAGCGGATGTCTTTCAATCCAGCCGCCAGCGGCATACTGATAAAAGTCGTTTCCTGGTTTGACGCTGAGGTCCATATTGGCCTTGTCAATGCCTGTTTGTGCTGTTGTCTGTGCAAAACCCGTTGCGGCGCTGAAGGCCAGGATTTGCAGTAGCATTGTTTTTAAAGTCATATTGTTATTCTGCTTTTTAGATGGGTGGTCAGCATCGATAAAAATCATATTGACCACCTGCTTTTAGATTCCAATTACTGATTGAGGGTCTCAACCTCTTCCATAGCTGCTTCCCATTCGTTTTCGGCTTGCTTGAGCTGCTTCTTCACTTCGTCATACCGAGCGAAGAGTTTGGCATCTTGCGCTCCTTCCGGTGTGGACAACATCGCTTCAATTTCCTTGATTTCCTGCTCGAGTTCCAGAACCTGTTTTTCCTTTTCCTCGACGGATTTTTCTGCCTTTCTCAGCAGCTTGGCCTTCTCTTTTCTTGCTTCGTATGAAAGTTTGTTGTCAGACACTTGCGCCGTTTCAGTCTCTGGCGTATTTTTCTTCTGGGAAGAAGCCGTTAGTTGGATGTCGTCGATGTTTTCGATCTGTTTTTTCTCAAGGAAATCGTAGATGCCTCCGATATGCTCTCTGACGTGGCCGCCTCCAAATTCATAGACCTTTGAAACGAGGCCATCCAGAAAGTCGCGGTCATGGCTGACGAGAATCACCGTACCGTCGAAGGCCAAGATGGCCTCTTTGAGCACATCTTTCGTGCGCATGTCCAAATGGTTTGTCGGTTCGTCGAGGATGAGCAGGTTGACAGGTTCCAGGAGCAGTTTGATCATTGCCAGACGGCTCCGTTCGCCACCTGAAAGCACCTTCACTTTCTTTTCAGACGCTTCTCCGCCGAACATGAAAGCACCGAGGATGTTTTTGATTTTGAGGCGGATGTCGCCCTTCGCTACGCGGTCAATGGTGTCGAACACGGTTATTTCCTCGTCAAGCAACTGGGCTTGGTTTTGGGCATAGTAGCCAATCTCAACATTATGGCCGATTTTGAGATTTCCCGTGAAGGGGATTTCTCCCATAATACATTTCACCAACGTTGACTTTCCTTCGCCGTTTTTTCCAACAAATGCCACTTTCTCACCGCGCTTGATGGTGAGGTCAACATCGTGGAAGACGCAATGGTCGCCATAGTCTTTTCGGACACCGTCGCAAATCACGGGATAGTCGCCGCTTCTTGAGCATGGCGGAAATTTGAGATGGAGCGAGGAATTGTCGACCTCATCAACCTCTATCGGCACGATTCTTTCAAGTTGTTTGATTCTGCTCTGAACTTGTGTTGCCTTCGTCGGTTTGTATCTGAACCGTTCTATAAAGTCCTTGATGTCTGCAATTTCCTTTTGCTGGTTTTCGTAGGCACGGAGTTGTTGCTCTCTTCTCTCAGCACGCAGTTTGACATATTCATCATATTTCACCTTATAGTCGGTGATTCGGCCGCAGGAAATTTCCAATGTGCGGTTGGTGACGTTGTTGATGAATGCGCGGTCGTGGCTGACCAATACCACTGCGCTGCAGCTGCGGGCTATGAACGATTCCAGCCAACGGATGCTTTCTATGTCCAAATGGTTGGTTGGTTCGTCGAGCAAAAGCACGTCGGGGCGTTGAAGCAAGAGTTTGGCCAGCTCAATGCGCATGCGCCATCCTCCCGAAAATTCTTTTGTCGGGAGGTTAAAGTCGCTCGTTGCAAATCCGAGCCCTTGAAGTGTACGCTCCATTTCCGCGCGATAGTTCATGCCGCCGATGATTTGGAAACGCTCGTTTTCGTGGGTGAACCGTTCAACCAATTCCATGTAGCTTTCGCTTTCGTAGTCCGTACGGTTGAGTAATTCTTCGTTTAGTGTGTCAACTTTTTCTTTCAGCTCCTGAATGTGGCTAAAGGCTTTTTCCGTTTCCTCAATGACCGTGTGGTTGTCTGAAAGCACCATGACTTGAGGCAGATAGCCAATGCTGATGTCGTTTTGCACAGAAACGCTCCCTGAGGTGGGTTGCTGCTGTGCGGCGAGGATTTTTAAAAGTGTTGATTTGCCTGCTCCGTTTTTCCCGACAAGCGCGATGCGGTCTTTCTTGTTTATTACAAAAGACACGTCCTCAAAGAGAGGACGTGTGCCAAATTCAACTTTTAATGATTCAACAGAAATCATATAAGGATGATGATAAATTGGAGGCTAGCCGCCACCTTTTTTTTAAGGAGGTAGCTTCTTCATTAAATGAGCAGGCAAGTGTCGGAACTCTTTTCAAAAAAAGTTCTGCCCACCTGCCTTCTTATTGATT
>ERZ772860.2476-NODE-2476-length-10469-cov-2.790954_pt1 | contig 10469 bp, 9 predicted proteins | sample MGYA00511342_ERZ772860 | MGnify/ENA primary metagenome ERZ772860 (study PRJEB29015, sample SAMEA2737665) | human gut metagenome | biome: human gut; feature: human-associated habitat; material: faeces | place: China | collected 2012 ... | reverse complement strand
CATACCTGCCTACACACATCAAATCCCTACGGGATTTTTTCAATCATTACTAAATTTTCACAAAGACAACTTGTATATCATTTCCATTATTTTTAGAACGGTATAAGAAACAAAGAGAGGAGAGCCTGGGGGCTCTCCTCTCTGAATATGGGGGTTATTGGGATTTATTCGCTGTTTTTAGATGAATTGGGTGATTTCCCACACGAAGGCGCGAAGACCGAGCTTTGGTGTGAGGCGGTCTTGCTCGTGCAGGTAGTCGAGCACGCGGTCAACACGGTCGTCTTCCACCATCACCATCATTGCGGAGCACATTGATGGCCATGCGTGTGAGCCGTAGTGTGGCTCGCCAGTCTTGCTACCACGGCCGAACACCTGTTCCCAAGCTGTGAAGCCTCGGCACCCCATTTTGTTGAGGTTTTCTACGATGCGCTCATAGTAGGCTTGGTCGAATGCTATAAATATTGCTTTCATTATTATTCTTGATTTTTAGAGTTCGACATTTCCAACGCCTTGTGGAGCTTGCGACGCTGACGGCGCACACCATTGAAGGCGAAGATTGTGTAGAGTGTAGGCACGAAGAGCAGAGTAAGAATGGTTGAGAAGGTCAAACCACCAATCACGGCAACACCCATTGGTCGCCACATTTCTGCACCTTCACCCGTACCCACTGCCATTGGCACCATACCGAGGATAGTGGTGAGTGAGGTCATCAGCACAGGACGCATACGGCTCTTACCAGCGTGGAGCACTGATTTGGTGATACTCATACCACGCTCACGGTTCAGGGTGATGTAGTCGATGAGCACGATACCGTTCTTCACCACAATACCAATCAGCATAATACCACCAATCATTGACATCACATTGAGGTTGGTGCCTGTAATCCACAGAATGAGTACCACACCAGAGAATGCAAACATAATTGAGGTCATGATAATACCTGGATAGGTGAACGACTCGAACTGCGATGCCATCACAATGTACACAAGGATGATGATGAGCACTGCGAGCATAGCCAAGTCGCGGAATGAATCCTGCTGGTCTTCATACGAACCACTCAAGTTGATGCTTACGCCCGATGGCACTTCCATCTTGTCGATCAGTGGCTGAGCATCGGCAATAATGTCACTCATTGGACGGTCTTGAACCACGGTAGAAACGGTGATAATACGCTCACGGTCCTTACGCTCGATGGTTGGTGGGTTGAAGCGTTCGACCACTGTGCCCACTTCTTTCAGGCGAACGCCCTTGCCTTGGGCATTGAAGAGCAGAATGTTTTCGATGTCTTCAATCGACTGACGGTGGTCGGGGTCGTACATCACCTTGATGTCGTATTCATCACCATCTTCACGGAAATATGATGCGGTAGAACCATTGATGCGGTTACGCAAAGCATTTGCCGCTGTGGTAAGGTTTAAGCCATAGATTGCGAGCTTTTGACGGTCGAAGTCAACTTGATACTCTGGCTGATAGTTGTCACGGCTGATACGAATATCGGCAGTTCCCTTCACGCTTGAAAGAATTTGCTTCAATCGTTGAGCCACACTATCGGTCTTTTCAAAGTCGTAGCCATAGATTTCATAGTCGATGGTTGACTGACCGCTCATGCTGCCGCCACGGCTACCACCCACATTCACCTGATACTTATCAAGTTCTGGATACTTCTTCAAGTCTTCACGCATGAGTGCAGCCACTTCGGTAAGGCTCTTAGTACGCTCCTTGATAGGCTTCAATGTGATGTTCATTGAAATGATGTGCGAACCGTTGCTCTGCATAGAAGCATAGATGTTGTCGGTGCTTGCCTGACCCACGGTGTAGTTGAACTTATCGATTTCAGGATATTTCTTGGTCCAGTCCTTGTAGATGCGCTCGGTCAAATCCTTGGCGATTTCCACACGGGAGCCCACAGGCAATTCGAGGGTGATACCCAAACGGCTGTTATCGCTGGTTGGGAAGAATTCCGAACCGATGAACTTGGTGAGCTGCATTGAGCCAAAGAAAATGAGCAATGCACCAACGGTGGTAATCCAGCGGTGCTTCACCACCAAGCCAAGCAGGTGATAGAAACCATCGTCGAGTTTGTCGAGGAAGCGTTCGATTGGGCCGTAGAGCTTGGTGAAGAGTTTACCCTTCACTGGTTGCAGACGGAGCAACTGGCTACAAAGCATTGGGGTGAGCGAAAGTGCAGCAGCGGTAGAGATCACCATCATAATGCTCACCATCCAACCCAACTGACGGAAGAGCACACCGGTCATACCAGTTACGAGTGTCAATGGGAAGAACACCGCAATCAAGGTGAGTGTAGAAGCTACTACTGAAATTGCCACTTCATTGGTGCCGTGCACAGCAGCCTGTTTCGGGTCGGAGCCACGCTCAATGTGCGTGGTCACGTTTTCAAGCACCACAATGGCATCGTCCACCACCATACCGATAGAAATTGACAATGCGGAGAGCGACACGATGTTGAGCGTGTTGCCGGTGGCAAGCAAGTAGATGAATGAGGCAATCAGTGAAATAGGGATGGTGAGCGCGATAATCACGGTAGCGCGCCAGCGTCCGAGGAAGAAGAACACCACAATCACCACGAAGAGCAACGCGTATTCCACAGTCTCAACAAGTGAGGCGATAGTGTTACGAATGTTGTCACTGGTATCCACAATGTAGTCGAGCTTCACATCAGAAGGAAGTTTCTTCTGAATATCGGGCAAAATTTTCTTAATCTTGTTAGAAATTTCCACAGAGTTGGCACCACTTTGCTTCTGCACAATAATCATTGCACCGCGCTGGCCATTGTTGTAAGTTTCTTGGGCACGCTCTTCCACTGAGTCGTCGATGCGAGCCACATCGCTCAATCGCACCACCATCTTTCGAGCCAACCACGAGGTCGCGCATTTCTGTTGGGTCCTTAAACTCTCCTTGCACACGCAGTGAATAGGTGTCGGAACCCATATCAAACGTACCGCCAGGCACATTCTTGTTTTCGGCTGCCACGAGTTGAATTACCGATTCAGCAGTGAGGTTGTAGGCTTCCAGACGAGCAGGGTCGAGATAGATGTGAATTTCGCGCTTTGGCGCACCTGAAATTGACACCGTACCCACACCATCGACACGTGCAAGGGTGTTGGCCACATTTTCGTCAAGAATCTTATACAATCCTGGCAAACTTTCGTTAGCCTGTGCCGAAAGCAGCACGATAGGAATCATGTCGGTGCTGAACTTGAAGATGATTGGCGTTTCGGCATCATCTGGCAGCATACTCGACACCATGTCAAGTTTGTCGCGCACACTGTTGGTCAGCACATCAATATCATAGCCGTACTCAAATTCGAGGGTGATGATAGAAATGTTCTCCTTCGAGTTACTGGTGATATGCTTCAAGTGCTCCACCGAGTTGAGTGTGTTTTCAAGAGGGCGGGTCACATTTTGCTCAATATCTTGCGAACTTGCACCTGAATACGTTGTCATTACCATGATGGTATTCGTATCGATGTCAGGGTAAAGGTCGATAGGAAGTTTTAGCAGTGAGAACAAACCGATAATCACCACAGCCACAAACACGAGGATTGTGGTTACCGGTTTCTTAACTGCACTTGAATATAAACTCATAAATGTTTCGTGTTAAATTCTTTTGTAATTGAAGAGAGTTACTGCTTCGTTATTATTATTTGGCAAGCTGCACTTTGGTGCCGTTGGTGAGGCGAGTTTGACCCTTGGTCACTACACGCATACCTGCACTTACACCTGATTTGATTTCATAGCGGTTGCCAATGCGGCGGCCCACTTCCACTTCACGATACTTCACGGTGCCGTTGCTTTCGAGGGTGTAAACGTAGCGAACGCCTGAACCAGTTTGCTTCTGCACTGCCAAGTCGCTAATCACCACACCGGTGTTGCGACCAAAGTTGAATGTAACGCGTGCAAACATACCGCTATGCACTTTGTTGGCACGGTTTTCGATAGTCACTTCCACTTGGAATGTGCGAGTGTTCACATCCACGCTTGGGTGAATGAGGCTCACACGGCCGTTGAAGGTCTCACCTGGGTAAGTGTCGAAAGCCACAGTCACAGGCATACCGTTTTTCACGCTTGCCATTTCGGTTTCGTTCACAGCCACCACCACTTTAAGAGGGTTTTGCTGCTCGATCACGAGAATTGGCAGTCCTGATGGAAGATCGCCTGCTTGATAGTTGCGCTCGGTCACCACACCGCTGATAGGGCTGGTGAGCACAGTGTTTTCGCTCATTGTGCTCAATGTGCGGCTGCTGCTCTGGATAGCGCGCACTTGTGAATCGTAAGCGGCTTGGAGTTGGTCCACATTCTGTTGTGTGCCACCACCCACTTTCACGAGTTGCTTAGCGCGTTCGAGGTCACGCTTAGCGTTGGCAAGTTGAATGCGCTGTTGGTCGATGGCTGCGTGCTGTGTAGCCACGTTCACATCGTCGAGAATCACCACGCGCTGTCCTGCCGACACATGGCTACCCACATCCACGAGCATACGCTTGATGCGGCAACCGTTGTTCGACATGATGTTGTTTGTCTTGTAAGCCTCAACGGTGGCAGTGTATTCACTGGTTTGGTCCACAGTTTCGTTGTTGGCAGTTTCCACTTCCACCAATGGCAGGTCTTCTTTCTCAGCCTGTGCCGATGAATTGCTTTCATCTTTCTTAGAGCAAGATGCGAGCATAGAAGCCGCAATGGCAAATACCATCAAATAATTAAATGACTTTTTCATAAGTTATATCTGTTTTTTTATTTTGTACTTGTGTATTTGTAGATTGGTGCATTACCGAGCACGAATTCGAGGTCGCTTTCAGCCACCAGGTAGTTGTAGATTGACTGGTAGTAACTCAAGCGAGCCGACATCAGTGCGTCTTCGGTGTCGCGGAGCTGGAGGAATGTGCCAGAACCAATCTTGAACGACTCTTGCATAATGTCGTGTGCCTTTTCAGCCTGCTGCACACCCTTGGTGTTGGCGTCCACTTGCTTCAGGCTCTTGGTGATGTTGTCGAGTTCGTTCTGCACCTGAACATTGAGTGAGCGGGTGAGGTTTTCGCGTTGCCACTTCATTTCGCGCACAGCGATTTCAGCTTGTTTTTGCTTGTAGTAGCGCTTACCACCCTGGAACAGTGGAATTGACACCGACAAGCCCACCGATGAAGAGCCCGACCATTGGAAATTGGTCAATGGGTTGCCGTTGGTCATTGAACTGTAGCCCAAGTTGGCGGTGGCAGCGATGGTTGGAAGCCATGATGCTTTCTGCACGTCGAGGGTCTGACGGAGCAAGTCTGTCTGCAAGTCGAGTTGCTTCACGCTGGTGTTGTTCACCAATGAGGTGTCCATGGTCATGGCGCGGCCATACATGGCGGTTTTGAAGCCCTCAAGCGATTCCGATGTGCTGAAATCCACGTTAGCATCCATAGCCATGAGCAGCTTCAACTGCAATTTCAGTTTGTTGATAGAGTTTTCTGCATCGATGATTGATGGCTCAAGGTTGGTGACTGCCACATTTGCACGGAGCATATCATACTCTGAAGCCACACCGATTTCATGCTTTTTGGTAAACACTTCGGCGTTCACCTTCGATGTTTCATAGTTGGCAAGAAGCACCTTTCTTGAATCTTCGGCGAGGAGCAGAGCATAGTAGGCGTTCTTCACTTGATTCACGAGCGAGAGTTTTGATGCACGCGCTGTTTCAAGGTTTTGAAGAATCTGGGTGTCGCTCAATTTAATCGACTTCCACACCTGTGGCACATAAATTGGAATGCTGGCAGAAAGTGCGGCTGTGTAAGTGTTGTCACGGCCCATTTTAATGGCTGCCACGCCTTGACCTGTGTCCATATACATGGTCTGCTTCATCAAAGTGCGGCTGTACTGACCTGCAAAACTCACTTCTGGCAGAAGTTGTCCCCAAGCCTCACGCTTTGAATAATCCACGCGCACGAGTTCCATGCTGTCGATTTTCACCGTTGGATTTTCGTTGAGCGCAATGCGAATGCAGTCGTCGAGCGAGAGGTTCAATGCTGCTTGCGCTTTTCCCAAAAATGTGGCTGCGCCTATCATCAAGGCTGCCACGAAAAGGGTTTTCTTCTTGTTCATATTCTTTTCTCTATGTTTTGTTATTTGTTATTCTTAGTTTGATACTCTTTAATCAATTCCAATCCCTTTGCCGATACCACTCCTCGCAGGAAATTGATAAACGCGCGGTCGAGCAGGTCGATTTGGGTGATGCCGTATTCGGCTATCTGTTTATTGTTGTGAAGTGTCTTCATCGACACATAAAACAGAAACGCCGCCACTTTCGTGTTGATGGAGGTCTCTACAAGTCCTTCCTCCTGCGCACAGCAGAGCACCTGCGCAAGTTCCGTCACGCGCTTGTGGTCGCACCTCTTGTGCAAAGAGACATACAGGTCGGGATAAATGCGCTTGAGGTCGTCGTGAAAGGTGACTGGCATCTTCACCATTCGCTTACGCATATAGTTGAATGTGCCGAACAACGCCTCGAAGCAGTTGCTTGCATTCGCAAAAATTGCTTCAAAGTCGGTTGTGCTGTTTTTGTAGTCGACTTTCAGACATTCTTTCACAAGCGACTTCTTGTCGGGAAACTGCTCATAAAGCGTGCGTTTGGAAATACCGCAACTGCGAGCCACCATATCCATAGTCATTGATGCAATTCCTACAGTGAATAGCAACTGAGAAGTTTCCTGTAAAATGCGTTGTTTTAAATCCATAATAAAACCTTATCTCTTTCTCTCTAATTCATTGAAGCTAACTGCGATAATTTCAACCACTTATCGGTGCCTCAAACTTAAAACAATATACTACTTGAAAATTACGATTACAAAATTAGCAGAAAACTTTCAAAACTAAAAAAGTTTTCACGGTTTTAACCACTCTTTTTCCGATTTTCACCATGATTATTATGCCTGGCGAATTTTCAAGCCCATATTGCCTTATTTTACGCCACAAATTTACATACCCCAGCACCAAGGCACAAACAAAACCTACCACCACCCCATTTTCATAGACTAAACAGCCGTTTTTGGCTATTGAATGGATTCAGGCACGATGAAACCGAACACAATAATTATATAAAAGTGAAAATGAACATTTTTTTTGCTGTTTTATGCATAATCATTTTTTTCAATTATCTTTGCAAATTGTTACATAACTAAAAAATTAAAACCACATAAATAACAGAAAATGAGAAAGACGTTATTAGCACTTTGTGCTTCAATCTTGGCTTTCGGTAGCATGTATGCTGTACCAGCCAAGCCAGGAAAGCCTCTCACATTTACCCAAAGTGATGGCACCGCAATCCAAGTTAGTATGGTAGGCGATGAGTTTCGCCACAGTTTCGTGACCACCGACGGCATCACCGTGGCGCAAGCCGAAAATGGCGATTTCTATTATCGCACACCTGCGGGCATTTCCGACCGACTCGCGCACAACGCCACCGACCGCAGCGCATCGGAAGCAAGTTGGATTGCCTCACAAGCCGAGGCTTTATCAATAAGCGCCACTCCCAACAAGGCAAGAAAAAGAGCTGCTGCTCAAAAAAGTCCACAAGTGCCTGGCACTGGCAGCCCAAAAATTCCTATCCTGCTCGTGCAATACACCGACAAGAAGATGAGCAACACCAAGGAGGATTTCGAAACCATCTATTCAAAAAGTGCCAAAAGTGCGAAGCAATATTTCGTTGACCAGTCGAGAGGCAAATTCTCTCCTCAATTCGACCTCTACGGCATCTACACCCTCTCCAGCAACCGCGCCACTTACGGCGGCAACGATTACAACGGCAACGACAAGGGTGTGGCTAAGATGGTGGGTGAGGCTTGCCAACTGGCTGAAAAGGAAGGCATCAACTGGAAGGACTACGACAACGACGGCGACGGCGAGTGCGACGTGGTGATTGTGGTTTACGCCGGTGTGGGCGAAGCACAAGCCTATGGTGTCGTGCCTAATGCTGTTTGGCCTTGCCAATGGCAGTTGAGCGATGCTAAAATCTATGGCGACGGTCCTGGCAAGCTCACCCTCGACGGCGTGGGCATCGACAAGTTTGCCGTGTTTAACGAAACTCGTGGTTCAAGAGACAGCGGCACCCAGCTCGACGGTATCGGCACTTTCTGCCACGAATTTTCACACTGCCTCGGTTTGCCCGACTTCTACGACACTGAATACACTGGCGCATACTTCGGTATGGGCAACTGGAGTTTGCTCGACGGCGGTTGCTACAACGACGATGGCGACACCCCATGCGGCTACACCGCTTACGAAAAGGAATTTATGGGCTGGATGAAAATCAGCACTCCAGAACCTAACACCCAATACTCGCTCGACCCTATCACCAACGCCGACGCTGTGGCTTACAAGGTGGTGAACGACAAGGACAAAAACGAATACTATGTGCTTGAAAACCGCCAGTTGACTGGTTGGGACGCACATTTGCCAAGCCACGGCTTGCAAGTGACTCACGTCACCTTCAACCAAGTGTCATGGGACAGCAACACGGTGAACAACTACGATTTGCAACGCATGACCATCATTCCTGCTGATGGCAAACTGCTGATGAGCGGTGGTGCGGCAAGCGAAGCCGACATGAAGGGCGACCTTTATCCATACAAAGGCAACAACCAGCTCACCGACAAGTCGAGTCCTGCCGCTAAGGTGAACACTGGCACCTACATGAGCAAGCCTATCACCGAAATCACCGAAACCAACGGCAAGGTGAGCTTCTGGTTCATGAAAGAGGCTATGCAAAAAACATCTCCTGTGCTCACCGAGGCTACAGATGTGACCAGCAACTCTTTCACCGCTCACTGGACTGCCGGCAAAAACGCAAAAAGCTACACGCTCTATGTGTATAATGCCGACAAGGTGCAACCTGCCACTTTGCTGAGCGAGAGCGACTTCACCGGCGGTCTTCCTACCGGTTGGACTCCAAGCAGCACTGGCACCTACGAAGACAATGGCTACTTCCGTCTTGGCACAGCGAAGGCTAAGGGCCATGTAATCAGTCCTAAGGTAAGCGTGACCGACAACCAAGGCACCACCACAGTGAAAATCACCGCTAAACCTTGGAGCACCGACGAAAGCGTGACCATGCGTGTGTCGGTTCTCGACAGCGTAGGCGCTACTAAAAGCACCAGCGATGTGATTCTCGATAGCGAAACCGACAAGGAATATGTGATGGTTCTCAATGGCGGAGCAAACAACGCTCAAATCAAGATTGAAAGCATCGCAAACAGAAAACGCGTAATGCTGAAAACGGTGCAAATCTACTCTGGCAACGCTGCCGACATGATGGCTGCCGCCGAAACTGGCGATGCCGACACCCGCACCATCACCGGCATTACCGACACCCTTTACACAGTGAAGGACCTCACCCCTGGCGCTAACTACAACTACAAGGTGAAGGCACTTTACCTCGACGACACCGAATGTGAGTGGAGCGAAGCAAAATCAGTGAAACTTCTCGGCGGTGGCATCGTGGGCGATGTGAATGGCGACGGCGAATTAAACGCAAGTGATGTTACTGTGCTTGTCAACCGCCTGCTCGGCACTGAAGACAAAGCAGAATACACCTACGACATCAATGGCGACGGCATCATCGACGTGAGCGATGTCACCACCGTCATCAACCTCATTCAGCAAGCCAACTAATGAAAACGCATTGCAAAATAAGCGATGTGACGGCGTTTCTTCGCCGTCTGGAAATGAACAACGACCGCACTTGGTTTAAGGAGCACAAAGCTGAATACGATGTGATTCGCCAAGCGTGGTAAGCCGATATCGAACGCCTCATCATGCTCGTGAGTGAGTATGATGAGGGGTGTCGGGGGCTCGACATCAAGAGCAGCGTGTATCGCATCTACCGCGACATTCGCTTCCGAAAAGACAAAAGTCCCTACAAAAACTATTTTTCTGCCGTGATTGGAAAAGGTGGCAGGCACACTAAAATTTCGTGCAACTATGTGCATTTCCAACCCGGCAAACTGATGATTGGCGGTGGCATCTGGTGGCCAGAGCGACCTGTGCTCAACGAGTTGCGGAGCCTGATTGATGCCGAGGGCGAGGAGTTTTTGAAAATCGTTAAAAATCCCGCTATCAGCGATTTCTTCCACTGGGACTGCGACACGCTGAAGAAGATGCCGAAGGAATACGACGCATCAAATCCCATGGCAGAATACCTGAAGATGAAGGAATACATCATGATAGCCGACCTCGACGAAGCGTATTTCGACTGCGACGACTGGGTGGCAAAGGTGGCAGACGACCTCCGTCGCCTCCAACCCATGCACGACTTCCTCAACTACGTGTTCGACCTCGACTAAAACATTTCCACCTCCATTGAAAAAAATCCATAAGAGGCTGTGTCAATCCCCCGACACAGCCTCTTCCATTTTTCCCCCAAATTTTCACCTCAGTGGAAAAATCCTGGGGACTGAAACAAAAACATAAAAAACAGCCTT
>ERZ772860.2466-NODE-2466-length-10506-cov-3.594393_pt1 | contig 10506 bp, 5 predicted proteins | sample MGYA00511342_ERZ772860 | MGnify/ENA primary metagenome ERZ772860 (study PRJEB29015, sample SAMEA2737665) | human gut metagenome | biome: human gut; feature: human-associated habitat; material: faeces | place: China | collected 2012 ... | reverse complement strand
CAAGTCACGACGTTTCAGCATACTATTCTCATCTCTCAACTTACGGACAGTAACGATCTGACCTGCCTGCAATGTCTGAGAATCTCCCGGATCCGTCACAACCTTCTTGCCCCAGATACGATCGTTTTCATCCATTACCTCCAGCTTATCAACCACCTGCTGTTCCAAGAAGCGAGTATCTCCCGGATCGATGATTTCAACCTTACGCATCATCTGACGAACGATTACCTCGAAATGCTTATCGTTAATTTTTACACCCTGCAGACGGTATACGTCCTGGATTTCATTTACGATATATTCCTGAACAGCCGTCGGTCCCATGATTGCCAGGATATCAGACGGAGTAGTCGCACCATCAGACAGAGGCATACCAGCACGAATGTAGTCATTTTCCTGAACAAGCAGTTGCTTGGACAGAGGCACCATATATTTCTTTACTTCACCCAATTTGGATGTAACAGTAATTTCACGGTTACCACGCTTGATCTTGCCGAAACCAACTTCACCATCGATTTCAGAAACGACAGCCGGGTTAGACGGGTTACGAGCCTCAAACAATTCCGTTACACGAGGCAAACCACCAGTAATATCACCGGCTTTACTTACTGCACGCGGAATCTTAACCAGAACCTCACCAGCCTTAACCACATCGCCCTCGTCTTTTACAACGTGTGCACCCAACGGTAATGAATAATTCTTCAGATAGTTTCCGTTTTCATCCACGATGTGTGCAGCCGGAGCTTTTGTCTTATCTTTAGATTCGATAATGATCTTTTCCTTCAAGCCGGTCGTTTCGTCACTTTCAACATTGTAAGTAACATTTTCAACCAAACTTTCGAATTCGATCTTACCGGAAACTTCCGATACGATAACGGCGTTGAACGGGTCCCATTCGATAATAACATCCCCCTTCTTGATTGTATCTCCATTCTTGAAGAACAATTTGGAACCATAAGGAATATTGTGAGCCAGTAATACGATCTTCGTTGTCGGATCGACAATACGGAGTTCAGCCAAACGGCTGACAACAACCTGGAATTTCTTACCGTTTTCTTCGCTATCCACAGCACGAAGTTCTTCGATTTCCAGAACACCGTCATATTTAGAAGTGATACTGTTTTCTGTTGCCACGTTAGATGCGATACCACCGACGTGGAATGTACGCAGTGTCAGCTGAGTACCCGGTTCACCGATTGACTGCGCTGCGATAACACCCACAACCTCACCTTTCTGAACCATCTGGTTCGTAGCCAGATTACGGCCATAACATTTCGCACAAACACCTTTCTTGGATTCACAAGTCAATACAGAGCGGATTTCAACACTTTCGATCGGAGAATCTTCGATCTTTTTAGCCGCATCTTCACGAATTTCTTCACCGGCCCGAACGATTACTTCTCCTGTCAGCGGATGAATAACATCATGAACGGAAACACGCCCCAAGATACGTTCACCCAGACTAGCGATCACTTCATCATTGTTCTTCAATTCCGTACAAACCAAACCACGCAACGTACCACAATCTTCTTCATTAATGATCACATCATGCGATACGTCAACCAGACGACGAGTCAAATAACCAGCATCAGCAGTCTTCAAAGCTGTATCGGCCAAACCTTTACGAGCACCGTGAGTAGAGATAAAATACTCTAACACAGACAGACCTTCTTTAAAGTTAGAAAGGATCGGGTTTTCAATAATCTGAGCACCTTCTGCACCGGCTTTCTGAGGCTTGGCCATCAAACCACGCATACCTGCCAACTGTGCAATCTGGTCTGCAGAACCACGGGCTCCGGAGTCAAGCATCATGAACACAGCGTTGAAACCTTGGTCGGCTTCTGTCATCTGCTTCATGAGGGTCTTCTTCAGGTCGGTGTTGACGTGCGTCCAAGTATCAATTACCTGGTTGTAACGCTCGTTGTCGGTGATGAAACCCATATTATAGTTAGCAGTGATCTGCTCGATGTCTTCGTTACCACGCTTAACGATGTCTACCTTTTCCTGCGGGATGATGATATCGTCGAGGTTGAAGGACAGACCGCCCTCGTATGCCTTGCGGTAACCGAGGTTCTTGATACCATCCAAGAAATCGCAGGCACGGGCCATACCAACTGTCTTGATAACCTTGGCGATGATGTCGCGCAGAGATTTCTTTGAGATAACGGTGTTGATGAAGCCACACTCAACAGGGATGATTTCGTTGACAATCACACGGCCGACAGAGGTCTCAACCAAATGGCGGACACCCAAGCCGTTTTCGTCTACATCGTCAACCATGACCTTCACTGGGGCATGTACGTCAACACGCTTTTCGTTGAAGGCGATGAGGGCTTCTTCTGGACCGTAGAAAATCAGGCCTGAGCCCTTTGCGCCTGGACGGAGCTTGGTGATATAATACAGACCGAGCACCATGTCCTGTGAAGGCACAGTGATAGGAGCACCGTTGGCGGGGTTCAAAATGTTGTGGCTCTGGAGCATCAACATCTGAGCTTCCAAGATTGCTTCGTTGCTCAGAGGAAGGTGAACTGCCATCTGGTCGCCGTCGAAGTCGGCGTTGAATGCCGTACATGCCAACGGGTGGAGCTGGATGGCCTTGCCTTCAATCATTTTAGGTTGGAAGGCCTGGATACCGAGACGGTGAAGTGTCGGTGCACGGTTGAGGAGCACAGGATGGCCCTTCATGACGTGCTCGAGGATGTCCCAGATGACAGGCTCGCGACGATCGACAATCTTCTTGGCGCTCTTCACCGTCTTCACGATGCCGCGCTCAATGAGTTTGCGGATGATGAACGGCTTATAGAGCTCTGCAGCCATGAGTTTAGGCAGACCGCACTCGCCCATACGCAATTCAGGACCAACGACGATTACGGAACGTGCTGAATAGTCAACACGCTTACCGAGGAGGTTCTGACGGAAACGTCCCTGCTTACCCTTCAGATAATCGGAGAGGGATTTCAAAGGACGGTTGCTGTCGCTCTTCACGGCGCTGCTCTTGCGAGAGTTGTCGAAGAGGCTGTCAACAGCTTCCTGAAGCATACGCTTTTCGTTACGCAGAATGACATCTGGTGCCTTGATCTCGAGCAAACGCTTCAGACGATTGTTGCGGATGAGCACGCGACGATAGAGGTCGTTCAAGTCGGAAGTGGCAAAACGGCCACCATCGAGGGCAACGAGCGGACGTAAATCTGGAGGCGTGACAGGAATGATCTTCATGATCATCCATTCTGGACGGTTCTTGTCTTTGCTTGCGCGGAAAGACTCAACCACCTGCAGACGCTTCAAAGCCTCGTTCTTGCGCTGAACGGAAGAGTCGGAATTGGCTCTGTCGCGCAATTCATACGAGAGTTCATCGAGATTGATGCGGGTCAGGAGGTCGTAAACGGCCTCGGCACCCATCTTGGCGATGAATTTATTTGGATCGGAATCCTCAAGATACTGGTTGTCGTTTGGCAACTTCTTGAGCAAGTCGAGGTATTCGTCCTCCGTCAGCAAATCGTTGGGAGCCACGTCGTCGCTCAAGACACCTGGCTGAATAACGACATAGCGCTCGTAATAGATGATGGTATCGAGTTTCTTGGTCGGGATGCCGAGCAGATAACCAATCTTGTTTGGCAAAGAACGGAAGTACCAAATGTGGGCCACAGGCACAACCAGCTGGATGTGTCCGGCACGCTCACGACGCACTTTCTTTTCAGTGACCTCCACACCGCAACGGTCGCAGACAATGCCTTTATAACGGATGCGCTTATATTTTCCGCAGTGGCATTCGTAATCCTTCGTCGGACCGAAAATGCGTTCGCAGAAGAGACCATCACGCTCTGGCTTGTACGTACGATAGTTGATGGTCTCAGGTTTGAGGACCTCACCGTAAGAATTGGCCTGAATTTCTTCAGGAGAAGCCAAGCTAATGGTAATCTTCGTGAAGTTACTCTTTATCTTGTTGTCTCTTTTAAATGCCATGTTTTATATGAAATATTGGTTGGGAAGCCATTGGCTCCCGCCGCAGAGGGCGGGATGCCAATACTTGTCCTATAAATAGGTGTTTGGAAAACGCCTACCTATGTAAAGAGTTACTATGTGTATCTGTTATTCAAGCGTAATGTTGAGACCTAAGCCGCGGAGCTCATGAAGCAATACGTTGAGCGATTCTGGAATGCCCGGTGTTGGCATCGGGTCGCCCTTGACAATGGCTTCGTAAGCCTTTGAACGGCCAGTGACATCGTCCGACTTGATGGTAAGGATTTCCTGAAGCACATGTGATGCGCCGAAGGCCTCGATGGCCCAGACTTCCATTTCTCCGAAACGCTGTCCACCAAATTGCGCCTTACCTCCGAGAGGCTGCTGCGTGATGAGCGAGTACGGACCGATGGAACGTGCGTGCATCTTGTCTTCAACCATGTGGCCGAGTTTCAACATGTAAGTCACACCAACCGTTGCCTTCTGGTCGAAAGCCTCACCAGTTCCGCCATCATAAAGCTGCGTAGAGCAGTAGCGCGGCAGGCCAGCCTTGTCTGTCCATTCACACAAGTCTTCAAGTTTCGCACCATCGAAGATTGGCGTAGCAAACTTCACGCCGAGTTTCTTACCAGCTGCACCGAGCACGGCCTCGAAAATCTGACCCAAGTTCATACGTGAAGGCACACCCAGCGGGTTGAGCACGATGTCGACCGGCGTACCGTCGGCCAAGAACGGCATATCTTCCTGACGCACGATCTTTGAGACGATACCCTTGTTACCGTGACGACCGGCCATCTTGTCACCGACACCAATCTTACGCTTCTTAGCGATGTAAACCTTGGCCATCTGGAGGATGCCGGAAGGAAGTTCGTCACCGATGGTGAGGGCAAACTTCTTGCGCTTCAAAGCGGCATCCATGATGTTGTACTTCTTCAAGTAGTTGATGATGAGCTGACGCAACAGTTTGTTGGTGTGCTCGTCTTCCGTCCAAGCACTCAGGTCGAGCGAGGTATAATCGAGCGACTTAAGCAAGTTGCGCGTGAAAGTAGCGCCCTTGGCAATCACCTCAGAACCGATGTTGTCCTTGACGCTGCAAGCGGTCTTGTCGCCGGCCAGTTTCAGGAACTTCTCAATCATCGTGTCCTTGAGTTCCTCAGCCTGCTTGGCAAACTCGTCGTCGTATCGCTGGAGAACCACCTTGTCGGCAGCCTTGTCGGCACGCGACTTGACAGCCTTGGCGTAGAGCTTGCGGTTGATAACAACACCAGAGAGCGAAGGATTGGCCTTCAAAGAAGCATCCTTGACATCGCCAGCCTTGTCGCCGAAGATGGCGCGGAGGAGCTTTTCTTCCGGAGTCGGGTCGCTTTCGCCCTTCGGTGTGATCTTACCAATCATGATGTCACCCGGAGTGACGCGGGCACCGATACGAATCAAACCGTTTTCATCAAGATCCTTAGTAGCGTCTTCGCTGACGTTAGGAATATCGTTGGTCAGTTCTTCCATACCGCGCTTCGTTTCACGAACCTCGAGAGAGAACTCATCAACGTGAACAGAAGTCAGGATGTCTTCACGAACCATACGTTCGTTAAGCACGATGGCATCCTCATAGTTGTAACCCTTCCAAGGCATGTAGGCAACGAGCAAGTTGCGGCCCAGGGCGAGTTCGCCGTTTTCAGTGGCGTAACCTTCCGTCAGGATGTCGCCCTTCTTCACACGCTGACCCTTCTCGCAAATCGGACGAAGGTCGATGGTCATGTTTTGGTTGGTGCGACGGAACTTAGGAATCTTGTAAGTCTTGGTAGCAGAGTCGAAGCTGACAAACTCTTCTTCCTCGCTACGGTCGTATGTAATCACGATGCTGGTGGCATCAACGAAGTCGATCACGCCTTCGCCTTCTGCCGTAATCATCGTGCGAGAATCTTCACAAACCTGCTTTTCGATACCAGTACCCACGATAGGAGCCTCGGAACGAATCAAAGGAACAGCCTGGCGCATCATGTTCGATCCCATCAATGCGCGGTGGGCGTCGTCGTGTTCCAAGAACGGAATCAAAGAAGCAGCGATAGAGGCAATCTGCTGAGGAGCCACGTCCATGAGTTCCACCTCTGAAGGCGGCACAACAGGATAATCGGCGTCCTGACGGCACTTGACTTTGTCGCGGATGAATGTACCGTCGTCGTTCAGCGGTGCATTTCCCTGACCGATAATCTTGGCCTCTTCTTCTTCTGCCGAGAGATAAACAACATCATTGTTGTCCAAGTCAACAACAGAATTTTCCACCTTGCGGTACGGTGTCTCGATGAAACCAAGTTCGTTGATCTTGGCGTAAACGCAAAGAGAAGAGATCAAACCGATGTTCGGACCTTCAGGCGACTCGATAGGACAGAGACGGCCGTAGTGGGTGTAGTGTACGTCTCGAACCTCGAAACCTGCACGCTCACGAGACAAACCGCCAGGACCCAAGGCTGAAAGACGGCGCTTGTGCGTCACCTCGGCCAGCGGGTTGGTCTGGTCCATGAACTGCGACAGGGCGTTCGTACCGAAGAACGAGTTGATAACGCTGGAAATGGTCTTGGCGTTGATCAAGTCGGTCGGGGTGAACACTTCATTGTCACGGACATTCATGCGCTCACGGATGGTGCGGCTCATACGGGCCAGACCGATGGCAAACTGATTTGAGAGCTGTTCGCCAACGGTACGTACGCGGCGGTTGCTCAAGTGGTCGATATCATCGACAGTGGCCTTTGAGTTGATCAACTCGACGAGATACTTGATAATCTCGATGATGTCTTCACGCGTCAATACGCGGACATCCATATCGGTTGTCAAGCCGAGCTTCTTGTTGATTCTGTAACGGCCCACCTCGCCCAAGTCATAACGCTTTTCTGAGAAGAAGAGGTTGTTGATAACTTCGCGTGCGCTGGCATCATCGGCAGGGTCTGCATTACGCAACTGGCGATAGATGTAAAGCACAGCTTCCTTCTCGGAGTTCGACGGGTCTTTCTGGAGGGTGTTGAAGATGATAGAATAGTCCGACGAGCTGGCCTCTTCGTGGTGTACCAAGATCGACTGCGCACCGCTTTCGATGATTTCATCAATGTGTTCAGCTTCGAGCACGGTCTCGCGGTCGAGGATGATTTCGTTACGCTCGATTGAAACAACTTCACCCGTGTCTTCATCAACAAAGTCTTCCACCCAACTCTTCAAGACACGTGCAGCGAGCTTGCGGCCCACCAGTTTCTTGAGGTTGGTTCTGTTGACCTTGACCTCTTCAGCCAAGTCAAAAATCTGAAGGATGTCCTTGTCGTTTTCAAAGCCGATGGCACGCAAGAGGGTTGTCACAGGCAACTTCTTCTTACGGTCGATGTAAGCATACATGACATTGTTGATGTCCGTTGCAAACTCAATCCAAGAGCCTTTGAAAGGAATGATACGAGCAGAATAGAGCTGCGTACCATTCGCATGCACGCTCGAACCGAAGAACACGCCCGGCGAACGGTGCAACTGAGACACGACAACACGCTCGGCACCGTTGATGATGAAAGTGCCGTTGTCGGTCATATAAGGAATCGGGCCAAGGAAAACATCCTGCACAACCGTGTCGAAATCCTCGTGGTCGGGGTCGGTACAGTAAAGCTTCAATTTGGCCTTCAAGGGGACACTGTAAGAAAGTCCGCGCTCAAGGCATTCATCGATGCTGTAACGGGGCGGGTCGATATAATAATCGAGGAACTCTAACACAAAGTTGTTGCGAGTGTCTGCGATAGGAAAATTCTCGGCAAAAACTTTGTACAGACCGTCGTTCTTACGCAACTCCGATGGCGTATCAAGCTGGAGGAAGTCTTTGAAAGACTTTAACTGTACGTCCAAGAAATCCGGATAAGGCATCGGATTCTTGACAGAGGCAAAGTTTACACGTTGGTTAATAACTCTGGAAGACATTCGTGAAAAATATGATTTAGGATGAGAACTTCATTCCGGGCGGCGCTCACCGATTGGAAATGCGTTGTGCAAAAAGCGGGTGTTCCATTATCATACAGGCACCATGCTTTAATGAGGCTTATATATGTGTGCATGCTATGCTGGAAACGCTCGCCACGTACGAAATGGAACAAGCCAAGCGGACAAGACCAAGCAAGCAGTAGTAAATGGAAAGACGCAGGCTGTTTTCTCGCGGAACAGCAGCCGTTGCCCTGTATTTTTTTTGCACAAAAGCCCCCACGAACCATTTGTTTGCGAAATGTGTCGGGGAGGAACAATGAACCGGCATCAGCCGATCCAACAAAACATCTGAATGCGAACAGGAATGCGAAGCAGAAACGCCAGCGGAAAAGCAGAGCAAGAGCGCAAGGCGCCAGCCATATCGTCATACCCAAACATCCCTAAAAAAGAAGTTCTAATCTGACTTAATTTATAGACACAAAAAGGTTAAGAACCCTCTATCAGAGGATCCTTAACCCAATAAATATGAGGTAGCTTATTAAGCGAGTTCTACTTCAGCACCAGCCTCTTCGAGAGCCTTCTTCAATGCTTCAGCTTCTTCCTTAGCAACGCCTTCCTTCAACTTGCTAGGAGCACCGTCAACGAGGTCCTTAGCTTCCTTCAAGCCGAGGCCGCAAGCTTCCTTAACAGCCTTAACAACCTGGAGCTTTGCAGAGCCAGCGCTCTTCAAAACAACGTCGAAAGCAGTCTTTTCCTCAGCGGCAGCAGCGCCACCAGCAGCGGGACCAGCAGCAACAGCAACAGCTGCAGCAGCGGGTTCAATACCATATTCGTCCTTCAGGATCGTTGCCAACTCGTTTACTTCTTTCACTGTCAAATTTACCAATTCTTCAGCAATAGCTTTGATATCTGCCATTTTCGTAATGTATTTTTATTGTTTTTATTCAGTTTGATTGGTACGGATATATCCGATTATTCAGGGCGCTCGCCCATAGTTTTCAGCACGCCATGGATAGTCTGGCCTGCAGATTGGAGTGCAGAGATAACGTTCTTTGCAGGAGATTGCAGCAATGCAACAACTTCGGCAAGAACTTCTGCCTTGCTCTTGATAGCGCAGAGCGTATCAAGCTGATCAGCACCTACGTAGAGACCTTCCTCAGCGTAAGCAGCCTTGAGGGCTGGAACGCCGCTCTTACCTTCCTCCTTGATCAACTTTGCAGGAACGTTGGCAGTGTCACAGAAGAGGACAGCCGTCGTGCCTTTCAAGCAGCCGTAGAGCGGAGAGAAGTCAAATTCAGCAGCTTCGAGAGCCTTGTGCAACAAGGTGTTCTTCACGAGAAGCATCTTGATGTTTGCGCCAAAGCACTTTCTGCGCAAATTGCTTGTAGCCTCAGCGTTCATACCGGTTACGTCAACCAGGTAGAAGTGAGCATATTCTTTTAATGTTTCACCGATGTGCTCGATGATCAAACCTTTATCTTCCTTTTTCATGATTTGCCGTCAAATTTTAGATTTCGTCAACAGATTTGGGATCTATCTTGATACCCTTGCTCATAGTGGAGGAAAGATAAATGCTCTTGATATATGTACCTTTGGCAGCAGCAGGCTTCAACTTGTTGATGGTAGCGATGAATTCCTTTGCATTGCCGAAGATCTGCTCGGGAGTGAAAGAAACCTTACCAATTGAAGTGTGAACGATACCAGTCTTGTCAACCTTGAAATCGATCTTACCCTGCTTAACCTCACGGATTGCCTTGGCAACATCCATGGTAACAGTACCACTCTTAGGGTTAGGCATCAATCCGCGCGGACCGAGAACACGGCCGAGAGCACCGATTTTACCCATGATAGCTGGCATAGTGATGATTACATCAATATCAGTCCAACCACCCTTGATCTTCTCGATATATTCATCGAGACCTACATAATCTGCACCTGCTTCCTTAGCAGCAGCTTCTGCATCAGGCGTACAGAGGCAAAGCACACGAACTGTCTTGCCAGTACCATTTGGCAGAGATACAACGCCGCGAACCATCTGATTGGCCTTACGAGGGTCAACACCGAGGCGAACGTCGATATCCAAAGAGGCGTCAAACTTAGTCGTGGTGATTTCCTTAACCAAGCTAGATGCTTCCTTCAAAGTGTAAGCTTTCCCTGCTTCAATCTTGCCAGCTACAGACTTCTGATTTTTTGTCAGTTTACTCATGTTCAGTTCAAAAATTGAAGTTAATTATTAACCAGGGAAGTCTCCCTTAACTGTGATACCCATACTGCGGGCAGTACCTGCTACCAACTTCATGGCAGATTCAATAGTGAAGCAATTCAAGTCTGGCATCTTGTCTTCGGCGATAGCCTTAACCTGATCCCAAGTGATTTCAGCAATCTTAGTACGATTAGGCTGAGCGGAACCACTCTTCTTCTTGGCTGCTTCGAGCAATTGAATTGCTACAGGAGGAGTCTTAACTACGAATGAGAATGATTTGTCATTATAGTAAGTGATAACAACTGGCAATACCTTACCTGCCTTGTCCTGGGTACGGGCGTTGAATTCCTTGCAGAATCCCATGATATTAATACCTTTAGAACCCAATGCAGGTCCTACTGGAG
>ERZ772860.2462-NODE-2462-length-10528-cov-3.102454_pt1 | contig 10528 bp, 9 predicted proteins | sample MGYA00511342_ERZ772860 | MGnify/ENA primary metagenome ERZ772860 (study PRJEB29015, sample SAMEA2737665) | human gut metagenome | biome: human gut; feature: human-associated habitat; material: faeces | place: China | collected 2012 ... | reverse complement strand
CAAGTATAACACACCTTCCTGTATTTATCAAATAAATAATTAGGAGGGCATTTTTATGTCTAAAACACACACATCCAACGAACAGAAACCACTTGCAAGCGAGATTATTTGTGATCTGGAAGCGGAAAACGCAAAACTCGAAGCAAGAAACAAGAAACTCAGTAACATTGTTTTAAAGCAGGCAGCAGTTCTTGTGGAGACATTATTGCTGTTGAATGAAGAAGGTGATTTAGGAAATGAAAATTCGTGATGAAAACCAGGTACTTTTATCTGGTGACATTCCGGCAGGGTTCGTGTTCTCACATGAAGAATACAGCGGAACCAAGATGTACGAGGGAAGAATGACAATATTCAGAAAGAATGCATCTTATGACATTCTTCCAATTATTGCACCAGAATACATGATTTCCAGAGAAACAGAGCTGATTGCTAGTGTATATGGTGAAATGCGAAGCCGTACAGTCCGGGAAGATGGCAGGAAAAGCCTTACGGCGTATGTAAGAGCAATGAACATTCAGTATCTTGAAAGACTGGAAGAACACGATGCAAACGAAGTTTACCTGACTGGATATCTGATTAAAAAACCAACAATAAAGATGATTGGTACAAACAACGACAGGAAGCTGGCAAGAATACTTCTGGCAGTAAACAGAAAGAAGAAAGACGGATATACCAGATCAGATGCCATCAGTTGTTTGTGCTGGGAGGAAAACGCAGATGTCGTAGAAAATCTGAAAAAGGGAGCAAAAATCAAACTCCGTGGAAGATTCCAAAGTCGAGAACTGTGGTCTGATCAGAGTCAATCATGGGTAACAGTGTTGGAGATATCAGTAAAAAGATTGGAGATTTTGTAATATGAAGAAAATCGAAGTAAGAGAAATTAGATTGACCGACTTTAAAGGTCAGCAGGAGAAAAGAATAGAGTTCGGTCACAGAACAGTTGTTTCCGGGAAGAACGGATGCGGGAAAACCACACTGGCAGACGCCTTTATGTGGGTGTTCTGTGACAAGGACTACAGTTTAAAGAGTAACCCAGATATCAGACCAGATGATGGTAGAGAATGTCTGCCAAGAGTTGACATTGATATTGCGATTGATGGGAAACCAGTAAGTGTAGCAAAGTTCCAGAAGCGCACAGAAAGCAAGCCAAAGGACGGGAAACCGGGCAAGGTTGCATTATCAAACAAGTACGAAATCAACGGCGTTCCGAAAGCCGAAAGAGATTTTAAAGCCGATTTGAAAGAACGAGGATTTGATTTTGACAATTTCCTGATGTTGTCCCACATGGAAATCTTCACAGACTTGAAAGATGCAGATGCCAGAAAAATTCTGTTCTCCATGTCAGATGGTGCCGGGAAATCAGATTTAGAGATTGCCAAGACAGTTACAGACTGTGCCGAGTTGGTACCGCTTCTGGAAACCTACAAGGCAGATGAAATCAAAGCCATGAACAGCGCAACACTGAAAAAGGCAGAGGAACAGTTGAAAGCCATTCCAAACCAGATCATAGGTATGGAGCAGTCAAAAGTCGATGCTGATACTGCCGAACTGGAATTGCAGAAAAATCAGGAGGAGTTGGCTAAAATGAAGAATGAACTATCTTCAAAATCTTCGCTTGTATTAGATAAGGAGAAGTCTATAATGATGCTAAAGGATGAAATAGAGGCATTGACTAATGAATGCCCACAAGGCAATAATGAAAGTTATGCTATATTCCAGCAAAAAGCTATGGTTATAAAGTTTAAGCAATTGGCTGAAAAAGGTGTAGAACCTTCTTCTCGCCAATGGGATGCTTTGGATAATATTTTCGAATCATTTTTTAGGCAATTTAAACTAACATTAGAGAATAATCATAAGTTAAGCGAGAATGAGTATAGAATATGTATGTTGGTATGGTTAGGATTTACGCCTTATCAGATGAAGATATTGATGAATATGTCTTCGTCAAACATCTCAAACATAAGAAAGCGTTTGTCTAAAAAACTCTTCGATAAGGAGATGACAACGAGCAAATTTGATGATGAAATACGTAAAATACGAGCAGTGGACTAAAATGTGAAATTGTGAAACTCTTAAATAACTATGTGTTTTTTAGAGTGTTACGTTCATTGTTGTGAAATTGTGAAATGTTAAAATCGACAGGTGTGATATATAATATTGCTGTAACGGCTTATCTTTGCAAGAAAAAGGAAACGTTATGGCTAAAAGACTTTTGATTTTGGTGTGCTTCGTAACATTTGCGATATATACATCTGCTTCAAGATTACCTCTGTATTTGAATTGTTGTTCAAGAGATGATAATTCGCATGGTAATGTTATACGTCGTACACCTGCGCAACCGTTATGTGTTTGGCAGGAACAAAATAGTGTATATGTACCGCAGGGTGAGAGTATATATTGTATGCTGTCGGATGCAGATGGCATCGTATATGAAAGCACGGTGCCGGCAAATGGAGTTGTTGTCCTGCCATCAGATTTGCATGGACAATTCGAACTTTTGATACAGATGAATGATGTATCCTATAAGGGTGTAATCAGTCTTTAACAGTAAAAATAGAATAGATAAGATGAAACAGGCAGTATTATATCTTACAACCAAAAGCAACGAATGGACATTAAGTTCCTTTCATGTTTTGGAACAATCCCAGCAAGGGAAAGCTGATGTGTATTTTGCATACCATCAGCAAGGAGATGTATTGCCTGTATCTTTGCAAAATATCGAGAACCTGTTTGTCTTTACTTCGGATGTTCTGAATGAATTGGGGTATACTCCAATAGAGAAAGGTAAGCTGGTTCCTGGTAGTAATCATTTCCCTCTCTTGAAGTTCTTCAAGGAGAATCAATGCTATGATTACTATTGGTTGGTGGAGGATGATGTCCGTTTTTCTGGAGATTGGAAAGATTTCTTTGATAGTTTTGCTTCAAGCACATCCGATTTCCTGTCTTCTGTCATTGAGACAAAGGCAGAGAATCCTAATTGGTATTGGTGGACAAGTCTTAAAGCAGGCAATGAAGTCATAGCAGAGGAAAAACTATTGAAGTCATTCAATCCTATATATCGTTTGTCTAGTCAGGCATTAGCATGTATTGATGCCCATTTAAGAATAGGTTGGATGGGGCATTATGAAGTACTTCTTCCTACCTTATTATATAATAAGGGATTTCTCTTAGAGGATTTTGGAGGGGAGGGGACGTTTGTGCGTCCAGAAAACAATGCAAAGTTTTATGACGATACTTCAATGCGTATTGCCCCAGTGTTGCCTGATGATAGGAAAAACTTTCTGTTTCATCCTGTCAAGGAGGAAAAAGTAAGACTGGATGGGTCATACAAGAAGAATGCCGTGTTTGTTCCTGTTGGTAAGGACAGCTTGCATCGCCAGTTACTAAAAGGTGATGCCGACTTCGACTTGCACTTACTCATCTATGATGGTTCCTATAACAAGTTTTGTAATGATTCAGATTTCGTAGCTTGTGATGCTGGCTATAAGATGGACATGACCTATCGTTTCCTTCATCGTCATCCTGAACTTTTTGAGAAATATGAGTATTTCTTCTTGCTGGATGATGATATTGTGATAAGTACAGAGGATGTAAATAGGCTATTCTCTATGATGAGGGAATATCAACTGAAGATAGCTCAGCCATCTTTGGTAATGTCCTATTATACATATAAGCATACGGCTTTCCATCCTTTTTACATTCTTCGCTACACGAATTTTGTAGAGATGATGATGCCATGTTTTTCGAGGGATGCACTAAAGGCAGTATTGCCAACTTTTGAGCAGAAAATAAGATGGTGTGGAATAGAGATGCATTGGCCAGTTCTTGTTGGTTCGAATCATAAGGACATGGCAATCGTGGATGCCGTTTCTGCAAAGCATACGCGACCAGTTCAGTCATGGAATTCCTTAAGTCAATTACAGCAAGAAAATTATCTGAAGAAACATAATTTATCTTGGTCTATTGAAATGTATGGTGGGCTTCCTTTGGATAATGTTGACTTTGAAGGAAAGCATGCCTTTGACGAAGTACGAACCTATTGTGAAAAGATAAAGCAAGACCTTTATCATGGGGGATTGCTAAAAATGAAAAAGTCTGAAGTCAACTCCGTTATCTTCTTCTTGAAGCTAAATTCTATTTTATGGAATGACCATGCAAGTTGGGATGTGGCTAGTAGGTTGGCGTATAAACTAAATGTAGAAACAGTCCTTTCTTAGCTTAGGCTATGTAGAAGGTTTTATTAATTTAAATAATTGAGATTATGATAGAATTATCAAAATTTGATTTTAATGGTTTGAAACCATTAGATGAAAGTCTGTTGTCTGAGGCAGACATGTTGGAAGTGTTAGGCGGTCAAGATACTGTCTATGTTATCAATCAGAGTAACTGTAAGATCTATTTGTAAGCTGATAATTAACGTTTAGATCCTTTAACTTTGAGGTGCCAATGTTTTTAATAAAGGCATTGACATCTCTTATTTTTTTAAAAATGTATAAACTAAGTAAATATAATTATATATTGACAAACTTTCCAGAAGCAGCTATATTGTTTAATGGAGTGACAAAGAAATTCTTTCTCATCAAGAGAGAGAAGTTGGCTCAGTATGTTAATTTACTCAATTCTTTCCAAGGCTTAGTTGATATTCCTACACCACATTTGGCATTATTGCAGAAGATGATAAGTGCTGGTTTTATAGTGAAAGAGAACGTAGATGAATTTCAGCTAGTTAGAAAGAGAGAACATGATTTTTTTGAGACTAAGGAATATCAAACAATCATAATACCAACCTATGATTGTAATTACTCATGTTGGTATTGCACTCAGAAGCATCAACCGACAGAACTTCAAGATATGAATGTAGAGAGAATCAAAAAACATATTGTATCTTATATAGAGCAGAATAATATATTGACTTATCATCTGTGTTGGTTTGGTGGTGAGCCGCTAATGCAAAAAAATAGAGTTGTTGAAATTTCGAACGATTTGTATCAGTATTGTTTGGTGAACAATATAGAATTCTGTGGGCAAATCACAACCAATGGGGCTCTTCTAGACGAAAAGTTGATACGCCAATTGAGTTCAGTGAAGATAGATCGCTACCAAATAACTATAGATGGCAATCGAGAAAATCATAATCAAACAAAAAAGGTGAAAAACAGCACCTCATCTTTTGATTTGATCTTAAACAATGTAAAGATGTTGTTGGAGCTAAATAGTCGCTCTATTGTCGTTCTTCGCCTGAACTATAATAGCCAAAAGCTTAAGGATTTTGATATGGTGAGGCAACTGGATGAAATCATTCCGAATCAGTTAAGAAACAGAATCTATGTCGATTTTCAAAGAATTTGGCAGGCAAAGTTCGAACAAAATTGTCTTCACGACTTATATGTACTTATGGATTTGTTTGCAAAAAGTGGCTATACTCTCTCTACTAATGCATTCTTTTCTGCTTGTTATGTTGAGAAGACACATTTTGAGACTATTTATTATGATGGTAAAGTCGATTTTTGTGATAATTATGATTCCAATATGGCAAGAGGCTCGATAGAAGATGATGGTAGTGTAAGTTGGAACGCTCCTCTGCCAACACGTATCGAGAAGAATAAAGCATATTCCGTCTGTGGTAACTGCTCCTTTTATCCTGTCTGTACTGGGGAATGTATGGCAAAGCGTGACAAGAGATTACGCTTAGGGATGGAGTTTGTATGTTCTGATAAGAGAAAGCAAGAAATAGAGTTCAATATGTTGGATTACTGCTTTAGATGTATGTTAAATTCAAAATACAAAAAAATATGAGAAAGTTATTTTTGTTATGCTTGATAATGCTTATATCCGTCACTACTATGGCGGAAGGCTATTCTGGTAAAATAATTTCTGGCAATAAACTGCAAGGACTGGCTGATGCAACAATTCAGCTTTTCAATAACAATGTGTTTGTTGGTGGATGCAAGTCTAAAACTGATGGTTCCTTTAGTGTGAATACTTCCCAAAAGGCAACAAGAATTTCTGTCAGCTATGTGGGACTTGAGTCTTATACCAGAAAGGATAGTCTCGGACTTCCTGAGAACTTGGGTGTAATTGCATTGTCTACTCATAATGTTGGCTTAAAGGAAGTTACTGTCACGGGAACTTTAAAGCAAGAGACCTGTAACAAGGACATTTACCTTATCACCGACTCTATGCGCAAAGGCACGGCAAGCAGCGGACAGCTGTTGGAGAAAATACCAGGCTTTTTGCGTGATTGGGAAAATGACAAGTTGCGTGTGAATGGAGAAGAGGATATTGTACTTTTGGTAAATGACGTGGAAAAATCCTCAGATTATGCCATGCGCATAAATCCTAAGCGTGTCAAAAAAGTGGAAATCACTTACAATCCTACAGGAAAGTATGAGGGAAGGAGAATGTTGCTGAACCTATCTTTGTTCGATGATTATATTGGCTGGGACTTTGTGCCTTATACGAATTTGCAATATGGCAAAAACAATATGAATCAGGAAACCGTAGGGGGATCTTATACATATAGTGTGAATAAATTGTCATTTAATATAACTTCGGCTTTTTCGAATGTTGTCAATAAGGAAAGTGATTCCTTCACTCGTATGTATGCGGATAATTATGAGAGAAGTTCTCAAGAATTCGATTCTGGTAATCCAAATAAAATCGGTAAAAAACTGGGGTATGACATATCTCTTGGTGCTGAATATCAATTGGCTAAGGGGCATAGTCTTTCTTTTCAGACCAAAGGAACTTTTAATCAGTCCTTGGATTCTACTATGTACTTTATTACGGAGAAGGATAATGGGAATGTGGCCCAATATGAGCAATGGAATAGAGACAAATATTATTCCAACGACTATAATGTGGGATTGTTCTACCGTGGAAGTTTTGGAAAATTATATGTCAGCAGTGATTTGACTTACGACTATTATAATGTTAGGGAAAAAAGAACTTATTGGAGTAATTCTAACTTGAGTGAAACCCCAACGTTGGGTAATAAAAATTATGTGTTTTATGATCTGAGTATAAGTAGGTCATTATCCAAACACTTCGATTTTTATGCAGACTATAATTTTGCGTGGAGAAAATATAATGATACGGATAGGAATACTGACGAGTTAAGCTATTGGTCTAAGAATATTCGCCATTTTATGTTAGCGATGCTTACTTGGCATCCAGTGGGTAGCTTTTATGTTAGCGGTGGTGCTCTTTGGCTTGGTAATTCTGATGATAATAACGTCGGACATATAGCTAACTATTCCTGGAGTCCTATGGGACGTTTGTTCTACAAGCCTTGGCGTATCGTAACTATCAGGAGCAATTTCCACATTTCAGCAATGTATCCTAATTTGGATCAATTAACTGCTACGGAATACCAAATAGATTCAAAGATGATTCATGGTGGAAATCCACTGTTGAAATCTTCAAGATTGATTTACTTGGATGCGACCATGAGTATAGATAAACTGTTTAACATAATATTTGTAAACTTTTATAATAAAGACATGAATGAGTCGCTTTATTATTCATTGTTACCAACAGGTATGGTGAAAGAAAGTTATAAAAATGCAGATTGGCATCGAATGATGTTCATATTGTCAGGGGATTACAAACTTTTCAAAGATTGTAATCTTGGTGTAAACCTTTCTTATTTCCATGATGTTGCATCTGTAGAGGAAGGTATCAAGAGAAAAGGTGATATTTGGATGATGTATATGCAAGCCAGATATAAAATTAGCCCTTTAAAATTGAATGTGCAAGCATCTTACGATTTGAATTATGCTACAACTCCTACTTTGCAAGGTAAATATACGAAGCATCTAGGATATGCTAAAATAGTTTTGAATAGATTGTTTTCAAATGGTAAACTAGAGGGGACTCTGACCGCTACGATGCCTGCCAATATTGGAAAGCGGAAGTTTGGATATGAATATCATTTGCCCTATTTTACAAATGTGACAAATTCTTCTAGAAATAGTACTTACGGTCCATACGTGGTATTGGGAGTTAAAATGTTCTTGCATGGCGGTAAGCAAGTGAGAATGAGACAAAATTCTTTCAATGTTGATGCAGAAAAATAATAAGGTAATGGATATTGATGCAAAATTAAAGGCAGTAGCCCTTAGCGATAATAAGTTGGGGCTACTGCAAGGCAAGTTGGGAGCGAGCATTTACTTCTTTGTGATGAGCAATCATGATGAAAAGAGTGAAATGTTTCAGACAGGAAAAGAGCTTTTTGTACAAGTCGCTACGAAAATCCCAACCCTCAAGAACATAGACTTAAAGAATGGCTTGATGGGTATCTGGCTAGGCATCTCATACTTGGTTAGAAATGGTTATATAACCGATTCTTCGGGGAACCTACTGGCAGATATAGATGCGTATATATATAAAATGGTCGTAAAGACCATGGATATGGACTTACAAGGGAAAGAGATAGCTCCGTTAATTGATGTCTTGGCTTTCGAGACTTTTAGGTATAAACTATTAAGCGATGGAGTGGAGAAAGACCTTTGTAGACGGTTTATCGTGAGTCTGTTTAATAGTATCTATATGAATAGACCTTTGGATTTTTATAGCGAGGCTATACCATTCAGAGTAAATGACCGATTAATTGTTTTTCTATTGACACTCGTGGAAATTCGAAATTTGGGAATAGGTACAGAGCGAATAGACCACATTTTCCAAGAAATGCAGCCTTTCTTGCTTTCTTTGCATCCAGTGTTGCATCCGAACAGATATATTTTGTTTTTGGTTTCCTCGTTGGTGGCACAAGCCTCTGGGCAATCACAATGGATACGCTTTTCTGAAAGTTTGAAACGAGAAATAGATATGTGCCATTTATTCACAAATGACTTGTATGACAAAGGCATTATGTTGTTGGATGGGGTATTGGGCTTGGTTGCATTGACTTGGTGGTATAACACGAAATCCCAAACGACAATTTGCTTAGACATGGATGAAGTAAGACAAAGAATAGAAAATAGTTCGTTTTGGAATCGCATGAATATAGATGAGGAGTTCATATACAACAACTATTCTTTGAGTGGCTTATGTGGTATAAAGTTGTTAACTAGAACTTGGGAGGAAAATAATGATGGTGAAGAAACTTGATTTTTCAGATTTGACAGTATTGTTGCCAGTTAGAATAGACTCAATGATTCGACTTGAGAATCTTCTGACTGTTATAAAATACTTACAGAAATATTTTGTTGTTGACATAAAAGTTTTGGAGGCTTCTGGTTTTGACAGCCAAATATTAAGGAGCCTTTTGCCAAACTCGGTAGACTATACTTATGTCAAGGATGACGATCCTGTATTCTATAGAACCAGATATATAAATCAAATGGCGCAAACGGTCAAGACTGATTATTTGGCAGTTTGGGATGCAGATGTGGTATTTCCGCTTAAGCAAATAGCTCATGCTATGGAAAGTTTGCGAAGTGATGATACTGATTTTGTCTATCCTTACGCTGGGCTATTTTTTGATACAAGTCCTCTTATACGCCAGATGTTCATGGAAGCGCAAGAGATAGAGATTTTAGAAAAATTGTATAGGTATATGTCTTTACCCTATGGAACGAAAATGAAAGGAGGAGCATTTCTTGCAAGTAGAAAGGCGTATATGGAAGTAGGAATGGAAAATGAAAATTTCTATGGATGGGGACCAGAGGATTGGGAACGTTATGATAGATGGAAAAACCTTGGTTACAGGGTTCGCATGATAGATGGAGTGCTTTTTCATCTCACTCATCCTCGTGATATGAATGGTCAACATAATTCGGAGGAACAACGAAAGTCCTCAACCTGTGAAAAGGAACGAGTTGCCCTTTCCTGCGAAGCTGAGATTCGACAACATTTGAATTTGGAAATATAGATATGCGCAAAAGTTTTCCTCATTATCAGCAACTCGACGAGATGGACTGTGGTTCCACCTCGTTGAGAATGATAGCCAAGTACTACGGCAAGGAGTACTCGGCGGAGATGCTGCGCCAGCATTGCCATATAACCCGAAATGGTGTGTCGATGCTGGGCATCAGCGAGGCTGCTGAGTATCTGGGCTTTCGTACGCTTGGGGTAAGGATTACCATGGAGCAACTCGCCCATGATGCTTCGCTTCCATGTATTCTCCATTGGAACCAGAATCACTTCGTGGTCTGCTACAAGGTGAAAAAATACAGGAGTGGTCGCTATCGTTTCTATATTGCTGACCCTGCCTCTCAGAAACTATGCTATACGGAAGAGGAGTTTTTGCACTGTTGGCTCAGTACCAAAGTGCATGGGCAGGATTGTGGTATGGCTTTATTGATGGCACCTGGTGTGAACTTCGGTAAGCGCAAGGAGGAATGCGAGAGCCATAAGCGTAACATAAAATTCTTTTTCAAGTATCTTAAGCCTTACCAACGTCAGGTGGGCTTGCTTCTCTTGGGAATGTTGCTGGGAAGCTTGTTGCAATTAATTTTCCCTTTTCTGACACAGGCGTTGGTGGATAGGGGAGTCAATGGAAAGAACCTGGGCTTCGTCACGCTCA
>ERZ772860.2461-NODE-2461-length-10535-cov-10.321851_pt1 | contig 10535 bp, 8 predicted proteins | sample MGYA00511342_ERZ772860 | MGnify/ENA primary metagenome ERZ772860 (study PRJEB29015, sample SAMEA2737665) | human gut metagenome | biome: human gut; feature: human-associated habitat; material: faeces | place: China | collected 2012 ... | reverse complement strand
AGCTCCATGCCCTGCGCGCCGATCTTCAGCACGGCGAAGAAGAGCGAGAGGAGGATGACGGTCACAGGCTTATACTGCGCGATCATGGCGACCATCAGGGCCTCGAAGTAGTAGTCCTTGCTCACGCTGTCGCGGTAAAGATGCTCCACGCCGTAGACGCGGAACATACCGACCAGACCGCACATCGCGCCGGAGACGACCATGGAGAGCAGGACGATCTGATCGGTGCGCAGGCCGGAGAAGAAGGCGAAGCGCGGATTCTCGCCGGTGATGCGCATTTCGTAGCCGACGGAGGTGCGCTCCATCACATACCACACAAGGAAGGCCATCACCGCCGCGGCAAACACGGCGCTGGTGAGGTTGGAGCGGGGAATGACATTGCCGAACCAGTATTGCGCGCCGAGCTGTTCGGTCGCGGCGACCATGTTCTTATTGGCGTTCTTCCACGGACCCTTGGCGAGGTACTGGCAGAGGTAGGCGGCGATGGTGTTGAGCATGATGGTGGTGATGACCTCATTGACCTTGACCTTCACCTTCAGAACGCCGGGGAGGAAGGCGTACAGGCCGCCGACCGCCATCGCGGCGAGCGCTGCACAGACGATGACAAGGAAGCGGGGCTGCCCATCCATCCACACGCCGACCTGCGCGGCAAAGATCGCGCCGAGGAGCAGCTGACCCTCGCCGCCGACGTTGAAGATGCCGACGCGCGCGCCGAGCACACAGGCAAGGCCGCACACGCACAGCACCATCGCGTACTCCAGAAAGTCGCCGATGTGGCGCGCGCTGTCGAACGCGCCGGAGAGCATCGCGCCGTAGGCCTCGAGCGGGTGGAAGCCGGAGACGGCGAGGATGCCCGCGCCGATAAGGAAGGCGAAGAGGATCGAGAGCAGCAGCGAGAGCAGATAGCGGCAGTTCACCGCGCCTGCAAGCTTTTTCATGTCTTTGCCGCCTCCTTTCCCTCACGGTGGCCGGTCATGTACCAGCCGATCTCCTCCTTGGTGATGTCACTTGTGCGGAACTCGCCGGTGATGCGCCCCTCGTACATCGTGATGATGCGGTCGGACAGGCGAAACACCTCGTCGAGGTCGGCCGAGCAGAGGAGAATGGCACAGCCGGCGTTGCGCTTTTCGATGATGCGGGTGTGGATGAATTCGATGGCGCCCACGTCCACGCCGCGCGTGGGCTGGGCGATGATGAGCACGGGGGAATCAAACGAAAATTCACGCGCGACGACGACCTTCTGCATATTGCCGCCGGACATGGAGCCGACGGCGGTGTCGATGCCCGCGCCGCGGATGTCGAACCTCTCATAGACCTCCTCTGCGTAGCGCTCGATGGAGCTGCGCCGCTGATGAAACGCGAAGCCGCTGAAGGCTTTGTCGCGCTGCTTGCCCATGAGAAGATTGTCCGTCACGCTCGCGCTCCGGCTCACGCCGGTGGCGAGACGGTCCTCGGGAATGTGGGAGAGACCGACCTTGCGGATCTCACCCGCCGTTTTTCCGGTGACGTTCTGCCCGCAGACCTCCACCGTGCCGCGCTCGACGCGGCGCATACCGGTGATGGCCTCCAGAAGCTCGCTCTGGCCGTTGCCTTCGATGGCGGCGATGCCGAGCACCTCGCCCGCGCGGACGGACAGGCTCAGACCGTCCACGGCGACCAGCCCGCGATCGTCGCAGACGGTGAGGCCAGAGACTCGGATCTGCTCCGCGCCCGCTTCGCCGGTCTTTTCCAGCCGGTCGTAGAGCACCGGGCGGCCGACCATCATCGAGGCGAGCTTTTTTTCGTCCACGTCGCAGGTGTTCTCCACGCCGATGAGCCTTCCCTTGCGCATCACGCCCACGCGGTCGCTGATCGCCATGACCTCGTAGAGCTTGTGCGTGATAATAATGACCGTCATGCCCAGCTCGCGCACCACGCGGCGGATGACGGCGAACAGCTCATCCGTCTCCTGCGGGGTGAGGACGGCGGTCGGCTCGTCCAGAATGAGAATGTCCGCGCCGCGGTAGAGCGTTTTGAGAATTTCCACGCGTTGCTGAAGGCCCACGCCGATCTCGCGCACCACGGCGGCGGGATCGACCACGAGGCCGTACTCCTCCACCAGCTTCTGCGCGGCGGCCTCGGCGGCCTTGTTGTCAAAGAGCACGCCGAGCCTGCGCGGCTCGCGGCTCATAACGATGTTCTGTGCCACGGTGAAGCTGGGCACGAGCATGAAGTGCTGGTGCACCATGCCGACGCCCATAGCGATGGCGGTTTTGGGCGAGAAGCGCTCGACCTTCCTCCCGCGGATGTACACCTCGCCGTTCGTCGGCTCGTGGATGCCGTAGAGAATGTTCATCAGCGTGGTCTTGCCCGCGCCGTTCTCGCCGACGAGGGCAAAGACCTCGCCCTTTCGGATGTCGAGCGATACGTCATCGTTGGCGAGCACGCCGGGGAACTCCATGGAGATATGGCGGAATTCGACTGCATTTTCCTGCAAGGCTCGTTACCTCACTTTCTTTGGAATAGAGGAAGCGGCGCGGCTTTTGCCGCGCCGCAAGGGAAGCGCATGAAATTACGCGCGCGTCGTCTCCACGACGATCTCGCCGGAGGCGATCTTCGCGGCCAGCTCCTCGACGGCGGCCTTGACCTCGTCGGGGACCTGCTGCGTCATGCCGCTGTCGCCGTAGCCGATGCCGACGTAGCCGGTCGCCATGTCGGCGGTCCAGGTGGTGCCGAAGCGGCTGTCGCCCGCGAGATAGGACTTGACGGCGTCATAGATGGAGCTGCCGACTTCCTTCTTCATGGAGCAGATGATGACCTCGGGGTCGATGTACTTCTGGTCGCTGTCCACGCCGATGGCGTAGAAGCCCTTCTCCTTGGCGGCCTCGAACACGCCGTCGCCGCAGGCGGAGGCGATCTGGAAGATGACGTCCGCGCCCTGATCGTTCAGCGCGATGGCGCAGTCCTTGCCGACGGCGGGATCGTCGTAGGTGTTGGAGTAGTTCTTCACCACGCTGATCTCCTTGCCGTTCTCGGTGCCGTAATACTCGGCGCCCTGCGTGTAGCCGACGATGAAGTCGTTGATGGTGTCGGCATCCTCGCCGCCGACCGCACCGACCACGCCGGTCTCGGAGACCGCGGCGGCGATGTAGCCCGCGAGGAAGCTGCCCTCGTTCTGGGCGTAGGTGATGTTGAGCACGTTGGATACGGGCGCGCTGGTGGCGTTATCGACCCAGATCCAGTTGACCTCGGGATAGTCGGGCGCGATGGTCTCGACGTTGTAGAACTCCCAGCCGACGCACACGACGATGTTCGCCTTCTCGGCGGCGTTCTTCATCTGAATGTCGTGGTTCTCGTTGTTGCACTCGATGACGATGGGCGTCACGCCGAGGTCGGCGACCATGCGGTCCAGGCCCTCCTTGGAGGAGTCGTAGAAGCTGCGGTCGCCGAGCTTGCCGGCTACGACCAGCGCGACGGTCAGACCGTCGGCGTCGCCGCCGTTGCCGGCATCGTCGATGGGCGCGTCGTCCTTCTTGCCGCAGGCGGCAAGGCTGAGCACCATGACGGCGCACAGCAGCACAGAGAGTAGCTTTTTCATTCCAATTTACCTCTTCAAAACATTGTAGTCTCTGCGCGGCGGATGCAGGAGAGCCGCGCAGGTATGCTCTATTATAGGCATTCCCGCGCGGCTTTGCAAGACCATATCGCAAAAATCGCGTTGTATTTTGTGCTCAGGAGGGCGTTTTTTCGCCCAACGCTTCGCGCAGCGTGCGCCAGCCGAGCATGGCACACTTCACGCGCGCGGGCATATGGGAGACGTCGCGCAGGGCCGAGGCCTCCTCGAGGCTGTCGATCTCCTCCTCGCTCGCCTCGCCGCGGATCATGCGCAGAAAGAGGTCGCCGAGCCGCAGAGCCTCCTCGCGGCTCTTGCCGACGATCATACCGAGCATGATGTCTGTGGAGGCCTGCGAGATGGCGCAGCCGTCGCCGACAAAGGCCCCGTCGGCGATGGTATCGCCATCGAGCTTGAGCTTGAGCTGAATTTCGTCGCCGCAGCTCGGGTTCACGCCGTCGAGCACGAGGTCGGCGTCCGGCAGATCGTGCTTGAACTCCGGGCGGACGTTGTGCTCGGTAAGGATCTCGTTGTAGAAAGGATTAGTCGTCATAGCCCATGCGCCCCCTGACGGTGGATAGGCTGCCGACCAGCCGGTCCACATCGGTTTTGTCATTATAGAATGCGAAGCTCGCGCGCACCGTGGCGTGATAGCCGAGGAAGCGGTGGAGCGGCTCGGCGCAGTGATGCCCCGCGCGGACGGCTACGCCGTCGGCGGCAAGCAGCTCGCTCACGTCGTGCGGGTGGACGTTGTCCACCACAAAGGTCAGGATGCCGTTGTGCTCCTCCGCCTTGTCCGAGCCGAGGATGCGGACGTGCGGCAGCGCGCGCATTCGTGCGAGGGCGTCGGCGGTGACGGCCAGCTCGCGCGCGTGGATGGTATCGAAGCCGACGCGCTCCACATAGTCGATGGCGGCGTGCAGGCCCGCCGCACTCGCGGCGTTGACGGTGCCGGCCTCAAATTTGTGCGGCACCTCGGCAAACACCGCGCCCTCGCGCGTGACGGACTCGATCATCTCGCCGCCCGTGAGAAACGGCGGCATCTCCTCCAGAAGCTCGCGCCGCCCGTACAGCGCCCCGATGCCCATGGGCCCGTAGAGCTTGTGGCCGGAGAAGGCGAGGAAGTCCGTGCCCAGCTCCTGTACGTTGACCGGCAGGTGCGGCGTGCTCTGCGCGCCGTCCACCACCAGCACCGCGCCCACGCGGTGCGCCAACTCCGCGACCGCGCGGATGGGGTATTCGCGTCCGAGCACGTTCGAGACCTGCTGCAGCGCGACGACCCTTGTCCTTGCCGTGATGAGCGCTTCGACCTTGTTGAGGTCCAGACTGCCGTCCGGCTCACATTCCATGAACTTGAGCTGCGCGCCGGTCTGACGGCAGACCATCTGCCAGGGAAGGATGTTGCTGTGGTGCTCCATCGTGGAGATCAGGATCTCATCGCCCGCCTTGACATGGCTGAGCCCGTAGCTGTAGGCCACAAGGTTCAGCCCCTCGGTCGTGTTGCGGGTGAAGACGATCTCCTCGCTCTGCGCCGCGCCGAGAAAGCGGGCGACGGCGGCGCGGGCGCTCTCGAGCGCGTCGGTCGCCTCGATGCTCAGCGGGTAGAGCCCGCGCAGGGGATTGGCGTTGTGGCGCGTATAGAACTCCCGCTCCGCGTCCAGCACGCACTGCGGGCGCTGGGCGGTGGCGGCGCTGTCGAGATAGGCGACGTCGCGCTGCGCGAGCAGCGGGAAATCGGCTTTGTAATTCGTGCTCATTCGCGTTCCTCCTTCGTACACAGGACCTGCGCGAGCGCACCGAGGGCGCGCGCGGAAAAGGCTTCGTCCTCCGCCATGCGCGCGAGCCGCTCCACGGCGGCGCGGGCGAGGATGGCTTCGGCGGCGGCGCGGTCGATGCCGCGGCTGGCAAAGTAAAAGAGCGTGTCCTCGTCCAGCTCGCCGATGGTCGCGCCGTGGCTGCCCTCGACGTTCTCCTCGGCGCAGAGGATGACGGGGACGGTCTTGTTTTCCGCGTCCTCGCCGAGGAGCAGGACAGTCTCGTTTTCGCTGCCGACCGAGCCGGCGGAGCCGCGCTTGAAGTCAATGGTGCCGCGGAAGACCTTTTTCGCGCGCTCCATCAGCGCACCGGAAGCGTGGATCTCGCTCACAGTGCTTTTGCCGAGCTGCTCAACGGTCAGATCAATGTCCGCCGTGTCACTCCGGCGGGCGAGGTAGCCGAGGTCGGCGCGCAGCGCCGCGCCATCGCCCGCAAGGGAGATCTGATGGTCGGCGTAAACAGCGCCGTCGCCGAGCTGGAGGGAGATGAGGTCGAGCCGTGCGTGTTCGGCGAGCTGCGCGCTCAGCTCGTGGCGCAGCACCGCGCCCTGCGTGGGATTCAGAAGCTGCACGACGCGAAGGTGCGCGCCCTCCGCCGCTGTGAGTCTGAGCTCCGCGGCAAGGGGCTGCGCGGCGGTGCAGACCTCAAAGACGGTCAGCTCCGCGCCCGCCTCGGCGGTCACGGTATAGACGCGGCGGCCGTAGGCTGCGCCGCCGTCCGCAGCCTCGATGCGGAGAGGGGCGTTTTTTCCGGAAACGGCGGTGAAGCGCTCGTTCGAGAGCAGCGCCTCCGCGTCCGTGTCCCAACGGACGGCGGCCTCGTTCACGCCGAGACGGTTCCAGGTGCGCGAAGCGGGACGGTTGACATAAATCGTTTTTTCCATATCGTTCGCTCCTTTCGCTCAGCCGATGCTGCCCTTCATCTCAAGCCGAATGAGGTTGTTCATTTCCACGGCGTATTCCAGCGGCAGCTCCTTGGACACGTTGTCCGCGAAGCCGCTGACGATCAGGGCGCGGGCGTCCTCCTCGCTCATCCCCCGGCTCATGAGATAGAACACCGCGTCGTTGCTGATCGCGCCGATCCTGGCCTCGTGGCCCACGGCGGCATCGCGCGTCTTGATGTCCATGGCGGGGATGGTGTCCGAGCGCGATTCAGAGTCCAGCATCAGCGACTGGCAGGAGACCGCGCTCTTCGCGCCCTTTGCGCTCTTTTCCACCACGACGCTCGAGCGGAAGGTGCTCACGCCGCCGCTTTTGCTGATCGAGCGCGTGTTCATATAGCTGCTGGTGTTTTTGCCGACATGGACGACCTTTGCGCCCGTGTCGAGATCCTGTCCCGCGCCGGCAAAGGTCACGCCGGTGAACTCCATGCGGGAATCGTCGCCCTTGAGGATGCTCATGGGGTACAGGCAGCCGATGTGCGAGCCGAACGAGCCGGACACCCACTCGATCGTGCCGCCCTCCTCCACCAGCGCCCGCTTGGTGTTGAGGTTATACATATTCTTCGACCAGTTCTCGATGGTCGAGTAGCGCAGCTTGGCATTCTTTTTGACGTAAAGCTCCACGCAGCCCGCGTGGAGGTTCGCCACGTTGTACTTGGGAGCGGAGCAGCCCTCGATGAAGTGCAGGCTCGCGCCCTCGTCCACGATGATGAGCGTGTGCTCGAACTGGCCCGCGCCCTTGGCGTTGAGCCGGAAGTAGGATTGGAGCGGGATGGACAGGTGCACCCCCTTGGGGACATACACGAACGAGCCGCCGGACCACACCGCGCCGTGGAGCGCGGCAAACTTGTGGTCGCGCGGGGTGACGAGCTTCATGAAATACTTGCGCACCATGTCGGCATACTCGCCCTTGAGGGCGCTTTCCATATCGGTGTAGACTACGCCCTCGGCGGCGACCTCGTCGCGCACATTATGGTAAACCAGCTCGGAGTCGTACTGCGCGCCCACGCCGGCGAGCGACTTGCGCTCCGCCTGCGGGATGCCCAGACGCTCAAAGGTGTCCTTGATGTCCTGCGGCACGTTTGCCCAGTCGTTCTGCATCTTCGTGTTCGGGCGGACATAGGTGGCGATGTGGTCAATGTCCAGCCCCTCGAGCGAGGGGCCCCAGTCGGGCAGGCGCAGCTCGTTGTAGATCTGGAGCGATTGCAGCCGGAACTGCTGCATCCACACGGGGTCGCCCTTTTCCTTGGACAGCTTGTCCACGATCTCCGGCGTCAGGCCGGACTCCATGCGGTAGGCGTCGTGCTCCGCGTCGCGGATGTCGTAAATGCTGCGGTCTACGTCCGCAACGTAGGTTTTTTCTCTGTTCTCTGCCATGCCGATGTCACCGCCTTACTCCGTCTTCAGGCTGCCGAAGCCCTTTTCGTTGATGGCCTCGACCAGCTCGGCCCCGCCGTTTTTCACGATGACGCCGTTTTCCATGACGTGCGCGGCGTCGACGTGCAGCGCCTCCAGAATGCGCGTGGAGTGCGTGATGATGAGGAGCGAGCCGTGCGTGCGCTCACGAAAGAGCCGCACGCCCTCGGACACCGTGCGCACGGCGTCCACGTCCAGACCGGAGTCGGTCTCGTCAAGGATGGCGAGCTTGGGCTCGAGCATGAGCATCTGCAAAATTTCGGCTTTCTTTTTCTCGCCGCCGGAAAAGCCCACGTTCAGGTCGCGCTCGGCATAGCTCTCGTCCATGTTCAGCAGCTTCATGGTCTCCCTCAGGCGCTTTTTGAAGTCCCAAAGCCGCAGGCGGTCGCCGGTCTTCTGCTCCAGTGCGCTGCGGATAAAGGCGCTGAGCGTCACGCCCGGCACCTCCAGCGGGCTCTGGAAGGAGAGAAAGATGCCGCGTTTAGCGCGCTCGTTGACCGGCAGGGCGGTGATGTCCTCGCCGTCAAATACGATGCTGCCGCTCGTCACGGTGTAGACCGGATTGCCGGTGACGGCGTAGCCGAGCGTGGATTTTCCCGTGCCGTTCGGCCCCATGAGAACGTGCGTCTCGTCGCGCCCGACCGTGAGGTCAACGCCGTGAAGGATCTCCTTTTCCCCCGCGCTGACGTGCAGGCTATTGACCTCTAAAAGTGCTTCGTTTTTCATGCTGCTTGCCCTCGTTTCTGCGTCTGCCCGATCGGACAGCTCTATAATCCTATCAAGTTGATAGGATTATAAGACGATAAACCTATAATGTCAATAGGGATTATAAAAATTTTCGGGCCGTCCACACCTATTTGAACACTTGCACAGACCGCGCCGCGCTGGTATCATAAGGGCGAGGTGAGAATATGGCAACAACAAAGGATTACATTGCATACGTCTGCGAGCGTCTGCACGGCATGGGCGGGCTGCGTTACCGCAAGATGTTCGGGGAATACATGGTCTATGTCAACGATAAGCCCGTGCTGCTCGTGTGCGACAACACGGTGTTCGTGAAGATCGTGCCGGAGCTTGCCGCGCTCATGGCGGACGCGGAGCGCGGCCTGCCCTATGAGGGCGCGAAGGAGCACTATATCCTCGATATCGACGATACCGACCTCGCACGGCAGGTCGTCGCGGTGCTGGAGACGGTCACGCCGCTGCCGAAGCCGAAAAAGAAGAAGGCCGATTAGCTTGTCAGCGCTGCGCCGGTGTGCTACAATAGGCGGGAAAATAAAGGGCAGCGCCGCGCAGACACAATTGCGCGGTGCTGCCCGGGAAAAGCGAGGAAGCGAACCATGGAATACGATCTGCCCGTCGCGCAGATGGCGCGCGGCGACGATATCGAGGGCTTTTACGTCCTCAAATCCGCCTTTTCCAAGGTGGCGAACAACGGCAAGCCCTTTTTGAACCTGACCCTTTCGGACCGGACCGGCGCGGTCGACGCGAAGGTGTGGGACTATCCCGGCCCCATCGGCGCGGCGGACGAGGGAAAGGTCGTGAAGATCCGCGGCAGCGTGTCGGAGTTCCGAGGGGCCTTACAGGTGACGGTGGAGCGCATCCGCCTCGCGGGCGAGGACGACCGTTACGATGTGACCGCGCTCGTACCCACCGCGCCCATCGACGGGGAGGCGATGTACGCCTCGGTCGAAGCGCTGCTCGACTCCATCACGGACGCCGATTATAAGGCGGTCTGCCGTGAGCTGCTGCGCCGCCACAGCGAGAGCTTCCGCACCATCCCCGCCGCCAAGAGCGTCCACCACGGCTTTCTGCATGGCCTTCTGATGCACACGGGCAATATGATGCAGCTCGCCGGCTTCCTCGCCGGGATGTATGCCGACACGGTGGACCGCAGCCTGCTGCTCGCGGGCACGTTCGCGCACGATCTGCAAAAGGAGCGCGAGTTCCGCTTCTCCGCCCTCGGCCTGGTGACGGACTATTCCGTGCCGGGCCAGCTGCTCGGCCACCTTGTCATGGGCGCACAGGAGATTGCGGAGATCGCGAAGGAGCTGGACGTTCCGGAGGAGAAGTCCGTTCTGCTCCAGCACCTCGTTCTCTCCCACCACGGCGAGCCGGAGTTCGGCGCGGCGGTGCGTCCGGTCTGCGCCGAGAGCGAGCTTTTGAGCTACATCGATATGATCGACAGCCGCATGGAGATCTACCGCGAGGTGCTCGGCGCCACGCCGCTCGGCGGCTTCAGCGATCGCGTGTTCGCGCTCGACGGCAAGAAGCTCTATCACCACGAATGAGGAGGAAAGAGGGATGCATCCATACTTTTCGGTCATGGACGAGCGCTGGTTCCACCGCGCCTTCGTCTACACCGGCTCGGTGACCGACCGCGAAAAAAACCTCGACTTCCGCTATCGCTATGAGCAGGTCAAGGGCGACGACGGCGACGCGCTCAAGGCCTCGACCTACTCCGACCTCTGCTACGAGCTGGCACAGGACGTGGAGGAGGAGACCTTCCCCTGGACGGACGAGGGCGTGGAGGCGCTGAAGACGTGGTATCAGTCGCAGTACGAAAAATTCCTCGCCGCGCATGAGGCATGAAGCATGATAAAAAAGGAGAGCCGCTTTCCGTCGGAAAGCGGCTCTCCTTTTCGGTCATTGCAGGCGGACCTCCGCGCCGGCGAGGGCGTCGTCCTCGTGCGAGACGAGAAGGACGATCTTCTCCCGTGCGGCCCGCGCGACGCAGCGCTGCGCCGCGGCGCGGTTGTCCGCGTCGAGTCC
>ERZ772860.2455-NODE-2455-length-10571-cov-3.264739_pt1 | contig 10571 bp, 11 predicted proteins | sample MGYA00511342_ERZ772860 | MGnify/ENA primary metagenome ERZ772860 (study PRJEB29015, sample SAMEA2737665) | human gut metagenome | biome: human gut; feature: human-associated habitat; material: faeces | place: China | collected 2012 ... | reverse complement strand
GGCAAAAGTCATCCCCTCCGGCGACTGGAAAGCGAGGTGAACCATGGAAAAGACTGTCCTTGTTGAACTGACCTCAAAACAGATCAAGCTGGCCGAAGGGATCGTTCTGTTTGCGCTGTTTGTCTCACTCCTTGCCGGATTCGGACTACTTTACATCGCCGTTCCGCTCGGTCTGGGATTCTTTCTTCTTACTCTACTGTGTTTCGTCGCTTTCTGTCTGGTGCGAACCTGTCGCTGGTGGATGCACGGATAACGGTTTCGGAAAGAGGCGGAAGAACAAGTTGCCATGAGACTCTTTTCATGGTATATTACATATTCTAATGCAGGAGCTGTTCATGCCGTTTTCTTATGCAAACACAAATTTCCGCCACCGGCGGCTAACTGTCTACCAGCTCCGGGCCACCGTGAATGCATCGGGCGATTTGGATCATGCCTTGCATGCGGTCGCGGATCTGGTACTGAGTTACATTGCAAAGTATCTGTATGTAAAACTGCCATCAGAAGCAAAGGAATACCGCAGTTTTGAACTTGATAGTGAAAGAGGACGATGTGAATGCGTATCGGTTGAAGAACGCCGCCTCTGGACTGCCCGGTTCCGTTTTACGACAAAGAATAACCTCTGCTGGTTCTATGATGTCGCTATGATTGAAGAGAACGGCAGGTTGTTGTTCGGTATTAAAATTGAGATTTCCACAGAAATCCCGCTGGAGGAAGCGCAAGCGCAACTGCCTCTTGTGACGGAGTTGCTTTCCAGAATCAGCCTGGCCCAGTTCAGACCGCTCTCGGCTTCTTCATGGAAAATTAATGATCCAGCCGAAATTGAAGATCTTTATGCTCTTATCACTTCTCCGTATCGCAACTTGCCGGTTATTGTGATTTCTCAAGTAAACTGGAATCATTGGACGCTCACACCGAATCCTCCAGGTTTTCTGGTCAACGATGATTATCTCGCCAAACAGGTTGCCGGATATGCACACATCGTCCGGCTTTCCTTTCAGGCGGCGTTTGCATGGACAAAGCGCGTCGGGAAACCTTGGGCGGTTTACGACGGAGCATGCCGGACCTATTTTCAAAATGTCAATATTGAGAAAGGGATTCCCGCAGGCCATCCGGGCAACAGAAAAGATAAAATCTGGTATTGGGTATATGACGGAGATCACGGACCGAATGCTTATACATCATTCCTGATCCATACCGTCCATCAAACAGCATCCACCAACCGGACGGACTGGCGCGGGTTGTATTTCGTTCCCGATGCCCGAATTCTTGCTGCGGAATTGGAGCTTGCTCACTCCACCCACCTTGCCAATGCACCTGCGCGCGAAGCTGCATTGAACCATCATGTCGCCGCCCTCCAGAGGAAATTGGACGCGGCGGAAGAAGAAAATGCGGATTGGCTGGCCGAAGTGGAACAAGCCCAGGAAATCGCGGAATTCTACCGGAATGAAAATATTTCCCTGCGTCGGCAGATTGATGTTCTGCGCAACCATCTGAAACGTCAAAGAGGTGACAAAGAGCTTGATACGGACGTGCCGATTCCCCGGGGATATGATGCCATGCCGGATTGGGTCCGCCAGCATCTCGCAGGACGTCTGATTCTCCATCCACGCGCAGAGCGGGCTGTCGGGAAAGCGGAATATGTCGAGCCGGAGATGGTATACCGGGCTCTTCTTATCCTCGCCAATGAATACCGCGACAGTCGCATGGGGATTGGAAGCGATGAGTCCTTTCGAACTGCGTTGGCAAAATACGGCATGGATTTTTCCGGTTCCATCGATAAAGCCAGAGCCGGTCAGGAGGGCGATGCCTATTTCGTCAATTATCCACCGGGAAGCAACAATCGCAGAATGCTTCAGTTTCACATTGAGCGAGGTAACTCACGTGAACCGCGCTACTGCATGCGGATTTACTTCTTCTGGGATGAAGAGAGCAATCAAGTCGTAGTCGGATGGCTCCCCGGACATCTCTCAAACCGGATCAGCTGAGAGACTACCACGACCACGCATCCAGTGTAATTGTGCTTTCCAGACGATCCTGCTCATGCCGGGGGACGAGAGAAAAGAAATCCAGCCCGGTCTCTTTTTCAACCGCATCAACCGTGACAGCGAAATCCTGCAGAGAACGGGTACTTCCGCCATTTGGAATGATAAAACCGATCATTTTTTGCGGAGGAGTCAGGTCATAGACAACCTTGTAGTACTACTTGTCAATGAAGCAGAAAAGATATTCAGAAGACCTCCCCGACAATCGCGCACAAAGGGCTTTGTCGCCGGGGAATTTTTATACTGCGATCAGGGGCATGCGACCCGGTGGCATTTCGGAAATCTAACCAATGCCGCCATGGAGGGATTCAATAACAAAGTGCGGACTATGCTTCGCCAAGCATATGGATACCGAGATCTTGAATATATGCGCCTCAAGATTTTCAACCTGCCGGAAAACAATATCAAAATTATCATTTGAGGCGAGTTTTTGCACAAAGTGCAGAAGAGGCATAAAAATTCCAAGAAAAATGACATTCTGACAGATTTTTGGTTTGAAAACATAAACATCCGGTATTATAATGCAGAAAACCTATAAATTTTCAACGGAATCGAAATTATGAAAGCCTGCTATAAAAAACTTTGGAAGCTTTTGATCGATAAAAATCTCAAACGGACTGACCTGAAAAAGCTTGCTGGAATCAGTTCCGCTTCTCTTGCCAAACTCGGCAAAGATGAAAATGTTTCAATGGATATTTTGCAAAAACTTTGCAAAGCTCTTGACTGCAACATTGGGGATATTATGGATATGATCCCGGAAGATAAATAAAATTCAAAAAAAATCACAGGATGCAATAGCAGGGACGCAAAATGTCCACTTGCAGGGTGTATATTGATGCAAAATGAAGAAAATTAACGGCGGTTTGCTTATGAAATATAAATTTTCAGGACATCAAACATTTGTCTTTAGGTATGGATGGCTGGAAAAAGGGGTTCGTTTGATTCAACGGAATCCCCATGGCTTTTTGGAAGACGATGTACTGATCCAACTTGGCGTAGGTAAGAACATGGTTGAAAGCATCAAATATTGGTGTGTTCAGACCGGCTTGCTGGTGGATATCGGGAATGGGTTAATGGAACTCACCACTCTCGGTAAGTTCATTTTTGGAGAAAAAGATTTTTCGGAAGGAAATGATCCGTATTTGGAAGATGATGCTACATTGTGGCTGCTGCACTGGTCATTACTTCAACGGGCGTTGCCTCCTGAAGATGTATGGTCCAGTTGGCATTTTGCTTTTTTTAAGTGGAACAAACCTGAATTTACTAAGCGGGATCTGCTGAATTCTATTCAAAATGTTGCACGCAGTGTTTCAGCGAGCACTATTGAGCGTGATATTGATTGCTTTGTACGGAATTATGCAGGAACACGCGCCAAAGCCGGAGAAGAAAATTTTGACTCCCCGTTTTTGAGTTTGGAATTGATACAAGGTACTTCTCAACAGGATCTTTACCGCTTTAACATTGGAGGAAAGCAAAACCTTCCTCCCGAGCTTGTTGGATATGCAATATTGAAATTTATTGAAAAAATTGGCAGACAGACAAGTGTCAATGTGCAAAACTGCCTTTATGATATTGGGAGCCCAGGACAAATATTCAAGCTCAATGAAGGCGTTCTTATGGATTATATGGTTGAACTTGAAAAAATAACCAAACGGAAACTTCTTGTAAGTGAAACAGCTGGATTGGCAACTATAAATTACGATATCAATGGCAAGAAAAGTGCGTCTCAATATGCCGATGACCTGTTGAAAAAATACTATGGGAGGAACGCGAAATGACTCCTTTGAACAAGATTATCAGTGTTCGCAGACGCTTTTTGCGGTCCGTCAATATTGCCCGTGACCAGAAACGGGCAAAAGGTCTTGAGGGATATATCATAACTCCCCTTGTTTTGCAAACATTGGCTCAAATTTCTGACAGTTTTACACAAAATATAACAGACCGTGCTTTTACTCTTACCGGACCTTACGGGACTGGTAAATCGTCTTTCGGCTTACTGCTTTATCACCTGTTGCAAGATCAAGGTGGATATGCCTGGGATCAACTGAAAGCTGCGGACAAGGAGTTTGCCAAGAATCTTTGGAACACTGTTTATGGAACTGATGGATCAAAATGTGGCTTTCTTGTTCTGCCTGTGACTGCCCGACGTGCTTCTGTGGCCACGCTGTTGGCAGAAACTTTTGATGAACTCGAAATTCCTTTGCGTGATCAGATTGCTTCGCAAGTTGAGGCTCTAAGAGTTTGCAAAGATTCAAAGACTGCAATTCGTTTGGTAGAAGAGATTGCCGAACTCGCAGTTAAGGATGATTACAAAGGACTGTTTTTCATCTTTGACGAATTTGGAAAAGTCTTTGAAGAGGCATATTTCAACAAGAAGGAAACCGATATCAATCTGTTGCAGGATTTATCGGAGGCAGCCTCCCGCAGCGAGAAAAATCCGATTCTGTTTTTAGGAATGCTGCATCAGAGTTTTGGCAATTACGTGGATGATATTCATGATGTCAAGACGAAAAATGAGTTTAATAAGATTCAAGGTCGTTTTACACCGATGTCCTTTATAGAGACTCCGGCAGCTCAGTTGCAGTTGTTGGCTGGCGCGATTGAACGTAACGAAAAATTACGCCCGGGCTACTGCAAAAATGATTTTGATGATCTTATTGGCAAAGGACTTTCTCTTACCTTGCATTCCATTTCCGGTTTGTCGTTGGAGGAATTTCGCAATTATGTATCTGCGGCGTGGCCGATTCACCCCTTGGCACTGCTGGCGTTGCCTTTGCTTTTCAGGCGTTTTGGGCAAAATGAACGTTCCATTTTTACATTCCTTGCCAGCAATGAACCACACAGTTTTCAATCTTTTATAAACTCGTCAACTTCTGATAGTTTGCTTGGACTGGATTGGCTGTTTGATTACCTTATTACCAATTACGAAACGCAGTTGAGCCATCATCCGCAAGGGAAAATCTTTTTGGAAGCCAACGATATCTTGAACAGTAAGAACCTTTCAGAACAGGAACAAACGGTAGTTAAAGTGGTCGCTGTTTTGAGTTCCCTTGGTAAACAGAGCAATCTGAAGGCTTCAACGGCATTGATTGAATATGCGATGGGAAAAGCTGGCTGCAATTTGCAGAAGTTACAGACACAGTCAATTCTGGTTTACCGTAAATTCAGCGACTCCTTCTGTGTTTGGGAGGGCAGCGATGTTGATTTAATCGAGTGTGCAGAAAAAGCAGACAAAGCTCTTGGACGAAGCGGTTTTGCCTTGGCTCAGCCCTTGCAAGAGGCTCTGCCTCCCCGACCGATCATTGCAAAAAGACACAGTTTCCGTACTGGCTCATTGCGTTATTTTGCGGTTGACTATGTTGACTCGCCGGACGATTTGATACAGGTTTTGAACGATAAAAAAGGCATTGGTGATGCCAGCGGTAGAGTTTTGATTTGCTTTGCTGGTAGTGACGCGACTATGGAAACCTTCATCGAAGAAGGAAAAAAGCTGTCTGCGGACGATTTATCGGTTCTTTTTGCTGTTCCGAAAAACATTGATGAATTGCGGGCGGCCTTATATGAGGTTCAGCGTCTGAAGTGGATTGTGGATAACACGGAAGAACTCCGTGATGACCGCATTGCTCAACGCGAAATCGATTTGCGACAGGCAGAAGCCAAACAGAAAGTGGCCCAGTTGCGGATAAGTCTTACAGATCCGCGTCCAGCACCACTTGGCAGTAATTGTAAGTGGGTCTGGAATGGTGAACAGCAGGAAATGCACACCGGCAAAGATGTATCTATCCTGCTTTCAAAAGTATGTGATGCACTCTATCCTGACTCCCCTTGTGTGCTTAATGAAATGATCAATAAGCGTGCAATTTCCGGACAAGCTGCCGCCGCTCGGAACAACCTTATTAAATATTTGAACCGTCCGGAGGCAGTTGCACAGCAATTTTTAGGGATTACCGGATTCCCGCCTGATCGCAGTATCTATGAAGGACTGCTCTATCAGTCTGGGATTCACAGAAAAATTGACGGAGTCTGGCAATTGTCTGCGCCTGAAAAAGATAACTCAACACATCTGTACTCCTGCTGGAAAAAGATCGAAGATGTGGTTTTTTCTGCGGAAACGCCAATCTTGCTGAAAGATCTCTATGCACAGTTGAGCGCACCGCCATACGGTATGCTTGATGGAATTATGCCCATTGTACTGACGGCGTTCTATGTATTGAATCGCAAAGAGGTGACACTGTATCAGGAAGGATCTTTCTTGCCTGACCCGCAGGATGCACATTTTGAACTTTTGGTACGGCGTCCTGACCTTTTTGCAATTGCCGGAGCGAAAATCCTTGGTATGCGCAAGAAAATCGTGGAACGGCTTGCCGGTGGCTTGAATACAGATCAAGCAGTCAGCGATATCGTGAGATATTTGTACAAGATGCTGGGATCGCTTTCAAAATATGCCAAAACGACCAATGCGGTTTCTGAACAGACTCGAGACTTCCGTCAGGCATTTGATGATGCCAAATCGCCGGAAAAATTGTTGTTTGTTGACTTGCCAAAAGTTTTTGGGTTGTCGCCGATCACCGAGGATGCTGGAAATGATGCTGATTTTGAACAGTATTTCAAACAGCTTAATCATTGTCTGGGAGAATTATCGGCATTGCTGCCTAACTTGTTGAAAACTCAACGTGCGATTCTGCTTGAAGCATGTAAGCTGCCGGACTCACAAGATGGATGGAATACCCTTTATGAACGGGCGTGTTTCCTCGCCCCCAAGGTGACAAACACGGAATTGATCCCGTTCCTTCAAAATGTGGCAAATACGATGGGAGACTGGAACAAGGCTGATGCGGTAATGGGGTATATGGTGTCTGTGCCGTTGAAAAACTGGACTGCCTTGGATATTAAAAATTTCCCGGGAATTGCGGCAGGGAAAGCACAATTGTTCACAGAGGCTTATCGTCCTTATGCCAAGAGTACAGGAGCTTTGACGAAAGCGGAACAAAAACAAGCCGAACAACTTAAATCTGTATTGAAAAAGCAATTTCCCAAAGGGCAGAACTGTGCCGTCACACGGGCTGCATTGTTGGCTTGTATTGAAGAACTTGACCGGGAGGACGAAAAATGAGCGGCAAAAAGGTTCGCCACATTTTAGCTCTTTCCGGGGGAAAGGATTCTTCCGCATTGGCAGTGTATATGAAAGACAAAGTTCCGGAAATGGAATATGTCTTTTGTGATACAGAAAAAGAACTTGATGAAACCTATGAATATTTACAGCGATTAAGCCAATATCTCGGGAAGCCGATTCATACCTTAAAGTATAAGTCAGGTTATGGGTTTGATGAGATCTTAAAATTGAAACGAGGATATTTGCCATCTGTGCAATCAAGGTGGTGCACCGAATGCCTCAAGTTAGTCCCATATGAAGAGTATATAGGTAGTGATGAGGTAATTAGTTATGTGGGTATTCGTGCTGACGAACCACATAGAACAGGTTACATTTCAACAAAACCGAACATAAAAACGGTGTTTCCTTTTGTTGAAGGAAATATCCGTAAAGCCGATGTTTTTCGGATATTGGAAGAGGCGGGACTTGGCGTTCCCGCATATTACGAATGGCGTTCCAGATCTGGATGTTTTTTCTGTTTTTATCAACAGAGAATAGAATGGGTTGGTTTGTTGGAACGACATCCAGATCTATTCAGACAAGCAATGGAATATGAAAAAATAAATCCGGAAACCGGTGAACGCTTCACATGGATTCAAAACGAAAGTCTTGCTGAATTGTCCCGACCTGAACGAGTTGCTGCGATAAAGGCCCAGCACGCAAAACAGCAACTGTATGCAAAAAGAAATCAAGCTCATTTGAAGTTGAAAGATGTTTTTGAGACGAATGACAAAGATGAAACATCTTTTTCAATACCTACGGATGTTCTTCCTAATTTATAAAGGATTTTATTTATGCCTACACAAGAATTGTTTTTAGAAATTGAAAAAATGGGAGCAAATGCAGGGAATTTTCGTCCTCACAAAGCCTTGTTGTTGCTCGCAGTCGTTGATCTCTTTGAACAAGGAATCAGGATTGATTACGTGCTTGCCGCGTAATCAGCTTTCTTGAACTGGGACGCGGTGTATGGGGATTGCTTTTGGCTCAACTTCCAGACAGAATTTCAGAACTGCTCAACAGCAGCCTTCTGGATTATCCAATGGCGTTTTGTTGCGAATCTTTTGGAAGGAATCCACACTGCAAAGACCGCGTTGGCAGCCCAAACAGATCTTTTTGTTCCCCAGGACAATAAGTGACCTTCCCGTGTCATCAGCCGGGCAGTATGGACAGAATATTTGTTCGCTTTCGAGAGTCTCATCCGGAGTCTGCCCTTTGCTGACGGTAAAGCATCTTTGCCCCACACTTCGGGCAACGAAAACGCTCGTTCCGGATAAATGATGATACGGTCAAGCATTTCAGTTGCTCAGGATTTTCCGTAACTTTCGTTACAGGTTGCAAAATAAGAATCTCTTTGGCCGCATTTAAACGTTTTCTGGCCGCCGCCGCCCAGATACCCCCATAGCGAATCCGTTGAACACCTTTCGGCAGAACATGCTGCAAATAAAGCTCCATAAATTCTACTGCGGAAAGTGTTCGATAACGATCTTCATTTGTTTCTCCATCGCGATACCGGAATGTTACCTTAACGCCATTGTATTTGACAATCCGGTCGTTGCCGATGAAGCCGCGCTGTGTATAGGCCGCCAGATATTTAAAAGAGTTTTCGCCGTCGCCAACAGATTTAATATTGACGACATATTCATTGCGAAAAACATTCCGCCGGATTCTGTCCGCGCCGGGAAGCTGCCAGATCGCCGCATTGAATTTTCCCCTGAATAGCCTCATCAACGGAACTTCTGAGAACAGGAAATCTCGCCGTTTGGGAAATAGCCAGACCTTTTTGTCCTCCGACAACGCTCCGCATGGCAGTAATGCGTGAATATGCGGATGGAAATCACCGTTACGACACCACGATTGATATACCATCATGAATCCTACCATGCCGTGAAGTTTGGATTTTCCCATTTCCAGCAGTGAATCGGAAACGCATTTCATGAAGGTTTTTACTGCCTCGCCAGGATGTTGTCGAAAGAGAAAATTGAACTCGCGCGGCAAGGTGAATGTCGCCATAAAATAATCAACGGGCAATCGTTCCGTAAGACGTTTTTCCACCCATTCTGTAATTTTATGACCACCGCATTGGGGACAGTTGCGATTGCCGCAGGACCGATAACGGATTTCCAAGTGTCCGCAATCCGGACAAGTGCAGAGAATGCTGTGCCCCATGGCCGGAGTACAACATTTTTCAATGTCAAAAATAGTGCGTATCACCTCTGGCGGAGCATTGTTTCGCCGAAAATATTCTTTATGGTGATCGCGGAAAATCTCTGCGATTTCCGGCATCAGCGCGGCAAGTTTTGAGCAATACGTTCAATCGCATCGGCAGATTGCCGCGTTCGTTTTGCTGTCTGATGCACATAGGTTGAAGTTGTGCGACCGCTACGATGCCCGAGATTGTCTTGAACACTGCGTACGCTGGCGCCTTCTTCCAGAAGATGCGTTCCGTAACAATGGCGAAGCGTATGAACGTTAATCGGTTTTGTGAATCCACTTTCCCGAACGGCCTTTTTCCAAACCAGCAGCAACGTTTGGCCGATGATCGGCCGATCCAGAGTGCCTGTGCGCGGTGTTCCACTCCGACGCCAAGGTTCGTAGGCAGGGAACAGCAGTTCCGGATGCCGATGTGATTTCCAGAGAATGGTGAGTTTTTCAAGCATGATGTCAGAAATCGGAACCATGCGATCTTTGGACCCTTTTCCATGAATGATCAAAAGCCCCTGCGCACGATTGATATCGTGAACAGTCAGATGAAGAGCTTCTGTCTCGCGCAAACCGCAACTGTAAATCAGCTCTAATGCGGTGCGATAACGAATGTCTCGCACGCATTGTAAGGCTTTCGCAACTTGGCCTTGCGATAGAATGATTTTTTCTGACGTGTCTTTGGGACAGCGAAAAACATCCAGCACCGGGCGTCCAATACGCAATGTCTTTGCATACAGAAACTTGAGCATTCCATGAATGATCCCCATGGATCCGCTTTTCAGTCGACGGATTTCGCTCTGATAACGCAGATAGAAGCGAATTTCATCGTCCGTTATGAATTGCGGAGCACGGTTGAAATAGGCGACAAATGTAATTGCCGCATTCATATATTGGTCTACCGTCCGTGGCGCGAATTTGTGAAGCATTAAATCTTCCCGGAAACGTTCTCGCAAGGGGGTGCTTGACTGACGGAGTTTTTGAATGCGCTGTTGATGTTCTTTGGAAATTTTAGGGCGTTTAACGGTATGAGATTTGATTTTTCGAGATTTCGATGGTATTCTATTCATGAGATACCGTCCTTTCTGGGCTCTCGGCCCGGTTGTGATTAACTTGATTATATTAATCACGGTATCTCTTTTTTTTGTCAAATCACCAGCGATTTTTCTTCATTTGGA
>ERZ772860.2454-NODE-2454-length-10575-cov-3.033745_pt1 | contig 10575 bp, 7 predicted proteins | sample MGYA00511342_ERZ772860 | MGnify/ENA primary metagenome ERZ772860 (study PRJEB29015, sample SAMEA2737665) | human gut metagenome | biome: human gut; feature: human-associated habitat; material: faeces | place: China | collected 2012 ... | reverse complement strand
ATTACTTTACTTATAGCATATCTGTTAAATGAAGTTATATATCCATTGTTTTCAAAGAAATGTGTGTATAAAGCAAAAGTGATAGTCACACAAGTAAGCAATGAAGAAACCGAAAAAATAATGCAAAACTATACATATAAAGATTTAGTTCATATAGAAGAAGATTCCGAAGGAAATGTAACTTTTTTAGAATCGAATGTAGTTTTAATAAATCAAATAAAAGCAAATATAGTAAATAATATACAAAAAAGATTTACAGAAGAAAAAGATACTAATATAGAAATTAGGTTAGGAGCTCTAACAGGTAGCAGACTAGTATCAAACGTAGGACCAAAAATAAAAATAAAAGTAATCCCATCAGGAACAATAACTAGTACACTCGAAACAGAGTTTTATTCAGTAGGAGTAAACCAATCATTGCACAGAATATATTTAAACATAGATTGCACCGCAAGTATATTATCTCCGTTTGAAACAGTTTCGCAAAGTATAAATAATAAAATACTTTTATCAGAATCAGTAATTGTAGGAAACACACCAGACAATTACTATAAAATAGACACAATTACACCTTCAGACCAATTAAACTTATTGCCATAAGCTTAAAAATGAAAGAAAATTTAAAAGAAAAAGATAAGGAGAGGAATGCAAAATGGAAGATAACAAATTGATTTATTCAAGCAGTAAAGAAGATCTTACTATTGAGCAGCGATATATGAGATATATACAGGCTGTTGAGGAGGCAAAAAAGAAAACGGAGGACAGTGCAAAATGATGGATTATGAAATATTCAAAGATGTCATAGAAGATCAGATAAAGGATTATCTGCCGGACAGTTTTAAGAATGCGGATATACTTATTAGAAGAGCACATGAGACAAATGAGAGCTACGATGAAATATGCGCTATACTCAGTGATGAGAAAATGTCACCGGCTGTGGGTATCAAATACTATTATGAAAAATACCGTGAAAAGGAAAATATCCAGAGCATATTAAAAGAACTCGCAGGTTCGATAGTAGAGCTTCATGACATAAAAAAGGAAGTAGAGGATATTGTTGATCTGGATAATGTGCAGCACAATATCCTGTATGCAGTTGTAAATACTGAAGCTAACAGAGAGTTCCTTGAAAATGCGCCTCACAGACAGCTTCATGATCTTTCTGTTGTGTACAGGATAAGGCTTGGAAATGATGAGTACGGCAAAGAGATCAGTATGAAAATAAATAATGACATAATGAACAAAATGGAACTTACAGAACAAAACCTGTTTGATCTTGCAAGCGAAAATACGAATAGGATATATCCTGCAAAAGCTGTGTCCATGGAGGAGCAGATACGCGAGATATTACAGAGACAGGGAATGGATAATGAGACAATAGATGTACTTGTAGATGCAAGAATGTTAAGGGAGTCACCACTATGGGTTGTTAAAAATGATGCTCCTGTAGGTGGAGCTGCAATAATAGCAAATACCGATGTGTTTGATGAACTCAGCCAAAAGATAGGCGATGATCTGTATATCATACCATCAAGCGTACATGAAGTGCTTGTTATGCCAGCCGGTCAGAATGATGCCTTAAAACTTGCGGATATGGTGCTTGATATAAACAGGACAGAGACACTTCTGGCAGACCGTTTATCTAATCAGATATATAAATATGATAAAGAAAATAAAGAGATCACAATGGCTACAGATACACCTAATAAGAGCATAGAGTATTATAACAGCTATAAGGCAAAAACAAATGATCTGGAAAGAAAACAGCCAAAGGGTCCTAAAATGTAATCAGCATTGTACCGGATTCCGGTACATATCGAATCGAAAGGAAATGCCATGAAACTATATGAAGCCAAACATCTGGAGCAGGATACACTAAAAAGAATAAGATCCGGCATTGAGGAATGGGACAGATTTTTGAAGTCGGCAGCTCATGTGTACAGATACAGCTTTGCTGATCAGGTTATGATATATGCACAGAAGCCTGAAGCTACGGCATGTGCCAGCATGAATATATGGAATACAAATATGGGATGCTGGATACAAAGAGGGCAGAAAGGAATTGCACTTATTGACCGCAATGATACCAGAAAGCTTAAATATGTATGGGATGTAAGCAGTGTTGCAGTACGTGCCGGTGGACATAAACCCAAGCTATGGGATATTAAAGAATATCATAATGATGCGGTTATATCCCAGCTTTCGGATACATATGGGTATGGGGAAGCATCAAACTCTATAAATGATGTACTCAGAGTAATTGTAGATAATGTTTCAGATGAATATTCAAAGGAACTGGCAGATGACATTTATCCTGTGGATGAAAGTCTGGCGGCAAAGGCTGAGAATATGGACAGCAGACATGAGACGTTCAGAATTGCGGTAAGAGAATTCTTTGTTCATTCTATCGAGATAATGGTCAATGAAAGAATGGGGTATGATGTTCTTGATGAAACACAACATGATTTATCCTTTGAAAAAAGCTTGTCCGAGCTTATGTTTATGCAAGTTGCTGATAGCATGTCTGAGGCTTCATGTGAGCTGCTTCGTCAGATCGGTGCTGTTGTTTTGAACTACGATAAAAAACAAACGGATCAGAGTATTGACAAAGTACCTAAACAAGAATATACTGCTTTAAAGCGAAAAAGTATTAAAGTGGAGGGCGATGAATATGGAACTAGATTACATGCAGAGTGGGGATTATCTGATACCGAACATAGTACCGAACCAGCAGTCGAACGAACCGCTGGGACGAATGGCGAGACTGCACAGGAGGTGGCTGGAAACAAAACATCACGGAAACTTCACAGCGTTGCTGATGCAGGGCATACTGGAAGATACATGTCTGGAGGTGGGACACAAAGCAGAGGCGGAGATAGACCGTCTTATGGAGAAGATGATGAAGGAAGAGAACGTAACGGAAGAACTCAAGCGGCAGGATCAGATGGAGTGGGTCAGACGAGTCAACAACATCAAAGCCAGAGCAGAGGAGATAGTTCTGGATACGATAGTATACACCCTGTAGTTGAAATTGTACCGGAATCCGGTACGCTGCCGGTATTCCCATCAGAGGAAGAGCAGAAGGAAATAATTGATAATTCACTAAAAGAAGCAGAAACACCTGCTTCTTTTTTTGTGGCAATCGAGAGTACTAATGACTTTTTGGATCCCAAAGCCGGATTTACAGGGTATACAGGAAAAAAATACAGACTGGTAACTACAGGAGATACAGGCTTTTTAAAAGCATATCCTGATGAATCGACCATGTTTTCATCGGAAAGGGAATGTCAGGAGTATGCAACAGAGCAAGGGCTTACCATCATAAATTATGATGATATGGTTTTTTCGTCATGGAAAAAGAAACTGGAATACGAAATAGCTCATGAGGATACGAAAGAGGCTGTAAAAAATCCGAGTAAGAGGGACAAGGCTCATTATAATATACAGGCAATCAAGATGATGAAGCTTATTGAGTCTGAAAACAGACTGGCTTTTGAAGATGAAAAAGATGTGCTGAGAAAATATAGTGGCTGGGGCGGAATACCGGAGGTATTTGATGAAAACGATCCGAAATGGATTGAGGAAAACAAACAATTAAAGAGAATACTTTCACCGGAAGAATACGACATGGCAAGATCAAGTACGCTTAATGCACATTATACAGATCCGGAAATCATAGAGGCTATGTATACAGCTCTCAAAGATATGGGATTTGAAAATGGAAATATACTTGAGCCGTCAATGGGAATCGGTAATTTCTTTGAAGCCATGCCGAAAAGCATGGCAGAGGACTCAAGACTTTATGGAGTGGAACTTGATTCAATAACAGGACGTATGGCAAAACTCATATATCCGGAAGCACATATCGAGGTCAGAGGATATGAAAATACTGACTTTCAGAATGATTTTTTTGATGTTGCCATTGGAAATGTACCTTTTGGACAGTACAAGGTCTTAGATAAGGAGTATGACAGTAATAACTTCCTGATCCATGATTACTTTTTTGCAAAGACCATTGATAAGGTAAGACCTGGCGGTATCATTGCCTTTATTACGAGTAAAGGAACAATGGACAAGCAAAATTCATCGGTGAGAAGATACATATCAAAGAGAGCTGAGCTTGTAGGTGCGGTAAGACTTCCAAACACAGCATTTAAAAATGCGGGTACAAGTGTTACATCAGATATAATTTTCCTCAAGAAAAGGAATGCATTAACGGATGTAACAGATCCGTGGGTAGAACTGGCTGTGGATGATAACGGAATAGAATATAACAGTTATTTTGTTGACCATCCTGAAATGGTACTTGGCTCAATGCAGATGGTGAGTGGACCACACGGACCGGAAAGTACATGTGTACCGGAATCCGGTACACCATTAAAAGAGCAGATTAAAAAGGCGATATCAACATTTCAGGCTGTTTATGAGCTTGACCAGATAGAGCTGCCGGATGATGAATTGTTTATACCTGCAACAATTCCAGCAATGCCGGGAATAAGAAATTATTCATACAGCAATGTGGGAAACAAAATATATTACCGGGAAAATTCAGTAATGATCGAAAAAGATATATCGGACAGGGCTGCTGAAAGAATAACAGGACTCATAAATATACGGGAGTCTGTAGGCAGACTTATAGACCTACAGCTTGAGGATGCACCGGATGAGGAAATCATAGCAGCCAGAGACCGGTTAAATAAGACCTATGACAGCTTTGTAAAAAGATGCGGCTATATAAACACAAGAACAAATAAATCTCTTTTTCGTGATGATTCCAGCTACAGTCTGTTGGCATCGCTTGAAGATCTTGATGATAACGGCAATGTGATCGGTAAAGCAGATATGTTCACTAAGCGTACTATCCGAAAAGCTCAGCCGGTAGATCATGTAGATACATCTGTAGATGCCCTTGCTGTTTCCATGGGTGAGCTTGGAAAGGTAGATCTGTCATATATGAGCAGGCTTACCGGTAAAACAGAGAATGATATAGTAAAAGATCTTGAAGGGATTATTTTTGAAGAGCCGGTATCACATGAATGGCAGACAGAAGAGGAATATCTTTCAGGAAACATTAGAAATAAACTTAAAGAGGCAGAGGCTGCAGCAAAGCAGGATGGAAAATATCAGATAAATGTGGAGTCGCTTAAGAATGTTATGCCAAAGCCTCTTGAAGCTGCAGATATAGAAGTAAGGCTTGGTGCTACGTGGATAAAACCCCAGTATATTGAGGACTTCATGAGAGAAGTATTAAAAACCCCGGTAAGTCTTTTTAAATATGGTACAGTAAAAGTCAATTTTGCTGAGATGACAGATGAGTGGAATATTCAGGGAAAACGGTCGGATAATGGCAATCCTCTTGTGTATTCGACATATGGAACTGAGCGCATCGGTGCATATAGTATTCTCGAAAATTCACTGAATCTGAAAGATGTAAGGGTTTATGACAGTGTCTTTGAAGATGGAAAGGAAAAACGGATATTAAATAAGAAAGAAACAATGCTCGCCCAGCAAAAACAGGATGCACTGAAAGTTGCATTTACAGACTGGGTATTTAAAGATCCTGACCGCAGGAAAGACCTTACAGATATATATAACAGGCTTTACAATTCAGTACGACCGAGAGAATATGACGGATCAAATATCATATTTAATGGTATGTCTCCGGAGATCACACTTGCAAAACATCAGAAAAATGCTGTAGCACATGTACTTTATGGAAATAATACTCTGCTGGCACATTGTGTAGGAGCGGGAAAAACATTTGAGATGATAGCCGCAGCAATGGAGTCTAAGAGGCTTGGACTGTGTCATAAAAGCCTTTTTGTTGTACCAAACCATCTTACTGAACAGTGGGCAGGAGATTTTATGCGTCTTTATCCCGGTGCAAATATACTAGCGGCTACAAAAAAAGACTTTGAACCGGCAAGAAGAAAAAGATTTTGTGCCAGAATTGCAACTGGGGATTATGATGCTGTAATCATCGGACATACGCAGTTTGAAAAAATACCACTATCTGCGGAAAGACAAAAGAGGGTAATTGCTGCACAGATTGAAAGCATTACAGACGCAATCCGCAATGCAAAGGCGAATAATGGAGAGTACTATACTATAAAGGCTATGGAAAAGACCAAGAAGTCTTTGGAAGTAAGACTTGGAAAACTTAATGACAGATCTAAAAAGGATGATGTAGTTACATTTGAACAGCTTGGTGTTGACCGCCTGTTTGTCGATGAAAGTCAGGAATTTAAAAATCTTTTTCTGTACACAAAAATGCGCAATGTGGCAGGAATATCGCAATCTGAGTCACAGAGGGCATCAGATATGTTTGCAAAATGCCGGTATATGGATGAGATTACAGGCGGAAAGGGTATAACATTTGCAACCGGAACACCGATCAGCAACAGCATGACCGAGCTGTATACGAATATGAGATATCTTCAGTATGACCGTCTTATGGAGCTGGGATTTAAAAATTTTGACGCATGGGCGTCTACTTTTGGGGAAACTAAGACAGCGATTGAGCTTACACCGGAGGGCACAGGATACCGCGCCAAAACACGTTTTTCAAAATTTTATAATCTGCCGGAACTTATATCAATATTCAAGGAAGCGGCAGACATACAGACAGCAGATATGCTGCATCTGCCTGTGCCGGAGTGTGATTATGAAAATGTAGTGATACAGCCTAGTGAATTTCAGAAACAGATTGTGAAATCTTTAGGACAGCGTGCCGAATATGTCAGAAACGCAAGCGTTGATCCGGCTGTAGATAATATGCTTAAGATCACAAATGACGGACGTAAATGTGCGCTTGACCAGAAACTTATAAATCCTGATCTCCCTGAAAATCCTAATTCAAAGGTTAAAGTATGTGCAGTAAAAGCATATGAAATGTGGAAAGATACAGAAGACATAAAAGCAGCACAGCTTGTATTCTGTGACTCATCAACTCCTAAAGGTGATGGCTCATACAACGTTTATGATGCACTTAAAGGGGAACTTGTAAAACTTGGAGTTCCTGAAAAAGAAATAGCATATATACATGATGCAAATTCAGAAAATAAAAAAGCGGAACTGTTTGCAAAAGTAAGAAGCGGACAGATCCGTTTTTTATTTGGCTCAACTAAAAAGATGGGCGCAGGAACCAATGTACAGGAGAGGCTTATCGCATTACATCATCTGGATGTGCCGTGGAGACCATCAGACATTGAACAGCAGGAAGGACGTATTTTGCGACAGGGAAATATTAATCCAAGAGTAAAGATATTCAGATATGTTACTGAGAGTACGTTCGATAGTTATTCATGGCAGATCATAGAGAATAAGCAGAAATTCATTGGACAAATTATGACAAGTAAATTACCAGTACGTTCCTGTGATGATGTGGATGAGGCAGCACTTTCTTATGCGGAGGTAAAGGCACTGGCAACTGGAAATCCATATATAAAGGAAAAAATGACACTTGATACGGAAGTGGCAAAGCTAAAGCTGCTAAAGGCTAATTTCAAAAGCCAGAAATACCGGCTTGAGGATGATATCGTATCTGTATATCCACAGGAAATATCACAGCTTAAGGACAATATATCCGGGTATAAGGCAGATATAGCAAAACGTGATACGACTAGGAACATCATAGCGGAGAACTTTTTTATTACAATAAACGGAGTATCTTATCATGATAGAAAATCAGGTGGAGCGGCTCTTATTGAAGCAGCTCATAACAAGGATACAAACCGTGTAAGGATTGGTTCATACATGGGATTTGATCTGTATAGCAGATACAATTTTATGTATAACGGGTATGAACTATACATCCAAGGGAAAAAAGAGCATTGGGTAGAACTTTCAAAAGATCCGGTGGGGGTCATTACGCGTATCAACAACTGTCTTGATGGATTGGACAAAAAACTTGAAAAGGCACAAAGTTCGCTTAGTGATGTGTACCAGAAACTGGAGTCGGCAAAAATTGAGGCTGCAAAAGAATTTGACAAGGAAGATGAGCTTAACCAGAAACTTGAAAGACTCTCAGAACTTAATGCTCTGCTTGATATGGATGAAAAAAGGGAAGAGAAGGAAAAACAGAGAAAGGAAAATGAAGCAATAAAACAAAACAAGGAGATTTCGGTACATTTGTGATGTACCGGAATCCGGTACAACGGAGGTAAGTCAGGTGAATGATAAGGAAACAAAAATTCTTGAGGATGAATTTGGAGATATACACAGGCTTATGGAACAGGCAGGATCGTGTATCAGACTGGTAAAAAATCAACTGGATGCAGAAAGTATGGAGAGAAACCGTAAAAGGGAAGCCGAGGAAAAGAAAGGGTAATGTACCGGAATCCGGTACACTGTGTGGGAGAAACATATGGAAAGAAAAGAAGAAGTGCTTGAGTATGACAGCAGCATTGAAGGTAAGATGGAGGTTGTGATTGACGTATCCTTTTACAGACAGACAAAAAATCTGCGTCTTACAATGAACAAAAAGGATGGAGAGATTATATGGGGATATGGGGACATGACGGCAGAGCTTGGATACGTGCTGCCAAAGTATTGTGCCTATCTGGATGTTGAGAGATTTCCAGATATTGAAAAATTTGTTGTGGAAAATGGAATTGGAGTATTTACAGGATTACAGAAAACAATAGGAAATGTCATTTATCCCATGTATTTGTTAAATGAGATGATACTGGCAAAAATATCAGAAGATGGATTGGCAGAATATGAAAATAAAGGATGTGATCATTTTGGAAAATAATAGTAATGAAACATGTGCCAACCTTATTAACCTCATATGCAAAGCTGAGGCATTTGTAAACGATGACTATAAAAACACGGCATTACAGTACAGCACAAATGCCCAGATACTGCGTGAGATATATACATGCGCATGGGATAGTGTACCGGCAGATGAAGTCAGCAGGGTGCTTGAGTCCACAAACGATGCAAGAGCGATAAGACAGCTTAGATATGAATTTCTGACAGACAGGCAGCTTGGAAAGAGCAAAGATAAGATTAATGATATAAATGCTGTGATGAATGTCCTGGAGAAGAAGGTAAGCTCAGTTGAAAAGACTTTTAAAGAATTACAACAGAGCTCTACGGATCTGCAATCAATGTTCGTTGATAATCTGCCGCCACAGGGTGCGTTGACTGTAGATAAGACGCCGGCAGCCAATACTGCAAATAATAGCAGAGTGCCTGATATGTCAGTTTCGCAAATGAAAAAGGCTGGTAATTTTAAGCGGAAAAGACTTACCAGAAAGCAGAAGAAAGATATTGTATCTTATATAGATCTGCTGACAAGTGAGGGATATTCAGCAGCACAGGTGGGATATGTACTTAAATGTGCAGAGGATGGAATGAGTCCGGTTGAAATAGAAGAATTTATTCATCCTGATCTTTCCGTGCAGATGATGGAACAGATACGTGTTATGAAAAATAAACAAAAAAGCTGAATTTTAGTGCTGACAATGGAGGAAGTGTCATGGATTACGATAGAGAACTGGAACATGTAATGATGAATGTGCGAGGAAACATGGGTTCCATAACGCAGGTAGTATATGCTGCCAATATGGGCAAAATCAAATTAATACAATTTATAGCGAGAATGGCAAAAAAGGGATATCTGTCCCTTAAGTCAAGGAATGATATAGATGCTTTCTCGAAACTGTCAGATGGCAAATACAATATATATAATATACCTGTGTCAAGTGATTTCTGTGCTCGGCTACGGCGGCGGCAACGGCCTGACGGCATCGAAGTCTGCAGGTATGGCTGCAGCTTGAACTCGAGAATACAAAGGATAAGGCACAGATCAAATCAATAAAAAGCCAGATGAAAGAGCTTGAAGCAAAAATGAGCGAAGCATCACCCATAGAACAGCTTAAAAGTCAGGGAATAAAAAATCTGTGTGTACTCCCTAAGATTGATGGAGAGATGAACAGCATACAGGTTGCAGTAAGAAACCGTGATGATCAGATTTTTAAGAGCTGGTTTATGGGACATCTTAACAGGCAGATGTCCGGTGGTGAAAAAAATATAAATGATCTGAAGAACTTTACAGAAGGAAATTACAGCATTTTTAATCTGCCATTTGAGGGGCAGGAGCTAAGTGATGTGTGTAAGGATTTTGATACATTAAAGATCAACTATGCAATTATGCCTGATCTTAAGATTGGAAACAATAACAGTCAGATCGCTGTTGCAAACAGTGACAGGGAAAAATTTCAGGTGTGGATCAAGATGTACAGGGAAGATATGGTACAGCAGGGAAAAGAACCTGGAAGTGTGTATGAGATGGATGATAATTCATATCTGAATACAGCAATAGTTGATACTGATGAGTATATAAAAAAGGCTGAACCGGTATATCAGGAAGCTAATGAAGAGTTTGAAAAACAAAGCAATATTACGATAAGTGACAGTTTTATCCAGAAGGATAACTGCGAAGATTTTGTACGTCTTGATAATGATGCCAATTATGAAAAGATCACTATTAATAAAGAAACACTGGTTGACAATATGAAAAATGATGAATTCTCAAGAAAAATGAGGAATAAAGGATTTTTCGTATCA
>ERZ772860.2450-NODE-2450-length-10586-cov-3.907131_pt1 | contig 10586 bp, 5 predicted proteins | sample MGYA00511342_ERZ772860 | MGnify/ENA primary metagenome ERZ772860 (study PRJEB29015, sample SAMEA2737665) | human gut metagenome | biome: human gut; feature: human-associated habitat; material: faeces | place: China | collected 2012 ... | reverse complement strand
ACGAGCCGTTCATGCGCACCTCGGTTCCGCCGGTGAGGAAGATGATCTTCGCGTCCTCCCCGCCGAGCTCAATGGCCGCGTCCGTTCCGGGGAGGAGGCGGTCGAGCGCCTTGCGCGTCGCATAGACCTCCTGCACAAACGGGATCCCGCACGATTCAGAGACGCCGAGTCCCGCCGAGCCGGAAACGGCGAGCAGCGCGCGCCGGCCGCCGAGCAGATCGCGGATTTTCCGAAGCAGCTGCGCCGCTTGGCTGGCGATCTGCGCGCCGTGCCGGTGATAGGCGCGGAAGATGATGTTGTCGTCGCGGTCTAAGATCGCGCATTTCAGCGTCGTGGAACCGATGTCGAGGCCGATCCGGACCGTATCGCGGTATTTTTGAATGTTGCTGTAATTCATCGATCTCTCTCTGCATTCTAAGATTCGTTGACGTGCTCCGCCGTATGGGCGGAGTAGCGAAAGACATTTTGTGGAACGCTGAAAAAACAGCGTCCCGCCGCGGCTCGAAAGCGTTGGCGGGAGCGGGACGCATTTCAATCGTCTTTTCACACGCAGGCGCCGAACGGAATGTAACGGCGGGAAACGCCGTCCTTGGACCCTGAGGAGCTTCTTTCGCGTGTCCGTTCGGAGGACCGGAAAGAGAATCAGCTTTTCACCTTCTGCGCCTCAGGGTGCTTGGCTTTGATAAACGCCGTCGAAAAATGACGGCTGACAAAGGAGATGGAAAACGCCATCATGATATTGAGAAAACAACTCTCCGTTTTCATAACGCGGACGGCCGTGTTCATCACAAAGCCGCGCGGCCGGTACCGGCGGATGGCGGCGCGCACCTGCTCATTTGTGAGAATCTCGCGGATTTTTGCCTTTTTTTCCGCGAGCGGATACGGGCAGGAGGGCAGAAACAAGTTTGTTTCGCAGGAGAGAATGCTTTTTAGGTACATATAATTGATCTCCTGCATGGATTGGTCGTCGCCGATGCCGCGGACGCGCTGAAATTCCTGAATCGTCTTGTCAAAACGGTTGCAGACCTCGAATTTCTTGTCGTAGAATTTTGAAACCAGACTTTCCTTAGAACGGATGAAGTAATTGTATAGGCACTGGTCGGAGATATAAATCGTTTCGCAGAGGGGCAGCACGTCGAAGACAAACAACCGGTCCTCGCCGTACCGGTAATCCAGGAACCGGCAGTGATGATCCCGGAGCACCGAGGCGCGGTAGACCTTGTTCCAGACCTGATTGAGCAGATTGTTCTGATACAGAGCGCCGAAGTGACGATCCAGAGCGTTTCTGTCGGGCAAAAAGGTCTCCGGATACGAATAGACAAAATCAGTCGCGCCGGCGACATTTTTGGTTCGAAAGCCGAAGATCATCAAGTCGCAGCGATAAGCGGCGAGCTTGTCCGCGATCAGGGAAAGCGCGTCCGGCTGGATGGTATCGTCGCTGTCAAGAAACATGATGTAGCGGCCGGCAGCCGCGTCGATGCCGGTGTTGCGCGCAACCGCCGGCCCGGCGTTTTCCTGGGAGATCAGGCGGACGCGTTCGTCCCGCCGCTGAAAGTCGCGCAGGAGGTCGATTGTCCCGTCAGTAGAGCCGTCATCCACCAGAATCAGCTCAAAGTTCGCATAACTCTGCGCAAGGACACAGGAAAGCGTGTCCGATATTACATCGACGACGTTATATATGGGGATGATGATGCTGATCTCTGGCGACAAATCAATCCCTCCGTACAAAAAACGGCGCGGCTCGGGAAAAGGAGACTCATGTCCGCGTGCCGGTAATAGGTCAAAATTTCATGCGGCGTCTGAGGAACGCATCTACTATACACCATTTTATTATAACACACGCCGCAATCAATTTCAACTCTATTTTTTGAACAGAAACGGCGGACTGGGAGCGCGCCTGCCTACCGTGTCCGACCTATGGCGTTCCATAGGCAGGCTTTATCGATCTTCTAACTCCGGCGGGACGGGTTTATTGTTTTTTCTGTCCTTGACCCGCGGGATCAGGCTGCCCGCCAGCTTGCCCTTGCCGCGGTTCTTGACGTAAAAAAAGCCGATGACCGAGAAAACGACGGCGCCGATAAAGTTGACGAAGAGGTCTTTCATGGTGTCGATCAGGCCGATGTCGAGATAGCCGCCCAAAAGCGCTGTCCAGTCCTCGCCGTTGACGACGACGCTTTCGATGTCGACGTGGTGAACGACGTTGAGTCCGTTGGGGTCGAGCTTGACGGTGTTGATCGCCGTGACAATGGAATCCTTCTGCATATCGATATGCAGAAGCTGGTCGGCCGCAAACTCAAAGAACTCCCACAGCACGCCGATGGTCATCGAAAAGCAGAAGGCGACGACAGAAAGAAAAAAAGGCGAGAGCCGAAAGGAGACGTTTTCATTGCGGTTCAGAATATCCACAAGAGCAAAACCGACGGCCGCCATCAAAAAGCCGGTAACGGTGTGAAGCATGGCGTCCCAGTAGGGGACCTTGGTAAAAAAAGACGAGATCTCGCCGAGAATTTCCGCAGCGAAGATGAAGAGAAAGACAACGTTTTCCAGCGCGGGCGGGAGGTCGATGCCGAGGCGGCGGTCGATAAAGCCGGGGACGGCAAATAAAACGAGCGTCAGGAGGCCGATAAAGACGTTTTCATAGTTTCCGATCCAAAATTGCCGGAAAATAATGATGATCACAATGATGGAAAGGATGCTCCGCACCGTCAAACGGTCGCGGAGCCGCGTGTCGAGCATCAGCTTTTTCGCGGATTGTTGGTTGGACGGTTGAGGTTTCCGCTTCACAGCGAGAACAGCTCCTTTCGATAAACGCCCGCGGCGAATGGCGGGCGCGACAAATCACGGCGACGCTTCGGGGCGGCGGACGCCAAGGCCAAACCGAACGAAAAAAGGCGAAAAACGCGGGCGAAGCGTATGGAACGCTTCCGCCTTTGCGCAGCCTGCGGCCGCTTTGGAAAGCGGCCTGTCTGCAAAAAACAGAGCGCGTCACGCCGCAATCCGTTTCAACAGACCTTATTATATCATTTTATTGCCGTCAGATCAATAAAATGATGAAGAAAAGAGAATTTATTTCGACCGGAGCGCCGTTCCTTGCAAAGCCTGCGCCCGTCTGCTATAATAACAGATAGACGGCCTGCCCCCACCCGGCGCGGCGGCCTAAGAAAAGACAAAGGAGATAAGAGATATGGCGAATTTATTGAAAGCGCAGATTATCGCCTGCGAGCCGCTGACAGAAAAACAGCGGCGTTTTGCGGAGATTCTTTGCGAAGAGGTAGAAAAGCGCACAGGCGTGCGGCTGCCCATAGCCCCCGCGGCGCAGCCGGGCCGCCCGGCGATTACGCTCTCCGTAAACGGCGCCGGCACGGCGGACTGGGCCGACCTTGCGCAGCCGGCGGCGGAGGGCTATCGCCTTGGGATATCGGACGACGGCGTTTGGATCGACGGCGCCGACACGCGCGGCCTGCTCTACGGAATCGGCAAGCTGCTCCGCGTCTCGCGGCTGAAAAAGGGCGAATTCACGGCGCCGGACGGCCTGCGCCTGTCGGAATCGCCGCGTTTTGCCCTGCGCGGCCACCAGCTCGGCTACCGCCCCAAGACAAACGCCTACGACGCGTGGACGCCGGAGATCTACGCGCAGTACATCCGCGAGCTGGCGCTGTTCGGCGCCAACAGCATCGAGTTTGTCCCGCCGCGCACCGACGACGACGAGACGGGGCCGCATCTGAAATACGATCCGCTGTTTATGCTCAATCACGTCTCGCGCGTCTGCGATTCGCTTGATCTCGACGTCTGGCTCTGGTATCCCAACATCGGTGCGCCCGATACATGGTACCCCGATTCGGGAAACGACAAAGAGTTTATGAAGCCGGACAACCTGAAAGCAAATCTCGCCGAACGCGCCGAGGTCTTCGCGGCGATGCCGCGGCTTGACCATCTGATGATCCCCGGCGGCGATCCGGGCGGGCTGACGGCGCAGGACCTGTTCGACTTTTCCGAGCTGGAAGCGGAGCTTCTGCACAAAACGCACCCGAACGCCAAAATCTGGATCGCGCCGCAGGCCTTTAACCCGACCGACGAATGGCTGGATACGTTTTTTGAAAACGTCCGGCGGCTGCCGGCGTGGCTGGGCGGCATGGTGTTTGCGCCGTGGGAGAAGTATTCGCTGCCGAAGCTGCGCGAGCTGACGCCGCCCTCGCTGCCCATCCGCCTGTATCCCGATATCACCCACAGCACCCACTGTCAGTTTGTCATCCCGAACTGGGATACGGCGTTTGCGCTGACGCTCGGCCGCGAGTGTATCAACCCGCGCCCCGTGGCTGAGAAACACATTCATAATTGGCTGATTCAGACCGATGTCGTCGGCTCGCTCTCCTATTCGGAGGGGATTAACGACGACGTCAATAAATTCGTATGGAGCGGGCAGGACTGGAATCCCGAAACGCCGGTGGAGCAAACCGTCCGCGAATATGTGCGGTTTTTCCTGTCGCCGGACGTTGAGGACAGCGTGACCGAGGGAATTTTCGAGCTGGAACGCCATTTTGAAGGGCCGCTGCTCGCCAATCCCCAGATCGAAAAAACGCTGGCGCGTTTTCTTGAACTCGAACGGGCGGCGAACGAAGGCCTGCAAAACAACTACCGCTTCGAGATGTGCCTGCTGCGCGCCTGCTTCGACGCCTATATCAAGGCGCGGCTCGTCCATGAGACGGCGCTGACCGCGCGCGCCGAAGAGCTGCTGCGCGGCGAGGGGACGGCGGAGGAGCGCATGGCGCGCGCCGAGGCCGCGCTGCGCGAAAAGACGGAACGGCCCGTGGCCGTCAACCTGCGCGAGAAATGCCTGGCGCTGGCCGACCGGCTGTTTGCGCATATCGGCTCGCAGCTGACGACGAAAAAGCACCTCGCGCTCAACACCGAGCGCGGCGCCTTCCTCGACAATCTCGACCTCTGGGTGACCGACGGCGGGATGTATCTCGCCGCCTTCGAGCGCATCCGCGCTTTGCCGGACGAAGCCGAACGCGCCGCCGCGCTCAACCGCCTGCTGACGCGCACGGACGCGGGCGCAGACGGGTTCTACGACAGCTTCGGCGTCGGCGGCGGCGCTTCGCTGGAACGCATCGTTTTTCAGCACGACTGGGCCGATGACCCCGGAGCGCTGGAAACGCCGCTCATTATTCAGAAGCCGGCGCTCCGCTATGACGCGGCGCGTTTCCACGGCAGCGAATACGCGGCCGTGGCCGGCGCGCTCGTCAAAGGGCTCGATATCCCGCCGCTCGCGTGGGTCAGCGGCGTCGGCATCTATTACGACGCGCCGCTGGAAATCCGCTACCCGCGGATTGCGAAAGGCCGCTATACGGTTCAAATCACCGGCCTGTGGAACGGCGGCTTCCACCTCTATGCCAACGGCGTCCAAATCGACACGACGCCGGAGATGAAAGGGCCGGTCTACGCCTTTGAGCTGACGGAAGAAATGACGGCGGCGGGCAGCCTGTCGCTGGTCTGGAAACAGGAGGACGACGGCCAGCAGCCGTATATCGCCGAGATTCTCATCCGCAGGAAATAACGGAAGAGCGCAAAACCGCGCACGCCAACAAGCGTGCGCGGTTTTTAACACAACGCAGGAAATCAATAAAAAAGATTGACAAATAAGGACGTGAAATATATAATTATTTTATAACAAGGGCGGCCGCATACGCTCAGCGACGGATCTCTGCCGCATATTTCCATCGGCGCGATGCCGGTTCGTATGGCCGGTTCGTATGGGTGGTTCAGCCGCTGACCAAGCTTCGGGCCGGAGTTCGGGATACGTTTGTACAATGCATAAGCGATGCGGTCGATCACCGCCGCCCATCGCAAAGAGCGCCGCCTGTCCGGCGAAAGAGAAGGGATGATCATGGACAAAAGCAAGAAAATTCGTCTGCCGGTGAAGATCGCAAACGCCGCCGCCGCTGCGGCCGCGTTCGCGCTGTATTTTGTCCTCTGCTACCGCGCATGGGACGGTCCTTACGCGCCGAATGCGGATACCCGGCTGTACGGCTCGCTCCTCGCCGCTCTGGCAGGCGCTTTACCGCTGGCCTTCGGCCGCTACGCCTATACGCTTTCCTTCCTGTTGAGCTTTCTTTTGGGCGTGCGGGAAAACCGGCGCTTTGCCGAGGCGGGCATGACCGCTTCCGACGCGGTGCGGACCTCGAAGATGCTGGTGATTCTCTTCGCTCAGTGCGGCGCGATCCTCGGCGTTCTCCTCGAATTTGCGCTGGCCTGCTGGCTTGGCCGCCGCGAAGGCGTCGGAGCCGTTCTGAGCCGCCTGCTGAAAAACCGCTTTGTGCAGGCGGGGCTTGTGTTTCTCTGCCTCGCCGTGGCCATGGGCGACCCGCTGTTCCGCAACGGAAGGTATTGGCCGGGGGAGCGGGTCATGCTTGTCTGCTGCGCGGGGGCGCTGCCGTTTCTGTTCCGCTATTACGCGACGGGCGGGCTGTACCTGATCGGCTATGTCGTCGCCAACCAGATCGGAAACGCGCGGAGCGTGATGGCGCATCCGTACGGAACCGTGCCGTACGGTACGGCGAACGGCGGCATGACGCATCTGATGCTCGTCGTGCTGTTCGTCCTGCTCGGTCTGGCGGCCGATACGGCGCGCCTGCTGTACCGGAGCTGCGCGGGGAAGCGGGAGAAACCAAACGAGCGGGAGGAAAAAGCGCAGTAAAGGGCGGCGGCGCGCCTGTTTCAAAAAGAGCTTCCATCACTTTTTTTTGAATTGAACATAACATATTGTCGCCGTGATTGGCTTACTATACTTGTCCATAAAAGGCCGCAGAAAGAAATATTACAATTTTGAAATACCAGAATTACAAGACGCAGCCGCGATAGCTGCGTCCTCTTTTTTGAGATTTAGGCGTGCGGATTGATACAAATCCTCCCACCTGCGTTAAAGGCTGTGGCAAATAAAAGGATGGTAAAGATTATTAAACCGCAAATATATTTAAATAAGAAAAAGGACTATAAAATAATATAGACATATAAAACAGCCTGTTTTATAAAATATAAGAGGTATATTTCTTTAAATATATTGACAATACAGAAATGGTTGTATATAATAATAGACATCTAATTCCATTCCAAGAAGGAATGGAGATCAGCCGGAGCAGATTGGCTCTGAATTTAATTTGGGAGGAAAAGACATGAAAAAGCATTCAAGACTCTTGGCGCTTTTGCTCGCGCTCGTGATGGTTACGGCCATGTTTACCGCCTGTACCAACAACGGCGACGATCCGGACAGCACGACGCCCGCGCCACAGAGCGATACCACTGCGCCTGGGCCGGACGTTACGACCGATCCGAACCAGACCACCCAGGGCACGACTGTTGATCTGACGGGTTACGAATTCACCATCACTGGTACCAACGATGTTTTCCCGGAGACGGATGAAAACGGCGTCTACATCAACGCGACCGAACAGCAGCTGGCTGATGAACTGGCCGACCTCGAAGAGCGCCTGGGTATCACGATTACCTATCAGGATTTCTCCGGCGATAAGCTCGAAGTTTTGACCACTGCCATGCTCGCCAATACGAAGGTTGCCGATATCATCTGGGCGCACGTCGAAGTGCTGTGGCCGCTCGCCAAAATGGGCGGTATCCTCCCCTACGACGAAGGCACGCTGGCTGACCTCGGCGTCAACTGGCAGGATGAAACCCGTTGGTTTGTTCCGACCACTGAATGGACCTCGATGTTCGGCAACGTCTGGGGCCTGAACGTCGCCAGCGAATACGTTGCGGTCAAGACCGGTTACTTCGTGCAGACCAACAAGGAAATCTGCGCCGCCGCCGGCTACCCCGATCTATATCAGATGGTTCGCGACAAGGAGTGGACTTGGGAAGTCTACCGCGACATTGCCAAGAAGTCCACGAAGGACCTTGACGGCGACGGTATCTACGATCAGTGGGGCACCTCCGCGACCGCGTGGGGCAACGAAGTGATGTCCAACGGCGTCCAGTACGTTGACGAAGTCGACGGCAAGTGGACGGTCAGCATCGACAGCCAGGAAGGCATCCGCGCCCTCCAGTTCCTGTATGACATCAACTTCGGCGACGCCACCCACAACCTCACGGTTTCCAACAGCGACAACCGTCAGCTGTTCTGTGACGGCTACGCTGCGTTCAACATGTCCGACATGGGCCGTATCAATGGGCCGACGCAGCAGTGCTTCAACACCAACCATCCGTACGGCATCGTTCCGATCCCGCTGGGCCCGGATGCCACGGAATACGCCTCTGGCCACAACGACCTCGACGGTTGGGCCATCCAGGCTTGCAATAAAGATCTGGAAAAAGTCGTTCCGATCCTCAACGAGTGGGCTCTCATCGTTAACGACACCAATGCTTATCTCGACGTCCTCAACGATGGCCGCTGCCACACCGAAGAAGACAAAGAAATGATGATCGAATACATCATCCCGAACTTCGCGCTGAACTATGCGACCGCGACCCCGGACATCTGGAGCGCTGTCGATGACAACGACGAAGGCGGCGGTTTGATCAACGATGTTTCCTACAACGGCATGACTCCGCAGCAGGCAATTGAGACCAATAAGAACGTCATCCAGGCGGTTCTCGACTCTTTCTTCAACAAATAATCCATTTTTCTGCAACTTCCTCCCAATTCAACGCGTTTGGGTGGGTCAAAAGGGGCTGTAAAAAAACGCTGTTGCTTTAAAAAACAGCTCTATGAAAAGCTGCAATTCCCCGCAAAAGTCAGGAAAAACAACCTGCTTTTGCGGGGAATGATTGTGGATGATTCTTGGAATTAGAGTTTTTACAGCTCTTTTGTGGCAATAGATGACCCTAAAAGTTGAGGAATACCGCATGATTTAGGGCTGTCATGCTTTTGAATTGCATTTGCAATTTCTTCTTTGTGTTTTTCGCGGAAGCGTCGAACAGCAAAAATCAAAAATATGTCCGTATGTAATAATGCTGCGCGGTGCAGGGCGCAATCGCAATATAGGTTGCGATTGCGCCCAATGATCTTGCGATTGCCTGTTTGAACCGCACCCCACTTGTTGATAGCATATCATACTGTTTAACAAGAGGGGTGCGGTTCATTTAAAGCGCACAGGGTTTTTGATAAAACTCCCTTATTCCTGCCGGACGGCGATCTCGCCGTTTTCGGCGGAAGCGACGACCGTGTCGCCCTTCTGAACCGACTTGTCGAGCAGCTTCTCGGACAGCGTGTCTTCCAGCTTCGAGCGGATGGTGCGGCGCAGCGGCCGCGCTCCGTAGACCGGGTCGTAGCCCGCCTTGGCGAGGCAGTCGACGGCCGAGTCGTCCCACTTGAAGACGACGCCGAGCTCCTCCATCTTTTTCGCCAGCGTGGCGAGCATGTTGACGGCGATCTTCTTGATGTCGTCCTCAGTGAGCTTGGAGAAGACGATGATGTCGTCCACGCGGTTGAGAAATTCGGGGCGGAAGGTGCGTTTCAGCTCCTCCATGACGATCTCTTTGATGTTGCGGTCGGAGTCGTCCGTGGCTTTGAAGCCGAGGCTCTTGCCGTGGTTGGTGATGCTGCTGGCGCCGACGTTGGAGGTCATGACGATGATCGCGTTTTTGAAGCTGACGCGGCGGCCCTGACCGTCGGTGAGGATGCCGTCCTCCATGATTTGGAGCAGGATGTTGAAGACGTCGGGGTGCGCTTTTTCGATCTCGTCGAAGAGGATGACGCTGTAAGGCTTGCGGCGCACCTTTTCGGTGAGCTGGCCGCCCTCCTCATAGCCGACGTAGCCCGGAGGCGAGCCGACGAGGCGGCTGACCGTGTGCTTTTCCATGTACTCCGACATATCGAAGCGGAGCATCGCGTTTTCGTCGCCGAACAGGCTCTCGGCGAGCGCCTTGCAGAGCTCGGTCTTGCCCACGCCGGTCGGCCCTAAGAAGATAAACGAGCCGAGCGGGCGCTTCGGGTCTTTCAGACCGGCGCGGCCGCGGCGGATCGCCTTGGCGACTGCGGTGACGGCCTCGTCCTGTCCGACGACGCGGGCGTGCAGCACGTCCTCCATTTTCAGAAGCCGTTCGCTCTCCGTCTCGGTCAGGCGGCGCACCGGAATCCCCGTCCACGAGGAGATGATCTCGGCGATGTCGTCGGCGCCGATGGTGTCGGAATGCGTGGTCGACGAGCTCTGCCATGCGCTGCGCTTGTCCTCGAGCTCTTTTTTCTTCTTGTTTTCCTCGTCGCGCAGAGAGGCGGCCTTTTCAAAGTCCTGCGCGCGGACGGCCTCTTCCTTTTCCACCGAGATCTGCGCGATCTCGTCTTCCAGGCTTTTGAGGTCGGCCGGCGGCGTCAGATTGGTGAGCCGCGCCTTGGCCGCGGCCTCGTCGATGAGGTCGATGGCCTTATCCGGCAGGAAACGGTCGTTAATATAGCGCGACGACATCTTGACGGCGGCCTCGATGGCCTCGTCGCTGATCTTGATTTTGTGGTGCGCCTCGTAGCGGTCGCGCAGGCCTTTGAGGATCTGGATGCTGTCCTCCTCGCTTGGCTCGCCGACCTGCACCGGCTGGAAGCGGCGTTCAAGCGCCGCGTCCTTCTCAATGTACTTGCGGTA
>ERZ772860.2448-NODE-2448-length-10601-cov-16.036507_pt1 | contig 10601 bp, 10 predicted proteins | sample MGYA00511342_ERZ772860 | MGnify/ENA primary metagenome ERZ772860 (study PRJEB29015, sample SAMEA2737665) | human gut metagenome | biome: human gut; feature: human-associated habitat; material: faeces | place: China | collected 2012 ... | reverse complement strand
TAATGATTTGAAAGCGTTTCTATTTCTCCAATCTGCGTTTTTCGCTTTTCCTCGTATATGCCACTTAAAGCCAACGACTGCCACAACCACTTGAAACTCAAAATAAAAGCATCATTCTGCTATTTCTTGCTTTTTTAGGCGTTATTTTCGGTCAAAATCGTTTTCGGGGGATTCATTTCCCCCGAATATCACTTTCAAAATTTTAAAATTATGGAAATAAATTTATATCGTCAAATTGGTACTCCCTGGGGCTTAATGGGCACTATACTTGTAGAAGGGATACTTGTGTATAGAACATTAGAGCATCCTACTCGCCATTTGCCTGCCGGTGAATACAAGGTTGAAATCATGTTTAACAAAAATTACAGGAAGAAATGGATGGAATCTCCGATTGAAAAGGAGCTTATCAATGTTCCTGTGATTAGAAAGATAGACGCCCGTCCCATAAAGACTGCATCTCGCATCCCGTTCTTCATGCCTGGCAATGGGGCTTTCACGCTGAAACATGGTAGCATCATCATCGGGAAGGCTGGTCCCGCAGGTCTGTTGCTTCATACATTTGATTGTTACCTTGATCTCTATAAGGTATTGGAAGGAGCTATAGGGAAAGGTGAAGAGATCAGGCTGATTATTCAGGACATTGAGCAGAATGAAATCCCTCTGAGTTCTGTATATCTTTTCTAAAATTTAATTCATAACAATATGCGTATTATCAAGGAAATCATCATTCATTGTAGTGCAACCCAGGAGGGGAAGGACTACACAGTTGCCGACATTGACCGCTGGCACAGAGAGCGCGGTTTCAGAAAGATTGGTTATCACTTCGTCATCTACCGCAACGGCGACATTCACGTAGGCCGTTCTTTGTCAGAAATCGGTGCCCACTGCAAGGGACATAATGCCATCAGCATCGGCATCTGTTACATCGGCGGTTTATCCAAGGATGGCAAGCCAAAGGATACCCGAACCATTGAACAGAAGGCTGCCCTGCTGGATCTCATCAGTCAGTTGAAGGAGGAATTCCCCGAAGCCACCATCCACGGTCACAACGAGTTTTCCGCCAAAGCCTGTCCTTGCTTCGACGTGAAGAAGGAATTAGCTCCCTATTTTGATAAGGAAAGTGAGAAATAAAATAAAAGGTGTACGTTCCTAGTTTGATATAGAGAATATAAAAGCGTGGTTACAAGGAGGCTTTAGTCATCGTTTGTAGCCACGCTTATTTACTGTTAAATATAAGGCAAATTTCCCCGTCAGAGGAGAGTTTCCATACCTTCATCGAACAGGCAACCTGCCTCTTCACGGAGGAAACTAACTATATGGATTCTCCATCACCGTTCGGCATCAAGATGGCAGACCGCATCAGTGGCAAGCCGCTGCACATTGACATCTCTGACCTACCGATGAGAAAAGGCGTAACAACCAACCGCAACAAGTTCGTGCTCGGACCTTCGGAAAGCGGTAAGTCGTTCTTTATGAATCATCTCGTCAGACAGTATTATGAGCAAGGCACGCATGAGGTCTTGGTCGATACTTAATTTCTTGTATTTGCAACTGGCTTTCTGTTCAAACATCGAATAAATGTATCATAGGCATTTATTGCAAAGTCATTTCCTTTCGTATACTCATCAATGCATATAAAATTCAGTCGAGATATTGAAGTTAGAGCCATTATGTTAATTCCCCATTTTTGCATTGAGCTTTGAATTTTCATTTTTGAATCTTCATTTTTTGTGAATATTGTTATCCTGTCATCTCTACGGTTCGGGTTATATTTACTGCGAGATTCGAAAAACTCTTTGAAATAAGGAGCGTCTATCTCATTTAGAGAATGCCCAAAAATCACAACATGACCAGATGTCATCATATCCCATACAATATTTGTTGCGGAGTAGTTTGGGCGAGCAGTCTTGTGCAAAAAGAAATATTTAGAGTTAACATTATCTTCACCTACTCCTAATATGAGTTTATCTTTCAATGAGCCGTGTACATATATTGGAATTTGTTTTATTCCCATACCAATTTTTTGCGTAATAGAATGTAAATCTGTATAATTGAAAGTATATATATTCAAGTTGTTGCGACTATTTTTTATATTTGTCAATACATCTAATAATATGGAATTTCTTTTAATGTCTGCAGATTGGGCTTCTTCCAAAAATAGGTAAAGCTGCTTACATAAAGCTTGATAAGACAATTTATCCAATTCGACTTCTTCGTTCAACTTAACTTTTAATTGTTGACCATAGTCTGCAAGGCAACTTTCCAAATCACACCAATCTCCACTTGTCTTTGTATTCAGAAAAGATGTCAATTCTGAATTTTTGGAAGACTTGTCATTTATATATTGTTGCCAATATTTGCTAGTACGAAAGCTAGTAAAACTTGTTTTTAGACCTAAATCAAGGTCTGCTCCATTTCCTAAAATAAGTACCACGTTCATATTCTTTCTTTTAATATTAAAGCTATATTTTCAACTATGCCTGTCACAAGTGCATTTCCCATGAGGAATGCACGACGCAAGTCTGACGAACCAAAAGTATGGTTGTCTGGGAACATATTCAAGCGTTCCAACTCCACAGGTACAAGACGGCGATAACGGCCGCTTTCCGTTTTGATGATATGCTTGAAGCGTGAAGGACCAGCACCACCTTCGCCAGTGATGATAGTTCGTGAAGCACGGTCGAGATAGTCAGGAAATGCCATTGCACCTTCGCTATAGTTGTACTCAAAACCTGTAGTCTTGTTGATGCGCTTTAATGACTTCGAACCTTTCTGATATTCCCACTTTGGCAAGTCTTCCTCGGAAATGAAGAATTCTTCTGGTACAACCATTTCATCAACAAGGATATCACCAAGTGTAAGGTAAGGCCCATTGTACACAGGAAGTGTGTCAAGAGTATAAACCTTGCCATTAGCCATGACCCCAGAGTTCTTGAATGGGCTTTCTTTCTTACCTTTATTGAAATTGTCCGAGACCTCTGCAATGTCATCACTGATATCAAATGAGTTGGTCTTGTCGTCTTTCTCTTGGCAATTGAAAGCCTGTGGCATAATGCCTTCTTGAAGAATCCAATCAAACTTATTGCTCAACTTTTCAAATTGCGCAGTCAGTTGTGTTCCTTTGTGATAAGCTACCATATAGGTACGACGACGGCGTTGTGGCATTCCATAATCAGCAGCGTTGATGATGCGCCATTCCACAATGTAACCGAGGCTTGACAAAGAAGAAAGAATGATGGCAAAGTCTCGACCACGCTGTTTGGCTGGCGAGTTGAGAAGACGATCAACGTTTTCCAACATCAGATAGTCCGGACGCTTGTCACCTTTCTCTTTCAAAATACGATAGATTTGCCACCAAAGCACACCTTTCTTGCCCTCAATACCACCAGAGCGTTGCAAAGTTGTAGCAACGGAATAATCTTGACAAGGAAAACCACCGCAAAGCAAGTCGCTGTCAGGTATTTCTTTTGTTGGTACGGTTGCTATATCTTCGTTGGAATGGCCTTCAGCCCCAAAGTGTCTGCAATAGATGATGCTTGCATCTTGGCGTTTGGTCGATGGCTCCCATTGGTTGCTCCAAATCGTTTTGAAGTGCTTCGAAGCACGTTCTAATCCTATTCTAAAGCCACCGACTCCAGCAAACAACTCTACTACTTTTATGTCGTTTACCTCTATTTCGGGATGAATATTATCAAACAATCCAAGTTCTCTTACTCGCTGATGTGTTGTGTTGGAATATCTTGCGATTGGGTCGCATAGCACCCAATTACCCTCCATTTCCATATCTTTTATCTTATAACTCATTTTCTATGATGTTCTTTACATATTTCTGATTAAACCAATAACAATACTTCTTGACCATACCTCCATTAGGATTTTCTGTCATATCGTCTGCAACTCTTGCCTTTGGACGGACATGGAAGTTCTGGTCATCCTTTGCACTCCAAAAATATTGTGGAGCTATATGATTATCCAATACATTTTGGCGAATGTTATTCCAATATTGTTGAGCCACTTGTAGGTCTTCCTGTGGCATAGTCCAAAAGGCAACCTTTTCCAACTTGTACTCAGGTTCTGTCTTTCCACTTGGTAATTGTGATACATTATCCGTCTCACGGAATATAACGAACAAAAAACGATTAGTGAAAAGTTCGTATAGTCTCGAATCTGTCCATTCCTCGCAATCGAAAACTTCTTGATAGTCTATGTTCTCAAAAGACATGGCTTCCTTTATTGAACCTGTTTTCTTTACTCGAATAGTTTTCATTGTTAAACCTGACTTCTCAAACTCTTCCGACTTGTTCACATTGCTTACGTTTCCTTTTCCAGCAATCGTATTCGAAATGATGAAGTACTTTGACTTAGAGTTGGATGGTTCGATACCTAACATATTACATATTTGTCGATAAGTCTTGCCACAATATTTCTTGAAACGCCCCAACAAAATTTCGTCAACGGATTTGTTTTTCAGTTCTTTGACAGAGAACATCGTTTCCATTGATGGTTGCGGAAGTTCATAATTGCAATAAGCACCGTCTTGATTGTTTTTCTTAACTTCGTCAAGCACGATGCGCATATAGGCTGTTTTCAAACTCCATGCGCGGCGAGGTGCGCCCATCTCGTTATTATGCTGCGGCATCAACGAGTCACCCTTTTGTCCCTTTCGGCAAGCACCAAGATACATCGTATCACCTTCCGACAAGGTATGTGCTTGTCCGTTTCTTATCTTCGTAATGATGGTGTCGTAATCCTTACGGATAATCAACAGGTCTTTCTCTGGTATTTTCCACAATACAGCGAAAAGGAATTGCAAGTCGAGCTTTGAAACCTTTGAATTGTGCAGATAAAACATGATGAGCATTATCAGACATTTCTGATAGAAATGAGACTCCTCGAATGTTTTATTCCAATCAGCCGTATAGTTTATCATGCTGCAAACAAGTCTCTCTTTTATCAGCAGTTCTTTCTTGGCAGATTCTTTCAGCGGAGTGCACTTCAATTCTGCATTCACAAAAGCAAAATCAGCTTCTTGGCGAGAATTGAGGTCATATTTGAAGAACAGTTCTTCCACAAGTTGTCCTAAACTGCCTTTGCCTTTATGTTCTTCTGCATCTGGAGCAAAGTCACGCAGGCACTTGTTCACCAACTGCTTGCTGTAATTGAATATGGACGAAATGTCCTTTTCGTTGTATGGTAGGTTCGTCATTTGCCTTTTATCTATTCTTTTTTAATCCCCTCGAATTCGATGGGTTAGATTTTTATCTTATTTCTCCAATTGTATCGAAATCGGTACTTTTTACTACATTCAATGCTGCCCTCTTATCCAGAAAGTAGCATTGAAATCTTTGTTTTATAAACTATCAGCCTTCAATTTCATTGTCACCCGAAGAAGAACTGCCACCGTTTGGCTTTGAGCCACTGCCAGAAGTAGAACCTCCACTCGAAGGCTTGTTACCATTATCAGGAGTTGTTACCGAAGAACTGCCCGAAGTGGATGGTGCTTTGGCTTTTTACCCGATAACCTCACGCTTATAATGGGTGCCTTCTGTGTTCACATAGTCAATGAAAGCCGTATAATCCTTTTTCGCCAAAACGAGTGCAGGTGCATTTACCATTTTCGTCAATACACGGTAAGCGTCATCACTTGCTGTACGAGCAGTTTTTAATGCTCCAACAGTTAAGCCCAACTTTTCCACCTGTGCAGCGTACTTATCTTCAAGGTCGAAAATGAAGTTGACCAAAAGACCTGTCTTTTTGTCAAGTTGGTTGGCAGTATTAATCTTGTAGTCCTTTATGTGCTGGGAAGAATCTTTGCAGACTGTGCCATGTCTGCAATAGGCATGGCGAGGAAGCCTTCAACTGCTTTCTTGTAGCCGGTATAAAGGGCATCACGGTCGCTGTCTGCCTTGGCTATCTCATCAGTCAAGAGACTTTTCTTAGAAATCTTCAAGGCTTCGTCCTCTGCTGCAACGGCAGCCTTAAAATTACCGACAAGTTCCGATGCCTGGCCTTTGACGGCAGTGTCTGCCTCGGCACGTGTAAGAATGTTACTTACAAACGTGAAATGCGCACCATTATTCATGCACTGGATGTTGATGTCGTAAATCTCTTTCATGATGCTAAGGATTTTAATTTGACAAATCGTTTTGTGCATCGTCGGATTTCTCCGATTGCAATCGCTAAGGTATAAAAATAAACGAGAAAACGGCAACCTTATTGCGAAAAATTGGCAATTTTTGCGAGAAAAAGATGTTTTTTGACTGTTGAAATCTGTTTCACTGCTCTTTTGGGGGGATTTTTTGTACAAGAAGTTACAAGAAACGGTAATCAACAGTTCCATCCACATTTTGTGGACAAAGAAACTTAGAACAAGGCATCCAACAGCTCCTAAAAGAAGCCATTGATTGCAATCAATAGCCATAACCGCACCAAAAGTAGGTGTTGATTGTAATCAAAACCTCAAACTGACACCAAGAGAAGGAATATTTTCTAATCAATGGCTCAACGACATTCAAAGAAAGTCTTACACCTTATTTTATATGGTAACTCCTCAGTCATCTTTATGCTTGATAAATAGCCCTTTAGTAAAATCTATGGACTCTTCTTCTTATCGTTAAGAAACTATAAAGTAGCAAATCGCTTTGTTTAGCAAGTTCGCTACTCTCAACAGAATAGATTCTCAGTCTGACGATACACCAATCCACGTCCTTTAGTCACGTCTTGTTTCTCCTTCATCGTTTCGATTGTATGTATGAGGAGATAAGCGCTTTTGGCGCATTATCGTCTTCTGTAGCAGATATTGTCTTTTGGAGCAAATCAAAACTCCCTGTTAAAAGTCGTTTCATGCCATTTTGTGGTATCAAGAGATTTACGTAACTTTGCACCCATGAGTGTGTCCTGAGACAGAATGAAGTCCTATATTGCTATATTAGATAGATTCTGTCGTAACTTCTAAAGAGATGGTGGCAGACCCACCGCATTCGGCATGCAGGTGCTGATTGCAAACCACTTTGTGCTGCTCTGATGGAACAGATGGGTAGTGAACGACAATTGAAAGTCTTCCGTAAAATGGGCAAGGTATGTGTCAAGGAGTTGAACGCAAGTGAACTATTGATGAAGCATCGTTAGCAAAATTTTGCAAGTCACATCAGAACTAAGACCCTATTTTTGAAGACTGAGTAGTTACTAGATATTTATTTCAGTTGCTATAAATCACCAAAACGTCTCTTGACGATGCATACTACGATCGGTCATTTGGCCAAAGTCATTTCTGGTCAAAACTATTCCCTCACGCCACTATCCACGGTCACAACGAGTTTTCCGCCAAGGCCTGTCCCTGCTTCGACGTGAAGAAGGATTTAGCTCCCTATTTTACCGTCTCATTTTCTTTCTGAGCCATTGACTGAATGCCTCGTAAGCACTGATTTCCTCCTGGTGCTGTGGCTCAGCGAAGGTAAGTTGATCACCCGATGAATCGCCATACTGGTCTGGGAAGATAATCATCAGATTGGTGCCCGAGAAGAAGCGGGTGATCTCCTCTGGCAGACGTTCCAGGGCTGTCTTGTAGGATACTGTTCCCTTGCGGGCAGTAATCACTACCAACATGTGATCGTTGGAAATCTGGGCTGCCAACTGTGGCATTTCGTTCCAATGGTTCATCAAGGCATAGTCGGCACGCACTTCATGATGGCGGTTCTGTATGTACTCATTGATGAGCGCCAAGGTTTCGGTGCGGCCATGAAACTGGATACGGCAGTCGAGATTTCCTGCCATTCGGCTGAGGCGTTCAAGCCAGCGGTAAAAGCCTGGTTCAAACTCTGCTCGTGATGGCACGGCTACTTGGATTCTGCGTATTGTATTCAATGGTTGTATGACGCGAGCCATGATAATCTGTCGGCTCAAACCGTTGAAAAGACTCTGATGGAATTCGCCCCAGAATTTCGGAGAACGCTCCGGATGCATGTGCATACCGATGATAATCTCTGAGCATTGGAACTCGTTAAAAGCATGCTTGATACCATTGGCGATGTTGGCCGCAATACGAACCTGCGTCTGGGTCATCACATCGGTAGCTGCTGCTAATTGGCTGCAATGGTCGAGCAGTTGTCTGCCCTGTTCCTGGTTGTATCGCATGTCCTTATCATCGTAAACCACGTTCAGACAAACCAGTCCCCGGTTCAGTTTCTGATTTCTCACTAAGAGTGCCAAATCCATCAGGCTGTCGGCATATTCTGGGTATCTCACAGGGATGAGAATCTTCTCGTCATTGCCCTTCTTCTCGTCTTCTGCTTCCGGCAATTCCTTGTCTCGGAGGATAATCTTCTGGGACGACCAGTCGGTGAGGAGCGAGGAGATGATGCAGGTAAAGAGGATCATGATGACCACGCCATTGAGCATGTCATCATTCACCAGATAAGTGTTGGGACCGATGAGGATATTCATTCCGACCATGACCATGGCGATACTGCCGGCTGCGTGGGCTGAGGTGAGTCCAAACATCATGTGACCTGAGGAAAGCGGAAGGCGGAAACCGAGGCATGCTGCATAGGCTGCTATGGCTTTGCCTAACGTTCCGAAAAAGACGATGCAGAAGATTACCCAGAGGATATGACCGCCCTGGAAGAGCAGGTTGACATTGATGAGCATGCCTACTCCTATCAGGAAATAAGGGATGAAAAGGGCATTGCCGATGAACTCCAAGCGGTTCATGAGCGGAGATACGTGGGGTATGTATCTGTTGAGGATGAGTCCGGCAAAGAATGCTCCGAACACGCCCTCGATGCCTACTATCTGGGATAAGACTGCACTCATGAAAAGCATCGCCATGACGAAGATGAACTGCATGACGGCATCACTGTAGCGGCGCAGAAACCAGCGGGTAAGACGGGGAATGAGGAATATCATAAAACCGCAATAGGCTGCAAACTTGGCGGCGAAGAATATCCAGAAGAGTACGCCGTCATGCTCGCCAAACGAGGCAACGAGACCTGCTAAGATGACCAACGCTATCAGAAGCGAAAGCATACTGGACCCGACACTCAGCGTGACACTCGGTTTCTGCTGCAATCCGTATCTCGAAACTATCGGGTAGGCTATCAGCGTATTGGAAGCCATGATACAGCTGAGGAGGAGCGAGGCCTTGGTGGAGTAGTGGAGCAGGTGGATGCTCATGAAATAGGTCAGCGTAAACGGTATGAAGCAGGTAAGCAAGCCATAGATGAGTAGTCGCGACTTGTTTTTCTTCATACCTTCCATGTCCATCTCCAAGGCAGCGAGGAACATGATGTAGTAGAGGCCCACCTTTCCAAACAGTTCAAAGGAGGAGTCTCGTTCCAGGATATTCAGTCCATACTTGCCGACAACGATTCCTGCCAACACCATGCCAATGATGTGTGGAATACGCAGTTTACCCATAATGATAGGGGCAAAGAGAACGATGAGCAGCACTACGAAGAAGATCAACGTAGGGTCGGTTATCGGGAAGTAATGTGTTAAGTTCAGCATAGACATTCTATTTTTGTTTGTGAGTGCAAAGATACGTCGTTTTTTTGAATTGACCATACAAAATTACGGAGAATTATTTTCTTAGTGGTATCTAAGGGTATTATTTCTAAGTTTCATTAAAAAAAGAACGTATTGCAGCGTTTTCTGAATTTTTTGTTGTACTTTTGCAAGCGTATGGATTCATTATTTCTCTTTCAGTTTGCATGTTTTATATTCATGCTCGTCAATGCCTCCTTCTTGGCACTCTCTCATCTGCATGTAAGATGGGAGAACAAGCGGTATGAGCGTTCACGATGGATGATTGTTGGCGCCTTAATAGGGTTAGCGATACAATATGTGCTGCAGATGACTTTCGGGTTCCGTGCTATGCACGATGATTTAGGGGCGGTCATCAACATCCTCCTCTATACCCCCTGCTTCTCGCTCATCTCCATAGGAATCCATTCTCAGGCTCGCAGTTCTCGCTATGCCGGTTGCCATCTTTTCCACCACCTTATTATATATAGTAGGTCCTGTCGTATTGTTTGCCCTGCTGTTCTTCAATCTTACGTTTATTGCCCTTGGCAGCAATTATATCCCTACCGAAGAACTCTTGGATAAAGAAGAGGAAAATAACGGCTCTGCGAGAGCAAAATATATGAGAAGTGGGGGAGGCATCATCTGGTTCTTGCAATAAAAATAAGGCTTCTGATGTAGGTACAGAATCCTTACAACGGATTTCTGAGAAACGCAGAATCTTTATCCAAAACAGTCTTGACCAGTGGTGTGTGGATTTAGGCTATAAGGATTGTAATGTGAACATGTTGACGCTTTCCCGTACGCTTTGTATATCAAAGAATGAATTGAGCCAGTTTTTTGACCAATGCTTACACACTAACTTTCGAATATGGCTCAGCGAGATACGTTTCAATGCAGCAAAGAAGATGATGCAGGACTATCCTGATTATAGCAACGACATCATTTCTGCTGAGTGCGGCTTCTCTTGTCGCACTCATCTTGTATGCTCGGCATGAGCTTATTCTAATGGGTGCAAGTCCCTAACGAGCCCTAATAGCGGGAATCGTATAGCCAATAGCAAGGGTGTCCACCGCGAGGTG
>ERZ772860.2447-NODE-2447-length-10606-cov-19.534926_pt1 | contig 10606 bp, 9 predicted proteins | sample MGYA00511342_ERZ772860 | MGnify/ENA primary metagenome ERZ772860 (study PRJEB29015, sample SAMEA2737665) | human gut metagenome | biome: human gut; feature: human-associated habitat; material: faeces | place: China | collected 2012 ... | reverse complement strand
TTTTTTTGTTTGCCGAAGGTCTCCTGAGGCTCAACAAAACAGCTCGAGACCCGCAGAGAGTTTGCGCGGAAGTTCGCTGCGGAGGTTGCAAAGGGAGGGGCTTTGTGTTACACTCATCCTGCTCAACATGGCGGATCGCGTGACAATCGGGAAGGAGAGGGTGCCGAAGCGGCCGGTTCTCCTTCTGCCCAATCGCCTGGATCTCAAGGCGCTCCAAGCGCTGAACGAAGATCTCGGCGGCAAGGGCAGTGTCGCGTGGATCGTCGACCGCTCGCTGATGCCCGACCGCGAGCTGCTGCAGTATCTGACGGAGGTGCAGGCGACCGGCTATGTCGGCGATCTGCTGCGCGAGGACGCGGAGGATCTGCGCGGCCGCGTGCGCGTATATATGGAGCTGGGCCTCCACGTGGTGCTGCTGCTGGGGCATCCGCCGCAGGCGGAGGGCTCGCTCAGCGATGTGCCCGGCGCGCTGCTGCACAAGATGGTGAGCCTGGGCTTTCCCTGCCTGCCGCTGCACGTGGGGATGGTGCAGGAGAGCGCCGGCGGCCGGGTGACGGTGACCTCGGGCGACTACGATCATCTGGAGCTGCGCTACGGCGAACTGCTCGGCTCGGCTCACTGCGGGGTGTCGAATGTGCTCGCGTCGTGGATGGAGGCTCAGGCCGATCTCTACGCCTCGCAGCCGCTCTGCTCGCACACGCTGGGCGAGCTGCTGGTGCGCGAGCTGCGCCGCCACCCCGAGACGCCGCTGATCGACGGGGTGGACGATTCGCGCCTTGAGGCGTCGCAACTGCTGTCGATGGCGATTCTGCTGGCCGAGAAGCTGCGCACGCAGGTGATGCAGGGGCGCGTGGGCATCATTCTGCCGCCCGGCAAGCTCTGCACGGTGACCTTCGTGGCCTGCGTCATTTCAGGCATCATTCCGGTCTTCATCAACTACGAGGCGACGGCGGAGGAGTTTGTGCATGCGGCTCGGCGCTCCGAGCTGACGCGCTTCATCACCGAGCGCCGCTTCCAGAACAAGCTGAGCGATTTCAGCTGGCCGCCGGATCGCGACCTCATCTACGTGGAGAACGTGCTGCGCGGCATTCCGCGGGCTCGGGTGACGTGGATGAACTGGCGCCTTCGCCTCCATTCCCCCGAGGGGATCTTCCGCAGCCTCTGCGCGCAGCCGCCCGGCCCCGAAAGCGAGGCCGTGGTGATTTTCACCGGCGGGACGGATCAGAAGCCCAAGGGCATCAGCCTCACGCACCGCATGTTGCTCACGGGCATGGCTCAGCTGTTGGCGCGCGTGGAGCTCAAGCGCGGCGATTGCATCCTCTCCGTCATGCCCTACGGGCACCCGATGTCGCTGGTGGCGGGGCTGCTGCTGCCGCTGCTCGGCGGCTACGGCATGGTGACTTACCCCTCCGCCGATGCGGGTGGGCGGCTCTGCACGCTGGTGCAGCGCTACGGAGTGACGATGATGGTGTCCACGCCGCGCGATCTGCCTCGCCTGCTCTCCTCGGCGAAGCCCGATACCTTCAGCCGCATGCGCTACCTCTTCTCCGTGGGCGAGAAGCTGCCGGAGAATCTGGCGGACTACGCCCGCGGCAAGCTGGGGCTGCGCCTGCTGGAGGCCTACTCGCTCTCGGAGATCGTGCCGCTGGTGGCCTGCGAGGTGCCCGGCCCCGAGGCAACGGAGGGGTCGCTGTACGTGAAGCCCGCCTGCGCGCGCGGAAGCGTGGGTGAGCCCCTGCCCGGGGTGGCGGTGCGCGTGGCGGATCCCGATCGCGTCTCGCACCTCATGCCCTGCGGCGAGTTGGGGATGATCTGGATCAAGAGTGCGACGCTGGTGCACCACTACATCGGCCACGAGGCGGACGCCGAGCGCACGAACCTGCACGGCGGCTGGCTGCGCACCGATGACATCGGCCGCATGAGCGAGGACGGTCTGCTGACGATCTGCGGGCGCTCGTCGCGCTTCACGAAGGTGGACGGCATCCTGCGCGCCCACGAGGATCTCGAGCAGGCGCTGCTCAAGGTGCTCGGGGCCGACCCCGCCAAGCCCGGGCGCCAGCTGGCCGTCGTCGGCGTGGTGGACAACGAGGGCTGTGAGCGCCTCGTGCTGCTCTCCACCCTGCACAGCAAGGTCGACGCCTCGGTGCACATCGCCGTGCAGTACGGCCTCAAGAATGCCGGCTATCGCCATCTGGCGCCGCCCTACCGCATCGTGCCGGTCAACTACATCCCCGAGCTGCCGAACGGCAAGCTCGATTACCGCCGCTGCATCGAAGGCGCGCGCAAGGCTCTTGGCTACGATGAGGCCGATCGCAACCGCGCGCGCCGCCGCCGCTGAACGAAACGGCCGCGCCCGAACTCAGCCCCCCACACATCCCGCCCTCCCTCCGCCTCTATCCCGCTCCCTCCTCCCGTCCCCTCTCTCAGATCCCGCCAGCTCCCGCCTGAACTTCTGTCTGACCTATGATGCCCGATTCCCCTCTCCTCGACTCATCGCCCGTGCTGCCCGTCCGCAACGGCGCCGCCGCCTCTGACCCTCACGAGCCCGTCGATGACCTGCTGGCGCGGGTGGGGGTGGCCCCCGGTGAGACGGCCGAGGGCGCGCCGCCCTGTGAGATCGCCGCCAAGGAGCTGCCGACGGGCTACCGGCTGCTGCACTACAGCATCGTGCGCCCCCTCGGCTCAGGCGGCTTCGGTATCACCTACCTCGCGCACGACGAGCATCTGGAGCGCGACGTCGTCATCAAAGAGAGCTTCCCGAACTCCATCTGTCATCGCCGCAGCGGCACGCTTGACGTCGAGCTCAACGAAGAGGAGTCCCGCGAGGTCTACGAGTGGGCGACGCGCAACTTCCTGCGCGAGGCCCGCCTGCTCTCGACGCTGGATCACCCGAACATCGCGCGCGTGTACGCCTATTTCGCCGCGCACAAGACGGCCTATTACATCACGGAGTACATCGACGGGCACTCGCTGGCCGAGGTGTCGCTCGACTATGACCGCCACCACATGGCGATCCCGCAAGAGGCGCTCTACGGCATGATGGTGCGCGTGCTCGATGCCCTCGCCTACCTGCACGGCAAAAAGCTGCTGCACCGCGACATCAAGCCGGACAACATTCTGGTGAACCGACAGGGCTACCCGATGCTCATTGACTTCGGCGCCGCCCGCGAGGAGTACGGAGACCTCGGCAACAGCGTGGTTGAGTCGCAGGGCTTCAGCCCCTCCGAGCAGAGCGTGCCGGGCGGCAACATGGGCCCCTGGACGGATCTCTACGCCTTCGGCGCCACGCTCTATTACATCCTCACCAACGAGTGTCTGCCCAACTGCCGCATGCGCGAGCTGAGCGACACCGTCGAGCCGCTGGTGCGCAATGCTCGCCTGCGCCGCCTCTATCACCCCCGCCTGCTCGCGTCGATTGATCGCGCCATCCGCCCCTCCATCGAGCAGCGCTACCGCAGCGTGGATGAGTGGATGGCCGATCTGCACCTCTGAGGCGCGGTGTTTGCCGCAACGGTGCCGCCACCTTGCTGCTTCGTTGACGCCTCGTTGCCTCGCCTCTGTCGCAAGGTTGCCGAACTTTGCCGCCAACGACCCACCGGCGACTCGGATGCGGGCCGCTTGAGTCCGCCCTGGCAACTCAACGCGAGCCGGGAAACGGGCAGCGCGACCCGGGCAACGGGAGCCCGCCCCTCCAACGCAGCGCCCGGCCAACGCAAAACCGCTGTCCCCTTGCGGAGACAGCGGTCGTTGTCAAAAAAACGCTTGCGGTTGAAAAGCGCGCGTCGCGCCGAATGCGGCGCGCGGGCGCGCACCCGGGCCTTAGGCCTCGGGAGCAACGTTGACGCGGCGACCCTCGCGGTCGAAGAACACGCGGCCGTCGACAAGCGAGAAGATCGTGTAGTCGCGACCCATGCCCACGCCCTTGCCGGGGTGGAACTTCGTGCCGCGCTGGCGCACGATAATGTTGCCGGCGATGACGGACTGGCCGCCGAACTTCTTCACGCCGAGGCGCTTGCTGCGGGAATCGCGGCCGTTGCGAACGGAACCTTGACCTTTCTTGTGTGCCATGACTGATGAATAACGAAATGGGGGTTAATAATCAGGCGTTGATAGCGGTGATCTCGACCTTGGTGAGAGCGGCGCGGAAGCCCTTCTTCTTGTGGAAGCCCTTGCGACGCTTGAACTTGAAGGCGATGCCCTTGGCGCCGCGAGCCTCGGGGTCGAGAACCTTCGCGATGACCTTGGCACCGGCCACGGTGGGCGTGCCGACGGTCGTCTTGTCCCCGTCCTCGAGGAGGAGAACCTGATCGAACGTAGCCTCGCCGTCCTTCTCCAGACCGGAGATGCGGTCAACGGTGAGCACGTCACCGACCGTCACTCGGTACTGCTTGCTGCCGGAAGTGAATACTGCGTATGCCATAGTTTTTTGCATTTTAAGGTTGCACCCGCGCGGGCGGGCTGGCACATTATAGGCGAGACGCGACGATAGGCAAGAAAAATTTCGCAATTTTTGGCTGAAAAATGAAAAAATGGAAAAAAATTTTCGAGCAGGGACCTGTTCTGACGCACTCCGAGGCCGAGATGGTGGCGCTGGGGCGCCGGATGGCCGATGAGCTGGAGGCGGGCGATGCGCTGGGGCTCGTGGGGGATTTGGGCGCCGGCAAGACGCATTTGATTCAGGGCCTGCTGGAGGGGCTGGGCTGCTCCGATCCGGCGGCGAGCCCGACCTTCTCGCTGGTGCATGAGCACGAGGGCGGGCGCCTGCGCGCCGCTCACTTTGATTTTTACCGCATGCGCTCCCCGGAGGAGGCCTTCGGCATCGGCTGGGACGAGTATGCGGACGGCGATGCCGTGCTGCTGGTGGAGTGGGCCGATCGCTTTGACGGCGCTCTGATGCCCCCGCGCACGCTCTGGCTGGTGCTGCGGCACGAGGGGCCTTCGGAGCGCAGCGTGATGCTCGCCGGCGACTGAGCGGCGGGCCGGCATGCTGAGCGGCGGGCCGAAGCGGGGTCGCGGCGAGGGCAGTGCCCCTGCCGCGCGGCCCGCGGCCTCACTTGCCGAGGCAGAAGGTGGAGAAGACGCGCGTGAGGACGTCCTCCGTGTCGATGCGCCCGGTGATGCTGCCGAGGGCGTCGAGGGCGTCGCGCAGCTCGATGTCGATGTATTCGGGGGACTCGCCGACTTGGAGCGCTTCGCGGGCCCGGTCCAGCGCCTCGCGCGCCCTCACGAGGGCGTAGCGGTGGCGGGCATTGATGGCGGCGATGTTGTCCTGCTCGCCGCCGCTGTGCAGAAAGAGGCGCTGCACGGCTTGCTCGAGCGCCTCGCGCCCCTCGCCCGTGCGGCAGGAGAAGCGGATGCCTTGCCGCTCCTGCTGCAGGGGGTGCAGGGGCAGATCGCATTTGTTGAGCAGCAGCAGGTGCTGCGCCCCGGGCGCCTGACGCAGCTCTTCCGGCAGGGGCTCCGGCGGCCGCGAGGCGTCCGCCACCTCGATGATGAGATCCGCGGAGGCTCCGGCGGCCTTGCTGCGCTCCATGCCCGCGCGCTCAATGGCGTCGGCGCTCTCGTGCAGCCCGGCCGTGTCGATGAGGTGCAGGCAGAGCCCGCCGAGGCGCAGCGTTTCTTCAATCGTGTCGCGCGTCGTGCCGGCGGTGTCGCTGACGATGGCGCGCTCGTAGCCCAGCAGGCAGTTGAGCAGGCTCGATTTGCCGACGTTGGGGGCGCCGACGATGGCCGTGCGGATGCCCTCGCGCAGCACGCGCCCCTCATCGGCCGTGGAGAGCAGCGCGGCGAGTTGGGCGTCGATGGCCGCGAGGCGGTCGAGCAGCTCGCCGCGGGTGGCGGGCGCGATGTCCTCGTCCGGAAAGTCGATGAAGGCGACGACGTGGGCGCTCACGTCGATGAGGGCGTCGGCGGCCTCGTCCACGCGCCGCCGGATGGCGCCTTGGAGCTGGTTCTGGGCGGCGCGCAGCGCGAGGTCGCTGCCGGCGTTGATGATGTCCATCACGGCCTCGGCGCGGGTGAGGTCCATGCGGCCGTTCTCGAAGGCGCGTCGCGAGAACTCGCCGGGCTCGGCGGGGCGGGCGCCCAGCTCGAAGAGGCGTTCGAGAATTCGCTTGGTGACGAGCAGGCCGCCGTGGCAGCTGATCTCGACGACGTCCTCGCCCGTGAAGCTCGCCGGGGCCGCGAAGAAGGTGGCGATGACTTCGTCGAGCTGGCGGTCGCGCGCGTCGCGCAGGTGCAGCAAGGTGGCGCGTCGCGCTTCGAGACGCTTTCCCCGTGCGCAGGCCGCCAGAATGTCGGCGGCGGCGGGGCCGCTCATGCGGATGACGGCGATGGCCCCGATGCCGGGCGGGGTTGCAAGGGCTGCAATGGTGTCGCTCATGGCTCGATTCTCTCACATCCCGAGCGAAAAGTCCACCCCTCCTCTCGGCGCGGGGACTTTCTCTCACCCCTTCCGCCCCCCTCCCGCGCCACTTCCTCGTCACGCGCCGGACTTGTGGAGCGCCGGTCTTGAGGAGCGCCGCCGGCCTGCGGCTTGTTTCGTGCGGGTGGGCAGGCTGCGGCGGAAGAGAGACGGGGAAGAGCGGCGCCCGGAGCGGGGTGGATGTGGGGGCGTGATGGGGCCGGGGCTCCCCGTTCGGACCTCTCTGGGGGTGCGGAGCAGGCTCTTCGCCTCACACCTGTCCCAAAGTTTGAGCAGAGGGAAAAAGGATGCAGTAATCATGCGGGTTGTCGGGCAAGGAGAGGGCAAAACTAGAGAAGCACCCCCTCCCATAGCGTTTTTTGACGCGGGGGCGGCTTTTCAAATGGTTCATTGAGCCATTTCCAGAGGTCTATTTTGTTGAATAGATTCAAGCGCAGAAACGATACGAGATTGGACATGTGCCAGGCGAACTTTGACTGCGCTTTGAGCATACGCAGCAGCAGGACCGCTATCATCGCCGTCCAGATTTGCGTGTAAACGGCATTGGCGTTGGTGCCCACGAATGATTTGACACGCAGCAGCTGCTTGATGGTCTTGAAGAATATTTCGATGTCCCAGCGAGCTTTGTAGAGCGCGGCCACCGTTTCAGCACTCCACTTGGCGTTGTTGGTAAGCAGTTCGATGGGTTCCTGCATCGTTTCCTTATCATAGACGACGACACGGCGTATCGGATGCGTGTAGTTGCGTGAGGTATCTTCACCGCTGAATTGGATCGCCTGCCAGACATCCGCTTTTTTGGGCCGGTTTAAGTTGTGTTAAATCAAGTGGTTTATCTTTGCTGTCCCGAAACTCGATTTCGCGAATGCTGGCCCAGCACGAGGGGCTTGTACCCTTAGTTACAGTAAGTTTGATTGAGCGCACGGAGGTGTTTTTCAGCGGAATCATCGTGGTCTCTGCGTTATTCTGCTTAATTTTGCGGGAAACTTTGCGCTGTTTTGTTCCCAGAGTTACCTGTATTTCAAAGTTGTTCGCCTTTTCCCAATGCACGATGATGGAGCTTAACTTTTTTGCTCCGCCCAGGTTCACCTCGATACTGTGGCCGGTTTTGCCATTCGGCGCGGTCCAGCGGGTGGCGGAATTGCCATCCACCGCCAGCGAGGGGCCATGCCCCGCTTCTGAGGCAGAAGCCTTGCAAAGACTCGCCGATTCCGCCGGTACGGCGTCGCCCATATATTTGAATTTCCAGCCGAAATCAAAGTTTTCACACTCGCCTGCAAGGCTTGCAGGCAGCATGCACAGAGCAAGTATGCTAAGTATGTATTTCCCTTTCATTTGCGAACGTCACTACAGGATACCAAAATCTCCCATGAAATCAAGAAATCATCCATAGATGTCCTAAATAAAACCCTCATAGCGGGCTGCGCACAAAAAAAGCCTCCTTACCGGAGTAAGGAGGCCGCATGGGAAATAATGCCTAGGGTTGCAGCTTCTTCTTTTTCTTTTTCGTTTCGGGGCTCTTTTGTTCAGTAGGCTCTGCCTTGTCTTTAGCTTGTTGCACGAGGGTGGGCAGCACGCTCTTCTTTTCACCGTTAACGATGACAGTAACCTCCTCCGGGGGGCTTGTGGTGGTGAGCTTGTAGTCGATTACCTGCCCATCCTTCCATTTCATATCAACAGTAATGTTGCCGCGGGCGCGGATTCCTTTCACATAACCATCATTCCAGACGGCGGGCAGGGTGGGCAGAAGGTGAATATACCCGGCATGGCTCTGAAGCAGCATTTCGCTCATGCCACCGGTCATGCCGTAAGTGCCATCCATCTGCATGGGCGGGTGGTTGCCGAACAGGTTGTCGAGCACGTTGTAGCGAATATAATTCTGCACCATTTCATAGGCCTGCTGCGTATCTCCAAAACGCGCCCATAGTGCCGTGCGCCAGGGCCAGGTCCAGCTGCGGCGGTTGTCACCACCGCAGCCGCGGAGCTTCAGGCTCTTCATGGCAGCCTTTGCCAGCTCCGGCGTTTTTGCCATGGAAATGGAGGTGCCGGGGAAGACGCCGATGAGGTGGGAGGTGTGGCGGTGGCCCGATAAGGCTGAGCCGCCATTCGGTAAATTATCGCGATCGATTATCCACTCTTGCAGGTAGCCGCCTTTACCTACGCGGCAGGGGACCAACTTATCTCGCATGCTGAGCAGTTTTTCAGCCCAGGCCTCGTCGGTTCCCAGCTCTTTGGCTGCCTTGGCTGTGTTGTCGAAAAGCTCCCAGATAAGCTGTTGGTCATGCATAACGCCATCTTCAATGGGGCCCCATTCGTGTGACCAGCTTTCCGGCGATACGAGCGCACCTGCCTTGATTTCTTTCAGTTCCGGATAATCTGCTACGTTGATTTTCTGGCCGTTGGAAACAAGTCCCTCGCCGCCCTTACCCAGTTTCTTGAGGCGGGTTTGCCAGAAGGCGCATATATTCTTGAGAATCGGGTACCCGATGTTTTTCAAATAGGCTTTGTCGCGAGTGTAGTTATAGTGCTCCCACACATGCAGCGCGTACCAAGCATTTACCGGCGGATTCCATTTTTCCCAACCGCCGCCACCCCAGGGATTTTGGGAAATGCGGGTTGTCCAGCCTTTTACCGAGGAGCCAAAGTGCTTGGCCGTCATCTGGGTAAGTGGCTTTTCCATAGCCTTGATAAAACTGATGAACGGCATGTGACACTCGGAGAGATTGCCAACCTCGGCGCCCCAGTAGCACATTTGCAGGTTGATGTTGTTGTGATAGTCGCATGCCCAGGCGGCGTGCACCTTGTCGTTCCAGATGCCTTGCAGGTTGACGGGCAGATTTCCGGGGCGGGAGCCGCAGATGAGCACATAGCGCCCGTATTGATAGATGGTGGCTTCCAGCTCGGGGTCTTGCCCGCCGTTCCTGTAAGCGCTGATGCGTTCGTCTGTAGGCAGAGCAGCTATGGCGGAATCCGTTTTGCCTAGCTTAATGCGAAGCCGGTTATAGAGAGCTTTATAATTTTTGGTGTGAGCTGAGCGCACGGCTTTGTAGCTCTTCTTGTTCAGCTTGGAAAGGATGGCCGAGTTGGTGGCTCGCGGATCTGCGCCCTTCCAGTTTGCCTCGTATTCCATTTTATAATCTGTGGCGAGGGATACATAAACGCACAGAGCCTGAGCCCCTTTGACCTCGATGTAGGGCATGTTGGCCGCAGAGAATGTCGGCTCCATGTTATCGCCTTTGTTCCTGTAGTTCACCTGAACGGTACCGCTCTTGCCCTTGGCGGTAATAGTGCCGCCCTGTACCTTGATGAGCAGTTGACCTTCAAACTTCTCACCGTTGGCAAGCTTGCCGCTCATGGTGATGCCGGTTTTGCTTTTGCTGTAGGTGACGGTGTGGCAGGGCGTCAGCGCTATTTTGGCATTCAGCCCGTCTGCGGTATCTGTCTTGGCCATATAGACCAGCACATTGTCCGGGTGGCTCACAAAGCATTCGCGCTCATGCTTCACACCATCATCCGTGAAGGAAACGCGAGCAATACCATCCTTCAGATTGAGTGAGCGGGAGTATTCCGTTGCTTCTCCTTTCAATTTGAAATCAATGTACAGATTGCCGAATGGCTGGTAGGAACCGAATTCATTTTTTCCCGCGGTCGGCCCGTATGTGTAACCGTAACCGTTATTGGGAAGATTGGGGCCGCCGCTCCACAGACTGACCTCGTTCAAGTTAATGCGCTCGCGGTGATTGCCGCCAAAAATGGTTCCGCCAATGCGCCCATTGCCAACGGGGAGCGTTTGGGATTCCCAAGCATCACTTGTATCCTTACCCGGTAGGTTGCCGGAATCGCTCTCACCCTCGGTCCAGGGAAGGGGGGCAGGGCGTACGATTGCCGGTTGTCTGTACCAGAGATAGTCCTGAGACGGATGTTCGTTTGCACTCGCGGTTGCAAGAAGGGGAAAGCCCCCCATGCAGAGTGCGATAAATCTATAGGTGTTACTCATAATGGTACGGAGCGTGTTTAGATGAATGCGAGCGTAAATAGCGGCAGACCTTGTTTTCTGAAAATAGGCTCTTCCGAAACTCGCGGCTGTACTGTTTATTTTTCCTTACCCCCAAATTGTATCAGCAATTGGTGCGGGTGTAAACTTCTTTCTGTAAAATTGAAAACCGAGTTTCCAGCCAGCGCCCC
>ERZ772860.2440-NODE-2440-length-10619-cov-3.226240_pt1 | contig 10619 bp, 8 predicted proteins | sample MGYA00511342_ERZ772860 | MGnify/ENA primary metagenome ERZ772860 (study PRJEB29015, sample SAMEA2737665) | human gut metagenome | biome: human gut; feature: human-associated habitat; material: faeces | place: China | collected 2012 ... | reverse complement strand
GCATATGAGGCTCTTCTTTTAATCGTCGGCTTTTTTGTTGAGTGCGCGGATGCAGTCCCTGCATACGCTTTTCTCCTTAAAAGCAATCAGATTCCGCGCTGTGCCGCAGAACAGACAGGTCTGCTCAAACTTACGGACAATAATCAGATCTTCCTCCAGATAGATCTCGACCCTGTCCCGCTCCTCAATATCCATCGTCCGCCGCAGCTCAATCGGCAGGACGATTCTGCCAAGCTCATCGATTCTTCTGACGATCCCGGTTGCTTTCATACGTCTTCTTTCCTTCCTCGTTTATGGTCGGGGATGCCGCAGGCGCGGCATCCCCATGGGTGTACTCTCCTGCTCTTTCTTTTACCGCTCCAGCGCTTTCCAGTCCGGATCTGCACGCAGCTTCTTCCACATCTCATACCCGTTGGCCTTACGGATAAAATCGTGACTGTTTGCCGCCTCCTGCACATCCAGGTAGTACCATTTGGCAGTGTCCAGATTGTCGTTGAAGATGTTCATGCTGCGAAGCAGATCGTCCTTGCTTTCCGGGTTGCGGTTCAGCACACGGTTAATGAGCGCCATCGCCTCGGCGCGGGTGATGCTCTGATCCGGGCGGAACGTATTATCCGTATAACCCCGGATCCAGCCCAGCTCCGCCGAGCGGGAAATATACCGTTCCGCCCAATGCCCGTAGATATCCCGGAAGGAGGCCGTCGTTCTGGCCGACTTCTCATCGAAGCGGGCAGCAATCGCGGCAAACTCCGCTCTGGTGACCGGCGCGTCAGGCTGGAACGTGCCATCCGGATAGCCGGTGATGATCTTGAGCTTTGCCATGGTGGCGACCGCTGCATTGTACCACGCACCCTGCGGAACGTCGCGGAACGAATGGTATTTCGTGAGATTGTCCTTCCGCGTCTTTTCCGTCAGGAGGCGGAAGAAGACGGTAGCCGTCTCCGCGCGGGTGATCGTGGCATGCGGATGTACACCGCCGTCCGGGTAGCCGATCACATAGGCAAAGTGATCATCCGCGTTCAGTTTGTCCGTCGTTTTGGGCGGGACAGCGGGGACATATGGCGTATAGCTGCCGTATGTGTTGGAGAAGACGATTGGGAAGTCCCGGTAGGAGCGGCCTGCGGCATTCGTGTAATACACATCGCTGATCACAAGCATCCCGCCTTTTTCCTCAACCTTGACCGTCAGCGTGTACAGATTCCGGTCATAGCTCATATACCGGGTGTTCCGGTCGACCTCGCCGACGGTAAAGGTATAGGTCCCTGCCGCTGGGAACGTGATGAGGTCAAAGCCGGTAAAGCTGGCGGACTGGCTGCCGCCGGACAGTCTGACTGTACCGGAAGAACGTTGTGTCCCGGCTGGCTCTTTGACGACGACCTCGAAGGTCTCCCACGGCGCGGAGCCGGAGTAGACCGTCAGCGACTTTGCAGCCAGCGTTTTTCCGTTAATGTTGTTCGGGTCAAAGACGACCGTATCCGGCGTGGTCTTTCTCCACTGGGCATAGACGGTCAGCGCCACGGGCGGCATTGTGGCGGGATCCGTTACCGTTGCAGCTACGGACGGCTCCCAGCCGGTAAAGGTGTAGCCTGTCTTTGTCGGATCCGCGATGGCGGTTACTGCCGCGCCGTATTTGTAGGTCTGCGATGCATAGACTCCTGTGCTGAGACTGTCTTTATACGTGAGGAGATAGCTGTTTCGGGTATAAAAGATCTTTACGACCGTCGAACCGTCGGCCTTGATCATTTCCTGCGCAAATCCCATCGGCGTAAAGCCATCGTAGCTCTTTGCCGCAGCTGCTGTCCACGCACCAGTCTCGCCCCGCAGGTTATCCTTTTCATGTGGCACATAAGGATACGCGCCTTCCAGACGTTCGAGATAATGATGGACCTCATACGGTGTGCCGGTGCCCTTCACCCATATCGCATAGAGGTGGTTGCCGGGAGCCATTGTGTCCACAAGCACCTTGACACGAGGCCTGAATGTCATACCCGATCCATTGGCCTGCGTGTTCCATCCGGCGAAGGTATATCCCGGATTTTCCGGAAGGCCAAGGTCAGTATATCCCGGCAGCGTGATCGTGCTGTTATTCGGCATGTCTGCTGTCGTGTAAGTCTTGTCCGGCGCAAAATTGCTGTGGTAGGTTACCGTGACAGCCTCCGTCGTCTGCCCATAGACCGCCGTCAGCGTCATTTTGCCGGTCACGGTCAGTTTTCCGCCGGGATAGCAGCGCGTGCTGTCTCCCGCTGCACTCCAGTACAGGAAGACCTTGCCCGTCGGCGGTGTTACGCCTGTCGCTGGCAGAACAACAGCCTGTGCGCCTCTTGCATACTTGTTGGAATCGACAGGTGCCTTGCCAGAGCCATCACCAAGGGCATACGTTACCGCAAATTGCTCTGCATTGCCTGTTTTGGCATAGAGCTGATAGTCCCGATGGATCCTCGTATCGAAGTGGAACGGCATATGGTCCTGCATGTCCATCCAGCCGAGGAACGAATCTCCTGTGCCAAGCGTGACCTCCGGCATCTGGCTTTCCAGGATGGTCTCGCCCATCGGAACGTCAAACGTCTTGAGGATCTTTGTCCGATCAACGTCATACACCGTCACCGAGTAGGTCTTTGGGACCCATTTGGCGTAGAGCGTGAGATGGTGGGCAGGCATCTTCTTACCGGTGAAGACATAGGCGCTGCCCTCGCATTTTTCGTTGTCAAACCAGCCGCCAAATGTATAGTCCTGCATATTGGCCGGAGCGGTCGGCGTATAACCGGCATCGGCAATAGACTGCTCATATTTTTTGACCAGTTCTTTCTCCTTGCTGCCGTGATTCATGAAGACGATCTGGTAGCTGTTACGGTCATAATAGAATTTTGCACCGTTGTACCACGCTCCATTTTTGGCGCTCTTTGCCGTATTGCAGGTAAAGCCGGTGATCGGATAGCGGTCTTCATTCGTGACTATAGAGCTACTGTCTCCACCAGTGTCCGTATGGTCCCACACATAGCCACCTGCAAGACTCTCCAGGTAGTAGTACGCTTCCGCGCTTCCTTGACTGGTTTTGAAGAACTCATCGCCCCCCAGCGGCATAGTGCCAATACTTGCCTGGAATGTCGAGCCGCCCGGCGAGGTAGCCCAGAGTCCTCCCGGCCACTTTTTGCTGATGTTTGCGCCGTACTTGGCGGTAATGCGAATGGAGTCGATCTCCTTGTCCTTGACATACTTTCCGGAAAGCAACCCTCCTTCATACTTAATCGTGAAGAACTTCACGGCATACACATTCCGCTTATAATAGACATTGACGATGGTTGAGCCGTCGCCGTTGATGGTCTGCTGGGTGATGGTCTGCGCGGTGAAGCCCTCGTAGCTCTTTGCGGCAGCAGTGGTGGGTACTCCGGTCGCGCCGGATTTCTCCTCGCTTTCCCGGAGGGCATATTCGTTGTTGTCAGCATTCTCCTGCCAGTGGATGACGGTGTACTTTGTGGAAGTATTGCTCCTCCAGTGGGCAATCAGCGTGATATTGCTCGTCAGCGGGCTTCCAAATGTGAACCGATTTCCACTTTCCTCGTACCAGCCTTCAAACAAGAAACCGGGTCTGGCCGGGTCGGCAGGCTGGATCGTATTGCCGGTCACAAACTGCGGCGCAACGTAGCTGCCGCCGTCCGAGTTAAAATGGATCCAGTGCCCCTTTTCCACTCTGGCGGTCAGGGTCAGCGTATCGCTGCCAGCCGGAAAATCCGCCTTTGAAACGGTTTCATACCGTCTTTCGCCGATATACCAGCCGGTCAGCTTCTCATCCGCCCCGACCGGTACGAGCACATCGCCCGTCGATACGGACGGCTGGGTATCCGTCAGCTCCTTTGTCGCGACTGTCCTGCCTTCGTGCTTGAAATAGACGGTATAGACTGTTTCAAAAATCGCCTGTACCGTGATCGTTTGGGTCTGTGTCACGGAGACCGGCGTACCGAAGGAGACCGCCGGATCCCAGCGGACAAACCGCTTTCCCGCCGGGGCAGACGGTACGCCCGGATCCTTCAGCGATTCGTCATGCTTGATGATTTGCCTTCCAATTTCTACCCCCCCGCCTGGAAAATGTAGGTGTGGGTAGGTGCTTCCGGCTGGATGCTCGCTATGCTGATGCCGCCCTCGGCAAACACCGTTGCCGTCAGGCCAAGCACCATCACAAACGCAAGCAGCAGCGCTATCAATCGTTTCTTCATCTTCGTACCTCCCTGTCAATCGCGTCGTTTTCTCTGTGTCTTGCGCGCAGAGGCTTTGTCGTCCATCTGCCGCGGTTGCCTGTGCTGGATGGCTCCAGCTGCCCGGGGAGCCGTTTAACCGCGCATACACCTCGCCTTCCAACTAGCATTTTTGTACACTGCAATATCAAGACTTTGTACTATTCATTATCAGGATACCATACGAATAATATTTTGACAAGATGGAATCTGGCTATTTTTCCAATCAGTCGGACAATCGGTTTTTCATAAACTCTGACAATCGTGGTGAAACCAGCAAAAAATCCGGAAGAACCCAGTCTATAAAGGGTTCTTCCGGATTTTTCTGTACTTTTTGTTGCTGCCTCTCCCGTGTGCAGGACTCGCACCGGCGCAGGAGATTGGCTGCTGCTCTGCCTTATTTCTTTTCTGCGTTCGCCTTTTCCAGATTGATCTGGCGGCGGTTCTTGACGGCGTCTTCCATCGGGTGGATCTCGCCGGCGGCCTGCAGGGCCATTTTGGTCAGCAGCGGACCGACCAGCTCGTAGATGAGGATGGCGAACAGCGTGATGTTGCGGATGAGGTCGCCCTCCGCGCCGAGCTGGCGCGCCGTCACGCACATGCCGAGCGCGACGCCGGCCTGCGGCAGCAGGGTGATGCCGAGATATTTGCAGATCTGCGGCTCACATTTCATGAGCTTTGCGGAGTAGTGCGCGCCGAGATACTTGCCAAGCGAGCGCGTCAAAATATACACAACGCCGATGAGAACGATCATACCGTCTTTGAATACGCCCAGATCCAGCCCTGCGCCGGAGATGACGAAGAACGCCGCGAACAGCGGACTCGTCCACCGGTCGGCCTTTTCCATGATCTCACCCGACAGCGGGCAGAGGTTGCAGAACAGCGTGCCGAGCATCATGCATGTCAGAAGCGACGAGAAGCCGATCGTGACCGGGCCGATCTTGAATTCCGCCATGGCCAGCGCCGAGGTCAGGAAGACAAACGCGATGGTCATGTTCAGACGGTTCGTGTTGGAGTTGAACAGCTTTTCCAGCTGCGTCAGCACCCAGCCGCCGAGCGCGCCGAGCACCAGCGAGCAGACGATCTCGATGAGCGGATCGACGACAATGGAGATCACGTCGAACGAGCCGGTATTGAGCGCCTTCGCAATGCCGAACGACACCGCGAACACCACCAGACCGACTGCGTCGTCCAGCGCGACGATCGGCAGCAGCAGGTCGACCAGCGGGCCCTTGGCCTTATACTGCCGGACGACCATCAGCGTAGCGGCCGGGGCCGTCGCCGTACCGATGGCCCCGAGGGTGATGGCCTGGGCGATCGTGAGCTTGCCGTTCGTAACGAGTGCAATCGCAACCAGAGCGATATCGATCAGGAAGGTTGCGGCCAGCGCCTGCAGCACGCCGATGACGAACGCCTGCTTGCCGGTATGCTTGAGCTCCGACACGCGGAACTCACTGCCGATGGAGAACGCGATGAAGCCCAGCGCGACCTCAGAGATCAGAGACAGGCTGTCCACAGCCTCCTGCGTCGGGAAACCGAGCCCCTCGATGCCGAGAAGACCCAGGCAGTACGGACCGATGAGCACGCCCGCGACCAGATATGCCGTCACCGACGGTAATTTTAACGGTTTCGCCACACGGGTCATCAGCAGACCCGCGAGGACTGCAACAGAGAGTGACAATAAGGTACGCATGATGGAATTCCTTCATTTCTTCATTTTTTGTCTCCATCATTATACGCACCTTTCAGCAAAATGCAAGGTCAAATTGTGAAAGATTCAAGATGTAAGAGGAACCATGCAATCAGACGCAAGCTACACATCCTTGCAGACAGGATTCTGCTGCGCCGGGACATTCAGCAATCGCAATGCCGATCCAATCACCGGATAAAGATAGACAGTATGCTTTGCCCAGACGTACGAATACACAAATATCTGAACAAACATGGTATTCAGCCACTCCGGCAGCAGCCCGTCCTTACGGAACTGCGTCACCGCCACGCAGGACAGTGATGGCAGTACGATTGAAAGCCCAGCAAGAATGATAAGAATAATCTGCACATGGACAGCCCGCTTTGTCTTCAGCGGCTTGCGCGCAGTCACCAGCGAAATGAGCTGCATCAGGAACCAGCCGAACACAAGAAGCGTTACGGGACGAAGCAAAAGCCACAGAAGCCCCTTCTGCATTACATTCAGATATACTCGATGCTGCTCCTCTGCAGCGGGGGCAAGCAGCCAATAACCGGTCTGCAGAACGCCCCAGATCATTCCGCTCAGCACTGTGCGCAGCCTTGCATCACGCCGGCGTTCCGCCCCCGGCGGCCCATAGAGAATGGCATTGGCATCTGTCCCAAAAATCGCCGCCAACCGCAGGATCTGCTCCACATCGGGCCTCGTTTTCCCCCTCTCATAATTGGAGATGGTCTGCCTGGTTGTACACAGCTGCTCTGCAAGCGCATCCTGCGTAAGTTTCGCCCGTTCCCGCAGATCCCGTATGTTCTTTCCAATATCACGCATTTCTATCACCCCCACATTGAGCCTACCGCAGAAATGGGAATCTGTCACGCAAGGATTCTTTTACATGCGCTGCACCTGCTTCAAAAAAAGCCCATCACGCTTCATTTTGCAAATCGATATTGAAACCGGAACTCTGTCTCAGTATAATGGACAAAATACGGTTATCCATGCGACTTAAAGAAAGGAGCCTGCCATGACAAAAAGAAACGTTCCGGTCTATAACGGCACACTGCGGAATCACAGCATCCGGCTGCCGCACTGCATCCGCGAATGCAGCGGCATCCGCATTTTTGGAATGCGCATCAAATCCATTGCATTTACAACAGACGTGGCGATCATTAAGAACATCAATGCCGATGCAATCATCGCCGTTTATCCCTTTACACCACAGCCGGCAATTTCGCAGGCGGTAATCGGTATCTCGGACGTACCGGTCTTTGTCGGCGTCGGCGGTGGGATCACAGGCGGAGACCGCTCTGTCCGGCTGGCGATTGAGGCGGAAAATCAGGGAGCTTTCGGGGTCGTCGTCAATGCGCCGATTTCCAATGAAGTCATTTCCCGCATCAAGGAGGTGGTCGACATCCCTGTGATTGCGACAATCGTTTCTGACCAGATGGACATCCGCAGCCGGATCGAGGCCGGGGCTGATTTTCTCAATGTGTCCGGCGCGGCGGCGACGCCGCAGATCGTGCGCCGCATCCGTGCGCAGTTTCCGAACATTCCGATTCTTGCAACTGGAGGACCGAGCGATGAAACGATCCTGGAGACCATCCACGCCGGTGCAAACGCGATCACCTACTCTCCGCCCAGCAATGGAGAACTTTTTGCTGCGATCATGCAAAAATACCGCGGAAAACTATAAATATAGCGTTTGAAAGCTGCCGGTAGTACACCGGCAGCTTGAGACTGTCAAAAAACCACGAAAAGGAGTTGGAAGACAGAGCAGCAGGGGAAGAGTGAAGGGGGCAAAGAGCCCCCTTCGCGTTCAATCAACCAGTTTTTCGAACTTTTTCAAAGTTCGAAAAACTGTCTCAGCGGGGCGAAAAGACTTTTTCGACACGCTGAAGCTGCCGGGAGTACACCGGCAGCTTCTCTGTTATCGCACGCGTGGGGGCTGTTCCGGCCCCGTGTGCTGCATCATTCTGACTGTCCCTGCTCCTCCAGATAGCGGCACGCCGCAAGCGCGGCTGCTGCACCATCCGAAACAGCGGTTGTGAGCTGACGCACCTGCTTTTTGCGTCCATCTCCGGCTGCAAAGACACCCGGCAGGCTTGTTTTTGTATCCTCACCCGCCAGATAATACCCGTTCTCTACCGCAACGGCTTCCTGAAAAGGAGCACTCTGCGGGGCCTGACCGACTGCGATGAACAGACCGTCCATATCCAGCCGCTCCGTTTCCTCGGTTTCGAGATTCAGAAGCTCCACACCTTGCAGGACATCTCCAAGCCGAAGAAGCTTCTGTACCGTATAGTTCCGAAGGATCCGGATATTCTCCTGCCGCTCCGCACAGCTAACCAGATGAGGGCTTGCGCGGAAGGCGTTACGCCGGTGAATCAGCGTGACGCTGCGGCAGGTGTTTGCCAGAAACAGCGCGTCTTGCAGCGCCGTATCGCCGCCGCCCACGACAGCTACATCCGCGCCTTCATAAAATGCGCCGTCACAGACTGCGCAATAGGATATGCCGCAGCCGGTAAGCGTCGTTTCCCACGGAAGACCCAGCTGTCGATGCGCCGCACCAGTCGCAAGAATCACCGTTTTTGCCTCTCGAACGCCGTCTGTGCAGAGGACCCGGAAGCCCGCCGGCGTTTTCTCAAGCCCCACCGCCTCTGTATAAACGATCTCCGCGCCGAATGTGCACGCCTGTTCGGTCATCTGCCGGGCAAGTTCTGTGCCGGAAACCGAAGGAATGCCCGGATAGTTTTCCACCAACGGCGCGGATATGATCTGCCCGCCGGTCGATCCTCTCTCCAGAACAGCCACATGCTTACCGGCACGGGCAGCATAAATTGCCGCCGTCAGACCGGCAGGGCCGCCGCCAACGATCAGGATCTCATACATTTGCGTTCTCCTTTGCGGCAATAAACTCCCGCACGCCGCTCACGCCGGTCCACTTCTGCCCGCCGGATACCAGCGTCGGTGCCTGCCGGATGCCAAGGGCGCGGACGGTGTCGCGGTTTTCCTCTGCAAACCGCACCGTATAGCGGATGCCTGCCGCATCCAGCAGCTGCTCTGCCTGCTTGCAGTTCGGGCAGGTCTTTGTCGCAAACAGTTCTGGTATTTCATTCAACAGCTCTGCCTGCCGCTCCGCTTTCGGCTCCTGTTTCCGGACGCCGCTATGCGTCAGCTTCGATGCACCGATGTCATACGTTCTGCGATCCTTGAATTCCTGCGCTTTGCCATCGTTCCAGTTCTGCACGGGGCGATAATAACCGGTGATACGGCTGTAGACCTCTGCTTTCTCGCCGCAGAAGGGGCAGACCGGCTGCTCTCCTGCAAGATAGCCGTGGTTCTTACAGACGGAGTAGGTCGGCGACAGCGTGTAATACGGTAGGCGGTAATTCTCCGCGATTTTCCGAACGAGGCTTGCCGCCGCCTTCCAGTCCGGCAGCTTTTCTCCGAGGAAGGCATGGAATACCGTGCCGGAGGTATAGAGCGTCTGCAGTTCATCCTGTACATCGAGCGCAGAGAAGATATCCTCTGTGTACCCGACCGGCAGATGGCTGGAGTTCGTGTAATACGGTGTGCCGTTTTCATTCGCCGTGATGATATCAGGGTAGAGCATTTTGTCGTGCTTTGCAAGGCGGTAGGCTGTAGATTCTGCCGGAGTAGCCTCCAGATTGTAGAGATCTCCGTACTGCTCCTGATAGTCGCTCAACCGCTGCCGCATATGGTTCAGTACGTCTTTGGCAAACGCCTGCGTCTCCGGGTGGGTCAGATCTTTCCGGAGCCATTTCGCGTTCAGCCCCGCCTCATTCATGCCGACAAGGCCGATCGTCGAAAAATGATTCTCAAACGTGCCGAGATAGCGTCTGGTATAGGGGTAGAGCCCACCCTCCATCAGCTTCGTGATGACCATGCGCTTCGTCTTGAGCGAACGCGCGGCGATGTCCATCAGCTTGTCGAGCCTCCGGTAGAAATCCGCCTCGCCTTCGGCAAGATACGCGATCCTCGGCAGGTTGATCGTCACAACGCCGACCGAACCGGTCGACTCGCCGGAGCCGAAGAAGCCGCCGGATTTTTTGCGCAGCTCCCGCAGATCCAGCCGCAGGCGGCAGCACATCGAGCGCACGTCGTTCGGCTCCATGTCGGAGTTGATGTAGTTGGAGAAATACGGCGTGCCGTATTTTGCCGTCATTTCAAACAGAATCTTGTTGATTACTGCAAAACCAACGGAATTGACGAGGTGCTTTTTATGAACGGTGTAATGAGTGCCAACACTCAGGTACAGCTTGACAGTATGAGCGGACTTTTTAACTGATATCATATCGGGTAAATTCTTGTAAGGAGGTGTATGCCGATGATAGCAGACAGCGTGAAGGTGAGCGTGTTCGGAAAAATAAGCGATAAGCTGTATTCGGCACAAATTACCTCCGTTTCAGGACGCTGTAAAAGTGCGTATGTGATTTCGCACAAACCCGTAACAGAATATTTTGAGGGCGTTGTGGTTGCCGTTGCCGAATTTGACGGCCTTGACGGCGAGCGTCCGATAATCTCACAATACGGTGAGGTGTTTTATGAGCCCGAACTGCGACAGGTGCTTTCAAAACTGAAAAATATTAAGCTGAAAAGCATTGTGTGCCTTTACGAAAAGTCGTGCGGTGCGGTTATCTTCTACAAAAGCAGACAGAATACGAAAATTCTGCTTGTAAAGAACA
>ERZ772860.2439-NODE-2439-length-10620-cov-4.741978_pt1 | contig 10620 bp, 8 predicted proteins | sample MGYA00511342_ERZ772860 | MGnify/ENA primary metagenome ERZ772860 (study PRJEB29015, sample SAMEA2737665) | human gut metagenome | biome: human gut; feature: human-associated habitat; material: faeces | place: China | collected 2012 ... | reverse complement strand
TGGCGATGACCTGAGGCTCGGTCGCCTGATGGGTTTCGGGGTCAAAGAGGAAGGCCACGTTCAGGTACACGGCCTGCTTCACGCCGTCCGCGTCCTTTTCGGCATAGCACTTGTGGCCGATGACGCCGATGCGGCCGTCCTTGAGCAGATAGCACTGGTTGCAGCCGCCCCATTCGCCCCGGCCGAACAGATTGCCGATGGCGGGGGCGTTTTCAATCACATCGGCGGTCAGGTCGTCCAGCGAATCGATGACGGCAAAGCCGATCACCGCGCCGGAGCCGTAGGTCTCCTCCACCTTTTTGTCCCGGGGACGGGAGAAAACGCCGATGCGGCCATCCTTCAGGCTCACCAGCCGAATGTCCTTCATCTTGTCCGGTCCGGTGGTGAAGTAGCGCATATGCTCCAGCTCGGTGCCGCGATAGAAGTAGCCGTAGAAGGTCTTCACCTCGCCGCTTTCTTTCATCACATGGGTGCCGCCCATGGTCAGCTGATCGCCGATAAACTGAATGTAGGGATCCTCCAGCTGGTAGATCATGGAATCCGGTACCAGCGTGTAGGTATCCTTGCCCGTCTTTTCAAACAGGCGCACCCAGGAGGTGGCCCATTCCCTGCGGGTCTCGACGCGGCCGAAAATATACTCCCTGCCGTTCATGGCGAAGGGGATAGAGCAGTTGTACACATCGTATCCATCCACCCCCACAAAGGTCAGCAGGGCGGAATCGTAGATCTTGCCTTCCTTGTCAAAGGCGGCCCGGGCCTGACGAATATCCATCGTTGTTCCTCCTTCAATCACAGTAACGCAGCCGCTCCGCTGAGAGCGAAGCGGCTGCGCGCTTGGGTCTCTGGGACAAAGTCAGCCTTACTTGCCCATGTAGGCGTTGAACTGACGCTGGTACTCAGCCACCACGGTGTCCAGACCGGCGTCCTTCAGCCGCTTCAGAGCGGATTCGTAGCCGTCCTCGTAGCTGATCACGCCCATGATGATGGGGGTGATGACCGCTTCCATCTCGGTCTGCACGTTGCTGTATTCGGTCTGCACGCTGCTGGCGTCGAAGAAGAAGCCGCCGGCCACGCTGTTCACAGCGTTCTCATCCACGGTGTACTGCGCCTTCTTCACGGCGGGCAGCATGGTGGAGGGATAGCGCTCGTAGGTCATGTTGCCGGCCATCCAGTCGTCGAAGGCCCACTTGGTGTTCAGGGTGTTGATGGAGCCGTCGTCGTTCAGGGTGTAGTTCTGGCCTTCGATGCCGTAGAAGAACAGGTCGTAGTTGGCCTGATCGCTGTAGAGCCAGTTGATGAACTGAACGGCCTCGTTCACGTGCTTGGAGGTGGAGGACACGGCGTTGCAGTTCTTGAAGGCCCAGGGACGGATGGCGCCCTTTTCGCTGTTCAGGCGGGCGACCTGGATGTCGTCCATCGTCAGCTCGGGAACATGCTCCACGGTGTCCGCATAATAGTCAACGATGCCCAGATGGAACACGTACTCGCCGCGCTTGAGCTTATCCTCCAGCTGCTCTTTGGTGGTGGTCAGCACGTCGGGATCGATCAGGCCGCGCTCGTAGGCCTCGTGAGCCCAGTTGGCGTCCGCCTTGAATTCCTCGGTTTCCACCCAGCTCTTCACATTGCCTTCCTGGTCCACCATGAACAAACCGTCCACCACGTTGAAGGGATAGCTGTCATACTGGCTGTGCAGCACGGTCAGGTGGGTAGAGGCGGGGTTGTAGTTGGCCAGCAGGGGCAGGTAGGGGGTTTCGTCGCCGTCCCACTGGGAGATGATGTCCTCCAGCGTGTCCAGCATTTCAGCGGGAGTGGTAGGAACCTGATGGCCGTACTTCTTCAGCAGGTCGGCGCGGTAGGTGAAGGAGCCTTCAACGCCCAGCTCGCACCATGCGGTGGGGATACAGTAGTAACGGCCGTCGATGGTGGCGGCGTCCAGCACGTTGGGCGCGATGGAGGCCTTGATGCCGTCGCCGTAGGCGTTCATGGCATCGGTGATGTCGGCCACACCGCCGCGGCTATAGTAGGTAGCGAAGGAAACGCGATTCTGCATCACGTGGAACAGGTCGAATTCCTCGCCGGTGGACAGCATCAGGTTCAGCTTCTGGTTCCACACATCCCAGGGGATGTAGACCAGCTCCACCTGAATACCCAGATCGGCGGCCAGCTTGGCGTTCACGGCTTTGATGACGGTGGCGTAGTCTTCCTTTTCGGAACCGGGAATCACATACTTGATGGTCACCATCTCATCGGCGGAAGCGATGGCGGCGGGAAGCATGCTCAGAACCATGATCAGAGCACACAGCAGGGACAGCCACTTTTTCATTGGGGAGTTCCTCCTTTAATCAATAAAGATTTTTATCTGCAAACCGCTTGTGCGGCTTGTATCAATGGAAACCGGCGTTCCGTCAGCCCTTGACCGCGCCTACCACCAGACCCTTGACGAAGTATTTCTGCAGGAAGGGGTAGAGCAGAACGATAGGGCCGATGGTGATGATGGAGGTGGCCATCTTCAGGGATTCGGAGGGAGCCTTCTGGCCGGGAATGGAGCCGCCCATCATCTCCTGCATATCCTTGATCATCTGAATCTGGGACTTGAGCTGCAAAAGCAGATATTGCAGAGGATAGAGCTTCTTGTCATCCACCAGCATGATGGCGTTCCACCAGTCGTTCCAGTAGGCCAGACCGTAGAACAGGGCCACGGTGGCCAGCACCGGCACGCTCAGGGGCATATAGATCTTGAAGAAGATATGCACGTCCGTAGCGCCGTCGATGTAGGCGGACTCCCGAAGCTCGCCGGGCATATCGGACATGTAGTTGCGCACCAGATACATATTGAAGGGGGAAAACAGCAGGTTGGGAATCAGCAGGGCGACGAAGTTGTCGCGCAGGCCCAGCTGGGTGCAGATCATGTACCACGGCACCAGCCCGGCAGTGAACGTCATGGGGATGAAGAAGAAGAAGGACAGCTGGTTGCGGTACTTCACGTTGGTGTTGGCCAGCGTGTAGGCGCTGGCGGCGGTAATGGCCACAGCGGCGATGGTGCCGAGCAGGGTCACCAGAATGGAGATCAGCATGCTGTGCATCACGCTGCTCTGGCCGTTGAAGATCAGCCGGTAGGCCTCTGTGGACCAGGCCGAGGGAATAAAGCGGTAGCCATAGCGGGAAATAGAGGCCTCGCTGCTGAAGGATACACACACGGCCAGCACCATCGGCACCATGCAGAACAGGGCGAACAGACCGGTGAAGAGATACATCAGGTAGTCTCCGGCATTGAGCCGGTTCAACTTTTTGACCCTCTTCGGGGCGGCAAGCGTACTCATGGCAGAGCCTCCTTTCTCAGAACAGCGCGCCTTCGTGGAAGGTGTGCTTGACAATCCAGTTGCTGCCCACCACCATCACCAGCCCGATCAGGGACTGGAACAGGCCGATGGCCATGGACTGGCTGGGGTCGCCCGTCTGGCGCAGCACCCGGTAAACGTAGGTGTCGATCACGTCGGTGGTCTCGTACAGGATGCCCTGATCGCCCACCAGCGCGTAGATCATGCCAAAGTCGCCGTTCATGATCTTGCCCACGGCCAGAAGCGTCATGATGCACACGGTGGGCATAATCAGCGGCACGGTGATGCTGACGATGCGCTGGAAGCGGTTGGCGCCGTCAATGGTGGCGGACTCATAGATGCTCTCGTCAATCCCCGTGATGGCCGCCAGATAAATAACGGCGTTCATGCCCGCACTCTTCCATATCTTCATCCAAACCAGAATGGTGGGCCAGGCGTCCGCCTTGGTATACCAGCTGACGCTCTTCATGCCCAGCGCGTTGAGCAGCTGATTGGCCAGACCGTTTTTGTTGGAGAAGATCGCCAGCAGGATATAGCTGACCACCACCCAGCTAATGTAATGAGGAAACAGCATCATGGTCTGGGCCGTGCGGACGAATACCCTGCTGCGCAGCTCGTTGAGCAGGATGGCCAGCACCAGCGAGGTCAGGGTGCCGGTTACGATGAACAGGATGTTCAAAACCAGCGTATTGCGGATGACGGTGGGGGCGTTGGTGGATTTGAGGAAAAACTCAAAATTCTTGAATCCGCACCATTCGCTGCCAAAAACGCCCAGCTTATAGTTGAAGTGCTTGAAGGCGATGATCATATAGGGGTAGGACAGGTAGCTGAACACCAGCACATACAGAAGCGCCGGCAGGATCAGCAGATAGGAAAAGCGGTTCCTGCGAACATCGGTGAAGAAGGTATAGCGCTTCTTCGTCAGCGAGGGCGCCGTAACGGACTGCGACTTCATTTCCAAACCTCCTTGTTTGATGAGGCCATCCTAGCACCAAATCAGCCGAATCACAACGAAAAGAATCCGTGATTGCTTTAGAAAAATACGAAAAACGACCAGATGCGACATTTGAAAAAGCGCTTTTTATTTCAAAAAACCTAAAAAGCGTTTTTACAAACCCGTGATGGGGTGTATAATAATTGCAAATAAGCGGCTTGACGACCCGCCGCCGGAAAAAAACCATTGCAAAGGAGCAGCCATGACCAAGCCAAAGAGACCGCAGCAGCAGTATCTGTCCCGGGTTCTTCACTACAAGCTCCATCGCCGGAGCCTGCTGGCGGTGTTTGTTTTGCTGATGGTTCTGTTTGCTTCCATCGGGTTTCTGCTCTACAGCGAGTTTTCCAATTACGCCAACAGCCAGACGGCCGCCTATGCAACGGATTTGATGGCTCAGCAGGTCAACAGCACCCAGAACCTCTGGGAGGAGATGGACGCTTTGTCCAGCAGCATTCAGGCCGACCAGAACATCAGCGCGTTTTTTACCGCCCGGAAGAGCGACCCGCTGACCAACTACCACGCCTTCCGCTCGCTGGGCCGGTACAAGGCGCTGCACCCGTTCATTCAGAATATTTCCTTATATAATGTCACCACCGGCAAGCAGCTCAACCTGCTGTACTACGCCCGCGAGGAGACCGTCTGGAACGACGAGGAGATCGCCCGCGGCAGCACGTTTTCCGTGCCGAGGATGGTAACGTCTCCCGTTCTGGGGGAAACCGCCGTGCTGACGCTGGTGTATCCCATCCGAAGCTATTCCAACAGCTATACCTGCTGTATCGCCATCGATATTCAGCGCTCCCATCTGCAAACCATGCTGACCCGCAGCGCAGGCTCCCACACCTATATTCTGGGGGAAAGCAATCAGCTGCTGGTGCGGCCGGTGGACGGGTATCTGCCCGCCGAATGGGGGCAGGTTCTGTCCGGGCTGTATCAGGCCGGGCCGGAGCAGGGCTCCTTTTATCAACAGCTGGACGGTCAGAAAAATCTGGTCTCCTATTGCAAATTTCCCACGCAGGCATGGACGGTGGTCAGCATCCAGCCCGCTCGTGGCCTGCTCAGCGCAGCCCGGTCCAAGATCATTATGCTGGTGCTCTTTCTTCTGGCCCTGCTGATCCTTTCCATGGGCACAATGTTCATCCTGCTGCTGCGCATCTACCGGCCCATCGACGATCTGGTCTCCCAACTGCCTCACGAAAGCGACGCGGTGGTGGACGAAATGGCGGTCATTTCCAACGAGCTGACGGTATACCGCGACCGTTCGGATATGATGAAGCAGAGCCTGTACCAGTCCAATTTGCAGTCCCTGCTGTTCGGCCTTCCCTGCGACCGGGTGGAGCTTCCCGCTTCCATTACGCAGTCGGAGCGCTTTGTGGTAGGGGTGCTGTCCCATACAAAAAAACGGGAGTACACCGTCGAAGAGCTGAATCGTCTGGCCGTCGGGCAGCTGCCGGGGCTGAGAGAGTGCATCTCCTTCCGGTGGACGGATTACCGGGTGCTGCTGTTCTGCTTTGCGTCCGCCGATGCCCTTCAGGAGGAGCAGCTGACGGAGCAGATGGAAAAATTCTGCCTCGCCTGCCGGGAAAAGCAGGGAAGCGAAGTGCGGCTGGGCGTAAGCCCGGTAGTGGAAACGCCCGAGCAGCTTCATCTGGCCTACAGCGAGGCCCTGCGGCTGGTCTACGATTCCTTCTATCATCAGGAGCGCATTCTTTTCACACAGGATACGGTGGAAAAATGGCGCAGCGCCCCGGCCACGCCTACCGATACGTGGCTCAAAAGGATCTCCGGCTTCCTTTTCCATGAGCAGACGGACGAGCTGTATCAGGCGCTGGACGCTTTCTTTGAGGAGTGCGGTCATTTGTCGCCCAATATCTGCATCCATGTGGTATCCGATGTGCTACGCCAGTGCGTGGAGCTGGTGGAATCCACCTGTCAGCCCAAGAGCGGGGAGGAACTGGCGGAAATGCTGGCGCGAGTCGAGCAGTCGGACTCCTTCGATCAGCTGTGCAGCCTGAGCCGGGAGCTGTTCGGCGTGTGCCATCGGCTGCTGAACGAAAGCGAACAGCAGCGCAGCCTGCTGCGGGGTCAGCGCATCATCCATCAGGTCTGCGAGATGATCGAGAAGGAATACCGGCATCCCGGCTTCTCCCTGCAGGACGCGGCCGACGGGGTTTCCCTGTCCGCCGGGTATCTGGGCAGGCTGTTCAAGCAGACCGCCGGTCAGTCCTTTGTGGAAGCCCTGACCGCCTGCAGACTGAAGGCGGCCGCCCGGATGCTGATGGAGACCGATACGCCTGTCGCGGTGATTTCCCGGGAGGTGGGCATGGAAAACGCTTCGTATTTTTCCACCGTCTTCCGTAAGGCATACGGCATGTCGCCTTCCCTGTATCGGGAAACCAATCAATCCGCTGCCCAAAAACAGCAAGAAGGAGAAACAAAGGAATGAAAAAAGCATGGTGGAAAGAAGCGGTCGTTTATCAGGTCTATCCCCGTTCCTTCGCGCCCTGATCCGCCTGCGCAGGGAAAATCCCGTCATCGTGTATGGCGATTACCGGCTGGCGCTTCCGGAGGATCCGCAGATTTTCGCCTATGAGCGCCGTCTGGACGATACGCGCCTGCTGGTGCTGTGCAACTTTTCCGGCGAAGCCGCCGGCAGGCTGGAGCTGTCGGCCATGGGCTGGGCGGACGCCGAATTGCTGATCGCCAACCTGCCTGTCTCCCGGGAGGATTCGTTCGCTCTCCGTCCCTACGAGGCCCGGGTGTACCGGCTGAGTTGAGGGAAATGGATGAAAACAGGGGCTGAGGAGCGGCTTCGCCGCTGTTCCCGCCCCTCGGCGCTTCGCACCCTTTTTGTGAACAGCCCCGCCTCGCGCCGCAGGCCGCAACAGTATCCGGCGAAAAAAGTGGAGACGCAGGAGGCACTTCCTCCTGCACCTCCACTTTTTTGACACACTGAGGCCGCAGCTGCGGCCTTTTTGCATTTCCCTCCCCCTCAGATTTACAATTCAGTCACACGTGACCGGCGGGAATGTGTTATGATAGAAACGGCCATTTTGCCATCCAAGGGAGGGGTTCCTGTGATCGATATTCAGCATGTGACCAAGCGCTACGGCTCGCTGTACGCCCTGCGGGATGTGTCGCTGCATGTGGAAAAGGGCTCGGTGCTGGGGCTGCTGGGGCAGAACGGCGCGGGCAAGACCACGCTGATCAATATTCTGACGGGCTATCTGGCCCCCACCGAGGGCCGGGCCCTGCTGGCCGGGCATGACGCGCTGCTGGAGCCGGAGGAGGCCCGGAAGCATCTGGGATATCTGCCCGAAGTCCCGCCCCTGTACGACGAAATGACCGTGCGGGAATACCTGCGCTTCGCCGCCCGGCTCAAAGGGGTGGAAAGCCGGGCCGTGCCCGCTCATGTGGATGAGATCATGGAGCTGTGCGGCCTGACCCAGATGCAGCGGCGGCTGTTGTCCCACCTGAGCAAGGGCTACCGCCAGCGGGCGGGGCTTGCGCAGGCCCTGTGCGGCGACCCGGAGATACTGGTGCTGGACGAGCCCACCGTGGGGCTGGATCCCAAGCAGATCACCGAAATTCGTTCGCTCATCCGCCGTCTGGGCCGGGAAAAGACCATTCTGTTTTCTTCCCATATTCTCAGCGAGGTGCAGCAGCTCTGCGACCACGTGGTCATTCTGCATCAGGGGCAGGTAAAGACTGCCATGGCACTGGACGACGCGGACAGCACGGACGCGGTTTCCCTGCTGGCGACGGTAGGCGCGGCGGAAAAATCCATCGTGCCCCGTCTGCGGGAGTTGGACGGTCTGCGGCGGCTGACCGTCCAGCCGGACAGCCATCCCGACCGCACCGCCCTGACCCTGGTCTTTGCCGCCGGGGACAGTGAGCCGGAGCGGCGGCTGTTTGCGCTTTTGAGCCGTTTGGGGGTACCGCTGCTGCAATTGAGCCGCCAGAGTGGCGATCTGGAGCAGGTATTCCTGCAGGCCATCGCGGACGAGTGAAAGGAGAAGATCGGACGTGAGAACCATTTTCAAACGGGAATTTCTCGGCTATTACCGCACGCCGGTGGGCTATGTGTTCATGGGCGTGTTTCTGGCGCTGGCCGGACTGATCTTTTATCTTTCCAACCTGAAAAGCCTGTCGGGCGACCTTCTGTCCTTCCTGTCCCAGCTGACGCTTTTGAACATGCTGCTGTGTCCGCTTTTGACCATGCGGCTGATCTGCGAGGAGCGGCAGAAGCGCACCGACCAGCTGCTGATGACCGCCCCGGTGTCGCTGGCCTCGGCGGTGCTGGGCAAGTACTTCGCGGCGGCAGCAGTGCTGCTTTTGACCATTCTGTGCAGCAATCTGTACACCCTGATCATCGCCTTTTACGGCACGGTCTACGCCGGGGAATGGTTCGTGGGCTATCTGGGCTTCACGCTGCAAAGTCTGAGCTTTCTGGCGCTGGACCTGCTGGTGAGCTGCTTTGCCAAAAACCAGATCACCGGCGCGGTAGCGGGCTTCGGAGCGAATTTCTTTCTGTGGATGACCGACCTTCTGGCCAGCAACGTCAGCGTTTCATGGCTTCGGGACGCGCTGAACTTCATCAGCCTCTACGACCGCTACGAGCCCTTCCTGCTGGGCCAGCTCAGCTATGCCAGCGTGCTGTTCTTCATCAGCTTCATCATCGTCTGTCTGGCGGGGGCGGTTCGGGTGCTGGACGCCCGCCGCTTCGGGGAAGGAGGCGCGGCCTGACATGAAAACGTCCAAAAAGTCCTGCCGTCTGCTGGCCCGGCTTCGTCAGCCCAAATGGCGGCACGGCCGCCGCAGCATCCATCTGATGGCGGCGTTTCTGGCCGTATTCGTACTGGTCAATGCGGCGGTGACCGGGCTGGAAAACCTGTACGGCTGGCGGAAGGACTTAAGCTACAACCGCTACGCCACCACCGGCGAGGAAACGCAAAAGGCGCTGGAGCGGGTGCAGGACGACGTGGAGCTGTATCTTCTCTACCAGAACGGAGACGAGGACGAGCAGGTCCTGCAGGTTCTGAACCGCTACAAGGTGCTGTCCGACCACATCAGCGTCATTCCCACAGACATCGCCCGGAACCCGGCCATTCTGTCCCGGTTCACCGGCGACGAGACCACCTCCGTTGCGGCGGATTCCGTCATCGTCTCCTGCCCGGCCACCGGCCGCTACAAGGTGCTGGATTATCAGAATTTCTTCACTACCGGCTACAACATTGAGGCCGGGGAGTTCCAGATCGAGGGTCTCAGCTACGAAAAGACCCTGACGGAGGCCATCGTATACGTCACCCGGGAGGAAATTCCCACCGTGGGCTTTTTGCAGGGTCACGGCGAGCTGACGCTGGAAAATCTGGAAAACTTCACCAACTTCCTCACCAGCAACAACATCGACAGCCGCAGCGTGAACCTGCGCACGGGGGACGTACTGGACGGGCTCGACTGTCTGTTCATCGTGGGTCTGCAAAAAGACCTGACCGAGGACGAAGCCCAAGCCCTGCTTGCCTACACCCAAAACGGCGGCAACGTCTTTGCCGTGCGGGACTACACCGACCCCATCGAGGGCGTGCCCAACTATCTGGCCTTTCTGCGCAGCTACGGCATCGTGCCTCTGGCGGGCGTGGCCGTGGCCGGGGAGGAGGACACCGACACCTACTACGGTGAACCGCTCTACATCATTCCGAAGGTCTGCGAGCTGGACATGACCGCCACTTTGCTCAGCAGCGGCTACGACGTGCTCCTGATGCCTGCTGCCAGCGCCTTTGAGGATCCTGCCGAGCCGGACAGCAGCCTGACCGTGGCCACGGTGCTGAAGACCGGACCCCACGGCTACCTGCGCAGTCTGACGGACGGCAGGAACACGCTGGACAAGCAGGAGGGCGACCGGGAAGGCGAGCTTTCTCTGGCCCTATACGCCCATCGGATGCACTCCAACGGCAACGTCAGCCGGATGTTTGCCCTTGGCAACAGCACCATGCTGGTGGACGACTACATTTATCAGAGCACCTTCAACGAGCAGTTTCTGACCGCCGTTCTCAAGGAGCTGGTTCCCAGCGGCGAAATCTCGCTGGACATTATGGCCTCCAGCGCCTTCCGCCCCTCCCTGACCGTGGGCAGCCAGACCATGGGTGTCGCCCTTCTCGTTGCCCTTCCCCTTCTGATCCTCCTGGCCGCCGCCTTCTTCCTCCTCCCCCGCAGGCAGGGCTAGGGGCTGAGCCCCATTCGGACTGCGCGCCATAGGCGCGCAGTCCGGGGTGCAGGGGCTCAGCCCCTGCC
>ERZ772860.2438-NODE-2438-length-10621-cov-2.735378_pt1 | contig 10621 bp, 10 predicted proteins | sample MGYA00511342_ERZ772860 | MGnify/ENA primary metagenome ERZ772860 (study PRJEB29015, sample SAMEA2737665) | human gut metagenome | biome: human gut; feature: human-associated habitat; material: faeces | place: China | collected 2012 ... | reverse complement strand
GGTCAGGCTGCGGTAGCACTGGTCGGCACGGGCGGGACTGTACTTCTTGGCGGTTTCGGTGAAGGCGTTCAACAAACTCCACCGGGTCGGTTCCATGAACTCCTCATGCCGGGGATGTTTGAACTCATTCCAGACGGTCAGAATATCACATGACGGAATCGCCTGACGTTCCGCCGCCACCACCAGCGAAGCACGAACTTCATCATCATTGAGTTCATCGATCTTCAACTCCTCTGCTACATTTTCCAAAGTCAGAAACTCCAGTTCCAGAGCGTTCACGGCTTCCAGAACCAGACCGTTCAGTTCGATCCGGGAGGTGTGACGACGCTTCAGAACCGTACTCCCTCCGAAGCACAAATTACTGCACACGTGGACACTGAGCCCTGCGGACAACCCAACCGCAATCGTGCGGTCATGGCTGTTGCGGATGCCGATGCAGCGGCTCCACTCCGTGCTCGACGTGCGGTTGATCCGCATCACGCCGAACATCCGCTGACCATCCCGGGCGAGACCGTACTGCTCCTCCAGAATCTGCCAGTTGTGCGCTTTCACAACATCCGTTACAGCGTCGATCACCTCACTGTGCGGCACCGGCTTCCAGCTCGCGGTAGCGGTCGGCGTCGGAACCATTGCGATTTCATCGCGTCCGACGAACTTGCCTTCACTCATCATCAGTCCCATGATTTCACCTCCATTTCTTCAAATGCCACTGTCTGCAACGATCCCGATAGGGACACTCGCCGCAGGCGAATGATGTTTCATTCGGCAGGAACACGCCTTTGTTGATCGCATACTGCGCCCGGTTCGCCAGCGCCTCGAAGCGCCGGAAATCGTGGAACCCGCGACTGGTGTAATGACTCTCGCATCCCGGATTCTTCGTCTTGGTAATGACGTCGAACCGAAAGAGCGAAGTCGTGCCGTTCTGCTTCTCGTAGGCATAGCTGAACACCGTTGCCTGAAGATCGCGGTCGGCTTTCCCGGCGGGCCAGCGGTTCGCGGAGGTTTTCCAGTCCACGATACAGGCATCCCGTCCATCCTGAACGATGAGGTCAAACTCTCCGATCAATGGCTTGTCCAGTCCGGGAACATCGATCCTGAACGCCTGCGCCACACCCTTGACCGTGTAGTAATCCGACCAGTTCGCCAGCGCCGCATCCAGCATTTTCGTTGCGAGATCGATCACCGTGTCGAAGTTCTCGCCCTCCTTGTAGATCAGGTTCGGGGTAGCTTCGGCTTCGATTTTGAACGCCTCTTCAAACCGGTCAACAATTTCATCGCGGGTCAGCGAGCCGCCCATCATGCATTCCCACGCCTGAGCGGTCAAGGCCGCATGAAACGCCTTGCCGAACGGGAAGCAGACCGAAGTCCGTTCGACCTCGGCCTGATCCACGTACCGGTACATGAATTGCGCCTGACAGATGTTGAGGTAGGTGTTCAGCGCCGAATACGACCAGTGCGGTTCCTGCCGCAGTTCATCGATGGTTGCCATTATGCGGCCCTCCATTCGTTGATCTGACTGGAACACTGCTGTCTGGAAAGCTGCTGGACATCCGCGACATTGAACTTCGCGGCGATCTGCTGCGGCGTGATGCCGCGCATCCGGGCAAGGTCGAGCAGATAGCGGATCTGTTTCGGACTGGCCGGAATCGTCTTGTCCGGTTGCTGCGATTGCCGTGTCTGCTGCTGCCGGTTGCCGCCGTGAAGTTCTGCTTCGACCGACTGCCGCACGAGTTCAAAGGTGTCGTGGATGCGTTCCTGAAGCTGATTTGCGTTCAGCCCGTCAGGGAGTTCACATTCGATCGAAGCATGATAGCTCTGGCTCGAATACTCGCCCTCCGCCGGGACTTTTTTGGAATAAGATGCGTTCAATTTCAACATAGCTGCCTCCTTGAAATGAAAAAGCCGCAGGAATTTATCCTGCGGCCCGGTTTGATTGATTGCGGGTTGTCACATCGCCATTTTAATGCGTTCAAGCCTCCGGCGGGTCTGTACGAACTCACGCTCCTTTTGCTTTTGCAGGAGTGTAACCTCTTTCACCTTGCGGATCAGGATGCCGGATTCATCGAGCAAGTGTTTGAGTTTGCTCCGCAGTTCCTCAACATTGCTGCTGAGTTCTTCCAGCGGAGAAGCGGCAGGAACCGGATCATTCGATTCCACAACTTTGTTTTCAGTGGTTTCCATTTTCTTCTGCTCCTGTTTGGGTTGAGTGGATTTTTCATATTTTCCGGGAATGGAACGAATGGGCATGGCCAAATAACGTCCATACCCGCCTTCTGCAACGACGGGAATCCTGCCGTCCGAATGTGCCCGGAGCTTCGTGTACCCTTGTTGAAGCATCCGAAGCAGAATGTACTTGTTGAGAACCAGTGCGGTATGTGGCTGAGCTCCGATATGATCGACAGCCGTTTCCAAGTGCATATCGGGGTAATCCGCCGGAATGACGGAAACTCCATCCGGGGTGACATTGAGTTCGATTCCATGACAGGGTTCATGGTCTGGAACTGTTTTCAAAAAGTCGATCACCTGTGCCGGTTCGTGAAAGGTAATCGAGTAATCGAGTGCGTTGTCGGCGGGATCACCTGTTTCCAGTTCGGATAGGTGCCGGAAGGCGTTTTCCCGAGCCAGGAGAAATTGCCTATCGTGATCTGGAACGATCGGGAGTTTCCGCTTGTCCAAGCAGCAAGGGTTCCCACATCATGCAGTCTGGCCGCCAGCAGCGCCAAAGGGAATGGAATCGTTATCAATTCCTTCAATGCCAAAGAACACGGCAGATTCAACAACTGTTTCCCGTCCGTTACAGTGATGCCGTCTTTTGAGAGATTGACACCTCGCAGTACTGCTCGCGGTTCATTCCGATTGATGATTGGAGCGGCTGAAGCCAGAAGTTCCGCGAACTCCACCGGCAATTCGACAACTGTCGCATCGGCGGGAACTGCTTCCTGTGCCGGATACTCAACTTTCCTGCCTTTCAGCTCGATCCTGCTGCCTTTGGCTGTGCGCACCATCTCCCGCAACACCCGGTATTCGACAAAGAAATCCTCTGCACCTTCAACTTCGGCATCAATCCGAAGAGAAACCTGTTCCTCGCCGTCAGTCGCCATTGCCAGAACATCTCCCGGAGTGCCGACAAACCGCACTCCCCGGAATACCTTCGCCGGACTGGTCTGACATACCATCTTGCCCAGTATCCGCAAGGCATCATTCAAGACTTTCTTTTCGATCCTCATTTCTTTTCCTCCTTGAGTTTGCATTTTTGGTCATAACCGTTTCTTTCCTCCCAATCCTGAGAGTAAAAAAACAAAATACCCGGCAGTCAAACAACTGTCGGGGCATTTTTGGAACCATAAGGTTCCCTTCTGATGATTATAACGCAATTAAAAGAAAAATTTACTTTTAACTGTTCAAAAGAAGAAACTGTAATCAGAATTTTACATGCTATGTTACTCTTCTTAACAGAATATGACGTGATATTGCATCATACTGCCTATCAATTCATTATTCAGGAGAAAAGGATTACCTGTTTCTTCCGGAAATGAATTCTCCGCGCCGCTGTGCGGCGGGCGGGCGTGGGCGTGGCTCGGAGGCGCGGTCAACAATTTTCAGACTTCGCTCGGACTGGAATCGTTGCCGGAAAAACTGCTGCTTGACCGGCTGGATGCGCTGGCGCTGGAGGTGGACGGAGAGTCCGCGCCGGTGGTCGCTCCCCATTTTCTCGGTGAACGGCACAACCCGGCGGAATTCGGGAGCATCACCGGAATCACGCTGGAAAGCTTCACCCTGCCGAATCTCGCGCGCGGCCTCGCCGCCGGAATCGTCCGCAACCTCGGCGACAGTTTCCCGCCGGAGTTTTACCGGAACCGGGAACGCGTGGTCGGCTCCGGCAACTGCGTGCGCTTCTGCGGCTCGATCCGGCGTGAGATCGAGCGGCAGTTCGATCTGCCGCTGGAAATCCGTTCCGTCCGCGAGGAAGCGGCGGTCGGCGCGGCCAGACTCGCGGTGAGGTCATTGCGTCGGAAATGAAAATATGCTATGCCAGGCTGTTTCTCCGATAGGCCTGAGGCGAAATTCCGTAAAAACGGCGGAATTCTGCGGAAAAGGACTTCGGATTTTCATAGCCGACCATTCCCGCCGCCTCCTTGATCAGCAATCCCCGATTGAGCAATTCTGCGCCCCGCTTCAACCGGAACTGCTTCCAATAGCGGTAAGGAGTCGTGCCGAATGTTTCCCGGAAACGCCGATTCAGGACCGGCAGGCAAAGGCTGTATTTACGGGCGATTTCTCCCATATTTACTTTTTCATGGAGCCGGGATTCCAGTTCATCCCTGATCTGCGCGATCGACGACTGGGACGACCGGTCTGCTCCGGCCTGAGACAGCAATTGAATGACCTCCAAAGCACAACCGGCCAGCCGATGAGCAATCGGCTCCCGGAGACTTCGCAGTTTTCCGGCACGCTTGAGCAGGTCGAAAAAAGGGCGCCTGTCCGGAATCCTGCACCACAGCACCTGTTCGAGACGGTAAAGCTGCAGAATGCCGTCGAGACCGCTGCCGTTGAGAATGATTTCGAATGCCGCGCATTTTTTGCCCGGCAGGTAGAGGAAGTCATTCCTGCAATGCGGTTTCAACAGCACGCAGTCGCCCGCCTCCGCCAGAAGCACATCCTCTTCGCAATGGAAGTACATCTCTCCCCGGCAGATAAACATCACGGAAAGCAGGTTGTTCTGCCTGGTCCTCCGCTGATAATATTTCCGGTGCATTTCCGCATACTGGATATGTTCGAGATAGAGAAATTTCGGTTTATCCTCAAGATCTTCAAAATTATGAATGACGATTTTCTCAGGATAGCCGTTGCCGTATCCGGTGAAAGAATCCGTACTTTTCCAGCATCTGCCGGTTTCTGCATCGAACAGGGTTGAATCGCACAGAAATTTCATGATTGCGTACCTTTTTTTTCTTTTTTCTTCCCTAATAAATTAATTGCCTATTCCGTTTTTTCAACTTCCCGGTATAATATTTACCAGAGAAACACGTATGTTTCCAATAACCATCGGAGGAAAAGAAATGGAAAAAAGCATACCTGATGCCTCACTTTCCCGGCCGTCGCCTGCCGCTCGTCGCCGCTGCTTTTGCCGGATGCCGGGAATGGCTTGCCCGTACCTGTCCGGATCGTTACAGGCCGGCAAACATTTCACATTGAAGGGTATCGAGATGAGAAAGAGTGGATTTACATTATTTGAGCTGTTAGTCGTTATCGCCATCATCGTCATTCTTGCGTCGATATTGTTGCCGGCGTTGAACAAAGCCCGGGATAGAGCAAAATCAATTTCCTGCCTCAACAACTTGAAACAGCTGGGGAACGGGGCGCTGATGTATGTATCTGATTATGGCACATTGTGCAGAAGTACCTCCTCCAACCCGGTCCGTATTCCGCTGTGGGATCCTACTTCAGCGCCAGTAGACCGCGATAATGCCCCTTGGATGGTAATGTTGGCTCCTTATGTTGGCGGGCAGTGGTTTTATATCCAATATGAATTGGCAAAAGTTTTTCACTGTCCCTCCACGGTTCCCGATTCTCAGGACATCTCTCCTACGAACGGGAAATGCTACGGAGCCAGTTCTCTCTGTTTTAATGAAAAATATGGTTCTGCTGTGATCAATCGGAATTTTAGTTCGCTTTCTACCCGTGTAATGCTTATGGATATCAATAGGCCTTACTCTTCTGGAACTGCCAGCGGTTGCCGTTACTGCCTTGACCTTAACAGCCGCCAGGCATTCCGGCATAACGGCCGGCTCAACGCCGTGTTTTCCGACGGCCATGCGGGAACCGCTACTTACGACGAAGTTCCCAAGCAGCTTAGCCATGATGACAGCAAATCATTCTGGGGCGACAAAGACAAAGACAACACCAATTGCTGGACGGCGCATTGATCTTGCATCATATTGCCAGAATTGTTCCGGTCAGGGAAATCGGGGGAGCGATCAGTGAGGCTCGTTGATGACGAGGACGTAACTGTGTTGAACTGGACTAAATTAGAGAATTAAGATAAATGGGTGATAATGTCCCGAATTTTGTGACGGGAAGAGTGGTTTGACAAAGGTGCATCTGCCCTTTATTTGAGTTTGCTCAAAATCCAACATAAAGGAAACGTAGATGCAAGGTAAAATTAGCATGGACTTATTAAACGGTTTGCTAACGCCGGAGCTTGGGAGGACTACTGGCAAAAACGTATGGAAATTATCGGCAACGTCGTTATCGGCGTTGGAAATTACAGATGTGTTTCACAAAATTTGGGACAATAATATAAAATGAAAATCAGTTGGGGAATTGTATTTTTTTTCTGCCTGCTTTGTGGGCTTCATGCGGCGGAAAGCGCGGCATTGAAGACCCGAATCATTGATCTGCGCGGAATTATGAACACCAGTTACCGGGACGATCTCCCGGGGGACTTTCAGAATTGGACTGATCAGGGCCCCGGTAATGATTTACGAAATCTGAAGCCGGGACTGCTTCGACTGCCGGAGGTGACGTTTCAAGTTGTCGATCCTCGCACGAACCGGAACCGGTCAGTCATCATGCCGAGCAGCTATTTTTGTCATTTCTATCCGGAAGTGGAATTTACTTTGCCACTGAGGAAAAATCTGGTCATGCGGACGCTTTTCCTCCTGCATTGCGGTGCTTGGGTTCCCGGCAGGAACGCGGTGGTTGGCAATCTTTACGTTGATTACGCCGACGGTTCGACGGATCATTTTCCGATTCGGGCGGAAGTTGAAGTGGCGGACTGGCACTCGCCAAAGAACTGGGCGAACGCACGCCTTGCGTGGAACGGGCAAACCGCTGACTTTACGGACTGCGGCTTGTTTTATTCCGCACTGCCGATTCAGAACAAGCCGGTCAAGGCATTGCGCTTCGCTAAAGGCTCCGCTGGTACTTGGGCCGTATTTGCGGCTTCCTATACCGAACAGGAGTATTGTTTTCCGGAAATAAAACCCTTTATCGCCATAGAGAATGACGAATGGAAGGACTTTGAAACTTCACGCGAAGTCGTGGAAGGCTCCATTCTTGATTTTTCGTTTCTCAATCACAAACCCGCCGGGAAATACGGTTTTCTGAAGAATGTCAATGGGGAATTGGTGCCGGAACAAAGTGAAGAACCCATCCGGTTCTACGGTACGAACATCTGCTTGCATGCGTTGTTCATGAGCCATGAGCAGGCGGATCTTCTGGCGAAGCGTCTTGCTGCCCTCGGTTACAATTCCGTGCGTATCCACCATTATGACGGTCTGATTGTCGACGCGGATCAGGATGGGAACTTCAAAATCAACGAAGAGAAACTGGATCAACTGAACTACCTGATCGCCGCCCTCAAGAAACAGGGGATCTATCTGATTACCGATCTTTATAACAGCCGGAAACCGGTTAAGACGAAATTCCAGAAGAGCTGTCCGGAAATAGAGGGGGATAGAGATTACAAATGTGCCGCGATTTTTTACCCGGAAGTTCGGGAGGATCTGAAAGAGTTCGCTCGGCTGGTCTGGGGACGCGTGAATCCTTATACCGGGCTCACTTGGGCACAGGATCCGGCGTTTCTGGCATTCGGCGTGATCAATGAAGATACCTTGATCCGCAACATTGAACAGGTCGGTCTCTGTGGCGATTCCCTGAAAAAGCGGTTCTACCGGGATTTCGAAGCCTACTGTAATGAGAAAAAAATCATGGTTACGCCGAAAAACCGGCTTGCGGAGTATTACAAGTATCTCGGCATAGTGTATCGGGAATTTTTCGCCGATATGGAGAATTTTATGCGCGGGGAACTCGGCATCCGTGTGCCGATCGGCGATCAGAATAACGGCAGTCTGTCAACTGTGTTTCCGGAACAGGTATTCCAATATGGCTTTTTCGACAATCACCCGTATTGGGATCACCCTCAGTTCCCGCAATGGGTCATCAAAAACAAGAGCATGATTGCCTGTGGATACCCGAACTTACGCGTATTGGCATCTTATTTGAACGTGCCGCTTTTCTGGACGGAATCGAACTTTGTTTACCCTAATTCCTTTCGTTCAGAGGAGGGGATGATCTATGGCGCTTATGCCTCCTACAAAGGGCTGAATGGCATCTGGCATTTTGATTATTCGCACAGTCGGGAACGGATGTTCAATAATACGGAAATCGATTGTTTTGATTCGGTCAATGATCCGGTCAAATGGCTGTCCGAGCGTATGCTGGTGTTGCTGTTCCGCCGTCAGGACGCCACCCCCGGTTTCAAGCGCATTGCCGTTGCCGTGAAGCCAGGGACGCTCTACAACAACGTGCCCTCTGACGTGCGCGAACTGGCTCTGGTAGCGCGTGCCGAACTGGTGATTCATGAAGGGAACGGTCGGTTTTCGCCGGAACTCAACCCGGATACGGTCGCGATTTATTCCCTCGATGAAAAACTTCAGCAGCGACATACGTCCGTACCGATCATCAACGGTGATCATTCGGAAAGCGCAGTCGAAAAATTGCAGAAGCTGCTCGGCATCCAATTTGCCGACGGCGATACCCTGACGACGCTGAATGGAGAAATTACCACTGATTTCAAGACAAACTCCGCTCGGGTCGTTACGCCGCGCCACGAGGCGTTTGTCCTGCCGGCCGGAGTGGAGGAGAAAGGCTCGTTCCTGACCGTCCGCAACGGGAATGTTTTCGTGACGGCCGGAGCCGCCGCCATGGATGGAAAGCCGCTGGCGGATTCTCAGAAGGTTCTGCTGATGCATATCTCCGATGTTCTGGCGCGCGGCATGACGTTTGATAGCGCAGATCGGACGCAGGTTACCAATTATGTGGGTAAACCACTGGGGCGCCACGCCCAGTCAACGTTCCTCCTTCCGAAACGGGCGAAAAAACTCTACGCGATTGATCTGGACGGAACCCGTATTGCGGAAATTCCGCTGATCGAACAGGGGGATTCCCGCAGCTTCATTGCCGATACCACGCGTTATCCGGGACATCTGGTTTTCGCGTATGAACTGCTTTGTGAATAACGTTCCGTTTGGTATATGATGGGGTGTTTGTCCTAAATTTTGTGAAAGAATGGATAGTATGCCAATGAGCATTGATTTGCCCTGACTCATAATAGTACACGGAATTCTATTTTTCAAGTTCACAAGGATTTCCCCTCGCTTCTTCCTCAAAGAATCCTGGGGAATCTTCTGCTGACTATTGCCGGAAATCTAGAGGTCAATTTTAAATGAATAGAAAGTTCATGGCTTGAAACAATCTTTGTCTTCACAAAATTAGGGACATTATCAAAATGACAATTTCAAAGATGTATGGGACGGCAGTGTTTCCTGAAGAAACAGCCTCCCGGGATAAACCGACGAAGAGAATCATCACCTTCCGCGCTGGAGGGAGAAAGGATTGCAGCATGTGGTCTTCCGCTCACCGCTTATCCGTTCGTGTGGTCATCGACCCGACCTACTCTGCGCTGGAACCGAGTCCGGCAATGCTCGAAGCGGACGACCGCCCCTACTGGCATTACGAAGCGGAGGACTTTCTGCTCCATCGCCTCGAAACCATGCAGCGGAACTTCGTCGATGCAAAACGCAAGGTCGGCTGGCCGGGGCGCTTCCGTCCGGTCAGACGGACTCTCGTCTTTCAACGCAGCTTCGACGCGCCGTGCCTGATCGATCTGCGCGCCTCCGGAGAGTGTACGGTGGAAAGCGGGGGCGTTGCGGAAGATTTCCCCGCCGGACCGTTCTCCTGTCGGGTATCCGTCCCCGGGACCGTGAAAATCACCGTGCGCAGTGATGCGATCCCCGCGCTTGGATCGGACCTGGAGTGGAGAATTCTGGACGGGGAGAGGGAACTTTTCGCCCGACGCCTGCCGCGCCGGAAATCCGCGGACATGCGCCTTCCGCCCCGGAAATCCGGAAAGTTCCCGCATGAGGAGGAGATTCCTGAAATTCAGCTGCGCCCCATGCGTCTTGCCGACGGCTCCTATGACGCCGGCTGTGAACTCTTCGGATGGCTGGAGGCCGACTGCGACGAAATTCCACGTCTCGGAGCGGGCGAATCGCGATATGAAATGGAGAATTCCGATCCGGAGCTGTCGGAGCAGGATCTTGAAATGATTGCAGTTGCCCCCGGCCGCATCCGCACGCAAAGTCCGATTGCATTCCGCTACTTCCGTTTTTCCGGGAAACAGCCGGAGAACGTTCTCTGCCGCGCGCTCTTCTCTCCACAGCAATATCACGGGGCTTTTGCCGGAACGGAGCGGCAGAATGCGCTCTGGATGCGTTCCGCATACACGCTTCGCCTGAACATGCACCACTTCCTGCTCGACGGCATCAAGCGGGACCACATGCCGTGGACCGGCGACCTCGCGTTGAGTTTGACCTCCAACGCCTATGTTTTCGGCGACGGACAGATCGTGAAGGATTCGCTGACCGTCCTCGGCTGCAGCGGTCCGGAATACCGGGATGTCAACGGAATCACCGATTTTTCCTGCTGGCTTCCGGTCTGCCACGAACTTTATCAGCGTTACTGGGGAGACCGCGAATTTCTGGAACGCTCGTTTCCCGCCATCCGTGAGCGCGTAAATTCCCTGATCAACCGAACGGATGCGGATTGTTTTCTCTCC
>ERZ772860.2425-NODE-2425-length-10691-cov-8.525009_pt1 | contig 10691 bp, 12 predicted proteins | sample MGYA00511342_ERZ772860 | MGnify/ENA primary metagenome ERZ772860 (study PRJEB29015, sample SAMEA2737665) | human gut metagenome | biome: human gut; feature: human-associated habitat; material: faeces | place: China | collected 2012 ... | reverse complement strand
ATTTCTCTGAAAATATCTCCTTCCGAGCAGTGCTTGGAGGGAGTTTTTTCATTTTTTCTGGGGAAACTCCGAACAAATTGCCGATTGTTGGTTTTCGTCAACGTATTCCAGATTTTTACCCCGGGAGGTGCAACCATGGCAAAACTCTCTGACCCCGTCACGATGCTTAAGGGCGTGGGGGAGGTGCGATCGAAGCAGCTTGCCCAGCTGAATATTTTCACCCTCCGGGATCTCATCTGCCACTTTCCCAGAGGGTACGAGGACCGGACGAAGCTGGTTCCCATCGAAAAGCTGGAGCCGGACGTCCCCGCCTGTTTCCGCGCCATGGTAATGAATACTCCCCGTACCAGCCATATTCGCAAGGGGCTGGACTTGACCAAGGTGCAGCTTGCGGATACCACCGGGCGGCTGAACGTGACGTTTTTCAACAGCCGCTTTGCCGCCCAGCAGCTGGAATATGGCCGGGAGTACATTTTCTACGGCGCGGTGAGCGGGGATTTCATCGGCTACAGCATGACGAACCCCGTGTTTGAAACGCCGGAGTCCCAGCCCGTGACCACCCGGCGGATCCTGCCCATTTACCCCCTGACCGCGGGACTGACCAACGCGGCGCTGCTTCGTCTGGTACAGCAGGCGCTGGCGGTGTGCGACCCGCCGGAGGAGGTTCTTCCCGCCGAGGTGCGGGAGAAATACGGCATTTTACCGGCAGAACGGGCGTATTTCGCCATCCACGAGCCGAATTCCATGGCGGAGGCGGAGCTGGCGAAAAAGCGGATGATCTTCGAGGAATTTTTCGTATTCTCCGCCGGCCTTTCCCTGATGCGCGCCGCCCGGAAGGAAAAGAAAACGGAGCCCTATAGGGATTTTGACATGGCGCCTTTTTATAATCGTCTGCCCTTTTCCCTCACCGGCGCCCAGAGCCGGGCGGTGGGGGAAATTCTGGAAGATTTCCGCCGGGGAATCCCCATGAACCGGCTGGTGCAGGGAGACGTGGGCAGCGGCAAGACCATGGTGGCGGCGGCCGCCGCCTACTGCGCCGCGAGGAATGGCGCTCAGACCGCTTTGATGGCGCCCACGGAGATTCTTGCCGAGCAGCATTTTGCCTCTCTGAGCGCCCTGTTCGCCCCCCTGGGGGTGTCCGCGGCACTGCTCACCGGCTCCATGACGGGAAAGCAGAAAAAGGACGTGCGGGAGCATATCGCCGCCGGGGAAGTTCAGGTGGTGATCGGCACCCACGCCCTATTGTCGGAGTCCACCCGGTTTGACAATCTGGGGCTGGTCATCACCGACGAGCAGCACCGCTTCGGCGTGGGGCAGCGCAGCCGCCTTTCCGCCAAGGGGGAGGACCCCCATCTGCTGGTGATGTCGGCAACGCCCATCCCCCGGACGCTGGCGTTGATCCTCTACGGCGATCTGGACGTGTCCGTTCTGGACGAGCTGCCCCCGGGACGGGAGCCGGTGGATACCTTCCTGGTGGGAGAGAGCTACCGTCCCCGGATCAACGCCTTTATCCGCAAGCAGGTGTCGGAGGGGCATCAGTGCTTCGTGGTCTGTCCGGCGGTGGAGGAAAACGAGGAGCTGGGCATCAAGGCCGCCTCCGTCTGGGCGGACACGCTACAGCAGACGGTTTTCCCCGACCTGCGCATCGCCCTGCTCCACGGACAGATGAAGGGCACGGAGAAGGAAGCGGCCATGGCGTCCTTCGCCCGGGGAGAGGCGGACGTGATGGTGGCGACCACGGTCATCGAGGTGGGGGTGGACGTTCCCAACGCCACGCTGATGGTCATTGAGGACGCCGACCGGTTCGGCCTGAGCCAGCTGCACCAGCTTCGCGGCCGGGTAGGCCGGGGCAAGGCGAAAAGCTACTGCATTCTCACCACCCACAATCGCAATCCCGAGACGCTCCAGCGGCTGAAAGCCCTGTGCAAAACCGCCGACGGCTTCAAAATCGCGGAAGAAGACCTGCGCCTGCGTGGCCCGGGAGATTTCTTCGGCTCCCGGCAATCCGGCCTGCCCGCCTTCCGGGTGGCGGACCTGGGCTGCGACCTTGCCGCCATGAAGGACGCCCAGCAGGCGTCGGCAGACTGGATCGACGCCTACGGCACGTCGGATACGCCCGAGGCAAACGCCCTGAGGCAGCGGATCGGCGACCTCTTCGCCCGCGCCGAGGGAACGATGAATTGAACGAACAAAGCAGGGCACACTTCTGTGCCCTGCTTTTTGCTGGATTATTCCGTCTGCGTGACATTGCTTTCCCGCCTTGCAGTTACGCCTGCTTTGCACTGTCCAGGGACTTGCCGAAGACGAAAAAACGCTGATACAGGAACTCCGTGGAGAAATTCAGCAGCATGTTTATAATCGTTACCAGGTATTCGTTCCACGTCAGGCTGCCGGCCAGGTAATTCCCCAGAAGGGTGGACAGGGGCGTGAAGACCACGTAGTAGGCGGCAACCTTTGCCATGGCCACGGGTACGTTGGCAGCGGATTGGAAGGTAAACTTTCGGTTCAGAGTAAAGTTCCAGAGTACACTCAGGCACAGGGCAATCAGGTAGCAGGGCCAGTATGGGAGATGGGTAAATTCATTCAGCAGAGCGAAACTGCCCATTTCGATGAGACCGGCGCTGATGGAGAAAAAGGTAAATTTCAGGACACGGACAAATTCTTTCATGAGTACCTCCAAAATCATTGCGTATGGTCTTTGCGGCGGAAGCGGAAACGCTTGCCCGCAGCATTATTTCTGCCCTTCCCAGAAGGGTTCCGGCTTGGGGCAGGAATCGCAGTTGCCCTCGCAGTTCCGGGGCTTGAATTGCAGCTCCTGACTCTTGACGCTTACCGTGGTGCAGGGGGGGATGGAGTGGGTAATAAAGACGTTGGAGCCGATGACGCTGTCCCGCCCGATCACAGTGCCGCCGCCTAAGATGGATGCGCCGGCGTAGATGGTCACGTTGTCCTCAATGGTTGGGTGGCGCTTCTTTCCCCGCAGACTCTGTCCGCCCCGGGTGGTCAGTGCGCCCAGGGTCACGCCCTGGTAGACCTTCACATGGTCGCCGATGACCGTGGTCTCGCCCACCACGATGCCGGTGCCGTGGTCAATGAAGAAATACCGGCCGATGGTGGCGCCGGGGTTGATGTCGATGCCCGTGACGCTGTGGGCATGTTCCGTCATGATCCGGGGCAGCATGGGAACCTTCAGCATATACAGCACATGCGCCAGCCGGTACACCGTGATGGCAAACAGCCCGGGATAGCAGAAGACGATCTCGTCCGTGCTGAAGGCGGCGGGGTCGCCGTCGTAAAAGGCCTCCACGTCGGTCTGGGCGATTGCCCGGATGCCGGGGATTGCCCGGAAGAACTGCAAACTCAGCTCCTGGGCTTTTTCCTGGGCCTCCTGCTCCGTCCTGTCGACCCGCAGGGCGATGGCAATCTGCTTGTTCAGATTGTACATCACATCCTCAATGAGCATGGAGAGGTTGTGCTTCGTGTTGTAGATGCGGTAAGCCTTGTCCCGGGAGGCGCCCGGGTAGACGATGCGCAGGAGCTTGCCGATCATGTCGATGACCACGGCCTTGTCCGGGTGCTGGAAGGGGTCGAGCTTGTCGATGTCCCGGCCGTGGCGGTAATCCTCCAGAATGCCGTCCACAATGCCTTCGATTTCCTTTTCAATGGGGGTCATAGGGATTCCTCCTTGTATTCTTAATCTCAGTTTAACATATGCGGGAAACAAAGTCAATGAAACACTCCGGCACATTCCTCTTGCATTTCCCGTCCGTATCGGGTATAATCATCCCAAAATCAATCCCAATATCAGGAGGGAATATTTATGGAAAACGAAAACCTGGAGCAGGAAGAAAGCATCCTGACCCTGACCGACGAAAACGGACAGGATATGGACTTTGAGTATCTGGACTGCCTGCCCTACGAGGGCAAGGAATATCTGGTGCTGATGCCCGCGGACGAGCCGTCCACCGAGATCGTGATTCTCGAGGTGGAGCCGGTGGACGAGGAAAATGAAAATTACCTCGCCGTGGAGGACGAGGCAACTTTGGACGCGGTCTACGGCCTGTTCAAGGAAAAGTACAAGGACATTCTGACCTTCGAGGAAGAGTAAGCCGGGGCAGCGCTGCCCGCCCGGAAAAAAGCAGCCGTTTGGCTGCTTTTTCAAATTCTCGGCGCACCCGATGCGATGTCCCGCACCACTTCTCCTGCCAGAATCAGCCCCGCCGTCCCCGGCACGAAGGCCGAGCTGCCGGGAATCTGACGCTTGCCCAGGGCGGCGGCTTCCGCCTCCCAGCCGGTGGGGGAGATGGCTTCCTCCTTGGAATAGACGACCTTCAAGTGGCGGATGCCCCGCTTGCCCAGCTCCCGGCGCATGACCCGCGCCAGAGGACACATGGAGGTCTTGGTGATATCCGCCACCTCAAACGCGGAGGCATCCAGCTTGTTGCCGGTACCCATGCAGCTGATGATGGGCGTCCCGGCGTCGTGGGCGTTCTGCACCAGCGCCAGCTTGCCGGTGACGGTGTCGATGGCGTCCACGATGTAGTCGTATTGGGTAAAATCGAACTGCCCCGCGGTCTCGGGAGTATAAAAGACGGCGTAAGTCCGCACGATGCACTCCGGGTTGATGGAAAGCACCCGCTGCTTTGCCGCGTCTACCTTCCGCATTCCCACGGTATCGTAGGTCGCAAGAATCTGCCGGTTCAGATTGGACAGGCTGACGGTGTCGTTGTCGATGAGATCCAGCTGCCCCACCCCGCTGCGGGCCAGGGCTTCCAGGGTATAGCCGCCCACGCCGCCCAGGCCGAACAGGGCGACCCGGGCATTTTGCAGCCGCGCCAGCGCCTCGGCGCCCAGCAGCATTTCGGTACGGATAAATTGTTCGCGCATGTTTGTTTCCTCCCCCAAAGTCTGATCGTTTTATACCATGTCCTAAAAGCAAAGTCAATGGAGATACGTCAGCCGGGAGGAGAATCATACTATTTCTCGATAAAATGGTTAACACCATTTTATCCTGCGAATCCTTCGCAGGCCGCCGGTGGCGGCGAGAAATGTATGGACTTACGTTTTTTGCGGCTACGCCGCTGGCTGCTGAAACAGCAGCCAAATAAAACGGTTTTTAACCGTTTTATTGAAAACAAGTATCAGAAAGGAATCTGGGTATGAAAAGAAACAGAACGAGATACCTGGCAGCAGCTCTGTGCGCCGTCATGCTTTTGCAGGGGCTGACGGGCTGCGGGAAAAAGCCCCCCGTGAAGGAGACCACCGTCCCGTCCACGGCGGAGACCACCCAGCCCACCGTCCCGGCCACGGTGCCACGGGACGGCAACCCCGACGACGTGACCTGCAAGGGCAGCTATACGGCGGATTCCGTGGACGCCACCGCCGTGGCAGCCACCCTGGGAGACGAAAAGCTGACAAACGGCCAGCTTCAGGTTTTCTACTGGATGGAGGTCGCCTCCTACCGTCAGGCGGCGAAGGAGGTTTCCCCGGACTTTGATAAGCCTTTGGACACCCAGCCCTGCGAAATTGACGATAGCGTCGCCAGCTGGCAGCAGTATTTCCTGAAGCGGGCGCTTCTCAGCTGGCACAGCGCCCAGGCGCTGTCGCTGCAAAGCGTGGACGAGGGCATCCCCACGGAGGAAGCCTATCAGCCCAACATGAAGAACCACGAGATCTACATGTCCGGCAAGCCCGCCACGGCCTACCTCTACGGCTACAATAAAAATTACCGCCTCAATACGCTGCACGAGCAGTACCTGAGCGACATCCCCCAGACGCTGTCCGCCCTGGCGGAAAAGAACGGCTTTGCCGACGTTTCCGCCTTGGCAAAGGACATCGCCGGGGCTTCGGCGGAGGACCTGACCGCCTGCATGGCGCTGTACAACCGGGGGTATATGTACGACACCGCCCTGAGCTATTACATTGCGCCCACCGGGGAAGAGGTGGAGGCCTACTTTGCGGAGCATGAGTCGGACTATGCCGCGTCCGGCATCACCCGGAGCAGCGGCAAACTGGTGGACATCCGCCACATTCTGCTGATTCCCCAGGCGCCGGAGGACGGGACGGGGACCGTCACCGTGGCGCCGGACGGCACCGTCACCTGTTCCGAAGAACTGTGGGACGCCTGCCTGACCTCCGCCCAAACGCTGGTGGAGAATTACGAAAAGGCTCTGAAAAAAGACAGTATGCGGGGCAACAACAAATCCACCGATGACGCAATCTTTGCGGATTTTGCCAACAAAAATTCCGCCGACGCCGGTTCCGCCCTGAACGGCGGATTGTACCAGAAGCTGCGCAAGGGGCAGCTGACCCCCGTGCTGGACGCTTGGTGCTTTGACGATGCCCGTCAGAGCGGGGACGTGGACATCCTCCGGTCGGATCTGGGCTATCACGTGATCTTTTTCAAGGGCAGCACCGACATCTGGTACGACGCCGCCCGGAAAGACCTGACCGCCGCCCTTGGCGGGGAAAAGATTGCTCAGGCGCGGGAAAAATACCCCGCCGAAATCGACTACAGCGCCATCACCCTGGGTACGGCGGCGCAGACCGCCCCGGTCACCGCCTCCGATCTGCTTTATCCCGATGTGGGACACCAGCGCTACCCGGAAGCCCAGCTTTACCTCCAGCAGGACTACCCCACCACCATGTACGGCGGGTATAAGATCACCACCCACGGCTGCGGCATCACCACCATGGCCATGCTGGCAACCTACATGTCCGACACCGAGCTGACGCCGCCGGAGATGTGCCGCCGCTACGGCGGCTACTGCTTCCAGAACGGCACCGACGGCACCCTGTTCGTCGTCGCCCCGGCGCAGATGGGCTTTTACCTGAAGGAAAAGACCTACGAGTGGCGGGAAGCCAGAGACGCCATGCGGGAGGGGTACGTGGTGGTCTGCGTCCAGACCAAGGGCTACTGGACCCGGGGCGGACACTATCTGCTGCTGGAAAAGATGTTCGACGACGATGTGATTCAGGTACGGGACTCCAACATTTACAATTACGGAAAGCTGGAAGGCCACAAGACCGACCGCTTCGACTTTTCCACGGTGGTACCCTCGGGGACGGCCTACTGGATATTTGAAAACAAGGTAGTAACGATCCCCGCCTGCACCCGCTGCGGCGGGACAGCGGAGGGCGCGCCGGAAGCGCTGCTCACGGAAGACTACCTCTGCGAAAAATGCGCCGCCGCCCTGGCTAGACGGGGTACATATCTGGAATACAGCGGTGTTTGAATGATGAAAATACTCCCAACCGAGGGGAATCGGTTGGGAGCATTTTTATGGCGGGGTATGTAATTGACGGTATATGGGGCTGATTAGGCAGCTGTACGTATCTCGGAAAGGAAAGTGTCCATATAACCAAACAGTTCTGCTTTCCTGTCTGTGATTTCCTGAACTGCCTTGCTGTCAATGCCGTGTGACACTGCATCACGGAGTTTCTTGACAGTTTTCCCATTTCTTGAAGATGCACCAAATATCTCGCCCAGCAGAGCTTTATCAAATCCATACCCTGCGAAATTAAAGGCGTAAGGAACCTGACTCATAGTTACCTTAAGATAGTCTGTTTTTTCCCTTCCTTTAACTCTTTGATGCTCAGCAAGAACGACTTTGTAGACGGCTTCACAGATATTATACTTTCCCCTGAATTCATTTAGCAACTGGTCAACCTCTTTATCGGCATAAATTGCTTCCAGCCGCTCTAATTCTGTCTTTGCACTGAGGCGTAGCGCTTCCTGTTCTTCCACGGAAATTTTTGGTGCAGACATTTTTGTCAACTCCTGTCTATCTAAATATGTTTTTCTTACGGAGCAATTGCAGCAGTATCAGCGACGCCGCAGCGGTCAGCGCGGCAATCATTGCGACCGTAGCTTGTTGGTCGCCGGTACGTGGATTGCTCCCGTTCCAGCTGCCAGGTGTTTTAGAAAATGTCACCGACAGGGTGCCGTCCAGATTCAGCGCGTCTATGACCAGCTTCCCGTCTTTCAGGGAAGCCAATACCGACTTGCCGTTCAACCGCACTTCACTGACCTGATATCCTGACTCCGGCTCCAGAGAGACGGTAACGGGCTGATGCCGCTTAACGGATACCGTTCCGGTAGCTGAAAGCCGCATTTCTCCGACCGTCACAGTTCCTTCCCCTGCGATTTCAACGCGCAGAGAAACCTCGTCCGGAACACCGGTGGTCAAGTTGGTGGTCGATGCCAGCGCCCGAACGGGCATACAGCACAGCAATACACAGAGAAGGGTCAGAATCAGAAAAGGCCGCAGACTGTCCCTGCATTTCATAGGAAATCCGGTCAATTTTACTCTGCCACAATTTCGGATGTGAAGGTAATGGTGCTCTTATAGTTCCCGGCAAGTGCCTTGCCCCAATCCTTGCTTGTAATTTTGACAATCAGATTTCTCATAGCACTTTTCGTACCAGCCACTGCCAGTTCTTCTACAGACCCGTCGAATCTTCCCAAAAACTCAAGTTTGTCCCCAGACGAAACCTTAGAGCCGAAAGCGGCAACATCGCTAGTAGCCGTTGTTTTATACAGCTCGTAGGGAATTGTAGTATTGATTTCCTCTGCCTCTGCGGCAAATGGAGCGTAGTCTACCGTAACAACCACATTTTTTCCTACTGCAAAGCTTTTTGAGTCTGTAACGGTAACATTACCAATGGACGTCTCTGTCTCGCCAAAGGTCACGGTCTGATCTGCCGGGATGTTCAGCACATAGCTGGCGCTAGGGACGGTGGTGGTCAAAGTCGTGGTGTTGGGGGTCGCGTTTGCGGCATAGGCTGCGGGTATTACCGGAACCAGCAGTGCCAATGCCAGAATAAGTGCGGATAGTTTTTTCATAATGATTCTCCTTTTTTATTTCCCCGCAGGGATGATTGACAAATTATTCGGAAAAAGCCAGTTGGGCTGTAAAGGTAACGGCCGCCGTATAGGTACCGGGATTGGCCGTCTCCCATGCGCTGTCGGATATCTGCAATTCAAAAGCCGACGGAGTTCCGCCGTCTGCCATATGTCCGGTGGGGGTCACACTGCCATCGTCCATCCGGCTGTAAATCAGCCTGTCCCCCGAAGCCCATTCGCATAGGCCGCCGTCCGTTTTGGCGTAAAAGGCAAAGGGAATCGTGGTGGACGTGGTTTGACTGGAAAATGCGCCGCTGTGGGATACGGCAACCGTCAGATAGGCTTTTTCTCCGAAACCGGAGGACTGAGCAATGGATGGCACGCCGATAGTACAGCTGCCAGCTCTGTATTCCATCTGGATGTCCGCCGGAATCGTCATCTGATAGGCCGGTTCCGGAACCACCGCTGTGATCGTCGTGGATTCCGCCGCGGCACGCACAGGCATACAGAGCATCACGGCAACGGCAAGAATAAGCGCAATTTGTTTCCGCATAATATCACCTCCCCTTCTGTCAGCTGACATGGAGCGTCAATTTTGTCGCGGCGCCGTTCAGCGCCCGCATAGCGCCGTCCATGGTGTAGCAGTCAAATTTCAAAAGGGCGTTGGGGTAGACGCCTGCCGCCAGAGGTTCTGCCAGCGTGATCGGTTCCGAAATCTCCCCCGGCTCCACCAGCCCTGACTGCCACAGCAGGGTGCCATCCTCAAGCATCAGGGAGATTTGAAAATAGCAGGTGTTCTGCGCAGGGTTCGGAAAGCCGATCTCCTGTCCTTTACTGTCCGCTTTCAGGGATATCCCTTCATAGCCGGGGATGGCAATGGAATCCGTTCGCTTCTCCACAGCGCCGGAGGGCTGCACCGTTTCGCCGTTGGGCAATTTCGCTTGCTGCTTTTCCGGACGACCCATCAGCAGCAGAGCGGCAATTACCGCCGCCAGCACCACCGCTGCCAGCACAAAAACGACCAGTTTTCCCTTCCGTCTGGCAGCAGTCTGATATTTCCCTTTTTTCATAGACACCTCGTATTTGGAAATTCTATATTAGGAGCTATTCTTCCTTCAATTATACGTCCATAGTTCCTGTTTGTCAACCGAAAACGGAATTATAATTCCTCTATATGAATGAGCGGAGGAAGAAAAATGCTGATTTTTGACTTGCGAACGATCGGGAACAAGCTGCTTACCATTCGGAAACGCATGGGCATGACACAGGCCGAGGTCGCGGAGGCCGCCGGGCTGTCCGACCGTACATATGCGGACATTGAACGGGGAAGCGTCAACATGCGGACGGAAACCATTCTGCGCATCTGTAATGTCCTCCACATTACCCCTGACGAAGTCCTGACCGAAGAAAGCACGTCTCTGACCGCCAAGCAGGCGGAACTGTGGGAGCGGCTGAACGCCTGCAACCCCAAAGACAAGGAAACGGCCTTACAGCTTCTTTCCGTTTATCTGAAATCGCTGGATTGAGACATAGAAATACCCCCGGATTTTCACGCTTTTGAAGCGGAAAATCCGGGGGATTTGCGTTTGTTAATACTGCGCCGCCTCGGTGGACTTGAGCTGCAATTGAAGCCTATCCGCAATCAGGGCGATGAACTCACTATTGGTAGGTTTCCCCTTGGTATTGCTCACCGTATACCCAAAGAACCGTTGCAGGGTATCCAGATCGCCCCGATCCCAGGCTACCTCGATGGCGTGGCGGATGGCGCGCTCCACCCGGCTGGGGGTTGTCCCGAAGGTTTTCGCTACCTGGGGATAGAGTACCTTCGTGATGGCGTTGATCACGT
>ERZ772860.2420-NODE-2420-length-10711-cov-2.900432_pt1 | contig 10711 bp, 18 predicted proteins | sample MGYA00511342_ERZ772860 | MGnify/ENA primary metagenome ERZ772860 (study PRJEB29015, sample SAMEA2737665) | human gut metagenome | biome: human gut; feature: human-associated habitat; material: faeces | place: China | collected 2012 ... | reverse complement strand
AAGAATTTTATATCAACAAAGAAAATGTATTTGATAGATATTATGGTGAAACACAAAAAGAGTTAACAATACAAAGAATTAGATGTAATGGATTAGTATTAGGTTTAAATCTTCCACCAATACAACATCACTTTCATTATTGCAGAAGTTATATTATGTATTTGCAATATTATGAATTAGAAAAGAAATATGGTATTTTTGACAGTGCTCTAGAAAAGACAGTAAAGAATAAATATAATGTTCAAAAAGCCAAATTAAAAGGATTAGACAAAAAAGCATTGCTTGATACATTAAATAATATGAATAAAGTTTATAAAGAATTTCCACAGATAAGAAAAAAGCTTAAAGAAATCAGTGTAATAGAACATCCAAATGGAGGATTAAATATTACACCAGATATAGAAGATAATAAATATATTATGGAGATTAACAAGAAATTTTATGGAGATATAAACACAGTAAGAAAACAATATCAAAAAGATGTAAGGAATGGTTTTCATCCTAAAAATACAACATATGAGGATTTAGGAAATCACGAATTAGGACATTGTGTTACATATGAAATAATTAAAAACAGATATACTGATAAAAATTTAATAATTAAGGACTGGAATAATGATATAACAACAAAAGAAATTGTAGCAAAAGCATTTAACAATTTAGGAATTAGTGATAAAATGTCACAAAACTTATTAAGAAGTAATATTTCTAAGTATGCAATGACAAAATACAGTGAGACAATAGGAGAAGCATTTGCAGACTATTATAAAAATAGGAATAATGCCAGTGTACTTAGTAAAGAAATTGTTAAAGTAATGAAAGGAATGATATAGATGATACTAAATCCTAGATGGTTAGATTGGTTATCCGATGAAGAAGATGAAAATGGAAACAGGACAAAATTAAAAGAAGATACACCTGATGATATACGAAAAGAATATGAAAAATTAATAAAAGAAGAACAAGAAAGCATGAGAAACAATAAATTAAAGAAAACAATATTTTAAGCACTTACTAGTAAGTAGGTGCTTTTATTATGGAAAGAAGGTGGAATGTATGTGGTTATTAGTCTTAATATTAAGTATTAAATTACAAATGCCAACTTGGTATTGGATTATTTTTACTATAATTACAATATTTAGACCATTTGTAAGTTTGTTTTGTTCAATAATAGAAGATGAAATAACAAAAACAGCAAATGAAATTGATACACCAGATAAGGTATTAAAAGATACAATGGAGAGTTCAACTAATAAATAAGTTATTAACATTTTATAATTATAAATTTTTGGACGTAGACGTACGTCTATTTTTTATGCCTTTTTACTGGAGCAGGCTATAAAGAACAACAGAATTTTTTATGTAACAATTTGGGCAGAAGAACAAATTGGGATAGGAGAAAATATGGAAGGCGAAAACCAAAACACAAATAGCACAAATATTGATGTAAACGGGGCAAATAATGCAACGGATAACAATCAAAAACAAACACAGACTTTTGATGATGTTTTATCAAATAAAGAATATCAAGCAGAATTTGATAGAAGAGTTCAAAAAGCAATACAAACACATGAAACAAAATTAAAAGAACAATGGAAATTAGAACAAGACACACAAAAGTCAGAAGCTGAAAAGTTAGCTCAAATGAACGAAACCCAAAAACTTCAATATCAATTAAAGAAACAAGAAGAAGCAAACCAAGAAATTCAAAGAAAGTTAAATGCTAGAGACTTAAAAGATGAAGCTCTAAAAATAGCAACAACACAAGATACAGCATTTGATCCAGAATTTTTAAATCTTTTTGATTATGAAAACATGACAGCAGAGCAATTACAAGAAAAAACAAAGCTTATAAAAGCAATTCAAGACAGAATTGTTGAGAAAGCAGTAAATGAGTGGGCAAAAGAAAAGCCACCATACAATCCAGACCCATCTGGTAATAAGTCAAGTGCTGATGAAGCAATAAGAAAGGCAATGGGATTAATTAAATAGGAGGATTAAAAAATGAATAATATTGAAATATCAACAATATACTTACCAAAATTAGATGAGGTGTATAAAAACGAAGCAAAAACATCTATATTAGATGGAGATGAAACAACAGTACAAAAAGGATTAAATGGAGAAATTAAAGTAGCTAAACTAGATATGGATGGTTTAGGAGATTTCTCAAGAAATGATGGATATACAAAAGGTTCAACAACATTTAAATGGGAAACAGTAAAATATGATAAAGAAAGAAGTCAAGATTTAAGAATTGATAGATTAGACAATCAAGAAGCATTAGGACTACCATTTGCAAGATTATCTGGAGAATTTGTAAGAACAAAAGTAGTTCCAGAAACAGATGCAGCAAGAATTGCCAAAATAGCAGGAGTGGATGGAATTTCAACAAAAAAAGAAACAATTTCAGATGGTGCAGGAGTTGTAAGTGCATTAAGAGCATGTACAAATAAAATGGATGAAGATGAAGTTTCAACAGAAAACAGAATTTTATTTATAACACCAACATTAAAAGGAATGATTGATGACTTAGATACAACTAAATCAAAAAAAGTTTTAGAAAGATTTTCAACAATAATTGAAGTTCCACAAACAAGAATGTATACAGCAGTAACATTAAATAGTGGAAAAGAAAACTATGGATATCAAAAAGCCAAAGACACATATATTAAGTCAAAAGATACAGCTGTAGTATCAGGAAAGACATATTACACAGAAAGTTCTGGAGCTTATTCAAAAGTAACTTCACCAACAGGAAATCCATCAACATCAGACTACTATGAATTAATAGAAGGTGGAAAAGAAATTAACTTCTTATGTGTTGAAAAATCTGCAGTTGTTACAGCTATGGACCAATACATAAAATACTTTACACCAGATGAAGACCAAAATGGAGATGACAACGTATTTAAATATAGAAACAACAACTTATATGGACATGTATATGAAAACAAATTAGCTGGTGTATACTGCTCATACGAAGGTTAGGAGGTATTAAGATGGCAACATTTATAGGACTAAAGGTAAATAAAACAGAAAAAGAGACTGAACCAAAAGCTAAGAAGGGAACAGAAAAAGAGACTGAACCAAAAGCTGAAAAAGAATAGTGTAGGAGGCAATAGAAATGGCAGAAACCAATAGTATAGATAAGATAATAGATGATTTAGGAGTTAACTATAAAAATGATGAAGAAGTCTTAAATGAAATATTAGAGGAAGTAAGTTCTATTGCCTCTGATATTTCTAATAGACAAAAAGATGATGAAAAATTATTTCCATACATAAAAAAAGCTGTAAAAGCAATCTATCTTTCAAGAGGTGCGGAAGGCTTAACAAGTCGTGGAGAAGGTTCTATATCAAGTTCATATGAAGATATTATAGAAAAATTAAGAAATGACATTATAAAATCTGGCTTAAGGAGGATTAAATAGTGCTATTGCGAGATTTAACAAAAGTATATATATCAGAATATGAAGAAATAGAAGACCACGGCGAAACAGAAAAAGTATGGAAATATAAAGGCATAGCTTGGCTAAATATGCAACAAGATGTAAATGAATTAGATAGGAAGTCTACTGGTGAAGTTGATTATAGTATTTACAAAGGCAGAACCGCAAGAGATTATGATATACAAAAAGGCAATGGAATATCATTTGAAGATGTCTCAAAATTAGAGGAGTTTAAACCTCAATATAAGATAATTGACAAAAACAAAATTGGAAGTACTTATGTATATATATGTGAGAAGGTGCAAGAATGATAAATTTTAATTGTAATATAAAAGTAAAAAATAATTTCAAGAATATTAATGCTATAATTCAAAAACTACCACAAACAGTAAAGATAGCAACAGAAGATATTTTAAAAAATTATGAACAAATGTGCAATAAGATTAGAAAAAGGTCGTAAAGAAGATGGTATTATCGTTGAGATGGTTGATATGTCAACGAAAACAGTTAAAGGCAGGGTTTATGCAGACCCTGCTAAATTTATGACTGAAAATGGACAATCATATTTATGGTTTGAATATTTCGGAACAGGTCAATATGCTGAAAAAGAACATATTGGTAAGACAAAACACTTTTTGGAAACAGGTTACACTGAGTGGTATATACCCGTACATAAAGTAGGTAGATCTTTGAATTTTCCAATCACAACAATAGGAAATACTCAATTCTATGTAGCGGTTGGTTCAAGGGCAAATCACTTTTTAGGCGATGCTGAATTTAAAACCAGAAATGAAAATACAGAAATTGTCAAGAAGAAACTAGATGAAATGCTGAAGGAGGTATGTAAGTAATGAAAGATTTAAGTATAAAAGAGTTTAGTGATTTAGTATATGAAAAACTAGAAAAACTGTATAAAAATAAGCCAATTTTAAGCAATCCAAATACAGAAAGTAAATTTCCTATACTAGAATTACATACACCTTTAAAGTCAGTAAATTTAACCGAAAATGCATTTCCGATTAAATCTACATTTCAAATTTCGATAACTTGTTGGAATGAAAAGCAACGCCAGGCAATGCAAATGACAGATGAAGTTACTGCAAAACTTCAAGAATATAATTTTATAAGGACAAATACCAATCCTGCAGTATATGACCAAATACTGCAAAAATACGGTATAACAATAACATTTGAAGTTCGTTATAATTCTATAACGGGCTCTTTTAATTTAAGATAGGAGGAATTAAAAATGGGAGATGAAGCAACACCAAAAGCAACAACACCACAAATTGCTATGAAAGCAAAGGTGTCTTATGCAACAACACTAACAGGAGGAAGAACAGATATAGGTTATGTACAAAAAGTGGGACAATTAAAAACTTTAAAAGAGGGACAAACATATAGTGCATTAGATTTAGAAGAAGAAAGAATGGCTAAAGGAAAAAGAAAAGCAGAAACTGTTGATATAGAAATGATGTTTATACAAGAAACACATAAAGCTATTCAAGCTATAGCTGATGCAGATACAACAATATTCTTATTCTTAGAATATCCAGAGACAACAGCATCAGTTGCCAATAAACCATTAGTTCAGTCAGTAAAATGCACCGTAGATATAGCGGGGCAAGAGATGAACGACGGAGACTTTATAAAAGACACAATGAGAGTATATAAAGAGTCAAAAGTAGTAGAAACAGATGGATATCCAGTAGAAGGAGATTCAACAAAATATTAATTTAGGAGAAGGCATAAGCCTTCTCTCTTTTGCAAAGGAGAGAAAATAAATGATAATAGAAACGAAAAATAAAACAATTAATTTAGTACTAAAAACAAGAAAAATAGTAGATATAGCTAATCTACTTAAGAATAAAAATTTTGAAGAAGCTTTTATTAAAGCATATTCTATACTAGACATGGAAGCTTTATCAAAGATAATATTTAAAATATCAGAATCAGAAAGTGGAGAAAATGCATTTACAAATAGTGATGAAGTTTACGATTTTATAGATGAATGTAGAAAAGAAGGAATGACAATTAAAAATTTATATGAAAAGATTGCGGAGGCATTGAATGATGAGGGTTTTTTCAAAAAGAAAATGACAAAGAAAGAGTTGAAAGAAATAGCAACAAATCCTTTGTCTACGCTAAACTTAGACAAGATTGTAGAGAAATCTGCAGAAAACGTAGTAGGCAAGATAATAGAACAAGAGTTTTAGAGTTAAAAGGATTAAGCAATATAATACAAAATATAAAAGACACTAACAATTTAATAGACTTAATATATGCGATAGAACCACTTGCGTATTATTTCGATATGAAGCCTTTTGAGTTTTGGAATAGTAGATATTCAGAAATAAACATTTACTGCCAAACTCACTTAGTTAAAATTTTTGACGATTTGAGAAGAGAAATAGACTTACAAGAAGCGGTGACTAATAAATTAATCGCAGGTGATTGTATGAATCAGAATGCAAAAACAATAATGATTAGAGATAATTACAAAGAGTTGTTTGAAGATAAACAAGAGCAAACATTAGAAGAGCAAAGAAAATTGTTTAAAGGATAAAAAAATTTGCTGACAACGAAAAAAGTGTCGAATTTTGTAACACGATTTTTCTTGTCTTATTCGACTTCGTTCGATATAATTCTTAATATATTGAATGAAGGGGGAATTTTTATTATGAAAAAAAATATTAAACTTATTACATTGTTAACAACAATCATATTGTTAATAGCAACACTGACTGGTTGTACTTCGACTGAAACTAGTACAGGAGCTCAAGATACTAAAAAAGAAATCTATGAGTACGGAGAGGAAGCAACACTTGATGGAGCAAAAATTAAAGTAGTAAAAGTTGAAAAATCAAGTGGAACTAAATATGAGAAACCAGATACAGGAAAAGAATTTGTAATTGTTACTGTTCAAATATCAAATACAAGCAATAAGAATATTTCTTACAATGTTTTTGATTATAAAATCCAAAACAGTCAAGGACAAATAACAAGCCAAACTATTTACACAGGAGCAAAAAATACGTTAAGTTCAGGAGAACTAGCACCAGGGGGAAGTGTAACAGGAACGATACCTTTTGAGACAACAAAAGGAGACAGTAATTTAACATTAATATATGAAGGAAATTTCTGGACAGATTCTAAGTTAAAATTTAAATTACAATAATTTAAATGAAATATTTTCAAAAACAAGAGAGGAAGATGTTTTTATGGAAGAAACAGAAGTTAAAACAAAATATTGTAAATATTGTGCTGCTAAAATACCAGCAGATGCAATAATATGTACTAGTTGCGGTAGACAAGTAGAAGAATTAAGAAGGACTAGAGAAAATATTGTTATAAATAATACAAACGCAAATGTTAACGCTAATGTCAATAGAAATATGGGAGGAATAAATAAAAAACCTTTGAACAAATGGGTTGCACTTTTACTATGTGTTTTTTTAGGCTGTATTGGAGGCCATAAATTTTATGAAGGTAAAGTTGGTATGGGAATACTATATTTGTTTACAATGGGACTATTTGGTATAGGAGTTTGCATAGATTTTATTGTAATATTGTGCAGACCTGTTAATTATTATGCGTAAAGTAAAAAAACATCTACAAACTGTAGGTGTTTTTATTGTGCAAAAAATAATTTAAAAAATATTAAAATACCTCTTGATATAAAGTAAAAAGCGGAAGGAGGAAGTATAATGACAACAGAAGAAATTGAAATAATTGTAACTGCAAAAATAGAAGAAGCATTGAAGGAATTTAATAAAATAGTACCGGCAATTAAAGAAAAAATGAAACAAGTACAAGAAGCTTTTTCCAAAATAGATGCGAAAGAGATAAAAAGCAAAGTGCAACAAGCTACAAATTTTGCAAAGAAAAAAATACAAGACTTGAAAAAAAGTAGTGAAAATAGCAAAATTGCAATAAAAGTAAACAATAAAGAAGCTAGTAAGCAAGTGACTCAATTAGAAAAAGAAATAGATAGTCTACAAAAGAAAATAACTGGTCGACAGTTAAAGCTAGATGTTACAAATACTGCTTTGGATAAGATAAGAAATGATACAAATCAGTCTGTGATTAAAGAAATGACAGATGCAGGAAATAAAAAATTAACACAAGAAACGTATAGTAGACTAGATAAAGATATAAATTATCAAGCATTAGTCAAACAAAGTGACAAATTAAACAATGAAATAGAAAAATATAATACATTACTAAATAGTGCTAAGACAAAAATGACACAATTAGGACAGCAGACGTCTAAAACAGCAACTATTCAAAACAAATTGAGTAGTTTTTTTAGTGCTTTCAAACAAAAAATAGAACAAGCAAAAACATCAGCAGGAAAATTAGGAACAGCATTTAAGCAGATGCCAAAAACAGGGCGAAATATTACAAACAGTTTAAGAGGAATGGGAGGTTCATTAAAAGCGGGCTTAGGGCAAATATTTAAAATTGCAGGAGCTCTGTTTGGTTTGCAAACAATATATTCAACTTTGAGAAGCGCAGCGAGCACGTGGTTATCTAGTCAAAATTCACAAGCAAAGCAATTAAGCGCTAACATAGATTATATGAAATACGCGCTAGGTTCAACTTTAGCACCAGTTATACAATATATAGTTAATCTTATATACCAAGCATTAAAAGGGGTTCAATCTTTAATTTATGCACTTACAGGAGTTAATATATTTGCAAATGCAAGTGCAAAAGCATATTCAAGTATGGCAAAAAGTGCTAAAAAGGCTTCTAATGCTCTACACCCAGGCGACATTGATGAAGTACACAATATTCAAGAAAGCAATTCAGGCGGAAGCGGTGGAACTGGTGATGTAATGCCAAATGTTGACTTAGGGCAAGTAGATACTAAATTAAATGATTTCTTAAAAAAACTAAAAGAAGGTAAATGGTATGAAGCAGGAGCAGAAATAGGCAAGAAGATAAATGAATCTTTAGAAAAAATTCTTTGGGAAAGTATAAAGAAAAAAGCTGGAAATGTAGGAAAAGGAATTGCTGAATTTATAAATGGAGGTATAAAAAATACAAACTGGAATTTAGTAGGTTCAACATTAGGTGAAGGAATAAATACAGCAATAACATTTTTGAAAAACTTTATAACCACACTCGACTTTGCGTCAATAGCTGATGCAGTATTTGATTTCTTAACAAGTGCAATAGCAACTATAAATTGGGGAGATATAGCTTATACTATATTTTATTTGATTGGTGTTAATTGGGGCGTATCATTTAGGATGCTGTGGAACGTAATATCAACATCGTGTTCAAGCATAGGAAAATATTTTTCAGATAAAATATCAGAAGCTGGTGGAAATGTAGCAAAAGGATTATGGAATGGAATAATAGAAGGACTAGGAAATATAGCAAGTTGGCTATATGATAATGTGATTAAACCGCTTATAGACGGCTTTAAAAATGGTATGGGAATACACTCACCTTCTACAGTTATGTTTGAATTGCGGAAAATATATAATGCAAGGACTTATAAATGGAATAAAAGAAAAAATAACAAATTTAGGTTCTACAGTAGAGGAAATATGCAATAGTGTTAAGAGTTGGTTTAAAAATAAACTTGAAAATTCAAAATTCGTCCAAACAGGTAGAAATGTGATCGATGGAATAAAAGAAGGAATTAAAAACAATCATGTTTCATCAACAGTTTCAAATGTATGTGGAAATGTAAAAACATGGTTTTCTAATGAATTAGGAAGTTGGAATTTTACTAATATCGGTGAAAATGTAATAGGTGGGATAAAAAGAGGAATAAATAATGCAAAAGACGGACTATTAAGGACAGCATCAAGAATAGCAGATTCTGTTACATCAACTTTCAAAAATGTATTGGGAATACACTCACCTTCCAAAGTTATGGCAGACTATGTAGGTAAGTTTATTCCTCTGGGAATAGCGGAAGGAATCAAAGATAAAGCACAATCCGTTTATGATAGTATATATGAAATAACAAACGGCTTAAAATTAAATAAACAAGGATTAGTAACAGATATATCAGCGACATATTCTAAATCTGATGTAAATGCAAATTTATTAAACAAAGGAAACATACTAGAAAGAGCAATGAATAACATAAGTAAAAACTCAGGAGGAACAATCAATTTTGAAAACACTATAAAATTAAACAGCAAAGTATTAGCAAGAGAATTAATAGAAGATTTAGACACGGAGGCTAAAAGACGTGGATATAAATTATTGCAAAGAGGATAGGAGGCAGGTAAAGTGATAAAAGAAAATAATGTTATTGTAGCAGATGGAGTGTCATTACCTACTCCATCCGAATTTGTACCATACCCAACTTTGAGAGAAAAGAGTGGAGAAAACGCATTGGGCGACTTAGTGAGAAAAATCATAAGCTCAAGATGGAAAATTGAAATGAAATGGGATATTTTGAGCGTAGAACAGATGAATTATTTAACGGACTTAAAATTCAAGAAAGAGTTTCTTTGTACATTTCCATCTACTAAAAATCAAAGAATAAGTAAGCAAATGTATGTTGGAGACTTAAAACCTTCTGCAAAAGCAATAGATCCTGACACTAAAATCGTGACGGGGTGGTTAAATGTTTCATGCAATTTTATACAAACAAAAGCTGATAAATACACGGGAGGTGCTATTTAATGATAGATACATCTCAAATCTTGATTGATGCAGCAAGAGCACGCACTATAACAACAAGTGCGAAAGTACAAATAACAAATGTATCAGGCAGATACGATTTTTTTGAAACAGGAAAATATGCGATGTTTGAAGGTGATGGAATAGAATTAGATGGAACAAGTAATGTACTAAAGAAAACAGAGGTTTTAATAAACTATGAAGGCTGGTACAGTGAGTTTCCAAATACTATTCTTTCAGATGAAAATGCTAATTTCGAAAATGTAGAATTTACAAACTATGTTCAACATGACAAGAAAGAAATAAGCGATTTACACATAATATTTTCAAACGTAAGAAACGAGTATGCAATAAACTTTGACGTTATCGTCACTAAAAATGGAGAATCTACAACTTATAATTTTACAGAGAACACGAAAAAAGAGGTTGTATTAAACAACATTGCGACGGGGTCTAAAATAACAATAAAATTTTATAAATGGTCAAAACATTTTGCAAGGGCAAAAGTCTTGAGTTGTTGTCTTGGAACATTGTATCAATATGATGACGACGAGATAATGTCAATAACAGCTAAAAAAGGTGTAGATTTAATAAATGAAGATATTG
>ERZ772860.2410-NODE-2410-length-10751-cov-5.427263_pt1 | contig 10751 bp, 6 predicted proteins | sample MGYA00511342_ERZ772860 | MGnify/ENA primary metagenome ERZ772860 (study PRJEB29015, sample SAMEA2737665) | human gut metagenome | biome: human gut; feature: human-associated habitat; material: faeces | place: China | collected 2012 ... | reverse complement strand
TCCACGCGGTTTCACTGCCAACGCGCTTTTGCTGAGCATCAATAAACAACAACGCCGCTTTTAAGCCGCTCAGAGAAATGGTCTGATTGCCGTCGCGTAAGGTGATCGCCTTCCCTTCCTGAATCAGCTGCAAAAACGCGGTGATGGTTGCCGTATCATCGGTTACTAGTAACCATGGTGAAATCCGCCACTTGTCACCACTTAACGCCAACGGCTCGCCATCTAACAGCAGCCGTGGCGCAATTTCCCCTTCAGACGCATCCGGCGACTTCAACCCGCCGCGCTCAATACGTAAAACGGCATCGGTATGCGCCCCGGCGCTGCGGCTCAGGGTCATCACCAGTCCATTATGATCGCCCGTATTGCGCGCCACGCAGAAGTTTTGGTTATTACAGGTGACCTGCCAGTCGGAAAACGCCCGTTGCGCTGGTGCCGCCCACACCAAAGACGTCGGCAACAAAGCGAAAAAAAAGAGAAGGAAAATGCGATAGCGCATGGACGGTACGACCCCAGAAGTTCAAACAAACAGCACAAGTCGTATCTTCGTTGCGCAGGTAGCGCGGCTCAATCAGATTTGTCGGATTGAGCCAATAATAAACAACGAAATATTATTGTTATTTTTCAGTCCATTAAATGTGACGTTTGCAAATAGTTAAGCAATAACACCGTCTTACCGTCACGTATCTCGCCGGTTTTGATCATCTCCAGCGCCTGGCTGAACGGCAGCTCGAGCACTTCAATATCTTCATCTTCGACACCGCCACCGGCGTTAGCGCGCTGATTGTCACTGTATTCGGCGATAAAAAAGTGGATTAGCTCAGTCACACCGCCTGGCGACATATACAGTTCAAATAATTTGCGCACTTCGCCCACTTCATAGCCCGTCTCTTCAATCGCTTCTTTGCGAATGCACACTTCCGGTTCGTCGTTATCCAGCAGCCCGGCGCAGGTTTCAATCAGCTGCCCGCTTTCATTGCCATTAACCCAGGTAGCGACACGGAACTGACGAATCAGAACCACGGTCTTTTTCTTCGCGTTGTACAGGAGGATCGTCGCACCATTGCCGCGATCGTACACTTCACGTTTATGGCGGATAACTTCGCCATCTTTGCGCATGAGATCGTAGGTAATGTTGTGCAGGGTGAAATAGTTATCGGAGAGAATTTTGTCTTTAATGAGGGTGATTTGTTGCGTCATACCGACTCCACAGCGCGAAATGAACAATTATCTTACGCTGTGAAGTCGGGTTTGTCTGCGCAGGCTATCAGTGAGATTTGACTGATTTTACCCCCAGCCAGTCAATAATCCCCTGTGCCGCATGACGTCCTTCTGCCATTGCGGTAACCACCAGATCCGCACCACGCACGGCGTCACCACCAGCGAAGATTTTCGGATTGGTGGTCTGGTAACGGTACTGGCTTTCCACATCCGCGATGATGCGGCCCCATTTGTCTACCGTTACACCGTGCGACTCCAGCCACGGCATCCCGTGCGGATTGAAGCCAAACGCCATAATCACCGCGTCGGCTGGCATGACAAATTCACTGCCTTCCACCGGCACTGGACGCCGACGCCCCTGGGCATCCGGCTCGCCAAGACGCGTGCGCAGGAAACGAATCCCGCAGACGTGACCTTGTTCATTCAGCTCAAGCGCCACCGGCTGGACGTTAAATTCGAAGTTGGCCCCCTCTTCGCGGGCGTTCTTCACTTCTTTCTTCGAGCCTGGCATGTTAGCTTCATCACGACGATAAGCGCAGGTGACGTTACTCGCGCCGTGGCGCAGCGCAGTACGCACACAGTCCATCGCGGTGTCGCCGCCGCCCAGTACCACGACGTTAAGTCCGGCGGTATTGATAAACGGCTCTTCCGGTAGCTCTTCGAGCCCCATCACCTGTTTAGTGTTGGCAATGAGGAACGGCAGCGCGTCATAAACGCCCGGCGCATCTTCATTGGGTAAACCCGCTTTCATGGAACGGTAAGTGCCTACGCCAACGAAGACCGCGTCGTATTGTTCCAAAAGCGAATCCAAAGAGACATCTTTACCCACTTCACAATTGAGTTCGAAGTGAATCCCCATCGCGCTGAAGATTTCCCGACGGCGTGCCAGCAGGGATTTATCCAGTTTGAAAGAAGGAATGCCGAAAGTGAGCAAGCCACCGATTTCTGGATGGCGATCGTACACCGTCACCCCCACGCCATTGCGGGTCAGAACATCCGCACAGGCCAGCCCTGCCGGACCTGCACCGATAATCGCCACCCGCTTGTCCACTTTGGTGACATGGCTTAAGTCAGGACGCCAACCTTTCGCCAACGCCTGATCTGAAATGTAGCGTTCAATGTTGCCGATAGTTACCGCGCCGTGCTCATCGCGAATAGTACAGGCACCTTCACACAAACGGTCTTGCGGACAAACGCGTCCGGTAATTTCCGGCAGGGTGTTGGTTTGGTGAGAAAGCTCGACGGCGGCGTCGATGTTTCCGGCTTTCACCAGTTCAATCCACTGCGGTATATGGTTATGCAGCGGGCAGGTCCATTCACAAACGCTGTGCTCGCCGCACTTAAGGCAGCGCGAGGCTTCCCGTTGTGCCTGGTCGGCGCGAAATGGCAGATAAATTTCATCAAAACCGGTTTTGCGCGCTTCAATCGCCAGTTTATCCGGCTCGCCACGCGCGGGCGTTGCCTGCATTTGTTCGACTTTACTCATTACCGGCATTTCTTGTGCAGCGGTACTGGCATGCCACGGTTGATGCTCCTGACGTGCGGTGCGCAAGCGGCGGGATTTCGCCATGCCGGAGAGTGCGACGTCAGTGACCAGTTGCAGCGCGTCCGCCGGGCAATTCTCAACACAGGCAGGACCGTTTTCGCGCCCTGCACAAAGGTCGCATTTATGCGCCGTGGCTTTTACTTTGCCCACCGCGACGGGTGTCAGGACGATTTGCATCGTACCAAACGGACAGGCCACCACGCAGGATTTACAGCCAATACACTTTTGCTGATTGACCTGAATGCTGTCATCAACGTGGCTGATTGCGCCATTAGGGCAGCTACGGGCGCAGGGCGCATCTTCACAATGGTGACAGGTCACTGCACTACGTTGCTGTTGATGTTTGATAACCGTAATTCGGGGATGAAAATGGTGTTGGCTCAGGACATGTTGCTCATCATTGTGAGCCATGACACAGGCGATTTCACAAGCATGACAACCCAGACATTGCTGACTGTTGGCCATAATAAAACGATTCATAACGACCTTCTTTTTTGGTTGTAAAAACCTTATTCTTTATATGAGTGTTGTTATTACCCGACTTACAGGGGAATCGGCAATGTTCATGTGCCCAGAATAAGTAACTATTTCGCTATAAACTGTGGCAGATCAAATAATCCCATCACTGACTAAATTGCGTTTCAGCGAACTGGAACATTAATGATTTTTTGTGGAGAAGACGCGTGTGATTGTTAAACGACCCGTCTCGGCCAGTCTGGCCCGGGCCTTTTTTTACATTGTGCTGCTGTCGATTCTTTCCACGGGTATCGCTCTGCTAACTCTGGCGAGCAGTTTGCGCGACGCTGAGGCTATCAATATTGCCGGATCGCTGCGTATGCAGAGTTACCGCCTGGGCTACGACTTGCAAAGTGGCAGTCCACAACTCAATGCACATCGCCAGTTGTTTCAGCAGGCACTGCATTCACCGGTATTAACCAATCTCAACGTCTGGTATGTGCCAGAAGCAGTAAAAACTCGCTATGCGCATCTGAATGCCAACTGGCTGGAGATGAATAATCGGCTCAGCAAGGGCGATTTGCCGTGGTATCAGGCCAATATTAATAATTATGTTAATCAGATAGACCTGTTCGTGCTGGCTTTACAGCACTACGCTGAACGCAAAATGCTGCTGGTGGTGGCGATTTCCCTGGCTGGCGGTATCGGTATTTTCACGCTGGTCTTTTTTACTTTGCGCCGTATACGCCATCAGGTGGTTGCCCCGCTGAATCAGCTGGTTACCGCCAGTCAGCGTATTGAACACGGGCAGTTCGACTCGCCGCCGCTGGATACCAACCTGCCGAATGAGCTTGGCCTGCTTGCAAAAACCTTTAACCAGATGTCGAGCGAGCTGCATAAATTGTACCTTTCGCTGGAGGCGTCAGTAGAAGAAAAGACCCGCGATCTCCACGAGGCCAAGCGTCGTCTGGAGGTGTTGTATCAATGTTCGCAGGCGCTGAACACCAGCCAGATTGATGTGCATTGTTTCCGCCATATTTTGCAGATTGTTCGCGACAATGAAGCGGCTGAGTATCTGGAGTTAAATGTCGGTGAAAACTGGCGGATTAGCGAAGGGCAACCAAACCCGGAATTGCCGATGCAGATTTTACCGGTGACAATGCAAGAGACGGTTTACGGTGAACTGCACTGGCAAAATAGTCACGTTTCATCATCAGAACCGCTGCTTAACAGCGTTTCATCGATGCTGGGACGCGGTTTGTACTTTAATCAGGCGCAGAAGCATTTTCAGCAGTTATTGTTGATGGAAGAACGTGCGACCATCGCCCGCGAATTGCACGACTCGCTGGCTCAGGTGCTTTCTTACTTACGTATCCAGTTGACGTTACTGAAGCGTTCGATACCGGAAGATAACGCCACCGCACAAAGTATCATGGCCGATTTTTCCCAGGCGTTGAATGATGCTTATCGGCAGTTACGCGAGCTGTTGACTACTTTCCGCCTGACGCTGCAGCAGGCGGATCTCCCCTCCGCATTGAGGGAAATGCTGGATACGTTACAAAATCAAACCAGCGCCAAACTGACCCTCGACTGCCGTCTGCCAACCCTGGCGCTGGATGCGCAAATGCAGGTGCATTTGTTGCAAATTATTCGCGAAGCGGTGCTGAATGCGATGAAGCACGCCAACGCCAGCGAAATCGCCGTCAGTTGCGTCACCGCGCCGGACGGCAATCACACGGTTTATATCCGTGATAACGGGATTGGTATCGGTGAACCGAAAGAACCCGAAGGTCATTATGGTCTGAATATCATGCGCGAACGCGCGGAACGGCTGGGTGGGACGCTGACTTTTTCACAACCTTCCGGCGGCGGCACGTTAGTGAGTATTAGCTTTCGCTCTGCGGAGGGTGAGGAAAGTCAGTTAATGTAATGCCTCCTACTGACCAAAGAATACTTGCACTTAAGGTTCAGTATAAAAGGGCATGATAATTTACATTAACTCCTTTTTTTCTCCACGATTGGCTCGTACCTTGCCGCTACAGTGAAGCAAGTCAAGCCTACAACGATACGCAGAAACACGAGGTCCTCTTTTAATGGCGAATTTCTTTATTGATCGCCCCATTTTTGCCTGGGTGCTGGCAATCCTGTTGTGTCTGACAGGTACCCTGGCGATTTTCTCATTGCCCGTTGAACAATACCCCGATCTCGCGCCACCGAATGTGCGAGTGACCGCTAACTATCCCGGCGCATCGGCCCAGACGCTGGAAAACACCGTGACCCAGGTTATCGAGCAAAATATGACCGGCCTCGATAATCTCATGTATATGTCATCTCAGAGCAGTGGCACCGGTCAGGCATCTGTCACTTTAAGTTTTAAAGCAGGCACCGATCCGGACGAAGCCGTGCAGCAAGTACAAAACCAGCTGCAATCAGCCATGCGAAAGTTACCGCAGGCGGTGCAAAATCAGGGCGTGACGGTGCGTAAAACCGGCGATACCAACATTCTGACCATTGCCTTCGTCTCTACCGATGGTTCGATGGATAAACAGGATATTGCTGATTATGTTGCCAGTAATATTCAGGACCCGTTAAGCCGCGTAAATGGCGTCGGGGATATTGATGCCTATGGTTCGCAATATTCCATGCGTATCTGGCTGGACCCGGCGAAACTCAACAGTTTCCAGATGACGGCTAAAGATGTCACTGATGCCATTGAGTCACAGAACGCGCAGATTGCGGTTGGGCAACTTGGTGGTACACCTTCCGTCGATAAGCAGGCGCTCAACGCCACCATTAACGCCCAGTCACTGCTGCAAACACCAGAACAGTTCCGCGATATCACCTTGAGGGTGAATCAAGACGGCTCAGAGGTAAGGCTGGGCGATGTCGCCACCGTCGAAATGGGGGCGGAGAAATACGATTATCTTAGCCGCTTCAATGGTAAGCCAGCCTCCGGGCTGGGGGTAAAACTGGCCTCCGGCGCTAACGAAATGGCGACAGCGGAGCTGGTGCTCAATCGTCTCGACGAGCTGGCGCAGTATTTCCCGCATGGACTGGAATACAAGGTGGCGTATGAAACCACCTCGTTTGTTAAAGCCTCCATTGAAGACGTGGTGAAAACGCTGCTGGAAGCTATCGCTCTGGTTTTCCTCGTTATGTATCTGTTCCTGCAAAACTTCCGCGCCACGCTGATACCCACTATCGCCGTGCCGGTGGTGTTGATGGGAACCTTCTCCGTACTTTACGCCTTCGGTTACAGCGTCAACACCTTAACCATGTTCGCGATGGTGCTGGCGATCGGTCTGCTGGTGGATGACGCCATCGTGGTGGTGGAAAACGTCGAACGTATTATGAGTGAGGAAGGACTCACTCCTCGCGAAGCCACACGTAAATCGATGGGGCAGATCCAGGGGGCACTGGTCGGGATTGCGATGGTGCTTTCGGCGGTATTTGTACCAATGGCCTTCTTCGGCGGCACCACCGGTGCCATCTATCGCCAGTTCTCTATTACCATTGTTGCGGCGATGGTGCTGTCAGTACTGGTAGCGATGATCCTCACTCCGGCTCTGTGTGCCACACTACTTAAGCCACTGAAAAAAGGTGAGCATCACGGGCAAAAAGGCTTTTTTGCCTGGTTTAACCAGATGTTTAACCGCAACGCCGAACGCTACGAAAAAGGGGTGGCGAAAATTCTCCACCGTAGCCTGCGCTGGATTGTGATTTATGTCCTGCTGCTTGGCGGCATGGTGTTCCTGTTCCTGCGTTTGCCGACGTCGTTCTTACCGCTGGAAGACCGTGGCATGTTTACTACCTCGGTACAATTGCCCAGCGGTTCAACCCAACAACAGACCCTGAAAGTCGTTGAGCAAATCGAGAAATATTACTTCACCCATGAAAAAGACAACATCATGTCGGTGTTTGCCACCGTTGGTTCTGGCCCTGGGGGTAACGGGCAAAACGTGGCGCGAATGTTTATCCGCCTGAAAGACTGGAGCGAACGCGACAGTAAGACCGGCACCTCGTTTGCCATTATCGAGCGTGCAACGAAGGCGTTTAACCAAATTAAAGAAGCTCGCGTTATCGCCAGCAGCCCGCCAGCAATTAGCGGTCTTGGTAGTTCTGCAGGTTTTGATATGGAGTTGCAGGACCACGCTGGAGCAGGTCACGATGCGCTGATGGCAGCACGTAACCAGTTGCTGGCGCTGGCGGCGGAAAACCCGGAGCTAACCCGTGTGCGCCATAACGGCCTCGATGACAGTCCGCAGTTGCAGATTGATATCGACCAGCGTAAAGCTCAGGCGCTGGGCGTTGCTATCGACGATATTAACGACACACTGCAAACCGCCTGGGGTTCGAGCTATGTGAATGACTTTATGGATCGCGGTCGCGTGAAGAAAGTCTATGTGCAGGCAGCTGCGCCGTATCGCATGCTGCCAGATGACATCAATCTCTGGTATGTCCGAAATAAAGATGGCGGCATGGTGCCCTTCTCTGCTTTCGCGACCTCACGCTGGGAAACAGGCTCGCCGCGTCTGGAACGCTATAACGGTTATTCTGCGGTTGAGATTGTTGGGGAAGCCGCACCGGGGGTCAGTACCGGTACGACGATGGATATTATGGAATCGTTAGTGAAGCAGTTGCCAAACGGCTTTGGTCTGGAGTGGACGGCGATGTCGTATCAGGAGCGGCTTTCCGGCGCGCAGGCTCCGGCGCTGTACGCCATTTCCTTGCTGGTGGTATTCCTGTGTCTGGCTGCGTTGTATGAAAGCTGGTCGGTACCGTTCTCGGTAATGCTGGTCGTGCCGCTGGGGGTTATCGGCGCGCTGCTGGCAACCTGGATGCGGGGGCTGGAAAACGACGTTTACTTCCAGGTGGGCCTGTTAACGGTCATTGGTTTATCGGCGAAAAACGCCATCCTGATCGTCGAGTTTGCTAACGAGATGAACCAAAAAGGCCACGACCTGTTTGAAGCGACGCTCCACGCCTGCCGTCAGCGTTTACGCCCGATTCTGATGACCTCGCTGGCATTTATCTTCGGCGTATTGCCAATGGCAACCAGCACGGGTGCCGGTTCCGGTGGTCAGCATGCGGTGGGTACTGGCGTAATGGGCGGGATGATTTCGGCTACTATTCTGGCTATTTACTTCGTGCCGCTGTTCTTTGTGCTGGTGCGCCGCCGCTTCCCGCTGAAGCCGCGCCCGGAATAAGCAATAAAAAAGGCGACATGCCAATGTGTCGCCTTTTTCAACTTTCCGATTAAGAACCTGCTCAGCGGGTTCTTGCTGTTTGTACTTTGTCTCAGGAATTACTTACGAAGCATAACTTCAATAAAGTCTTTCCAGTTCCCCAGTTCACGTTCAATCATAACAACCTCTCTTATAATTATGGGTATTCTACGGAAACAATATACCGTGGTGAAGCTAATTTACTCGATTGCTGCGATGACTACCTCCGGGGGACAAACCTTATGTAAATACTATGGTCCTGCGGTGATAATTTGTATGTGATACACAGCAACATTTCGAGATATTCATACGGCATCTAATACTGATTTAATTCTGGTTAAAATACAGACAGATAACAAGATGAATATTCTTAATGTTTACGTTAAAAATGTTTAACATTATTTAATAGTTGTTAATTTGAATACTTCGATAATGTTATATTTCCTGATAATCATTTGCAGGCAAAATGTTTTCACTCTTAAATGAGTATTTATTCTCATAAATCGAAAAAGGATTCATTATGGTTACACTTTACGGCATCAAAAATTGTGACACCATTAAAAAGGCTCGCCGTTGGCTGGAAGCCAATAACATCGACTATCGTTTTCATGATTACCGCGTCGATGGGCTGGACAGCGAATTATTGAACGGTTTTATCAACGAATTAGGCTGGGAAGCGTTACTCAACACCCGTGGTACAACCTGGCGTAAACTGGACGAAACCACCCGCAATAAAATCACCGATGCGGCCTCTGCGGCGGCATTAATGACTGAAATGCCTGCAATTATCAAACGTCCATTGCTCTGCGCGCCTGGTAAGCCTATGCTGCTGGGTTTCAGTGATTCCAGTTATCAGCAATTTTTCCATGAGGTGTAGTCTATGTCGTGCCCGGTTATTGAGCTGACACAACAGCTTATTCGCCGCCCTTCCCTGAGTCCTGATGACGCAGGATGTCAGGCTTTGTTGATTGAACGTTTGCAGGCGATCGGTTTTACCGTTGAACGCATGGATTTTGCCGATACGCAGAATTTTTGGGCATGGCGTGGGCAAGGTGAAACGTTAGCCTTTGCCGGGCATACCGACGTGGTGCCGCCTGGCGACGCCGATCGTTGGATCAATCCGCCGTTTGAACCCACCATTCGTGATGGCATGTTATTCGGGCGCGGTGCGGCAGATATGAAAGGCTCGCTGGCGGCGATGGTGGTAGCGGCAGAACGCTTTGTCGCACAACATCCCAACCATACGGGGCGACTGGCATTTCTGATCACCTCTGATGAAGAAGCCAGTGCCCACAACGGTACGGTAAAAGTCGTCGAAGCGTTGATGGCACGTAATGAGCGTCTCGATTACTGCCTGGTCGGCGAACCGTCGAGTATCGAAGTGGTTGGTGATGTGGTGAAAAATGGTCGTCGCGGATCGTTAACCTGCAACCTTACCATTCATGGCGTTCAGGGGCATGTGGCCTACCCGCATCTGGCTGACAATCCAGTACATCGCGCAGCACCTTTCCTTAATGAATTAGTGGCTATTGAGTGGGATCAGGGCAATGAATTTTTCCCGGCGACCAGTATGCAGATTGCTAATATTCAGGCGGGAACGGGCAGTAACAACGTTATTCCGGGTGAACTGTTTGTGCAGTTTAACTTCCGCTTCAGCACCGAACTGACTGATGAGATGATCAAAGCGCAGGTGCTTGCCCTGCTTGAAAAACATCAACTGCGTTATACGGTGGACTGGTGGCTTTCCGGGCAGCCATTTTTGACCGCGCGCGGTAAACTGGTGGATGCGGTCGTTAACGCGGTTGAGCACTATAATGAAATTAAACCGCAGCTACTGACCACAGGCGGAACGTCCGACGGGCGCTTTATTGCTCGCATGGGGGCGCAGGTGGTGGAACTCGGGCCGGTCAATGCCACTATTCATAAAATTAATGAATGTGTGAACGCTGCCGACCTGCAGCTACTTGCCCGTATGTATCAACGTATCATGGAACAGCTCGTCGCCTGATGAGTGGTTCTGCAAGAGGAAATAAGCATGGACTGGCTGGCTAAATATTGGTGGATTCTGGTGATTGTCTTTTTGGTAGGCGTCCTGCTGAACGTGATTAAAGATCTCAAGCGCGTCGACCATAAGAAATTTCTCGCCAACAAGCCGGAGCTTCCCCCGCATCGTGATTTCAACGATAAGTGGGACGATGACGACGACTGGCCGAAAAAGGATCAACCGAAGAAGTAAGCTGAGTGCTCAACCGTAGGCCGGATAAGGCGTTAACGCCGCATCCGGCATAAACACAGGCACTTTGTCA
>ERZ772860.2405-NODE-2405-length-10759-cov-2.509716_pt1 | contig 10759 bp, 10 predicted proteins | sample MGYA00511342_ERZ772860 | MGnify/ENA primary metagenome ERZ772860 (study PRJEB29015, sample SAMEA2737665) | human gut metagenome | biome: human gut; feature: human-associated habitat; material: faeces | place: China | collected 2012 ... | reverse complement strand
TTTTTTGCAGAATTTCCATGAAACCGAAAGAACATTATCTTTATGATTGAAACGATATCAAGCAATCTCTATACGATGAGCTTGATGGCGCTACAAGAGAGATGAGCAACCCGGACCAGGAAACACTCGTACGTAATTATTACCTGCTGGAGGAGTGGGATCGTGATGATGGAAGATAGTATCCTTCATGATTGAGGGGAAAGCGCCTTTATGGGCATTATCGTGGGCGCTACCGTGGTTTACAGCTACAATGAACTAATTTCAATACGGAGTATGAAGGGAGCCGGAAGCATGCCACGCAAATTAATCATGTGCGGGAACCATCCGGTCCTTGCGTTCGAATACGATCCCGAGTCCGGCCACGCGTGCTCCTCGGGCGAGGTCCTCGATCCCATGCGACTGCCTTTGGAATTCACTATGCACGGCAAGAGCGCGCTGTACGCCAAAAGAATCGACGAATGGTGGAAGTCCCGTGCCATTCCCTCCACGCGCGATGGTATCCGCCGTGTACTCGAATCCCTCGGCGCGGCGTCTACCGGAGAACTGCTCGACCGGACCTACGGACTGAGCCTGTCGGACCAATACTGGGTCAGGCGCGAGAACGATCCGGTCGAATGGAAAGACATCAACTTCTTTGACAATCCCTTCGACGAAGCGTTGGGCGAGATCCTGCTCACCTCATATTCGTCATCCCATGACATCAGCCTCAACGCTCCCGACGTATCCACTGGCGGCGACCTGCCCAAACGCTGGACGATCGACAAGGCCACCGGCAGCAGACTGCTCGTCAAGTCGGGCCGCACAGGCCAGGAGCCCATGAACGAGGTCATCGCCTCGAAACTCTGCTCGAGACTGGGCGTGCCGTCCGTCCGATACTCCTTGGCTCGTAGCGACAACCGTCTGGTATGCACTTGCGCGGACATGCTTTCCAACCATGAGGAACTGGTCTCCGCTTGGCAGGTGCTCCAATCCGTCAAAACCGTCAACGGCCTCAACACTCATGACCAGTGGATCCGCGCCGCCATCGGTTTCGGAGCCGACGGTCGGGCGGTGCGCGACGCCACTGACGATTGGCTCGTGATCGATTACCTCATGCGCAACACCGACCGGCACTAGTTAAAACTAGTTGTCAGATTCAACTGTTCTGCGAGGCAATTGCAAAATGGGCGTCTCATCTACATGAGACATTTTTAGAACCAAATGCATCATCAATTTGGCACCAAATGCCATACCTGCGCACGCCCATGCCCATAGTGGCCCATCATTGGCTCCTAAGCCAGTAAAGAAAGTGCCCGCTGGAATTGCGGCCGGTTCAATCACTTTTAATGCAAGGATAAATCTGCTGCTGTGGTATTCCACCGAAGCATTTCGCCGAATTCTCTCCATCAATTCCACTGCTTCGTCAAGCTCGTTCTTATATGTTTCCTCGACTTTTTTGTCATTCGGAGGAAAAAGTTCATGGATTCTTTGGAGTTGAAGGAATAAGCGATCCGCGCTATTAACTTGACCCTCAAAAGAGGGAGCAGTGGCCCAATCTTTTAGCTGCTCTAATGCCAAGACCGCCGCTGCTTGGGCAACTTCTTCTTCCCAATTGTTTCCATCAATTTTCTGTTTCTTGACCTCTCTTCCAGGAAGAGAAGTGTTACCAAGCCACTTCGTACCGCAATTGGCAATGACCTCATCCGTTGATACATCTGGTCCTGTTGCCACAGCAAATCCAAGGAAATGGACATAGAGGTGCGTCGACTGTTTCTCAAAACAGCATGATGAGTTCCTATCCTCGATCAATTTCCATTTGCATTTTAATAGATGCTTCTTTGCTTCTTCGAGTGGATTGTTGTAGCTGCGAGGCCAAGCGCCAAGATTGAAGAAAAACGTTTGATTCCGATTAACATCAGCGTTATCAATCGTTGAGTCCATCCCATCGCCTTTCTTTTGAACTTTTGCTAGAAACAATAATAATGGGAGGGGGGTTACTATTTCGCGTAATTTCGGGAATAACTCTCAGATTTTTTGAGAATAACTGTTTTATCGGGAAGTTGTATGGAAAAAGGCGAAAAAGTTAGAGGGGAATAAGCTGGCAAAATTGACGAGGTTCCCGGAACGAAGCCATTGCTTACCGGAGATATGACTCTGTCTTTGGGGGAAGCTATCTCGGGTCATCCTTTGTTCAAACCAAGCCATTCTATACAGCACATCAACTAAGTTTCAAGCATTTGGCCGTGAATAGAACAATATGAGTAGATATATCAGACTATTACCATACGGAGACCGGATCCCAGGCAATACGTGATGCTATGGCGTGTGCTCCGCGATATTTTTACAACAGGCACACGCCATACTGATATTTATTTGAAAAATTCAAGCGTTTTGCCGTTTTGGCAGGATAACTATGTCGGTGACGATGACGATGTAGTAGTTCTGTCCAGACATGTCATGCCATTCGCAGGGACGTCCGATGAATTCGACCGTTTCGCCGCCCCTCAACGATTCCAGTTCCTTGCGGATCCGGCCGGTCGACGGCATGAGGGAGACGAAACGCGCCTCATCGCCCTCGAACCAGCAGGCGCGGACGGTTTTGATGCGTCTGCCTCCGGTGAGATTGAGCGTGGAACGCGGGCAGACGGGCGGGATCTTCACCCTGCCGATCTGCGGGCACACTCCGATGCCGCCGTTCCGTGGCAGTAGCGCTTTCCAAGAGCGGTTGTTCGTGGTAACCATGTTCTCCTACTCCTTGTCTTCCTTGAGGGTTCCCTGCGGCTGGCCGAACACTTTCTCCCGGTCTGTCGGATCGAGGTTGGTCGCGCAGCCGCTCATCGCCGTGGTCAGATTCTGCTGGGCTTTGGTCAAAGCGTCGTAATCATCCGACTTGGAGTCCACGAGTCGTTTCGCGGTTTCGTACGCGGCTTTGAGATTGCCGCAGCCTTGCGTGCCGGATAGGTCGTCCTGTTTGATGGTGGCGACCTCGCGCGCGGTGTTGTCCAATCCGGACGAGAGGTCGTCTCGTCTCGCCTCGATACCGGCCTGCATGGCTTGCGGATACCATTCGCGTGCGAGGCTGCGGATCGTGTCGATGTCCTTCTGCTGTCCGATCGCGTCGTACAGGTCCGTCGCTTCGGCGAGGTCCTGCCGGTTGTGCCGGTACAGCAGGTTGCCGAGCGTGTCGACGTTCGAGTTCTCCGGCGCGTTCAACAGGTCGCGCACGTCGTCGGCGATCTGTTCCGCGTCGCCGATGAACATGGATTGTGCCTGCTGTTGCAGGGTACCGGACGGTTTCGTCGTCTTCTTTTTCTTGTTCTGTTTGTGGGATCGTGTCTGCGCGGATTGGCTGGATTGCGGCGTGGACGTCGCGGACGTCTGCTGTTTCCATGGGTTGGCGACCAGGACCATGACGGTGATGGCGATGATGGCGATCGCGCACCAGACGGCCGCCTGCTTCTTCGATTCGGGCGTGGACGCCTGACGATGTTTGTTCTTTCCCATTGTTGTGCTCCTTTCCCGTTTGTCAGAGGCTTGAGTCGTTGCTCGGCAGACTGTTGTCGTTGGTTTCCGGTGGCACGTACCATCCGCCGGAGTTGCCGTTGGATGTTCCGCCATTGTTGTTGTTCGTGGTTCCTCCGCCGTTGCCTTGCGGCACGCTGGTGGAGCCTGAGCCGGAAGAGCGGCGGTACTGCGGCGTCGGCGCGGGCATCGTCTGCTGTTGCTGTTGCGGGGCTTGCTGTTGGGCTTGCGCCTGCGCTTCGGCCTGCCGTCTGGCTTCCTCGTCGGCTTTGGCTTTCGCGTCCAACGCCTGGGAGAGGTTCCCGCGCGCCTTGTCGAGCTTGGATGCCATGTCGTTCCACGTGTCGACGGTGGTTTTCGCATCGAGCTTGCGGGCCTGGCCGATCAGCTTGTCCAACGTGGCCTTCGCGGCGCGGGTCGCATCATCCGATGGTTTCGCGTCCGTCGACGCTTTCACGGCCTTGTCCAACGCGTCCCGGCATTTCCTCCTCGCGTCCATCAACGGCTTGGCTTTGACGAGCCGGTCGACCTTGCCGGCCAGTGTGCGGGTTCGTTTCGTGGCCTTGTCGGCCTTGGTGGAGAGCCGTTCGGACTCGCTGATGGACAGGCCGGCGCGTTTGGACCGGATGAGTTTACCGTTCGATGCGACGAGGTCACGTAGCGTGTCCACGTCCTTATCGTCCACGCCGGCCTTGTCGGCGTCGCCGACCGTGTTTTTCGCTTTGCCGTTGCATGCGGCCAGTTGGCTCATGGACGCTTGCGCGCGCTCATAGGCGGTTTTCTCCTTGACGGCCGTCGAGTGGGAGCCCGCCAGGGCGAGGATGATGAGCAGCACGATGGCGGCGCCCGCGATGATCAGACCGCGTTTGACCCAGGTCATGGCCTTCGAGTCGCCGGAGGGCGAGTCGGGGTCGGCCACGTCCTCCAACACCTCTTCCGGAAGGATGGTCGTTTCGGATTCGGGTTCCGTTCCAATCACGGTGGTTTCGGCCGGACTCCCATCCGGCGTTTCCGGGTCGGGCGGTTCGATCACGGTGGTCGGAGCCTCCAATCCGGCCGGTGGGATGGGCTCATCCGTTTGGGTCATGTCGGGCACGATGAGCATGGGCCGTTCAGGCTCATGCTCGGGCTTGGCCGGCGGTGGCGGGGGAGTGGGCTGTTCGAGCTGATCGTGTCCTGTTGGAATGTTCTTCCGGCCGCGGCGTTTGCGTGGCTTGCGTTCCTGCCTGGCGGGCTTGTCGTCCTCCTGCAGGGAGTCGATCCATGCGAGGTCGTCACGCAGCGAGTCCGACGGCGTCAACTGGTCGAACAGGCTGGGCTGTTCGCTGCTCATCGTCCGTCCTTTCCACGTTCGAACACGTCGTCGAGCTGGTCGAGCATACGGTCGCAATGGTCGAACACGTTGGCTGGATCACCGTCCACAAGCCGGTTCAACCGTTCGGTCAGATCGTCCTGCATGTCGATGGAGCATGGCTGGTAGGCGTCGTCGAACTGGCTGCTTCCGTATTCGCGGAGGATGCTCCGTCCCTGGTCGATCAGATCGGCGAGGGCGCGGCGGTCTTCGTCCGTCATGAGCATGGAGCGTTCCTGGTCGCGCGTGAGTCTGACGGCGGCCGTGACCGCACGGTCGAGACGGTCACGGCTCGACCGTTCACGGTTCGTGTAGTCCAGGAGGGCGCGACGGATCCGTTCCTCGTCATTCCTTGCGGCGGCCAGATGCTCCGGCTTGTGGTCCATGGCATAGTTGCCGCGCAGGCCTTCCAAACCGGCACGCCACTTGTCGACCTGGTCGGACAATGCCTTGTCGTCCCGATCATCCTCGTCATCGACGCGGGTGGGTGTCATCAGATCGCATACCGCGTCCAATCCCTCGGACGCGTTCGTGAACCGCCAGGACGGTCCGAAGCCGGGCTCTCCGGCCCAACCACCGTCGCGTTCGAACCAATGCCTGTACTCGTCGCATCGCGCCTGTTCGCGTTTGCGGTCGTCCGCCGTGGACAGGTGGTGCTTGTGGTCCGCGCTGGACGTGTCGGCCGAGGACAGGTATCCCTTGACGCGTTCCAACGACGAGTGGATCAACGATTGCAATGTCGGCGCGTACAGGCCGCCGTTCGGGCTCGCGACGATCATGTCCATGTAGCATTTGAGCGAGTAGACCTCCTGGACCACGTCGTCGTGGCGGATCCAACAGGATGGCAGGGTGCGCGCCCAATCCGTGTAATGCGTGGTGAGGAACCGGCCCATGCGTATGGTGTGCAGCATCATCAGATCGATGTCCATGCGCGTGGGAGAGCCGGTCAGGTCCAACGGTCGGGCCTCGACCATGGTGGCGAGGGAGTTCTGCGGGAGTTTGGCCCACAGGCCGGGACCATGCTCCGGCTCGTTGAGCGGGGCCATGGTGATCTGCGTGAGCAGCTGGTCCAGGGTGCGCGCCATGGAGGACGGCAGGTCCTTGCCGGTCAGCTCCTTGTATTTTCCGTTCACGGCGGCGGTCAACTGTTCGTACGCGTGCTCGCATTGCTCCCTGACGGACAGTTCGCCACGCTGCCTGTTCACCATGTCGTCGAACATGGTCCTGACTTCCTCCTGGAAGTCGCGTTCCATGTCGTCGGTCCAGAACGACGGCCGTTCCAAACCGTCCGTCACGCCACCCGGGGTGGACGGCCCATACTCCGGCTCGTCCCGTCCCGTGGAGTCGTCCATGATCGCATCCGGTTCCCCGGGCTTGTCGGCCTCGTCCGGCGGGGTGGATTCCGTCGGCGTGGACGCGGGGGAGACCATCTCGTCGAAGAACTTGTCCACGGCGTCGTCGCTCATGCGGTCGCTCCTTCCGTCTCATGCCATGCCTGGCCCGCGGAGGGACGTAGGTCCTCCAACCCCTCGCGCCACCAGTCGCGGTCGTGGAACATGATCATGTGCACCAGGGCGGGCGCCTGGCCCAATGGTTCCACGAGCGCGTAGCCGACGGGCAGGAGGCTCAGTTCCTGTTGGGTGACGGATTCCTCACGTTCGTGGCGTGTGGTCAGACCGCCCAACGGTCCCTGTCCCGGATTCCAGGAGGATTCGCGGCGGGTATGGTGGTGCGTGCCGATCTGACTGATCCACCATTTCAACGTCTCGTCGTCGGACACGCCCTTGAGCATGATCCGATGGCAGTTCTCCCACACGGTCTGTTCCACGGCCTTGCCGTACCCGTCCTTCTCGTCGGCCATCTGCTGACGGGACTGTTCCACGATGATCAGCTGGTAGCCGTTGCCGCCGCCCTGGGTGATGGCGTTGCGCAGGCCGGGCCATTTCTCGATGTTCGACAGTTCGTCCAAAACGAATCTGGCGGGAGGTTCGATCTTGCCGCGCGAGCCGGAGGCCTTGTCGAACGCGAGGTCCTGGCACGCCTCCTGGAACGTGTCGAGCAGCAGGCTCACGAAGATGCCCGCGTTGCCGGCCACTCCGCCGTCACGGCGTGGCTTGGACAGCACGTACACGGTGTCGCCGCGCAGCACCATGCGTTTCGGGTCGATCAGTCGCGGGTCGGATGGACTCAGATTCATGCGGGCTCGCACGTTAGGATCGGCGAGGATGCTGAACGCGTTCTTCACGCCGAACCACTCGCTGCCTTTCTGACGGGGATCGACGTGCGGCAGCGCGTTCAATGTCGCGGCCCAACGGTCCATCTCGCGTTCCGGCGTGTACTTGCGGATCAGGTCCGCGGCCTCCTGCGCGGCCTCCGGCGACAGGCTCCAACGGTAGCAGTCGTTGATGGTGCGGTCCGCGATCGCGGCCGCGTACAGCATGGCCTGCACGTACATGGCCGCGCTCACGCCCCACTCCTGGTTGTTCGATCCGGAGCCCATGCCGCCGATCGCGACCATGGTCTGCGCGCGGCGCATCGCGACGGCCGGATCGTCGCAACCCTGCAAAGGCGTCCAACGCATGTTGTGCCGCGTATCCGGATCGTTCTCCGCGACGCCTTCCGGGTCGAAGATGTGCGTGGTTCCCGGCCCGCGATTGCCGAACGATGCGCCGGTCACCCGATCCTTCACGCCGCATTCACGCAGGTAACGCGTCGTTTTGATGATGTCCCCTCGCGTGGAGGTCGCGAGCACGAAACCCGGCGCCTCGACCACGGCGGGGATGACGACGCTGACGGTCTTGCCGGAACGGGTAGGACCCAATACGTAGATGTGCCGTTCGGAACCCAGCCACACCTCCATGTTCCACGAATCGCCCACATACCATGCGGCATGCCAGGGTCGGGGGCGGATGGCGCCCGGCTTCCGGTCGCGGAAATCCGCCAGCATGCGCGGCAGTACGGACGGGACCACGTCACGGTTGATGGCCCGCGGCCCATAGTCCGCGGCGAGCTGACGCCACGTGGCCACGCCGGGACGCGTGGACAGCCAGTCCGCCGCGCGTTCCTCGGAATCACGGTACGCGTCCCAGAAGATCCACAAGGCCATGACAACCATGAACGCGACCGCGAACACGGGCAGCGTCAACAGCGTCCAGGCGAGCATGTTGCCTTGGACGGCGAGGAACAAGACCATCGAGAGGATCAACGCGAACACGCACACCATCGCGCCGACACGCGCCACGAGATGGCTTTCCTCGTCCGAGAGACGTTCCAGCAGGTCCGTGTGCCGGCTCAGCCATACGCCCGGCTTCGATGATTCGAACCGTTTCCACGCGTCCATGACCTTGCGGCGGTTGTCCGAGTTCAATTCCTCACGGTCGTAGCCGCGGCGTGCCGTGATCCGATGTCCCGTCATGACGCCAATCCCTTCCGGTTGTCTTCCGCATCATTGGACCAGCCTTGCTGGGAGAAGTCGTCTTCCTCATCTTGGCCAGACGAACGGAGGAACAAATCGAACAGCTTCAACGCGAAGGAGAGCAGGTTCAGCACGAGGGCGATGAACAGCACGGCCACCGTCAGCCGCTGGCCGGCGTCAGCACACATAAAATTGCTTATAAGATCCATGGAAAACCTCCAGAATAGGGAAAGGGAATGAAAGAGAATGGTCCAAAAAAGACGGAAACCCCCGAAGAAAAGGAACTCCACCGAGGAAAGGGAACCCTCCGACGGATCCAAAGCGACGAATCACGCCGATACGGCGAAGAGCATCGGCGGAAGCCCGAGGACGGAGTGGATGAAACGGTGGAAATGCGCGACGGAGGTGATAGGCCTGTTTGCGAACGTGGCTACAATCGTCGCCATAGTGCTGACGGGCTATCAGATCGTCGTTGGCAACTGGCAGTTTGACCGGTCCGGCCCAGACTATACATGGTTCATGCTCGACAGGATGGAACCCAATGTGAGAATCAAGGCGGATGTCATGTCCACTCAGTCCACATTCGCGATGGTTCTGGCCAACAGCGGTAGGACGGAGGACACCGTCATTTCCCTGAGCAGGGATACGAAACATGCTGAAAGCATGAGAATATGTATGCCGGAATTCGACAGGAAAGGAGGATACAAGGCTGGTTCCGCGGTCCTCAACGATAAGGGAAGCTTCGGTCTTGCTCCAGGTGAGTCGAAACTCCTGTTCGCGGTCGCCCCGCGAACCAGCGTGATCCTGACCGGCCAAACGGACAAGGGCGAGGAATACCGGAGCGAAAGTTTCGAAGTCACCGGCAATCTGACGGTGTACAGCGCTTCTGGAAAAACATGGCCCGCGAAAGAACTGCATCCCGATCAAAGGGTAATCCGCCATTATGAGGACCTTTCGGGGTTCAGACAAGCGAAAAAAGACTGCATGAGCCTTGTGAACAAAGACATGGGAGTGAAATAGGATCCGATACTTCATGGCGATTCTCCTATGACGCCCTGCGCAGGCTTGACGTGTCGAACACGCGCGCCCACATGGGTCCGGCGATGGGAAGGATCATGCGTGGATGCTCGTGTCCGATACGCCAGATGCCATAGCCTTGCGCCAAACGTGGTATCTGGTCGAGTTCGTCCTCGCTCAAGTCGGGGATGAGACGGTTCAGCAGGGGGATGTTCTCGCCACCCTGCCGGTAGATGATCTTCGTCTCCATCAGATTCATCAACTGTTCGACCTTGCCGCGCAGGCCACTGCCGGCCGTGAACACCTGGGTCATGTCCGCGACGCCGTGCACGATCAGCCAGGTCGCGCAACCCCAATGGCCCGCGGAACGCTGCCGGGTCTGCAACGAGTCGACCAATTGCGGGTTGCTCAGCAGGTCCCACGCCTCCTCGCACACGATGATGCGACGCAGTCCGTCACGCGCCTGCAGCAGGCGGTCAATCCACGAGCTGACCGCCGCGGTGTACACGCGTTTCAACGTGGGATCCTGGAACACGGGACCGGACGTGTCGAACACGATGATCGGCGCGGCCGGATCCAACGTGATGGTCGACTCCTTGTCGAACATGCCGCTCATGGTTCCGCCCTCGACCATGGGGGAGAACACGCGGGCCGCCTCGCTGGCCTTCTCGCGCGCCAGATCACGGTAATGCTCGAAGCCGTGGATATGCGAGTATATGGAATCCACCCAATCCCAGTCGGACAGTCGTTTGACCGCGGCCTGCAACGTCATCGGACCGATACTGTACGAGGCAATGAGCTGGTCGATCAGGGACAGCATGTCCTTGTCCAACGGGAATGGACGGTCCGGTTCCCTCACCGCCTCCGCCAACGAGGCGTGCAATATCCTGGCGGAGCAGGTCAGCGGCAGCGTGGATGCCTTCGTGGACGCCATGAATGCCAAGGCAGAAGCTCTGGGGTGTGAGGGCACTCACTTTGTCAATGCCACCGGTCTCCATGACAGCCAGCACTATACCACCGCCTGGGATCTGTATCTCATCACCAAGGAGGCCATGAGGCACGAGGACTTCATGCGGATCTGCGACACCGCCCGGGCCACCATCCCCGCAACCAACCTCAGCGAGGAGCGGAACCTGTACACCACCAACTATCTCATCGATACATGGCGCTCCCTGGGCTATATCTACTCCAATGCCCACGGCATCAAGACCGGCTCCACCGACGAGGCGGGCCATTGTCTGGTGTCCTCCGCCACCGAGGGCAGCCTGTCCTTCATCAGCGTGGCGCTGGGCGGTCCCCGGGAGACGCTGGCGGACGGCGAGATCCGCACCTACAGCTTTTTCGATACCCGCGAGATGTTCAAATGGGCCTTCCAGAACTTCTCCTATCAGACGGTGCTGGAGGAGGCTGAGCTGGTGAAGGAGGTCAGCGTGGCGCTGTCCAAGGTGGACCATGTGTCCGTCCATCCGGCGGCG
>ERZ772860.2404-NODE-2404-length-10762-cov-3.497338_pt1 | contig 10762 bp, 10 predicted proteins | sample MGYA00511342_ERZ772860 | MGnify/ENA primary metagenome ERZ772860 (study PRJEB29015, sample SAMEA2737665) | human gut metagenome | biome: human gut; feature: human-associated habitat; material: faeces | place: China | collected 2012 ... | reverse complement strand
ATGCCGGAACCGGAGCCGCTGTCGTTGCAGAAGATGCAGCCCCGCGCGGAGAGCGTGCCATCCCGGTTGGGGCAGGTGGCGCCCGCATCCAGTGGAATTTTTTGCACCCGGACGCCGTATTTGCGCCGGAAATAGGTGGCCAGGGTATGCCAAAGCAGCATGATTCACGCCTTTTTAGCGGATTTTTTCGGTGCGCGGACGGGAGAAAAAATTTGTACTGTGTCCGCAACAGCTTGACTTCAAGCCCATTTTAGCCGAACAAGTTTTGTCTGCTGCCGTGCGCTTTTCGCCTGCAAGGCCGTGGTTCCCGCGGGAACCGGCCCGGAGCCTTACGGCATCCCCCACAGGTTCCGTCCTCCCTTCTCCGCACGACCGGCAGCACCATACGCATACCAGTAGAACGAGGCAAGCTAGCGTAATGTCCAAAATTGTGGATTTCTTCTTGGGAATGTTCTCCAATGACCTGGCCATCGACCTGGGCACGGCCAATACCTGTGTCTATGTCAAGGGCCAGGGCATCGTCCTGCGTGAACCGTCCGTGGTGGCGGTCAAGAAAGATTCGCGCGGCAATACCGTGGTCCTGGCCGTGGGCGCCGACGCCAAGCGCATGCTGGGCAAGACCCCCGGCAACATCAAGGCCATCCGCCCCATGAAGGACGGCGTCATCGCCGACTTCGAGGTGACCGAGGCCATGCTGCGCCACTTCATCACCAAGGTGCACAATTCCCGCCATCTGGTTCGCCCCCGCATCATGGTCTGTGTGCCCACCGGCATCACGCAGGTGGAAAAGCGTGCGGTCAAGGAATCGGCCCAGTCCGCCGGTGCCCGTGAGGTCTACCTCATCGAGGAACCCATGGCCGCCGCCATCGGCGCCGACCTGCCCATCCAGGAGCCTACCTCCAACATGGTGGTGGACATCGGCGGCGGTACCACGGAAGTGGCCGTCATCTCCCTGGCCGGCATCGTCTATGCCCGCTCCGTGCGCGTGGGCGGCGACAAGATGGACGAAGCCATCATGACGCATGTCAAACGCAAGTATAACATGCTCATCGGCGAAGCCTCGGCGGAAGAGATCAAGATCAAGATCGCCTCGGCCTATCCCATGGATCCCGAACAGCAGATCGAGGTCAAGGGCCGCGACCTGGTGACGGGCATCCCGCAGAACATCATCATCACCTCCGAGGAAGTGCGCAAAGCCATCTCCGAACAGGTGGAGAGCATCGTGCAGGCCGTGCGCATCGCCCTGGAACAGACGCCCCCGGAACTGGCCGCCGACATCGTGGACCGCGGTATCGTGCTGACCGGCGGCGGCGCGCTGCTCAAGGGCCTCGACCAGCTGCTGCGCGAGCAGACCTCCCTGCCCATCACCGTGGTGGACGATCCCCTGTCCACCGTCGTCATGGGTACGGGCCGGGCCCTGGACAACATCCACGTGCTCAAAGACGTCTGCATCGACTAATCTTTGCAAGTGCAGGACGGCCCGTCGCCTTTTTCCGGCACGGCCGTCCTTTTTTTTCCTGCTGCTCTCACGGGTGCCACTGTGACATTCCGACGCTTTCTCCTCATGGCGGGCGGCCTTCTGGTGCTGTTTCTGGGCATGTATTCCTGGAACCAGCGCACGCACGCGCTCGATGACATCGCCGCCAACGTCGGTCTGGAGATGAGCGGCACGGTGCTGGGCACCTTCGATTCCGTCAAGGGCAGCGTCATGGACGCCTGGCGGCGCTATGTGGATCTGGTGGGCGTGCGCGAAGAGAACGAGCGCCTGCGCGCCCAGGTGGCCGAACTGCAGGCCCGCATCGTCTCCCACGGTGAGGATCTGGCGGAACTGGCCCGGCTGCGCGAGCTGGTGCAGCTGCCCGTGGACAGCGCCTGGAAGCCCGTGGGCGCCCGCATCCTGGCCGGACGCATGGGCCCCAACGCCATCCAGGACAGCATCACCATCAACCGGGGCTACACCTCGGGCGCCCGCCCCGGCACCCCCATCGTCACCAATATGGGCCTTGTGGGCCGCGTGCTGCGGGCCAGCCCCCATGCCGCCACGGTCCTGCTCATCACCGACCCGGGCAGCCGCATCGCCGTGTTCGCCCAGCAGAGCCGCTCGGCCGGCATCCTGAGCGGACAGGGCCTGGAACAGCCGCTGGAAGTGGGCTTTGTGGAACGTGACGCTCCGGTGACCTCCGGAGAGATCCTCATCACCTCCGGTCTGGACGGCAAATACCCCAAGGGCATCCCCGTGGCCACCGTGGACAGCGTGGCCCCTTCGGACTCCACTCAGTTCCTGGCCGTCACGGCCCGGCCCCTGGTGGACGTGCGCCGTCTGGAAGAAGTGCTGCTGCTGGAGCCCAGCGGCATCAACCGGCCCCTGCGTCCCAGCGAGCCCGCCCCGGACTTCGTGGGCCCGCCCCGGCCCCCCAAAAGGGAGCGCTAGCCCATGCAGGCCGTGCGCAACATCTTCTGGTGGCTGTGCTTCGTGGCCCTGGGCATCTGCGTGCAAAGCCTCGTCCCCTGCCTCGATGCCCTGGTGGTGGGGCTGGTCATCCTGTTGCAGGAAAGGGACTACAAAAACCTTTGCTGGCTGCTGCCGCTCTTCGTCCTGCTGCAGGAAGGCATCGGCACGAGCCCCTTTGGGGCCACCATCGTCTGGTACGCGCTGGTCTGCCTGATCTACCGCCTGTTGCGCTGGCTGCTGGGCCTGGGGAACTTCTTCCTCGTGCTGCTGCTCTCCATCTGCCTGGGCGGTGCCTGCTTCGGCCTGGGCTGGCTGTTCTCCCCGCTCTATGCCGTGCATTTCGATCCGCAGGAATTTCTGGACAGGAGCCTGATTCAGGCCCTTTACCTGCCCGTGGCCTGGTTGCTTTTGACGGCCACGCGGCCCCTGGCATGTTCGCATGACGAAGAATAGGCGCATCATCCCCTCTGCCGCTCCGGAACCGGCCTCTCCCCTGACGGAGGCCCCCCGCCGCAAGCGCAAGAACTGGCGTTCCTGGCTGACCATACAGGTGGAAAGCGAACGCTACCAGCCGCCGCGCAGCGGTATCCTGCTCCTGCAGGTGCTGGTGGGCATCTTCTTTTTCGTCTTCGTCACCCGTTTCTGGTACCTCCAGCTCCATCTGGGGCCGGAGATGACCACCCAGGCCCAGAAGAACCGCCTGCGCACGGAACGCATTTTCGCCCCGCGCGGCCGCATCTTCGACGACCACGGCAATATCCTGGCCGACAACCGCACGGCCTACGGCCTGGCCATCATCCGCGAGGACTGCCCGGACATCCCCGCCACCCTGGCCCAGATCAGCCAGTGGACGGACACGCCCCTGGAACAGCTCCAGAACCGCTACAACCAGGACCGCTTCAAGACCAAGCCTTTCGAGGCCCTGCCGCTGGTCTCCGGTCTGGACTTCGGCCAGGTGGCCCGCATCGAGGCCGAGCTGGTCAACTGGCCCGGTCTGGAGATCATGGTCCGCACCAACCGCTACTATCCCGAAAAAGACCTCTTCGCCCATGTGCTGGGCTATGTGGCCGAAGCCAACAGCGCCGAGATGGAGAAGGACCCCGACCTTGCCATGGGCGACCTGGTGGGCAAGGCCGGTCTGGAACTGGAGCTGGAAAAGCGCCTGCGCGGCCACAAGGGCCTGTACCAGATGGAAGTGGACGCCCACGGACGCATGCTGGCCAAGAGCCTGAGCGAGGCCCCCAGCGCCGGACAGGAACTGGCCCTTTCGCTGGACCGCGACCTGCAGCAGGCCGCCTGGGACGCCCTTGCCGGCGAGGCGGGCTGCGTGGTGGTCATGGAGCCGGACACCGGCAAGCTGCGCGCGCTGGTGACCTCCCCGGCCTACGACAACAACCTGTTCGCCGCGGGCATCTCCCGCCGCGACTGGGAGGCCCTGCGCACCAGCAAGCGCTATCCCCTGCAGAACCGCGTCATCCAGAGCGTCTACCCGCCCGGATCGGTCTGGAAGCTGCTCATGGCAGTGTTCTTCCTGGAGAACGGCGTGGATCCCCGCGAGACCGTCTTTTGCGGCGGCCAGACCAAGCTGGGCAACCAGATCTTCCGCTGCTGGCGGCGCGGCGGCCACGGCAGCCAGACGCTGGAGCAGTCGCTCATCAACTCCTGCGACGTGTACTATTACATCATGGCCGAGCGCCTGGGCATCGACAAGATCTCGGCCTTTGCCAAGCAATGCGGCTTCGGCCGCCCCACCGGGGTGGACCTGCCCCACGAACGTTCGGGCCTCGTGCCCTCGCGCGACTGGAAGCAGCGCTACCGCAAACAGGTCTGGGTGCGCGGCGATACCTTCAACACCTCCATCGGTCAGGGCTTCACCCTGGTCACGCCCATCCAGATGGCCGTCTACGTGTCGGCCATGCTCAACGGCGGCGATTTGCTCAAGCCCCAGCTGCTGGAAGATGCCCCCCGCGAGGTGCGCGGCCGCATCCCCGCCGAGCTGAGCCACCTGCGCTTCGTGGTCCAGGCCATGCGCCGCACGGCCGGGGGCGGTACGGCCAAGGTGGTGGGCCGCCACGATGCCGACATGGGCGGCAAGACCGGTACGGCCCAGGTGACCAAGCTGAAGATGACCGCCAACGACCGCCGTCTGCGTACCGCGGAGCTGGCCTACCTGCACCGCGACCATGCCTGGATCGCCACCTGGGGCAGCAAGAACGGCAAGACCTATGTGGTCATCGTCATGGTGGAACACGGCGGCGGCGGTTCCAGCGTGGCCGGGCCTGTGGCCAAAAAAGTCTACGAATATCTTTTCGGGCCGGATACCGCCGCGCCCGGCTACAGGGCCCCGGAAGCGCCCCAGCCCGCCGGCAGGATGCTGGGCCCCGCCTCGGGTCCCCTGCCGGGCATGACCAACGACAGCAACGATCTTCCCAAGCGCCGTCGCCGCTGACGACAACAGGAACGCCCCATGGACAAGCGCCTTCTCGGCTATATCAACTGGGCACTGCTGGCCTGCATGCTGCTGCTCTATTTCACGGGCGTGGCCAACCTGTATTCCGCCAGCGGCACCCGCGTGGAGACCGGTTTCGCCTTCGAGAGCTTTTACCAGCGCCAGCTGATCTGGGGCCTGTGCGGCCTGGGCTGCATGCTGCTGGCCACGCTGTTCGACTACCGGCAGCTGCGCAACCTGGCCTGGCCCGCCTATCTGTTCTTTCTGGTACTGCTGATGCTGGTGCCCCTGATAGGCTCCACCTTTTACGGCGCCAAGCGCTGGATCTCCTTCGGGCTGTTCACCATCCAGCCTTCGGAACCCATCAAGATCGCCGTGCTCATCCTGGTGGCGCGCCTTCTGGCCCGCGACAGCCAGCCCCTGGGCTGGAAGAACTTTTTTTCCGTGCTGGCCGTGGGCCTGGTGCCCGTGGTCTTCATCCTCAAGCAGCCCGACCTCGGCACGGCCATGATGGTGCTGCTCATCATGGGCGGCATGATCCTGTTCCATGGCCTGCGCCGCTATGTGCTGGGCACCTGCCTGCTGGCCGTGCCCGGTGTGGCCGCCCTCATGTGGTGCGTGCTCATGCACGATTACCAGAAGCAGCGCGTGCTCACCTTCCTCAACCCCGGTGACGACCCCCTGGGGGCGGGCTACCACATCCTGCAATCGCGCATCGCCATCGGCTCCGGCGAGCTGTGGGGCAAGGGCTACATGGAAGGCATGATGAACAAGCTCAACTTCCTGCCCGAACGCCACTCGGACTTCGCCTTGGCCGTGTTCGGCGAGGAATGGGGCTTTGTGGGCTGCGTGGCCCTGGTGACGCTGTTCTGCCTGTTCCTGCTGTCCATCTTCTCCACGGTGGTCCAGGCCAAGGACCGTTTCGGCAGCATGCTGGCCGTGGGGGTCTTCTTTTACTTTTTCTGGCAGATATGTATCAATATGGGCATGGTCATCGGGCTCATGCCCGTGGTGGGCATCCCCCTGCCCTTCATCAGTTATGGCGGCAGTGCCACAGTGGTGAACTTCACATTGCTGGGTATCGTGCTTAATGTTTCTATGCGGCGCTTCATGTTCAAGAGCTGAGCCCGGGGCATACCTGCCCGCGCAGGCGTGCCGGACAGGAGACCTCCCACCTCCTTTCCCGGGGCACAGCCGGGGACCCGCCGCATGACCCATCCGGATATCCCGTTGCCGGACGACCGGCCGACGACTATCCCCTCTCCGCCGCCCTGCGCGCGTCCGTCATCCCCGGTCACGCGCCTGCGCCCGGGGCGGCCAACGGCAATCATCGACGCCCTGCCGGGGAAGGCGTCACCCCATCCAAAGGAGGTCTTCCATGCCCCAGGATTATTTCCGCGCCCTGCGTGATGTGGCCCTGGCCATCAATGCCAGCCTTGATCCCAAGGACGTGCTGCACAAGATCAGCGAGCACACGGCACAGACCATGAACTGCAAGGCCTGCACCATCCGTCTGCTGGACAGCACCGGGCACTTCCTGCTGCCCAGCGCCGCGTACGGCCTCTCCGCCACCTACATGCGCAAAGGCCCCGTGGAAGTGAAACGCAGCGGTCTGGACAGCGAAGTACTGTCCGGCAAGGCCATCCACCTGAAGGACGCCACCTCTGACGGCCGCTTCCAGTATCCCGAATCCGCCAAGGCCGAAGGTCTGGTCTCCGTGCTTTCCGCCCCCCTGAGCGTGGGCGGCAAGGTCATCGGCCTGATCCGCGTCTATTCCTCCGAAGAACGCGAGTTCAGCGCCGACGAGGACAGCTTCATGATGGCCGTGGCCGCCATCTCCGCCGTGGCCATCGAGAACGCCCGCCTGCATGACGCCCTGCGCAACAATTACGAGCTGATGGCCAAACACGCCTACTCGGTCTACGAAGACTAGCCGGCTCATCGTACGTCCCGGCCCGCCGGGCCCGGCGACGTGCGCCCCGGCATGACGGCATCAAGGGCCCTGCCCGCCGCCGTGCCGCTCCGCCCCCATCAAGACAGGATGCCCGCAAGGGCAAAGGTGAATACAATGAAAAAAGTTCGTGTCGGTATCAATGGTTTCGGCCGCATCGGCCGCCAGGTGTTCCGCGCCCTGCGCCAGAGCTACGCTGATCGCGTGGAAGTGGTGGCCATCAACGACCTCTTCGACGCCACCACCAACTTCCAGCTGCTGGAGTACGACTCCGTCTACGGCCGCGCCTTCCTGGACGCCCAGGTGGACGGTCAGGAAGTGAAGGTCGGTGACTGGAACATCCACTGCTTCGCCGAGCGCGATCCCCATCAGCTGGCCTGGGGCCAGCATGACGTGGACGTGGTGGTGGAAAGCACCGGCATCTTCCGCAAGGCCTCCCAGGCGTCCGTGCACATGGACAACGGCGCCAAAAAGGTCATCATCACCGCTCCAGCCAAGGAAGAAGACATCACCATCGTCATGGGCGTGAACCACGACCAGTACGATCCCGAAAAGCACCACATCGTGTCCAACGCCTCGTGCACCACCAACTGCCTGGCGCCCGTGGCCCTGGTGCTGCAGCGCAACTTCGGCATCAAGCTGGGCAACATGACCACCATCCATTCCTACACCAACGACCAGCGCATCCTCGACATGGCCCACAAGGACCCGCGCCGTGCCCGCGCCGCCGCCTGCAACATCATCCCCACCTCCACCGGTGCGGCCCAGGCCGTGGCCAAGGTCATCCCCGAACTGGCTGGCAAATTCACCGGCTATTCCCTGCGCGTGCCCACCCCCACGGTCTCCGTGGTGGACTTCAACGGCATCCTGGAAAAGGAGACCGATACCGAGACCCTGCTGGCCGCCCTCAAGGACGCCAGCGAGACCTACCTCAAGGGCATCCTGGGCTATAACACCCTGCCCCTGGTCTCCATGGACTTCAAGGGCGACCCGCATTCCTCCATCCTGGAAGCGCCCTACACCACCGTGCAGAACGGCAATCTGGTGAAGGTCGTGGCCTGGTACGACAACGAATGGGGCTATTCCAACCGCGTCTGCGACCTTATCTGCCTGATGCAGGAAAAGGGCCTGTAAAAAATCCCCGGGAGCGGGCGGTAGCGCTGATCCGGCCCCTCATGAACACAAAAGGCCACCCGCCATGGGTGGCCTTTTTCATGCGCTCCATGCGCCCGGCAGCGTCAGGCGAGGGCCGCATCCCGCAGATAGCCTGCCCTTGCCTTTCTTTCCATCCCAGGACGTCCGCGCCATCCTCCCCGCACTCGCTCCCGTCCTGTCTGCCCCATCCTGTGGACCTGTCCTCGGCCCATCCTCCATTCTCCTGCCCCATCCACCGGACACAAAAAAGTCCCCGCGACACCGGGGGACCATCGAACACGGTACGGACAGGGGCGCCATGCTCCCCGTCCAATGACCATAGCAGCGTTTTTTGAAGGAAAAGGGGGAGCTTGAGGGGGAGAGGGGAACTTTTTCCAAGAAAAAAAGTTCCCCTCTCCTCCTCAACACAGCAACACTCTACCCCAGGGCCTCGCGGGCCAGCTCGGAAACGGTCTTCTCGACCACCTTCTCGCCGTCGAAAACTTCGCAGATCTCCTCATGCCCCGCCTCGGCCAGACGGCGCAGGGCCGGGGCATCCATGAAGTCACGGGGCAGCTGGGCAAGGGCCCAGGCGGCCATGCCGCGGCAGGGGACATCCTCGTCCTCCAGCCCCTTGAGCAGCCAGGGCCGGGCGATGACGGCCAGTTCCTGCCGGGCCTGCGCCAGCCGGCCGATGGCCCAGAAGCAGGAGCGGCGCAGCGGACCGTGGTCACAGAAGTTGTCGTCCCGGCCCAGATCGATGACATAGGAGATGAGCACCCGGTGGAACTCCTTGGCCGCGCGCGGGCAGGCGGCCAGCACTTCGCCGAAGGCTTCGGGGATGCCCCAGCCGATGTTTCCGGACTCTTCGTTCATGTGCCACATGAGGCGGCGCATGATGTTGTGCATGTCTTCGGCGCTGCCCTCTTCCAGACCGGCCACCACCTGCCCCAGGGCCAGGGCGGCCTTGTGGCGCATGAGCGGTTCCAGCAGCAGGAAGGAGAAGAGCGGCCCCACGGCGGGCTGGCCCATGGAGCGCAGTTCGGGCAGATGGTCACGCCAGTCGGGCGCGGAAAGCAGGTCTTTCAGTTGCTGTTTGACGGCACGCATACGGGCCATGGCGCAGCTCCTTGCGTTACAGGGTACAGAAGAAGGTCACCCAGAAAGGCACGCTGAAATCCAGGATCATGGCGTGCACGATGGAAACGAACACCCATTGCTTGCCCGCGAAGCGGGTGATGACCGGCAGGGTGGAATCCATGGTGGACGCGCCGCCGCACGAGATGGCGGCCAGCGGGCTGATCCAGCGTACCATGAGCGGCGTGAAAAGCAATGTGGCCAGCTCGCGCATGATGTTGGCCAGCAGGGCCACGGTGCCCAGCTCCGCGCCCTTGTACTGGGTGATGAAGATGGACGAAAGGGAATAGTAGGCAAAGCCGGAACCCACGGCCAGGCATTCGCTGAGGGAATAGGCCAGCGTGATGCTGGCCAGGGCCGCCCCGGCAAAGGTGCCCACGGTGGTGGCCAGGGGCAGCAGCAGCACCCGGGGCCGCAGGGTACGCAATATCTCGCCCAGACGGCGGTCGTGCCCGATGGAGATGCCCACCAGGAACATCAGCACATAGAGGACGTAAAGCGTGCCGTCGTGCTCCAGGAAATAGTCCGGTATCCAGCCCAGCCAGGCCAGCAGCACGCCCAGCACGAAACAGCCCAGGATCATCAGGCTCCCGCTCATGCCCGGCCCTCCCTGTCTTCCCGGTCATGGCGCACGCTCATGGCCGCGCCGGCGTCCGCGCTGTCGGCCTCAGCGGCCGCATGGCGCTGGGGCCCGGCACCGGGGAAGAAGCGACGCACGGCCACGATGCAGATGAGGCTGCCCGCCACGCAGGCCACGGTGAGCACCAGGGCCTTGCCGCCCAGCACGGGCAGGTTGGCCATCAGGGTCTCGTTGCCGCCCACGGCCACGCCGAGGGCGAAGAGCATGAGCATGATGGTGGGAGAAATGGCACGGCCCAGCAGTTCGGGCCACTGGAAAGAGCGCAGGGCAAAGCCCAGGGCGATGCCCGTGAGCATCAGTCCGATAGCAGTGAACATGTCGTTGTTTTCAGCGTCTGGAGATCTGTTGCAGCGCCCGGCGCACAAAGGCCAGCATGGCCGCGTAGCGCTGCGGTTCATCAAGAAGGAATTCCACGTCCCAGAGCACCCAGACCAGCGTGCCGCGATGGCGCAGCTGCTGGAGGGGGCGCACCCCGGCGGGCAGCCCCAGGGCGCGGGCCGCCACGGAGCCCATGACCACCACGGCTCGGGCATGCAAGGCCTGCACGCCGGACCAGAACACGTCGGCATTGGGCTGGTAATGGGGCCTGTCCTCCCCGCCGGCCGGGGCCGAAGGGGCAGACATGGCGTCAGGATCGGGCAGGCAGGCGGGCCAGAAGGTGCTGGTGCCCGCCGGATAGGCCAGATCCTGCATGAGACGGCGGAAAAAGGCGCTGCGCTGCGCCTTGCCCGGGGCCTGTGCTTCGCAAAGGTCCGGGCCGAGGTTCCAGTAGGTCCAGACCACCCGTCCCTGCCGGGTGCGCGAAAGGCGCTCCTGCCAGACGGCGGGCCAGACGTGGGGCGGCAGGGGCCGCCAGTTCCTTACCGGAGCGGCGGCTTCCGGGGCCTGTTCCTCAGGCTGCGGGCGGGCCGGGCGTCGCTGTTCCTGCACGGGGGCCGCGGGAGCGGGAGAGGCTGCGGGGGCAGCGCCCTGCCTCACGGCCTGTGCCGGTGCGGCGGG
>ERZ772860.2387-NODE-2387-length-10803-cov-26.511444_pt1 | contig 10803 bp, 10 predicted proteins | sample MGYA00511342_ERZ772860 | MGnify/ENA primary metagenome ERZ772860 (study PRJEB29015, sample SAMEA2737665) | human gut metagenome | biome: human gut; feature: human-associated habitat; material: faeces | place: China | collected 2012 ... | reverse complement strand
CCCTGATAGTTTTTCGCACCATATTCAACGCCCACCACGATCGTCAGCGCCAGCGAGAAGCTCATAGGAAACATATAAATAAGCGAGGAGAAGTTAAGTGCCGCCTGATGCGCAGCAATAACCTCTGTGCCGAATTTGGCAATAAACAGCGCCACAACGCCGAAGATGCTCGTTTCCATAAAAATGGCCACGCCCATAGGCACACCGATGCGCAGATATTCTGCCACCAGATGCTTTACTGGGCGCACAAAGCCCAGCACATCATACTGCTTGAATGGTGACAGCTTCGTCACCACCACCGCGAACATCACCAAAAGCAGCCAAAAGGTGATGCCCGTTGCTACGCCGGCGCCAATGCCGCCCAGGCGCGGTAAGCCCAGCTTGCCGAAAATCAGCACATAGTTCAGGAAGGCGTTGACAGGCAGCGCCAAAAGATAAATCTTCATCGACAGCTTGGTATAGCCAAGTGTATCAACAAGACTGCGCAGCGGTGTGATAAGGAAGAACGGCAGCACGCCTATGCCAAGACCGGCCATATACCACAGCGCAATGTGATAAACCTCCGGTGCCAGGCCCATGCCCTGCAAAAACGGCGGCAAAAAGATAACGCCGCCAACAATTATCAGCACAGAAAAGGCTACAGCCAACAGCATACCATGGCGTACTACCGTAGAGATTTTTTCTTTTTCGCCTGCACCCAAAAGGTTGGCAATCAAAGGCATCGCCGCCAGCAAAATGCCTGCAAAGCAGGTCTGTACCGGCATCCAGATATTACCGCCGATGGCAGCGCCGGCCAAATCCGCATCGCCAGCCTGCCCGGACATACTGGCATCAAAAAAGTTCATGCCCATAATCGCAATCTGCGTGCCGATAATCGGCAGCATAACGCTCAGCAGACGCTTAACCTTATCCTTATAATCCTTGTGTAAAATTTTTAGCATATCATTACTCCCATTTTCCCTAATATAACAAAAGCCACACGGCTGCAAACACAGTCGTGTGGCGAAAAGATGACTATTGAATCAGAAAAAATCCACAACAATTTTTCAGATTTAATTTTAACAATAAGCAGCCTGCTTGTCAAGCTCAGTCTTCTGCTTCTGCCAATTCGGAAAGATAAGCCCAACGGTCCACCATCTCATCCAGCTTTTGCTGCACAGCCTCCTGCTGCTTAGTTAAAGCTGCCAGACGGGTGAAGTCACTGCCGCATTGGTTGATTTCTGCGCCCAACATTTTCAGCTCTGCCTCACTGCGCGCAATCTCCTGGTCCAGACGCTCCAGCTCCAGGCGCTCGCCATAAGTCATTTTCTTCTTCGCAGGCTCTTCGGCAGGCTTTGCTGCAGCCACCGGCTTAGCCTTAATAGGCTGCGCCTGCTGCGCACTTTCCTCCTGCAGAGCTTCTGCATAATCGCTGTAGCCGCCGATATACGGCTTAATGCTGCCATCCTGCTCCAATGCGAAAATCTTTTGCGCAAAGCGGTCGAGGAAGTAACGGTCATGGGAAACGGCGATAACCGCACCGGCGAAGCTGTCCAGATAATCCTCCAAAACAGAAAGTGTCGGGATATCCAAATCATTTGTCGGTTCGTCCAAAAGCAGCACGTTCGGTGCCGTCATCAGCACACGCAACAGATACAGACGGCGTTTTTCACCGCCACTGAGCTTGGACACCGGCACCCATTGCAGCTCCGGCGGGAAGAGGAAGCGTTCCAGCATCTGTGCCGCACTGATGCGCTGACCGTCGGCCGTTTCAATGTAATTATTTGCTTCCTTGATATATTCCAGCACACGCATATTGCTGTCCGGAAACTCGCTGTGCTGTGCAAAATAGCCAATATTCACAGTCTGGCCTACGCGCATTTCGCCGCTCGTAGGCTGCAGCTTACCGGCAATGATATCCATCAGCGTTGATTTGCCTGCGCCATTAGGACCGACGATACCGATGCGGTCATTACGCAACAGGATATAGCTGAAATCCTTGATATAATCCTTACCGTCCCACACCATGCCGATGTCTTCCAGCTCGATGATTGTTTTGCCAAGACGACTGCTGACGGAGGACATCTCCAGATTTGCTTCCGTCTTTACATTCTTCACTTCCGCTTCAATCTGAGCAAAGCGCTCCACGCGGTCCTTCTTTTTGGTACGGCGTGCTTCCGCACCACGGCTGATCCAGGCCAGCTCGCGGCGGTAAATGTTGCGCAGCTTTTGCGCAGCAGAGGCCTCCGCAATACGGCGTTCCTCACGCTTTTGCAGGAAGAGGCTGTAGTTACCGACGTAAACATAACCCTTGCCGCCGTCTATCTCCAAGGTGCGGTTAACAACACGGTCAAAGAAATAACGGTCATGGGTTACCATCAGCAGCGCACCCTTGCGCGCCAACAGCTTTTGCTCCAGCCAGGCAACAGTGGCGTTATCCATATGGTTGGTAGGCTCGTCCAAAATCAGCAGGTCCGACGGACGCACCAGCACACCGGCCAAGGCCACACGCTTGCGCTGGCCGCCGCTCAGCTCGCCCATCTGCTGCTGCAGATTAGTAATGCCAAGCTGCGTAAGCACTGCCTTCGCTTCGCTTTCCAGCTGCCAGGCATATTTATCATCCATCTGCTGCTGCAAATCAAGCAAATGCTTTTGCAGCTTTTTGTTATCAGGCTCCGCTGCAGCCTGCTCCACCGCAGTTTCGTAATCACGCAACAGCACCATCAGCGGCGAATCGCCTTTAAAAACCTGCTCCAATACAGTTGCATCTGCCTCAAACGGCGGGTCCTGCGGCAGATATTCCATCACCACGCCGCCGGGAATTGTCAGCTTGCCGTCACCGGCCTCATGATTGGCAATCATGCGCAGCAAGGTACTTTTACCGGTGCCATTGACACCGATAATACCGTACTTGTCGCCTTCCTCTACGTTAAATGTAATATTTTCAAACAACAATCTGTCGCCATAGCTGTACGACAAATCCTCTGCACTTAAAATCATTTTACTTATCTCCCTGTGAAAAATTTACACTCTAAAATTATAACACGCCTGCGGATAAAAGTAAAAAGGACGAACCGCTAAGGCCCGTCCTTCGTATTGCTATTTCACTGTTACCTGTAAATTTTCGTTTTCCTCTGCTGCGTCCTGCAAAACCTGCAGCAGCTGCTCGCCATACCAGCCCAGCTTTTCATTGTCGGTAATATCAGCAGGCACAATAATCTGCGTTGGCTCAACGATTTCTGTCAGGCAATCATACAACGCGTCTAAATTGGCACCGTAATGCGCAGGCAATGCCAGCGCGCTGCGCAGATATTTATGCAGCGCAGACACAGAGGTCATGCGCTCAAGGTCTAATGTGATTGTTCTCATAATAATCTCCTTATTTTCCGTAAAGCTTGCTGAAGGACTTGTAGTGATCACCGGTATAGTAAATCAGACCATCGTTGGAAAAGACAATGCGCTTCGCGTTACGATTACCCTTCACATAATCAATGTCGCATTCCTTCCAGTTACGGCCGTTTTTCTTCGGCAGCTTGCCCTCGTAATTGCCGTAGCGGTCGCCGCCGATGGATTTGCCGGGTGCAACCTTGTCGAGGGTGCCTTTTGTCTGCCAGCCCAGCTTTTTGGCCTCGTTTTTCGTGATATAGTTGTGCGGCAATCGCTTATATTCGTTGATGTAGGCAGCAACATGCTCCTTATCGGTGTAGGCAGCGCTTTCGCTGATTTTGATTTTGCCGCTGTTGGCCTTGACGTTGGCCGCAGTGCTCTGGCCATTGTTGCTCTTGGTTGTATTAACAGTTGTTGTCTGGGTTGTCTGTTTATCGTTGCTCTTGGGGCTGTTACTGCCGCATCCGGCAATTATGCTGACGCTGAGCAGCATCGCCAGGAAGAACGCTAAAAGTTTTTGCATAAGTATGCTCCTTTCGTTTTCTTTTCATTATATCATATACAAAAAATCGGCGCACCATATCATGATACGCCGCCCCCAAAAGTTCACAAGTAATTCCTTGAAAAAAACTCTGCTTCATGTTATATTATAGATAAAGAAGTCAACCGCCCAAGCAGTTCGTGCCATTCCAATCGGCTTACGCCTCTTGGGGCACTATTGCATGGCGTGCATAAACCAATCAGCAGCGTCCTACGGACTTGCTTCTTGGATGCACCCGCAAAGGTGGGTTGCCGCTTAAATTAAGTTTGAAAAACCGTCTCTAGCTCGCAAATTACAGAGGCGGTTTTTCTATGTCTAGACTATCTGCTGTACTGAAAGATAAAAGTCAGCAATGCCAGAATGAACATGCCAAAAGCTATCAGGTCTTTGAAATCATAGTTCCTCATAGACATCACCTCGATTCTCTTAGAGAATTTCGGCAATGCCACCCCGTAAACGGTTGTCTTAAAACATATTTTAGCATATAAAACAAAAACATACAACGAACAAGCTGTGAAGTTTGCCGTTGTATGTTTTTTATTTATATCTTGTTTTTACCTTACATCTCTGCCATGAGTATAAACCGGCAGCAGCTTCGGCGACAACTCACCATGCACTCCGGCAGCCTTTTCTTCCTCAGCGTAGCGACGTACATGCTCCAGGCTCAGCTTGCCCAGCTTAACAGACTTCGCTGCTTCGGCAGCCTTAGTACCGGCAATGCGGCCAAAGACGATGATATCCAGCAGGCTGTTGCCCATCAGACGATTGGTGCCGTGAATGCCGCCAACAGCTTCACCGGCAACAAACAGGCCCGGCAGCTTTGTTTCCGCATCCTTATCAATCAGGATACCGCCGTTTTGGTAATGCAGCGTCGGATAAATCAAAATCGGTTCCTTACGCAAATCAATACCAAACTTAGCATACATGCGCAGCATACCCGGAATGCGTTTGGCAATCGTGCCTTCACCATGCAGCATTTCAATCAGCGGCGTATCGAGCCACAGCGCCACGCCATCGAGCGCCTTCACGCCCTTGCCGCGGGCAGTACACTCGCGAATGATAGACGCAGCCGCCACATCACGGGTTTCCAGCGGATGCATAAAGATTTCGCCCTCGCTGTTTACCAGCTGCGCACCAATCGAGCGCACCTTTTCGGTAACCAGCGCACCGTAAATCTGCGCCGGATAAGCAACACCCGTCGGATGATACTGAATTGCGTCAGCATAAATCAGCGGCGCACCGGCACGGTATGCCATAACAAGGCCGTCGGCAGTCGCACCATAATGGTTAGAAGTCGGGAAGCCCTGATAATGCAATCGTCCTGCACCACCGGTTGCCATGATTACGCATTTAGCACGTACAACCTTGTACTCCTGCGCATCAAAATCCCACAGCACCGCACCGGCAGTTTTGCCCTCCTCGTCAAGCAGCAGCTCGACTGCGGGTGAAAACTCCAGCACCGGAATACCGCGGTTCTGCACTTCGTCACGCAGCACGCGCATGATCTCCGCACCGGTGTAATCGGCGCAGGCATGCATACGCTTACGGCTCGTGCCGCCGCCATGCGTCGTTACCATAGTGCCGTCCTGCTCCTTGTCGAACATAACGCCCAGCTTGCTCAGCCAGTCAATCGCCAAAGGTCCGTTGGTTACCAGTTCTTCCAACAGCTCGGGAATATTTTTGTAGTGACCGCCGCCAAAAGCATCCAGATAATGCTGCGCCGGGGAATCGTTGCCCTTATCCGCAGCCTGAATACCGCCCTCGGCCATCATCGTGTTGGCATCGCCCATACGCAGCTTCGTTACTACGAGGACGTTAGCACCGCCGTTATGTGCTTCCAACGCAGCGGAAGCACCGGCACCGCCGCCACCGATAACCAGCACATCAACATCATAGTCCACTTTTTCCAGATCAAGCTCTACATCCTGCAGGCGGCTTTTGCCCTCCAGCAGCTGTGCCAATTCTACTGGCACCTTCTGTCCCTTGTTCGGCCCAACCTCCAAAACCTTGAAGCCCTTGGAGCTGTAGTCCGGATGGAACTCCTTCAGCAGCTCGTCCTTCTCCTCTGCCGTAAAGCGTTCGATAGAAGCGTGCAGACGTTGGGCACGGGTAGCTTCAACCTTAGCCATAGATTTTAACATATCTTCAGTAAATGCACTCACCTTGCCGCACCTCCTTATTTTTCAATCTCACGCTTGTTATACAGGTCTTTGATTTCGTCCAAAGGCATATTTTTGAGCTTTTCCAACAGCGTTACATAATCGCCGTTTTCAATTTCGGCAACACGCTGAGCCAGATGCTCGCACTTCGGCGCAATATATTTGCCTGTCAGGCGACGGCACAGCAGGCCGACAGCGCTGTGGCTGATTTGCGCCGGGCAACGGGATGCACATATATTGCAGCCAACGCAGTCAAAGGAAGCATGTGCTGCCTTCTCATATTCGCCGCGCTGAGCGTAAGCAATATACTGCATAACATTCAGGTCCTGCGGACAGCCCTTCGTGCAGGCATTGCAGCCAATGCAGCTGAAGATTTCCGGATACAGCTGACCGACAATATTATCGCTTGCCTTAATCTCTTCGATATTAAAGGTGCGCTTGTTAATCGGGAAGGAATCAATCTTGCCAACGCACATGCCTTCCTCAACCTTCGTCTGGCAGGAAAGCACAACCTTCAGCTCCGTGCTGCCCTTCAGGCGATAAATTACTGCACAGGCTCCGCAAAAGCCGCTGCGGCAGCCGCAGCCGCGCACCAGCTTAAAGCCTGCATATTCCATGGCATCCATAATGGTCAGGGTTGCCGGGACACTGTACTTTTTGCCCAGCAGGTAAACAGTTACCATTTCTTCCATATTTTTGCTCCTTATATTTTCTTCTCCAAAACGTATTTCAGAATCTCAAAGCTAAAATCCGCTATAAACGAAACAGCTTCATTACGAGCCATCAATATATCGTGTAAGGAATAGCAATTTTAGCAAATGAGTGCTTGGAAGCACAGGAACAAGGGTACGTAACTTACTGTTACTATATGACAAATTTTACCGAAGTTCCGTCTTGCTTCCGCACGAAATTTGCGTTATGCCCTAAGTCATAGAAAAATTGCTCCTGACTGGAACGATATATTTATGGCGACGCAAAATATAATCAATATTCGTCCGGTATCTCGTCCAGCTCATCGCAGGTAAACACCGGTCCATCCTTGCACACGTACTTCTTGCCGATATTACAGCGACCGCACTTACCAACGCCGCACTTCATGCGTAGCTCCAGCGTCGTATAAACCTGCTTCTTCTCAAAGCCCATCTCAATCAACGCCGCCAGGCACAGCTTAATCATAATCGGCGGACCGCACAGCAGCACCGTCTTATCCGGCGTAAACTTCAGGTCCTTCAGGAAATTAGGCACAAAGCCGACATTGCCCGTCCAGCCCTCCTGCGCACGGTCAATCGTCAGATGCACACGCGTATCCTTTTGCACCGGCCACACATTCGTCAGCTCGTCATAACGCACAAAATCTTCCTTGCTGCGTGCGCCGTAAACAACATCAATGCTGCCGTAATCCTCACGCTTGTCCAGCATATAATTGATTACACTGCGCAGCGGCGCCAAACCGATACCACCGGCAATAAACAGTAAATCCTTGCCCTTCAATTTATCCTCAACAGGGAAATGATTGCCGTAAGGTCCGCGCACTGCTATCTGCTGGCCCGGTTCAATATCAAAATGCAAAAAGTTCGTAATCGAGCCGCAGCGTTTAATGCTGAACTCCATATATTTTTCGTTCGTCGGAGAGGAGGTAATGGAAAAAATCGCCTCACCCTTACCGGGAACGGAAAGAATAGCGCATTGTCCCGGCAGATGCTCAAACAGCTTACCGCCGCCGATTTTCTCCACGCGGAAGGTTTTTACATCAGCTGTTTCCGTGCAGATATCCGTCACCACGCCAATCTGCGGAATCAAGGTATCCTGACAATTACACATCCTGCTTCACCTCCGCTTTTTCCAAGGCCTTGGCTACCTTGACGATATTCAGCTGCACCGGACACTTTTGCAGGCAGCGTCCACAGCCGACGCAAGCATATTCACCGTCATTGTTCTCCGGGAAATATACTAGCTTATGCATATAACGCTGACGGAAGCGCTCCACCTTCGTCTTACGCGGACTGCCATGCGCCATCAGCGTAAAATCCTTCGCCATGCAGCTGTCCCAGCAGCGATAGCGTTGCGTGCGCTCCTCAGTCTCCTGATAATCACGGATATCGTAGCAATGACAGGTAGGGCACACATAGGTACAAGTACAGCAGGACAGGCAGCCTGCAGCCATCTGCTCCCAGATTTTGCTGTTGAATACCTTCAGCTCATCCTTAGTCAGCGCGTCATTTACCTTGAAATCATGCAAAGGCAATACGCTCAAAATTTTCTGCGTCTGCTCCTGCTGCTCGCTGACCGCTGACGCAGCATCTGCAGTTGCCTCCGCCAGCACACCGCCATCGACAAGCTTCGCTGTCAGCTCCTCGCCCTTGGCAGTCACAGCCTGCCAGCAAAGCTCCTCGCCTGCCAGCCAGGTCTGCACATCCGTCTCCGGAGCACCTGCGTCAATGCCAAAGGCATGGCAGAAGCAGGTTTCTTCGGGAGCACTGCAGCCTAAACCGATGAGCACGCATTGCTCACGTCTTGTTTTGTAATATGTATCAACAGGTGCTTTTAAAAACACCTTATCTAAAATCTTAAAGCTGCGCGCATCGCAGGCACGCACGCCCATGACAATCGTCATGCCGGCAGGCGGAACATTCTGCTCCAGCGCCAGCTCCTTGCCGCTCGTCTTAAAGGTCAGCAGATTTTCTACCTGCGGGAAGAAAACATCCTTCGCGCTGCGGTTCGTCAGCGGCGCATCCAATGCAACCTCCACATCCTCTCGATACGGTGCGAAGTCCGCATGACCGCTCTTGTTCTTGCAGGGCAGCAGCAGCGTACCGATATTTTGCAGGGCTGCATATAACTTTGGCAGCTTATCCTTTGTTATCTTATACATGCTGCTCCCTCCCTTCTACCGCACTGTTGGCCTCGGGATCATTCTGCTTATAGCTTACCTGCGGTGCAGGCGTTTCGCTATCCGCACCGGCCTGATACTGGCCGAAGAAGCTGTTGATATCTTTCATAAACTTCATATTCAGCAGCTCCAGATGAATTCCCTGCGGGCAAACACGCGCACATTCGCCGCAGCCGGTGCAGCGCCCGGCAACGTGGAAGGCACGGATGATATGATACATCTGCTCCTCAACCTCGTCGGCATAAGCCTTGCCTGCTACCGGAGTATCAGGCTTATCAAAAATGCATTGCTCGCAGCTGCACGCCGGGCAAATATCGCGGCAGGCATTGCAACGGATACACTTGGAAAGCTCACTTTGCCAGAAGGCAAAACGCTCCTCGGCGCTCATCGCTTCAATCTCCTTGACCTTGGCGAATTTATCACCGGTAAACTGCGGTACAGTCAACGGCTCAGCCAACTCCTCATCCGCAATTTTATAAGCAGCGCCCTTGCACATCAGGCATTTGTTCAGCAGCACGTCAGCCTTCGCCAGACGCTTTTCACCATAAGCGGTGTTGACAACAACCTCATCACCGTCTACGCTCACGCTGATGATACCCTTAGCACCGGCAGCCTTAATCTTGTTGATATCCAGCATACCGCTGCAGGGTGTGCCGATGGCGTAGACAAGCTCACGCTTAATGCGGTTATCCTTCAGCAGCTGGTTCACTCCGTATGTATCGCAAGGCTTTAAGAAAACAGCCGTCTTCTTGCCTGCATGGCTTGTTTCGATTAAATATTTGCAGAGATTGGCAGGGCAGAACTCATTATAAACGAGCTTGTCGCATTCGTCTGCGCTGCCAACAGCAGCAGGTGCGTTATCGTAAAAGAATTCGCCTGCCTGCCATGCTAGCACACGCTCTACTGTGCCCTCTGCCAACAGCTCAGCTGCACGCTTCTGCAGCAGCTTTTCTATTTTTTGCATCGCAAATCCCTCAACTTTACATTCTCACCCAATGCCGCAATATGCTCGGCAAAATCGTTCATCACCTGTGCAAAACGTGCGCCCTCGGCCGCACTAACCCATTCCACACGGAAGCGCTCACCGGCCACGCCCAGATAATCAAGCATACTGAGCAGCAGTGTCATACGACGGCGTGCATAATAGTTGCCTGTCGAATAATGGCAGTCGCCGGGGTGACAGCCGCACATGATGACACCGTCCGCGCCACGCTGAAACGCGCGCAAGATAAAGAGCGGATTCACTCTGCAGGAGCAGGGAACCTTGATGATTTTGATATTAGCAGGATAATGCTTGCGGGCCGTTCCGGCACCGTCAGCACCGGCATAGCTGCACCAGTTACAGCAGAAGGCCACGATTTTCGGTTCAAAATTTTTCTTCTCTAGCATAATGCATCCACCTCTGCCAGAATTTGTTGATTAGTAAAGCCCTGCAAATCCATAGCACCACAGGGGCAGGCTACCGTGCAGGCACCGCAGCCCTGGCAAAGCGCATTGTTTACCACAGCAACGGTACGTGTTTCGCGCACGCCCAGCTTAGTAATAACCTGCTTGCTCTCGCCGGTAATCGCACCATAGGGGCAGACATGCGTGCAAGCCAGGCAGCCGCTGCAAATGCTTGTATCGCACTGCGCAGTGCAGGGGTTCGTCAGCAGCTTATCCTTCGCCAACAGGCCGACAACCTTAACGGCCGCTGCACCGGCCTGTGAAACAGTTTCCGGAATATCCTTCGGTCCCTGGCACATGCCGCTGAGGAAAATACCTGCTGTCGGACTTTCAACAGGACGCAGCTTCGGATGCGCCTCTACGTAAAAGTCATCGTTATCAATGCTGGCAGTCAGCATCGT
>ERZ772860.2381-NODE-2381-length-10833-cov-16.771757_pt1 | contig 10833 bp, 12 predicted proteins | sample MGYA00511342_ERZ772860 | MGnify/ENA primary metagenome ERZ772860 (study PRJEB29015, sample SAMEA2737665) | human gut metagenome | biome: human gut; feature: human-associated habitat; material: faeces | place: China | collected 2012 ... | reverse complement strand
ATGACCACACTGGTCAGACTGGATTCAAAATATGCCCCTTTTTAAAGTGGGCTCATTCCTGAATATTCCCAGTCTATCAGATAGATAGTTCCATCCTCAGCCTTCAAGAAATTCTCAGCTACGAGATCATTATGACAAGGCTTTACTGATACCCCCAATTGGTTCAGATAATCTTCTAGTTGAAAGACCTTTTTTCTTATGGGTTCATAGCCTTCATACATTTTGCCTTCGGCTTTCTCCAGCAAATACTCATAGTTTAATATTTCCTTGAATACATTAAACTCATTACCAAAGCGAACATGAGAATGATGTAAAGTTCTGAAGATATTGGCTATTTTCTTCATGTTTGATGGTCGCTGAATGGTCGCCCCATTCAATGTTTCTGCGTTCTTTACAAAGTCTGCAAGTTTGATACCCGTCTCAGAGTTGAAGTATCTGATTGGAGGATTGATACCCATCTTGCAAGCTTGCAAGGAGTTTTGTTCCTCATTGCTACGCACCACCATACCTTCTGCACCAATTCCTGGTACACGAAGTACATATTCATATATGCCCTTAGTAACCTTAAAGTTCTTGTTTGACATACCACCAATCTGACTTATCTTCACCTCATTTTCTATCTGTTCGTGCGGGAAAATAACCTTCAGATATGAAATCAAATTCTCATAGTCAAATGGATTTTCTCTTCTTCGTAGTTTAGGATAGATATAGTTGCAAAGCTTATTGAAATCTTCTTCACAATCCACATCTCCCCATATCAAATTGGTGAATTTAATGTAAGGCCTGTCCAAAACATCAGTAGAATCAAACAACAAGTACTCATAGTTGAGATAGGGATTATTACTGCTCTTCCACTTGTTCATCATTCTATCAAAGGTATGTTTTGAGATCTTAACAATTCCCAATAACTCACCCTCGAAATTACATATCTGGTGACGGTCCTTGCTTATCTTGGTGATATATCCACTGCGAGTTTCTACAAAAGCTTCGTCTCCACTACCAGACTCTTCTGTAATGGCAAAGCAATTTTCATTTTTTGTCTCAGAAAGTTCTTTCAATACCTTATACTCATAGAACGTATCGCCCTCTACCAATAAGAAATCATCCTTAATATAAGGTGCCGCCATAGCAAGCGAACCCATTGAAGAGGTAAACTTAAAATCTGGATTCAATACCAGACGAACTGTTTTTGATGCATATCGCTGATACAATTGAGCTTGCCCCCCTACTATTAAGAGAATATTGTCATAGTTGAGTGCCGTCAAAGCCTCGATAGTTCTATCTATCAAACATGAATTCTCGTAATAAGGTTTCAAAGGATAAGGTATTTTTGTATCCTTATCCTTCCTGGCTGATAAAATAACCGCTGTTTTCATTAAAGACCGAAATAAAGTGACATCGTAAAGAATGATTTGTTATTGTAAGGATTCAGTACATAACTGGCACTGACTGGTAGCTTGAAGTTGCCAAACTTCAATGCAGTACTATACTTGGCATTGATATTAACCACATTGAATCCACTTTCGTTGTTAGTATAAAAGCCCTTGTTCAAATTGGCTCCTACACATAAAGCTATATTATTGTCTTCCGTAAAGGAGTGGGTGTAACCAACCTCTGCATACGAAGAATACATCTGCTTTCCATCAGTATTCTTGTCCGCTCCAAAAATATAGGTAGATACAGTTACCCACAAAGGAACCTTTGTTCCTGCCCATGTGGCGTAAGCCTCAACCCAATGTCCCGTCTCACGATTACTCAACTTGAAATACTGGTCTTTTTCACCAACGGAAGAAGGATAATAGTAATCAGATACGCCAACGGTAAACTCACTGGCAGTATAAGATACACCTAAATCAACTTCCTGATGACTACCATCAATGGCATAACCACCCATGGCGAATGCATTGAATCCATGCGTATTATAGCCTATCATAGGAAATACCGTAGGGGCTGTTCCATATTCAATACCTCTCCACATATATTTTGTGGATAATTCCAAACTCGCAGAGAAAGGAGACTCTGTTGCAAATGTCCCTATCGGCAACAACAAACAACAACATATTAAACTTATTTTTTTCACTGTATTCATTATATTATTCATATTTTTTACATTTTTCAATATAACACAAAATTATAATACTAAAAAGGAATTGTTTATGTTATAATTTGTAATATCAAAAAAAATCTTTACCTATATAATATATGTTCATATGGATGAATTACTATCTTTTCAATATCTAATAAATTTACTTATCATTTCATGAACTTTACCTTTTAAAAATACGCGTTCAGATACAGAACAACCCAAAAAGTAAATCACGAGAGATGAGCAAACAATACATAAGCTACACACCAGGAAGAAGGACACATATCCCATTTCAATGTTCTTGTAAAGAAAATATGGAATAACAGGTGCAACTATTATAACCAAAACAACAGGTTCTATAACTTTTACCAAATAATCTTTCAGTGTCATCTGAATCATTGGTAAAACAATTTTAAGACGAACGAATTGTGTACATATTTCTATTAATATATGCACTAAAAATACATATTCTGGTCGTATACCACAAAATTTTAAAAGGATATATGCTATTGGCAATATTAATAAAAGCATTGAACCTTCTACGATTTGGAATTTCTTTAATTTTCCTACCGCATGTACAGAAACTATAATAGGATTTGATAATGTATACAACAATCCGACAACCATAATTAATCTAAGAAAAATAACTGTATGGTCAGGCACAATTCCTAGCCAAAGTTTTAATACCAAAGGAGCCTCATACATAAGAGGTAACGCTATAAAAAACAAAATATAGAAAGAGAACTTCGAACTTTTTATCAGAAGACTATGCATAGCCGTCAAATCACCATGAGCATAACTTTTAGTTAACTGAGGATTTAATGCCATTTGGAAATTACTACAAAATTGCTGACAGATATTCTGAACCTGAACTGCAATTCCACGTGCTGCATTTACGGCTGGACCAAAAAACATATTCAAAAGAATATTTAAACCTTGTGTATAACCTATCACTGCTAATTGACCATTCATAGTCCATCCTGCAAAAACAAAGATTTCCTTAAACAGTTTCTTGTCACGACAACACTTAGTACGAGTCTCCTCAAAATGCCTTGTACAATATGTAAAATACACAATTCTATCAAATGCTTGGATACAAAAAAATAGTATCGCATACATAATCAGCTTATCAAATGGAAGTAGAACCAACAAATATACTATTAGCAATTTCAGAACAGCATCAACAATAGTAATATACGCAAAGGCAGACATTTTCTCATGAGCAATTATAGTAGCATTATAAGGAACACTAACAACTGACATAATAGAAGAAAATATAGAGAATTGGTAAACCCAAAAAGCTGCAGTTTCACGCTCTGCAGGAATTTGCAACTGAGTGGTCATAAACCAAAGTCCAATTGTCTCACCTACCAGTAAGATTATTCCAGCTAATATGTAATGGATGCTTTTGATATTACCAAAAGTTCTTTTCATCACACTAATATCACCCTTTCCTAAATCATAAGTGATATACCTAGATGATGCTGCACCAAGAGATCCTGTCAAAAATCCTAACATGGTTATAACTCCCCCCACAACATTATTAATACCAAAATCAACTACTCCCAATGTATTTAATATGACTCGGCTCGTATATAACGACACCAACATCATAAAGAGCATTCGGAAGTAAAGAAGAAGCGTATTCTTCGCTATTCGTTTATTATTATCTGATGTTTGATTTGACATTTACTTTTTCTTTTCTATTGATTTTAAAAACTCGTTTCTATCATCCTCCCAAATAGTATCATCCTCAACCTCTGGCAAATGAAAGAACTCTATCAAATGATCCTTCAGCTGATTCTGCTTACCATCTACTCGCTTTAAATCATCTAGCGCCACAGCCATCTTTCGAGAATCAATTCTGCAAACTAACATATTTTCTAAATAAGACCATGAATATCTCATCTATCAGCTCTATCAAAGCAAATCTAAAGAAATAACTATGATAGGAGAAATCCGTTGAGGCAAGCTATCCGTTCTTCTTTGCCATTAAAGAAGGTTCCACCTCTCACTCCGACCCTCTCTTCAATGGTCTTTATGCCCATTTGGTTCCCCTTGTAGGGGGACAGAAACCTCAGAAGCGAGGGAGACGCCCTCCGGTGCTCGGAATCGCTACGCTCTAAGGTTGGCGGACCAAAGCGGTCTGTGCCAGGTTGTACGGGATGAGACCGCCTGGGGGTGGAATGGCGCATTGAGGAGCTACTTACTACTTATATAAATCCACATTGATATCGAATGGGGAATCGAAATCCTTTAGCATCGCATGCTTCGTATCCTTCTCTGAGAGATTAGCATGTTCCGTTGGTATCTTCCAATCGATACCGAGGGTATCATCGAGGATGCTGATGCCACCATCGGCTTCCGGATGATAGAAGTTATCACACTTGTACTGGAATACGGCAGTCTCTGAAAGGACTGCGAAACCATGGGCAAAGCCCTTTGGAATGAAGAACTGGACATGATTGTCTTCTGTCAGTTCTACTGCGACATGCTTGCCATAGGTTGGAGAACCCTTACGAATATCTACTGCTACATCAAGTACTCTACCCTTTACGCAGCGTACCAGCTTGCTCTGGGTATATGGTGGGCGCTGGAAGTGTAAGCCTCGCATGACGCCATAACTGCTCATAGACTCGTTGTCTTGGCAGAAGTGAACACTGTGTCCCAGGATTGGGGCAACCTTCTCTTCAAACTCTCGCTCGCTGAAGCTCTCGAAGAAGTAGCCACGAGAGTCACGGAAGAGGCCTGGCTCTATAATGAGAACGCCTTCAATATTGGTTTTGATTATATTCATTGTTTTATCTTTTGTTCTTAAAAATAAGAATTTCTAAAATCATTCCGTCCTTCTTTACCATTAAAGAAGGCTCCACCTTTCTCCCCAAGCCTCTCTTCCCTCAGGGACGAGAGGATGTAGCTGGCTACGCTATAGCCTCCGCCAGAGTTTTGGCATCGTCAGCGGAGCCTGTGCCCACAAGGGGCTGCCGATGATAGCTTACGCAACAGAATTGCGAGTGTTTGTCGGCTGGCGCATAAATTGTTCTAACTACCCATATTCTTTTTGATATTAGCAATATCTCTTTTGATAGAATCCAATTCTAACTTTATTGGCTTAGGAATTCCTTTTTGCCAATCTACACTTCCTTCATAATCAATGCTAAACAGAACATGTTCTACAGAATCTACCAAACTATATACATATTCCGGATTATCAACTAACTTTACTCCTGTCTCGTCAATCCGTTTGGTTAACTTTTCCACTTTACTATGCATTCTCTTTGACTCTAATGCAGACTGTAACCCTAAAACAAGTCCAATAACAAACTGAGTTATACTTAACGAGAGATTTCTCTCCATCCAATAGCAGATAAATGAAACTGTAAGAGAAAGCACCAATAAACATCCCGGAGTATACTTGCTACAAAAACATCTATAAAAGAAATCTTTCATATATTTCATTGCTAAAAAAATAGAAAGGGGTAAGCATCCAACCCCTATGGCAATTCAACTCCATCCCCAGTGTTTACTGGGGATACAAAGCATTTTAAGAAATTGGACTTTTCTGATTTATAAACAGGTTTAACTAAATTGGTTGCAGCAACTCCATTTCCACCAATAATGCCTATCATATTACAAAATATTTATATTATATATATCACTTAACGCATTCTGTAATAAATGAACATAAGGGACTGTTTTTGACCTACATCCAAAGAAGGCCTCTGGTTTACTTATTAGCAACTCATAATCCCCTTTATATTTCTGAACTTGTATTCCATCCTTAACCCATGCTCCTTTTTGAAGTAGCATAAATACTTGTTTGTCAGGCTCCTCTTCAAATCCTAAAATACTTAACTCAGCATCAGACATCAAAATACCTTCCACCAAATTCCATTTATCTGGTGTATCAATTTTAAATGAAGAATTATTGCTCAAATCTATAAATGTAGCAAATTCTTTATCATCTGAAATATCCAATACTCTACACCGTGATTTCTTTTCTGGATCTTGCTGCAAAATCACATTCAGATAATTACCTATTCGTATATCATTCTTGTTCATATAATATCTCATTTCTAGTATTATTTTCCCATTTCTTTGATTCTCTGTTCCTCTTTCAAAGAGCAAACAAGCAGTTGTCCATTCTTCTCGGCAACGATATAGCCATCCAAGCCTTGAACTACTACCTTGCTTTCATCGGCTGCATGAACCACGCAGTTCTTGCATTCATACAAGCGGATGTCCTTGCCTACCTTGGCATTGCCAGCCTCATCTTGTGGGAGTAAGGTACGGAGGCTGCCCCAGCTGCCTAAATCGCTCCAGCCAAACTCGGCTGGCAAGGTATAGATTTCCTTCGACTTCTCCATTACGGCATAGTCGATGCTTAACAAGAACAACGTATGACTTAGTATAAATCCACGTTGATATCGAATGGACTATCAAAGTCTTTCAGCATTGCATGCTTCGTATCCTTATCTGAGAGATTAGCATGTTCTGTTGGGATTTTCCAATCAATACCGAGGGTTTCATCGAGAATCGAGATACCTCCATCTGCCTCAGGATGATAGAAGTTGTCGCACTTATATTGGAAGACGGCAGTCTCTGAAAGGACAGCGAAACCATGGGCAAAGCCCTTTGGAATGAAGAACTGGCGATGATTGTCTTCTGTCAGCTCTACTGCCACATGCTTGCCATAAGTAGGGGATACATACCGGCATAAGGTTCGGGGCTTTATTTATCCTTTTTTCCATTTTCATTTAGATGAACAAACGTTTGTGACAAAGCATTGATGCGATTTATAACCTCACTAAACTCTGCATCACAATCGTGCCTGTTTTGTATTTCAGCCTCTTTTAACCCTATTGCCGCAAAATGACTCGCCTCATTGAAAAATCTCATAGCGTAATAGGTTTGGGCTAAGTTTGAAAGATTCTGCACATTGTGTGGGTGATAAAGAAGTACCGTGTTGAAATCATTTAATGCTTGTGGCATTTTGCCTTCAAGTCGATAGGCAATGCCTCGTTGGAGTACAGCCATTATGAAATCTGGTCGGAATGTTGCTTCAATAACTTTTGTCAACACCTCGGCTGCTTCTTCATTTTTGCTATCTTCACGGAGTAATGAAGCCTTGTTAATGTTTGATTCATAAAAGTAAGGCATGATCTTAATGCAATGATTAAGATATGTCATACTCTTCTCTTTCCACAAATCATCTTTCTTTTCAATGGCAAGTTTTGCTTTATTATAGTAAGCCATAGCCAAGTCTGGATTGAATGTCAATGCCTTGTCATAATATTCATCAGCTTTGGCATATTCGCCCATTGCTGAATATGAATTGGCTATGTTCATCAGCAAATTGTCATCTTGTGGATCTATTTTCAATCCCTCTTCATAAATTTCAATGCTTTTCTTGAAGTCTTTTTGGGTGACATAATAGTGTCCTAAAGCAAAGAATGGGGCAACGGTCTTAGTGTCTAACTTTGCTGCAGTCTCATAATCTGACAGGGCTTTGTCTGCTCTTGAAAGCATAAGGTATGCATCTCCACGACAAATATACACGTAGGCATAATTCACTCCTTCTACATCGCCACTGGTTCTCAGAAAATGGGTATATTCTTGAACTTGCCTTCCAAAATCTGGAATATTGGCAATTCTTGTAAGCGTATCATAGAAGTTTTGCCTATATGTGCTTTTATCCAAGATACGTTTTATTTGTTCTTCTGCTTCCTTAACAATTTCTCTTTGTGCCTTGTCAGCCTCAAGCATCACTTCACGATTCGTGGTCTCTATATTATTGAATTTCTCGCCGATGCTTCGTTTAATTTCATTGAGTTCCTGTATCTTTTGGTCTATATTCCAAAGGGCAAGAACAGAGAAAACCAAGAACACAATAGTTGTAACTGTTCCCCAAAGGGATATTGCATCACTTGGCGCAAGTTCTTCTATATGCCATATTCCATTGGTGTGAACCCATATCACCAATTCTACTATGGCAAATTGCAAAATAATGAGCAGAAAATATTTTAGATACTTCATTATCCTTATATTTTGTCTTATATCACTTCACGCTCACCTTATCCATAATCTTGCGCCACAAGTCCTTGGTCATGGCGATAGTAGGGGATACGTTGAATTTATATGTTTCCAATTGAACGAAAGTTGTGCATTACCCCTTGTAGGGGACAGAAACCCTTTCCAAAGGGAGCTCCACATCCTAACCAAGCCTTCCCTTCTCAGAAAGGAAGGATGTAACCGCCCTCCGGTGCTCAGAACTGCTACGCTCTAAGGTTGGCGGACCAAAGCGGTCTTCGCCAGATTTTGCGAGATAGGACCGCCTAAATCATTACTACATGTTTCTTAACTTCCCGAACTACCGTAGAGATTGATAACTTCTTTAACTTCTATAAAATCCCTAACAACATAATTAGCCCATAGGCGACAGAAGTTATTCTATCGCCTAAAAGGATTTTATAATCAATTGAAAATTCTTAATCTATATCGTGTTTCTCGGAATCAACTTTCGCACTCCTGTACGAAAGTATTACATTGCATACTCCACTTTACCAAAAATTGTGGTTACAGGATGCAAAGAATACAAAATTGCCTTTTGATCTTCATCGTAAGTTTCAGAAAGAACCAATCTACTAGAATCCTTTAGTCTCAGCTTTCTTAACTTTTCCTCACACTGGGAGACAAAGACATCCTCAGATACCTTTATTCTATCTTGTTTAGAAACAAACAAGTCTTTGAGATTTTCATTATCTACATAACCCACAAATTTTCTCAACTTATATTTAGCATCTCCCTGAACACCATCAATGATATGAAAGACCAAAACTGGATAGCGAGCTATTCCGTTTTTCTCTTCATTCCCCATCTTCTTCACGTAAATACGCTGACCATCATAAATATGATAATGTTGCATAGAATTGCCACAAACTATCATTTGCATATCATCGCTTACATCCTTTTTCACACCATTTATAAAAATGTGAGTCGGCATATAACCAAAAATGTTCTTTCTCTCATTACATGGTTTGGTTACCTTACCAGCTTTTACAACAGGCAAAGACTTAAAGTTCAAGAACAAGAACCCTAACATTCCCACAATTGTTATGAGAAAAGCTATTATAAATAATGTAACGTTCATATTCTAATCCTCCGTTATTATATATGGAGATGATTGCTCATCCTCCGTTGTTTTATATTTCAACACTGTCAAAGACAACCATGCAGCACCAAACAAAGTCCACCCCCAAAAGTTATTATTTACCAATAATGAAAAGACAAAAAATCCCAAGAATAAAATTATAGTGCCTAATATCCATAAAATCAAGCTACCATTATTATCTCTTTTCAGAGAAACATTATACATCACATCCCACAAGTATAGAAGCATCGCCATAATCATTGGGAAGATGTGGCTGTTAGCCACATCCAGCAATAGCTTCCCTTGAAACAAGAAAGCTGAATCTTGGCAAATAATTCCATAAAATGTAGCCACAAAAAGAGCCACAGACCAACAGAAGCAATATCCAATTTTCTTTGTCATAATCATTTTTGTTGCCAAAATTACAAATTGTTTCGCATTCATCGAAATCATTTAAAGTTTTTTAACCGTAAACATACTCAATATCATGTATTTTCTTTTAAATCAACAAGAAGTGCTTCTAAAGTATAGATAATCAGTTAGCATCCACCCCCAATGACAAAACAATTGCCACTTATCATTTTATTACTTGTAGAGATTTACTTTGATGTCGAATGGGGAATCAAAGTCCTTCAGCATGGCATGCTTCGTATCTTTCTCTGAGAGATTAGCATGCTCTGTTGGGATCTTCCAATCGATACCGAGGGTTTCATCAAGGATACTAATGCCTCCATCTGCCTCTGGATGATAGAAGTTATCACACTTGTATTGGAAGACGGCAGTTTCTGAAAGGACAGCGAAACCATGGGCAAAGCCCTTTGGGATGAAGAACTGGACATGGTTATCTTCTGTCAGTTCTACAGCCACATGTTTGCCGTAAGTAGGGGAGCCCTTGCGAATATCTACTGCTACATCGAGCACTCTACCTTTTACGCAGCGTACTAACTTACTCTGAGTATAAGGCGGACGCTGGAAGTGCAAACCTCGCATTACGCCATAGCTGCTCATAGACTCGTTGTCTTGGCAGAAGTGAACACTATGTCCCAGAATTGGGGCAACCTTCTCTTCAAACTCTCGCTCGCTGAAACTCTCGAAGAAGTAGCCACGAGCATCACGGAAAAGGCGTGGCTCTATAATGAGAACGCCTTCTATTTCTGTTTTTACTATATTCATCGTATTAATTTTTGTTCTTTCATAAGATTTTTTCGAATCACCCCGTCCCTCTTTACCATTAAAGAAGGCTCCACCTTTCTCACCAAGCCTCTCTTCCCTCAGGGACGAGAGGATGTAGCTGGCTACGCTATAGCCTCCGCCAGAGTTTTGGTATCGGCAGCGGAGCCTGTGCCCACAAGGGGCTGCCGATAAGAGTTTGACGCAATAGAATTGCGATTGTTTGTCGGCTAGCGCATTGAGAGCATCACATGCAATAGTACTTTTATGAAATCTGCTTTTTTTTCTTCTGTGTTCATAACGTAATCTTCTTAGTAAGTATCCAACCTGCCATTTTATTCAACTGCATAATGAGACAAAAAATCCTTAGGAGTCAAGACTTGCAATTCCGAAAAAGGAAAATCCTTAACGTTTCTGGTAACAATAC
>ERZ772860.2376-NODE-2376-length-10881-cov-2.691853_pt1 | contig 10881 bp, 6 predicted proteins | sample MGYA00511342_ERZ772860 | MGnify/ENA primary metagenome ERZ772860 (study PRJEB29015, sample SAMEA2737665) | human gut metagenome | biome: human gut; feature: human-associated habitat; material: faeces | place: China | collected 2012 ... | reverse complement strand
GCTGTTTCTTTCCGTCCGTCGGGATTTTTTGCCGAAACTCATTTTGTCGGCAGCCGCACGATAAAAACCGAGCCTTTTTTCAATTGACTTTCTACCGCGATATGTCCGTTGCACAAATCGACGATACGCTTGACCAAAGTCAAGCCCAATCCGTTGCCTTCCTTTGCATGCGATTTATCCGCTTGATAAAATTTTTCAAAGATATGTCTTTGAGCTTCTTCTTCCATTCCGCAGCCGCTGTCCGCAATCACAACGACAACTTCGCCGTCTGCCTCCTCCATAGAAATTTTTACGGTTTGATTTTCATGGGAAAATTTGATTGCATTGCCGATTAAATTAAACCAAACATGATACAGCAGCCCCTCGTTGCCGAAGAAATCCGTTTTGGGCAGCGCAATATCGAAATCGAGATGTTTTACGCTCCACTCGTTTTCAAGCGAAAGAACGGTTTTTCGGATTTGCTCGTCCAAGCGATAATATTTTTTATTGGGAATAACGCTTTGGTTTTCCAGCTTTGAAAGCCAAAGAATATTGCCCGTAAGCTCGGACAGCTTGCGCGCGTTGCCCGCGATTTTATCCAGATAGTCTTTTCTTTGTTTCTCTGTAAGCTCCCGATTGCGCAAGAGAGCGGCGTATCCCTCGATTGCGGTAAGCGGCGTTTTGAACTCATGCGAAACATTCGCGATAAAATCGGAGCGCAGTGTTTCAATTCCCGAAAGCTCCCGCGTCATTGCATTGAAGTTTTCGTACATGCGGGAAATTTCCCTTACCTTTGTTTTTTCATCGAAGCGAATGGAAATTTCGCTGACCATATCGTTGAAGGCGTTGCCGATGATCTGGTATTCGGCGTACGTTTTTTTATTCTGGAAGCGAATGGAAAAATCGCCCTTTGCAACAGTGTCCAAAGCGTCACTCAGCCTGCCTATGGGCTGCAATATAGAACGCCCGACAATCAAAGATATACCGGTGCCGATAACGATACTGACGATAATCAGCATCATAAACGGGAGAGGCGCAAACTGCTGTTGCGCAGGAATGACATCGAGCGCAAACAAAAGCGCCATTACAGCGCCTATGACAACAAACGTCACAAGCATGGCTGCCAAAACAATGACGACGAACAAGAACCAAAGATTTGATTTTGATTTTGGTTTATTGTTCATTTTTCTTCACCGCCTTATAGCCGAGTCCGCGTATGGTAACGATTTGAAAATCCTTATTGTCCGAAAACCGCTCGCGCAGACGATTGATATGCGTGTTGAGCGTTCTGTCGTAAGTATCCGAGTCCAAACCCCAGATTTCGTCCATAAGCTGTTGACGGGTAAAAATTTTGTCGGGATAGGACAGCAGCTTGAAAAGCAGCTGAAATTCCTTCAACGGCAATTCTGTTTTCTCCTCTTTGACGGCAACGCTCATAGTTTCAAAGTCCAAAACGGTAGAACCGACGGTTATTTTTTTATCCGTGTTGATTTTCGCCCTGCGCAGCAATGCTTTTACGCGGAGCAGCAATTCGTTGACGTTGACAGGCTTAACCATATAGTCGTCCGCACCCAGCGTAAAGCCGCTTTGCAGCGTTTCATAGTCGTCGCGGGCGGTAACGATGAGAATCGGCGTGTCTATGCCGGCTCGCCTCAATTCTTCGGTGAGCTGCAAGCCGTCCATATTCGGCATCATGATATCGGCAATAATCAAATCGAAAAAGGTTTCTTCGAGCCGTGTCAAAGCCTCGTTTCCGTCGGAAGAAGAATACGCACGGTATCCTTCGCCCGTCAGAGCGTCGCAAAGCAGCTCTCTTAAATCTCTGTTATCTTCAACGACAAGTATATTGAACATATCCGCTCCTTGTAATTTGAGATTTTTGTATTTTTATTATACCACAGCGATGTAAACGGCGGGTAAACTGAGCAGCGGAGTTTTTCGAGAATTTATTTTGGGTTTACATAAGCGTGACTTTGAATTGATTTTCGTATGCTAAAATCGCGGAAAATACAAGGAGCCTAATTATGCTGCAACTAAAAAACATTACAAAAACTTACGCGGAAAAAAGCGACGGCGAGGTAGCCGCGCTAAAAGGCATTTCCCTTGCTTTCCGCCCGAGCGAATTTGTTTCAATCCTCGGTCCGTCCGGCTGCGGCAAAACAACGCTGCTGAACATTATCGGCGGCTTGGACAGATATTCGGACGGCGACCTGCTTATCAACGGCGTTTCCACCAAAACGTACAGGGACAAAGATTGGGATACCTACCGAAATCATAGCATCGGATTCGTATTTCAAAGCTACAATCTCATTCCCCACCTGACGATTTTGGAAAACGTCGAGCTTTCCATGACGTTGGGCGGCGTACCTAAGGCTGACAGAAGAAAGCGCGCCAAAGAAGCGCTGATTCGCGTAGGCTTGAAGGAAAAACTCAATAAAAAACCCAATCAGCTGTCGGGCGGACAAATGCAGCGCGTTTCCATTGCCCGCGCAATCGTAAACAATCCCGCTATTATTCTTGCCGACGAACCGACGGGCGCCCTCGACAGCGAAACGAGTATTACCGTAATGGAGCTGCTCAAAGAAATATCCGAAACAAAGCTCGTCATTATGGTTACGCACAACCCCGACCTTGCAGAAAAATATTCCGACCGTATTATCCGCATGCTTGACGGCGAAGTTACCGAGGACACCTCGCCTTTGAGCGACGACGAGCTTGCGGGCGAAGAAGCGCTGTTGCAGGCAAAGGCAAAGGCAAAGAGCGAACGTGAGACTGATGCCGAAAACGGCGTTGTCAAATATAAAAAGAAGCATTCGTCCATGTCTTTTCGGACGGCGCTCGCTTTGAGTGCAAAAAATCTGCTTTCCAAAAAAAGACGTACCGCAATCACGAGTATTGCCGCAAGCATCGGCATTATCGGCATTGCCGTCATTTTATCCGTCAGCACGGGCTTGCAGAGCTATATCGACCAGACAATGCTTAACAGCGCGTCGTTTAACTATATATCAATCAGCGCCACCGTTTCTCAAATTCCCGATATTGGCAGTCAGGGCGGAGCGGGCGGCGACGCCGAAGGACTGGAAGAATATCCCGAAAACACCACGGGAATCTACCCCTACGAAGTCGAAAAGCTGGAACAAAAGAAACAAAAGCTCGACAAAGAATTTATAGACTACCTCGAAAATAAATGCGACGGACTTGTCATAGATATAGCCTATTCGTACAGCGTCGATTTGAATATCATTACGAAATCGGGCGATAAATACATCTCCGTGAACAGCTCGAATTGGAACGAGGCGTTGAGCAATGCGGAATATCTGCAAAACAGCTATACCGTGCTCGCCTCGGACGGGGTGACGGAAACGGGTATTCCAACGGCGACAAATGAGGTTGCTCTCGTCGTGGACAAATATAACCGTCTGTCCACTTCGACGCTTGACGCTCTCGGCATAGCTTACGACGAAACGCTTTCCCAAATCGACTATACGGAGTTGATCGGAAAGGAGTTCCGCATTGTGTTTAACGACGGTTGGTACACTCCCGTGCAATCGGGAGATATTACGCTCTATCAGCCTGCAAACTCTGCCAACTATCAGGCGGCTTATGAAAATGAAAACGGCATGACCGTTAAAATCGTCAGCGTCCTTCGCGAACGGGAGGATGCGGCGGCGTCCTGGCTTTCGGAAGGCATCGCATATTCTCCCGCGCTGACGGAGCAGGTTTTAGCCGCAAACAAAACTTCGGCTGTTGCGTCGGCGCAAGCGGAAAATACGGAAATCGACGTTACGACAGGCAAAGCGTTCGGCGACGGTGCGGGAACAGGCTTCCCCGGTATGAGTACGCAGACCTTAACTTATGAGGCCGCTTTGGAAACACTCGGTTATACGCAGACGCCGTCGTCCATTCTCATCTATCCCACCGACGTAGACAACAGGGAGTTGATTATCGGCTATCTCGACGCATGGAACGAAGTCAACGAGGGGAACGGGGACACTGCCATAGACTATATGGATATGTCCTCTACGATGACCTCGATGCTCGGTTCCGTTGTAAAAATAGTGACCTATGTGCTTGTGGCTTTTTCCGTAACTTCGCTGATTATATCTTCGATTATGATTGCGATTATCATATACGCATCCGTCATCGAGCGGACAAAGGAAATCGGCGTGTTGCGCTCGATCGGCGCACGAAAAAAGGATATAGGGCGCGTATTCAAAGCGGAAGCCGTCCTGCTCGGCGTGGTTTCCGGATTGATAGCAATTTTGACAACATTGGTAATCAATGTTGTGATAAACGCCATACTCGCAAATTTAGTCGGCGTATCCACAATCGCAAGCCTTTCCGCTCTTACGGCAATCGGACTGATTGCGTTGAGTGCGATACTGCTGCTTATCGCAAGCCTGATTCCCGCGCGCATGGCAGCGAAAAAGGAACCCGCCGTCGCCCTGCGCACGGAATAAAAAAATGCACAAATCGCAATGATTTGTGCATTTTTATGTGGAGCTGTTAGCGGGATTTGAACCCGCGACCTCGTCCTTACCAAGGAGCGGAGCTGAAACACGTCAAAGGAAAAACAGACCACATTATACAGAAAAAGTGTTTGCTATAAAACACAAGATATAGTATAAAATCTTCTATTTAGGGAAAAACGCGGAGCAATAGCAAACACCCCTAAAACGGCAATTTGTTTGCTACCGTTTGCTATTTTTCCGTTTTAGGGCGTTTCAGACAGTCAAAAACAGGCTTTTATAGGTAAGAACGGGGCAATTTCGCCCCGTTTTTTGGCTTGTTTTGAAACAATAGCAAACAACTATTTCGACAGAATACCCGAAAAAATCTTTCTCAGCCGAACAAAAAATTTATTGATATTATTGAATTATACTTGCAATTATTATAATTTTGAGTATAATATTAGATAAGAACCTTTCGGAGGTACGAAATGCAAAAATTCGTCAACCGTGCAAAAGAGTTAGATGCGTTGGAAAAACAATATCATTCAAACGAATCCTCCCTCGTCATTGTCTATGGAAGGCGGCGTGTCGGAAAAACGGCGCTTATCGCAGAGTTTTTGAAAAGACATTCGGATTCCCTGTATTTTCTTGCGACCGAAGAATCCGAAATGCAGAATTTAAATTACTTCAAAACGCAGGTTACCGAGTTTACGGGCAACGAACTTTTGAAGTCCGCCGCCGTTGACTGGTTTACTGTTTTCAAAACGCTGGTCGAATATAAGACGGAAACGAAAAAAATAATCGTGTTCGACGAGTTCCAATATATCGGACAGTCCAATTCGGCATTTCCGTCCGTTATGCAAAAGGTATGGGATACGCTGCTTAAAGACGCGAATGTTATGTTGATTTTGTGCGGCTCGCTCGTATCGCTCATGAAGTCGCAGACGCTCGATTATAGTTCTCCTCTCTATGGCAGACGCACGGCACAAATCAAACTCAAACAAATACCGTTCAGCCATTATCATGAATTTTTTGAAGGACGGGAAAATAACGAACTGCTCCCGTTTTATGCGGTGACGGGCGGCGTTCCGAAGTATATTGAAACTTTCTGTAATTATACTGATATTTTCGAAGCAATCGAAGAAAACGTGCTTAATTCGCAGAGTTTTCTCTATGAAGAGCCTTACTTCCTCTTACAAAAAGAGGTAAGCGAAATCGGCAGCTATTTTTCACTCATTAAGGCGATTGCCATGGGCAACCGCAAACTTTCTGATATAGCAACAAATCTCGGTTTGAAACAGACGGGGCTTACAAAGTATTTGAAAGTTTTGATGGACTTGGATCTTGTTGAACGCGAAGTTCCCATAACGGAGACGGCGCCCGAAAAGAGCAAAAGCGGGCTTTACCGCATAGCCGATAACTTTATTGCGTTCTGGTTTAAGTTTGTTTATCCCTATCGCGCCTATCTTGAAAAGGGTGAAACCGCGTTCGTTCTGTCACAGATCAAAAAAAGTTTTGCGCAGAACTATGCGTCTTTTGTCTATGAGGACGTCTGCCGTGAAAAAATGTGGGAGCTTTCCGCCGCGAATACATGGAACTTCCACTTTGATAAAGTCGGCAGGTATTGGGGAGCGAAGGCTGGTGAAATCGACATCGTCGGCATTGATACCGCGAACGGAAATCTCGTGCTTGGCGAATGCAAATACACCACCTCGCCCAAAGGGTTATCAGTTTTACACACTTTGCAGGAAAAGTCCGAAGCCATGCTCAAACTCACGCAGACGAAAAACGTACAGTATATTCTTTTCAGTACGGCAGGCTTTACGCAGGGTTTAATTGACGAGGCGGGAAAGAATGCGGATATTAAGCTTATAGAACGGATATAACTCTTTGTTTTATTCGCAATTATGCCATGGAAACGATTAAACGATAAATTAGCTGTTATCCATGCATAGTAGGCTTGATCCCCACCCATTAACTTCCGATAATAGAAAATTATGAGAAGTAATTAAGGAGCAACGAATATGTTACCTGAAGAAAAAGCAAGAATAAAAATTGATGAACAACTTACCTCAGCCGGTTGGGCTGTTGTCACGCGGTTTGAATATAATCGAAAGAATCCGTCAGCGGTCGTGGAGGCTTCTATGTCCGGACGGAAGGAAAGCGATTATCTGCTTTTCATCGATAACAAAGCCATTGCCGTTGTGGAAGCAAAACGCGCCGAAAAGAATTTGGACGAAATAGTTGCGCAGCAGGCGGAAAATTATACTCTTAATCCGCAAAGTTGGTACGGATTTTGGCTGAACGAAAATAAAGTTCCGCTTGTCTATCTCGCAAATGGTGAAATAATACTTTTCAAGAATATGCTTTCTCCGGACAGCGAATATATGCAGATTGATAAAATGCACACGCCGAAAGAAATGTTGCGCATGATTGGTCAATCTTCGGAATTAGGCGCTTTGCCGGTCATTGAGAAAAAAGGATTGAGAGATTGCCAGTATCGTGCCGAAGTGAAACTGGAAACCTCTTTCAAGGAAGGAAAAAAAAGAGCGCTTGCCGTACTTGCGACCGGCTCAGGCAAGACATATCTTGCCTGCCTTGCATCCTATCGTTTTTTAGAGTATACGCCTAACACAAGAAGGATTTTGTTTTTAGCTGATAGAAACAATCTTGCTAACCAAGCAAAAACCGAATTTAGTTTATTTGATAGAACGGAGACGGGGCATCAGCTAAAAGACTTATATACTATAACGCGATTGAAGAAAGAAGAGGATATCAATGGCGATATTGTAATTTCCACTATTCAAAAACTCTATGCTGTTTTGACGGGACAAACTCTCCCGGACTGCGACGAGGATTCCGAAGATGAATTGGATCAGGCGGACAAAGAAAGGCATAGCAAGGAAATTATAACGCTTGGCGACGATTTGAAACTGCCGCCCGATTACTTTCAGTTTATCATTGTTGACGAGTGCCATAGGTCAATCTACGGTCGTTGGAGAGCCGTGCTTGACTACTTTAATAATGCGCGCATCCTCGGTTTAACAGCAACGCCTACCGAAGACGCATACGCCTTTTTTGATGACAACGTAGTTGAGAATTATTCTTATGACGATTCCGTTGTTGACGGCGTTAATGTGCCTAAACGGATATATCGTATTGCTACAAAAAAGAGTATTCACGGCGGCGAAATCAACGTGGGCGACGAAATAACCGAGAAATCAAGGCGTACAGGTGAAACTACTACCTTTACGTCAAGCAAAAACATTGATTATTCACCGAATGCGTTGGATCGCTCGATTGTAAACGTAAGCCAGATTGAAACCGTATTGCGCGAATACCGTGATTCGATTTATACCAAAATGTATCCCGAAAGATTATCGGAAAATGAAAGCGATAATTGGCGGTATATTCCAAAAACCCTCGTATTTGCCAAAGACGATAATCATGCCGATCAAATTGTAAAAATTGCAAAAAAGGTATTTGGAGAAAAGTTTGCTAACGGACAGCTTCCCGAGAACTATGTGCGAAAAATTACTTATTCGGCGGGCGACTCCAATGCCCTTATAAGAGATTTTCGCAATGAAAAAGATTTTCGCATCGCCGTTACCGTGACACTTGTCGCTACCGGCACCGACATCAAACCTTTGGAAGTGGTATTTTTTATGCGCGATATCAATTCCGAAGTTCTTTATACGCAGATGAAAGGACGGGCATGCCGATATATCAGCGACGACAAGTTGAAGGAAGTCACGCCGAATGCACAAACAAAAGAATGTTATTACATAGTTGATGCCGTCGGCGTTACAGAACATGAAAAAGATATCCCTCAAAGAGCTATCGGACAGGAAAGAACTTTGAGTTTGGAGCATCTTCTGGAGCGCTTAACACACGGCGACGCGAGCGACGAAAATCTTAAGTTGCTCCGAGATTATTGCGCTTCGATACACCGCAGATATGAAAGCAACGTACTTCACGGGCATCACTTGAGTAAATTTATTGAGGAGTTTGGTTTTGCTCCTCGTACACTTGCCAATAGTATTGAAAAGGCGTTGCAAAAAGGCTTACCGAAATTTATAGACGCATCCCATGATAACACGGAAAGAATGCTGTTGATTGAGTGCCTGATAGATAATGTTGCGGCAAGGAAATATTTGCTTGAAATGCAACGCGGCTATATTACGATAATCGACGATCAGGACGAGATACTTTATTCCGATTTTTCAAAAGAGACTGCTTTGGACTTCAAGGAAGCTTTCGAAAAGTATCTGAACGAAAATAAGGATAGAATAGAGGCGCTGCGTATCCTTTACAATTCGGAAGATACCGTTATAACGCACTCCATGCTCGTTGATTTGCGGGATAAGCTGCTTTCCGAAAACCACTCCTATACCCCGTACAATATTTGGAGGAATTATAAACTCCTCGATGATAATGGTCGTGTCGATGAATTTGATATAAAGCAAAACATCAAAGCGTTGACGCATCTTATTCAAATTGTGAGATTTGCCTATCGAAAAACGGCAAGACTTACAAGTCTGTTTTCAGGATATGTACAGCGGTTCAATCTTTATTGCGGACAGGCGCAAAGGCAGTTGACCGACGAGCAAAAAGCAGTAATGCGTGAAATCGCTGACTTTGTTGTGAGCGAAGGCGCTATTACTGTCGGTGAACTCAATGAATATTATCCCGATTTATGGCGAAAAGGCATCACCTCATTTGGCGGGAAGGCACTCAACCAAGAAATGCAAACTCTTTCTAACTTTATCTTAAAGGCGGCATAATTATGGAAAACGAAAAGCAGGTTAAAAACGAACAAGCTCTTGTAAAAAAAGTAGGCGATATTGCAAATGTGCTGGCTGCGGCAGGTGTCGGGTTTACCGATTATATCACGCAGCTTACATATATCCTTTTCTTAAAGATGGATGACGAGCGCGAAGAATATGGTTTGACGAGTTCTATTCTAGAAGGATATAAATGGAAAGACCTTACGGTATTAAGCGGCACAGATCTTGTCAAGCAATATGAAACGACGCTCGAAAAACTCTCCGGCGAACCGGGACTTATCGGCACTATTTTTACGAAAGCAACTAATAAAATTCAAACCCCCGTTCACCTCAAAAAGGTAATCGATATGGTGTCCGGAGAGAATTGGTATATGCTCGAAGGTGATGTAAAAGGCGCTATTTACGAGTCTATTCTCGAAAAGAACGGCAAAGATAAGAAAAGCGGAGCCGGGCAATACTTCACTCCTCGCGCTTTAATCAAAGCAATGGTCGATGTTATCGATCCCAAAATTATGGAAACCGTTGCCGACCCTGCTTGCGGTACGGGCGGATTCTTACTCGCGGCATACGAACACATGAAAAGGCAAAGCAATGAAATATCCAAGCTCGATTTCCTTCGCAACAAGGCGCTTTTCGGTGCGGATAATACGCCGCTTGTTGTTACGCTCGCGTCAATGAATTTATATTTACATGATATTGGCACGAAAGGCAGTCCTATCGTGTGTCAGGACTCTCTCCTTGATACATCGGACAGAATGTTTGACGTCATCCTCGCTAATCCGCCGTTCGGGACAAGACCGCAAGGCAGCGGTGAAGTGTCAACTGTCAGAACGGAATTTATAAAGACTTCCGACAATCAGCTGAACTTTTTGCAACACATCATGTCCATCGTAAAGACTGGCGGCAGAGTTGCCGTGGTTTTGCCCGACAGCGTTTTAAGTGACGGGAAGGATGCAACGGCGATTCGCACAAAATTGATGAAGGATTTCAATCTTCATACGATTTTGCGCCTCTGCCCCGGTTTGTTCTACGCCAACATCTCTACAAATGTTTTGTTCTTTGACAAAGGGAAACCGACCGAAGATATATGGGTGTACGATTATAAAACAGGTATCAAACATACCCTTGCAACCAAGCCGTTAAAGCGTGAAGATCTCGACGATTTTGTCACTTGCTATTGCTCCGGGCATATGCAGGACAGAAAAGAAACTTACGACAAAGAAACTAATCCGAACGGCAGATGGCGCAGGTATTCCGCCGCCGAAATTTCAAAGCGGAAAGATTTGGACTTCAAGTGGATTGATTTTACCGAAAAGGACGAAAGAAGCCTTTCGGAGATATTGGACGAGATAGATGCTAAATCTCAAAATATCGTGAACGCGGTGGCGCGTCTGCGTGAGCTGATTGGTGAGGACAAACAATGATCGATACAAAAGCATTGCGGCAAAAAATATTGGACATGGCAATCAGAGGCAAGCTCGTCCCGCAAGATCCGAACGACGAGTCTGCTTCCGTTTTGCTTGAACGTATCCGCGAGGAAAAGCAGCGGCTTATAAAAGAAGGGAAAATCAAGAAAAATAAGAACGATTCCGTCATCTTCAAAGGTGACGATAATCGCTATTATGAGAAGGTCGGCTCGCAACTCAAAGATATTACTGATGAAT
>ERZ772860.2371-NODE-2371-length-10905-cov-4.447465_pt1 | contig 10905 bp, 8 predicted proteins | sample MGYA00511342_ERZ772860 | MGnify/ENA primary metagenome ERZ772860 (study PRJEB29015, sample SAMEA2737665) | human gut metagenome | biome: human gut; feature: human-associated habitat; material: faeces | place: China | collected 2012 ... | reverse complement strand
CCGTGCCGCGTGCTTTCTTTGGTACTTTCTTTCGCTTCGAAAGAAAGTACTGCCCTCTTCGGGGCGGAAGTCCCTCCGTCCGCGCCGGAGTCGGCGCGTCAATCCCCGCAAAAAAATTTCCTTATAGCATAGCCATTGTATACAGTGGCTTGCAGATGACTTTCCGCGTTGCAAACAATCGGCAGATAAGCAAAAGACGTCCCCCAGCTTCTTTCCCGAAAATCTACCGTTTCGAGTTGCTTTTGTTGAATTGGGCGATCATCCGAAATTTCTTTTCCTTGGCGCTCATATGAGCCGCCCTGTCATCCGCATAACGGTTTTCAGCAGAAAGCCGCTGCCATGACCGAAAACGTTCCTCCGACAATTCGCCCGACGCCAGCGCCGCCCGAACAGCACAGCCGGGTTCCTTTTCGTGACGGCAGTCCTGAAAACGGCACTGCCGGGCCAGTGCTTCTATATCGGCGAAGGCCGTTTCCAGCCCAGACTCCGAATCCCATAGGCCCAGTTCCCGCATCCCGGGCGTGTCGATCAGCGCCGCGCCGCCGGGCAAGAAGAACATCTGCCGCCGGGTGGTGGTATGCCGTCCCCGGTCATCGTTTCTCAAACCGCCGGTAGCCAGAATTTCCTTCCCCAACAGACCGTTCATCAGGGTCGATTTTCCCACGCCGGAGGAGCCCACAAACGCCACCGTCCTGCCAGGGGTCAGGTATGGCAGCAGGGGACGTATACCGTCCTCCTGCGCCGCCGAGGTAAGCAGCACGTCCGTGCCGGGAGCCGCTTCTTCTACGGCGGCCACCTTTTCTGACGGATTGCCGCAAAGATCGGCTTTGGTCAGCACCACCACGGGCGTGGCCCCGCTGTTCCACGCGGCGGCCAGATACCGTTCCAGCCGCCGCAGGTTGAAATCGTTGTTGAGCGCCATACACAGGAACAGAATATCCACATTGGCGGCTACGGGCTGTTCCTCCCGCGCCGTACCGGCGGCTTTGCGCAAAAACAGGCTTTTCCGGGGCAAAACCTTGTGGATCACCGCCTGCCCGCCGCCGTTCAGGTCGGCCAACACCTCGTCGCCCACCGTAGGATAGTCTGACGGCCCCAGCGCCTCGTATTGAAATTTTCCCGACACCTGCGCGGCCTGTTCCACACCGTCGTGGCATAGCCGGTACAGGCCTTTTTCCTGCGCCGTGATTCGGCAGCAAAGCAAAGTTTCCTTCATTCTATTCTGGTCTTCCTTTCATCTTTTCCGTGAAGCGGGCGAGATGCGCGTCCAGCAGCGCCGCCGCGTTTTTCTCTCCGCCATCGTATACACTGTATAATAGAAACATGGGGCCGTAAAATTCCAGTGCCAGCAGGCGTGCCTCCTCCGGCGAAGCCGCCAGAGGCCGGAAAATATCCGTCAGATAGCCCACCGGCCCGGCGGACAAATACTGATCGTACATCCTTGCCATTTCCGGGTCGCGGTACTGTTCCAGCGTCAGCATCCTGCGGAACCGGGACAGGAATTCGTCCTCCGTCCAATCCCGAAACTGCGCGCGGCTGAAGGCGCATACCCGCTCCATCGTCGCCGTTTCCCCGGCGGGATTTTCCGCCGTGCCATTTTCCTCCGGCATCTGGTAACGGCGGGCCTGCTGAAGATCCCTTGCTTCCATTTGGTGAACAATGCCGTCGAAAATAGCCCGCTTGCCGGAATAATGCTTGTAAAGCGACGGCGCTTTGATTCCCACGGCGGCGGCGATCTGCTCCACCGTAACGGCATGATAGCCGTTCTCGGCAAAAAGGCGGAGAGCTTCCGATTGAATCCGTTCTTTGGTATCGCGCATCCCAAAGGCTCCTTTGCTGGCTAACGTTCATTAGCAGTATAAGCTAACAGGCATTAGCCGTCAAGCCGTTTCGTCAAATTTCAGCATTTTTCGTGCCGAATAAGGGTTTTCGGCATTAAGAACGTGCCAATTCCGCTGCTCGAATGATGACTGTTTGTGTAGTTTTTCTTGACATCCAAAAGGATTTTTTCTAAAATAGACTCATCAAAAACAAAATAGGCGGTGAACCAATGCGCGTGACGGATGCAAACCGGATCGTCTGGCGGGACAGTCTCCCTTTGGCGATTGCCATGCTCAACGGTCAGGGCGGCTACCTCCCCCATGTCGAAGGGGACGGCTACCGCTGGCTGGAATGGCTGTGCCAACAAATTCTTCCGGAGCCGGTCGGCTTTCTGGCATGGAACGAAAAATCAGGGCAGATGGAAATTCGGCCCGGCAAGGAAAAACCCTATTTCGACCGGCTGTACGGCCTGAAAAAAGGCTGCTGGATCCCCGACGGAACGTCGGCCCGGCCTGCCCCGGAGGAATGGATTCATGCCGCCATTCAGGAGACGGACGGCGAGGACTACGAGCTTCAGCGCTCCGTCCATCAGGGGCTGACGCTGCACGATCTGGCCCATCGCTTTCGGGAGCAGGGCCTTTCGCTGGGCAAGCCTCAGCTGCGCATTTTGGGGCTTCAGCTGGCGGAAGCGCTGGATACCAATCTTTCCTGGATGCTCTGCGACCAGCGGCGCTACCGGGTGGAGCTGCTTTGGCTGGCCAGCCGTCGGCGGGTAGGAAAGCTTCTGTACCGGGGCTGGCTGGAAAGCAGCCTGCCTAAAATGAGCCATCATCTGTTGGACAAAATCGGCGACGTCTGCCGAATGCGGAGACGGCGCATCATCGGCGAAGAAGGGGAGGAATTTCCCCGTTCCGCCCTGATGGAGCTGTTCCAGCTGTTCATTTCCCTGCTGGACGGTCTCTCCAACGCCCCGTGGCGGCTGGCTTTTCTGGAAGACCGGCTGGAGCTTTCTGTGCCGGGTGCGAAGCTGCCCGTCAGCCGTCTGGACGTCAGCAGCGGAACGACCGTATGCCGCAATCTCCACCTGATGGAAATTTTCCAACGGCTGCACCCGGAATTCGGCGCAAGCCGCTGGCTTTACGCCGAGGGCGGATTTTTTGCCAATCGCAGCGGTCTGACCGTCCGGCCCGGCGAAAATCGTTTGACCCTCGTCCTTCCCAGCGCGTGGCGGCCCCGGAAACGAGCCGTTTCCCCCTACGCCGACCGTTCCGAACGGCTGCTGGAGCTATATCTGGAGCGTGGCCAACTGGATCGGGACACGGCGGCCCGCGCGCTGGACTTAAGTCCCCGACAGGCAACGCTTCTGATGCACCGAATGACCCGGGACGGGCTTCTTCGCGAGGACCAGCGGGTTTTCCGGCCCGCGGAATGTATCTGTCTATTGACGGACTAAACCGAAAACTCGTATAATAACAGGGCTGTGTTTCCTGCACACTTTTTGAGGGAGATCCGGCATACCAATAGACAGGAGAACAAAAGATGAAGCGGAAGATGTGGAAAAAGCTGCTTTGCCTGACGCTGGCCGCCGTGCTTTTCGTGCTGGCCTTTCCCGTGCTGGCCGAGGAAACTGCTGAAAACGAGGCCAAATATCAGGCCTATGCCTCTGTGGCGCTGAAGGTGCGCCGGGAACCGCGCAAGGATTCCAGCGGCAAGGGCAGCATTCCCAAGGATTCCCTTGTTTCCATTCTGGAACTGCTGGACAGCGGCTGGGCGCGGATCGTCTTCGGCGAAGGCGAAGGCTATGTGCAGACTCAATATTTGCAGGCCATGACCTCTATGGATGGTTCCCCCGTGGAGCCCGAACCCACGGTGGAGCCTGGCACGCCCGACGAAAGCGGCTTCCGGGAGGCCTATCAGGCCTACGCGCTGAATCAGGCCGCCGTTTATGAGGAAGCCAACACTGACTCGAAGGTGCTGGTCTGGGTGCCTATGTATAAGGAAGTCATCGTCAGCGAGGTGGACGGCGACTGGTGCCGCGCCCGCTACAATGGCAAAACCGGCTATATGCTCTGTGATTCTCTTTTTAAGTGGGACCGGCTGGTCTGGGACGCTGGGGAAATTCCCGGTCTGGACATCATGCCCCTGATGATCTTCACCAACAAGAGCACCGACATCGTTTCCTATGACGACGGCGAGGTCTTCCAGACCGTCAACCCCGGTGCGGCCTTCTGCGCTTATGAAAAGGATGAAATGGGCCGCTACGGCGTTCCCTACCATCGCACCAAGGGCTATGTGAGCGAAGAAGACGTGGCATACGCCATGCCTGTGGTGGACTGGGAACAGGCACAGCCCGGCGACCTGATCAGCGTCATGACCACCTTCTACGCGGTGGGCGTGTACAGTCTGCAATATCAGGGGCGCAACTGGAACATCCATCTGGCTTCCGGCCTGATCAGCGGGGTCGTGCTGCAGCCCGGTGAAACCTACGACCAGAATCAGGTTATCGGCCCGTACCGCAAATCCACAGGCTACAAGTCTGCCCCCATCATGAGCAAAAACGCCCTCACCGGCTACGGCGGCGGCACCTGTCAGGTGAATACCACCTTCTACGCCGCCACCATTCAGGTGCCGATCCTCGTGACCCATCGCCGGGTACACGCGGACGTGGGCATTTACTACATCAAGCAGGGCTTTGACGCGGCTGTGGGTGGCGGCAATATCAACCTGACGCTGGAAAATACCCTGCCCTACGCCATCCGCTACCAGTTCTTTGACTGCGACGGCGTGCTGACCTGCTGCATTTTCCGGGCCTGACCCCGGAGTGCGGCAGCTCCATTTCAAAACAGGAATGAGGGATGCACATGCACGGAATCCAGCGGCGCGGCGGCGCGGGGAGACGCATTTTTCAGCCGCTTCTCTGCCTGCTGCTCGCCTGCGCCCTGTTATCCCGCTTTTCTTCCGCCTCGGCTGAGTACGGGGCGGATTTCGACTATCTTCACACCATTAACCCGGATATTGCCGGCTGGCTCTACAGCGAGGATGGGCTGATCGATCAGGCCGTTCTGCAGGCGGCGGACAATCAGACCTACCGCAAGCTGCGTTACGACCGCTCCACCTACTATTACGGCTCCGTTTTTATGGACTGCGAGGCCAGCGCGGATTTTTCCGACCCGGTAACGATCCTGTACGGCAGCCCCGGTATTGACGAAGGGCCTTTTTCCTTTCTGCGGGATTACATGGAAAAAGATTATGCGCTGACCCATAGCCGTCTGCTGCTGCTAACGCCGAACGGGAATCAGGATATTCAGCTGTTTGCCGCCTTCACCGTGCCCTATGACGATGAGGAAAGCTGGCGGTTGGATCAGGTCGGCGCGGAAGCCGCCTTTCAGCAGGCATTGAAAACTCAAACCGAGCGTTCCGTCTTTTCCCTGCCTGAAAACCTGCCGGAGTACGGCGACCGTGTGCTGGTCATGGCCACCACCGGCGACAGCCGTCAGCGCATGGTGGTCATGGGCAAGCTGACCGCCCGGGAACCTTCGGCAGATGTGACCGACATTTTCAAAAAGGAACTGGACGACCGGGAAACCGGCAACGGCAGGGTCACGATCGACGGGGTGGGCTCCTTCATGGTCTACGCCCAGAACGACCCCGTCTATGCCCGGCTGACCTTTGAAGTGGCCAGTTCCAAGAAATACCGCATTTTCGGCCACGGCGGATGCGGCCCCACTGCCGCCGCCATGATTTTGGCCAATCTGCTGACCTCGGAAGAACTGACTCGGCTGGATCAGTTCACCGAAAATGGCGAGGGCTTCTATTTCTGCCCCTGCTCGGTGAACCAGTTTCACTGCCAGAGCTATCACGTGAAATATCACCCGACCAAGCCGGAGGAATTTCAGCGCTATCTGCCCATTCTCATCGGCAATATGGCCACCGGCAACAACTGCTGGGGACTCAAGGCCCGGAGCACCAACTGGGGCAGCAGCCTGAATTATCTGGAAAAGCTGGCGGACGGCTTCGGCCTTCAGATCGAGAAAAATACCGATCTTCACGAGACCGTCGCTGCCCTGCAGGATCACAGCAAACAGCGGCTGGCGCTGACCTGCGCCACGTGGGGCAGCCCCTTCACCCTGTCCAGCCATTTCGAGGTCATGTGCTACGCCGACGACGAATGGGTCTACTTTCTCGATCCTCTGCGGGACAACAACTATGCCAAGAACCGCACAGGCTCGCTGATCGACGTTGTAGCTCCCGGTGTGGTACGAATTCCGCTTGACAAAGTGTACGACTGCAATATTTCTTCCTATTATATCGTCGAACGGCCCTGAGGCGTTCTCGCCGGGGCAGGAGGAAAAAATGAAAGAAAACTCCATCCACGGGCTGACCACGGAGGAAGCCGCCAAGCTCCGGGAAGCCGGGCGCGGCAATCAGCAGCCCAAAAGCAAAGACGGCGGCGTAGGCGAGATCCTGCGCCGCAATGTGTTGACCCTGTTTAATCTGCTCAACGTCATTTTGGCCCTGCTGCTGCTTGGTACCGGCAGCTACCGCAACATGCTCTTCATGGGCGTGGTCGTCTCCAACGCTCTTATCGGCACCATTCAGGAGCTTCGGGCCAAGCGCACCCATGACCGGCTGCAGCTTTTGAGCCGCAGTCAGGTCTCCGTCCTCCGAGACGGCCGGGAAGTCCCTCTTTCCCCGGACGATCTGGTAGAGGGCGACGTGGTGCTGCTGCGCCGGGGCGATCAAATTCCCGCAGACGGGCAGGTCCTGGAGGGCGAAGCGCTGGCGGATGAATCCATCCTGACCGGCGAAAGCGAAAAGATTCCCAAAAAGCCGGGCGATACCGTCTATTCCGGCAGTTATCTGGTGGAAGGACGGCTGACCCTGCGGCTGACCGCCGTGGGAGCCCAGAGTTATATGGGGCGTCTGCAGGCTGCGGCCCGGCAGGTGAAGCGGCCTAAAAGCGAGTTAATGGCGGACATGAGCCGCATCATCCGCTGGGTGTCCGCCCTGATCGTCCCGGTGGGTTTGCTGCTGTACTGGAAGCAAACCGCCGTATTGGGACTGGCTCACTCGGAGGCGGTGGTCAAGACCGTCGCGTCCATTATCGGCATGATTCCCGAAGGGTTGATGCTGCTGACCTCCGTGTCGCTGGCGGCAGGTGTGGTAACGCTGGGCCAGAAAAAAACGCTGGTCAACGAGCTATACGGCATCGAATCACTGGCCCGGGTAGACGTGATCTGTGTGGACAAAACCGGCACCCTGACCAGCGGCAAAATGACGTTGGAACAGACGATCCCCGCGCCGGATGTATCCAAGGAACGGCTGCAGGATATACTGGCGTCCTTCCTGTGCGGCATGGGCGCGGACGGTTCTACCGCCGCGGCGCTGACGGAGGCCTGTCCGCCCCGGCCTGTTTTCCCCTGCCTTGAGACCGTGCCTTTTTCCAGCCAGCGGAAATGGTCGCTGGCGGTATTGGAAGGCGTGGGAAGCGTGATCCTCGGTGCGCCGGAACGGCTGCTTTCCGGCGCGGAGCTGAAAAAGGCGCAGGAGCTGGCAGCGCAAGGGCTTCGGGTGCTGGCCCTGATGGAGAGCCCCGATCTGCCCGGCATTCAGGACGGAGACGCCCAGCTTCCCGCCCATCGGAAGCCGCTGGCCCTGCTCTGCCTGTGCGACGAGCTGCGCCCTCAGGTTCGCCAGACCGTCGAGTATTTCGGCCGGGAGGGCGTGCAGATCAAGGTGATCTCCGGCGACAGCCCGCTGACCGTTTCCAGTGTGGCCCAGCGGGCGGGCATTCCCGGTGCGGAAAAGCAGATCGACCTTTCCCAGCTGGAGGGAGAAAAGGACTACAGGGCCCTGAGCCGGGAATACACCGTATTCGGACGGGTTTCCCCCAACGACAAGCGGGAGCTCATCCGCGCCCTGCAGCGGGACGGCCATGGCGTGGCCATGGTGGGCGACGGCGTGAACGATATTCCCGCCTTGAAAACGGCGGACTGCTCGCTGGCCATGGCCGGGGGCAGCGATGCGGCCTGCCGGGTGGCTCAAATGACCCTCTTAAGCGGCGGTTTTGACGCCATGCCCCAGATTCTTCTGGAAGGGCGGCGGGTCATCAACAACATCACCCGGGCCGCGTCCCTGTTTCTGGTGAAAAACCTGTACAGTATGCTGCTTTCACTGGCGCTGCTGTTTCTGCCCTTTCCTTATCCCTTTGCGCCTATCCAGCTGACCCTTATCAGCACGCTGACCATCGGCGCGCCGTCCTTCATTCTGGCCCTGCAGCCCAGCAGGGAAAAAACGCAGGGACGTTTTCTGGAAAACATCCTGCTGCGGGCCCTGCCGGGCGGTATCTGCACGGCGGTGCTGCTGCTGACCGCCCTGTGCCTGCGGGAGCCGCTGGGGCTTGCCGCCGCGCAGGAAAGCACTCTCTGCACCGTGGTGGCCGCTGCCTCCGGGCTGGTGACGCTGGCGCTGACCTGTCTGCCATTCCACTGGCTGCGGGCCTGTGTGGTGGCGCTGATGACCATCGGAATGGCTGTCGGAATGCTGTGCTTCCCCAAGCTCTTCTACCTGACGCCGCTGGACCGGGACGTATGGCTGATCGTCGCCGGGCTCTGTGCGTCCGCCCTGCCCCTGCAGCTTCTGCTATCCGCGCTGATTCGGCGGCAGGAGCGTGCTCTCCGCCGAAAGAAAAAGGCCCCCGGGAAAGATTCCTTCCCGGAGACCCCCATGGTTTCCTAACCATTTAGCCCTGCGACATTTGCGGTGCTTCTCTGGTGAAGCCGCTCTCCCCTGTCCACGGATTCCAGACGTGATACCATCCGTCCTCCAGAATGCCCATTCCATAGGTCGCATACCAACTGGGCCATTCCATCACCCCGGCGATTTCATCAGGCTCCTGATAAACGCTGGGGTGTTTTTGTTGGGAATCATCGTACGCGGGCAGGATAGACAGGTCGATGGTGTAGGGCTCGGTGAAATCCAGATACTTTTTCATCATCCAGCCCTGACGGCCCAAGACCTCTACCTGCACCCAATCGTCCTGCACCCGAATCACCTTGACCGGCGTGCCGGTATAGTATTTGCCCAGAGAAGGCGCGTTTTTATCCGGCTCGGTTCGCAGGTGAAGGCGGTCGGCGGGATCGGGATTTTTCACCATGGCATAGCCGCTGCCGTTCATGCAGTCCGCCGCTTCCTCCAAGGTTTTTGGCAGCGTCGTCCAGTCGATCTTCGTCATATCGTTCCACGGATGGGAACCGAAATAGAGCAGCGTGTAATCTTCATCGCTCCTCATGCACTGCGGGCCAAAGGAAAGCGCGCCGCATTCCACGCTGATAACGCCCCAACGGCTGTCCTCCGCACGGTATTTATCCAGCGTCACGCACGCATCCTCAAACCAGCCCAGCGAATTAGTGAAGTTTTCCACCCCGTAGTACGCGTCCTGCGGCAGGGGCGTGCTTTCGGCCAGCCGAAGGTGGCCTTCGTCGTCATCCACGCCCACGAAAACCTTGGTTCCGTCCGCTTTCCGCATCAAAAAACGAAGATATCCATAGGCAAAAGAGCCGCTGAGGAAGGTATAATTCGGCATCAGCGCTGCGGCGGCCTGCGCGAGAAAGGTTCGGTCGGGCCATTCCCCCTCGTATTCGGTATATCCCAGCACCGGGAAGCGGGACAGGTCGAAGGCCTGCAGGGTGGTCATATCCGCCAACCACGGGGCCGGGAAAGAACGATCCACCGTCTGCTCGATCAAATTGCCTTCTTCGTCCTCCAGTCTCCACAGATACTTGATCCAGCCATTCTGATAAAAAACATCTTCCACAATATATTCTTTCCTGGCCCAGGAAACGACCTCTTCCGTCGGGGCAGCCCAAACGCCGCCCGTCTCCCGGTAGCTGGAATAGGTGGTCTCGGGGTACTCCGCATAGCTCCAGTAAAGGGCCTGATCGCTGTCCAGCAGGAGCGAAGGCAGTTCTTTGGTCTGGTCAAGGGCGTTGGGGTTATCCACGGTGATCTGCCACTGGCCGTTGGTATTCTCCAACAGGCACAGGATCTTTTGGCCGTTATGGACAAATACCGCCGCAGCGGTGTTTCCCCATTCCGCGTAGGCGGCTTCCGTGAAGTCCGGGTAGCGCTGCCCCAGACAGGCGGCAAGCAGTTCGGATTCTCCCTGTGCGGCGCAGGCGCTTGGCAAAGCGAGGACGCACAGCAGGAGGGACAGCAGCAGGGCAAAGCGTTTCATGGGGGATTCCTCCCTTTCCGAAATTTGGGAATTTATCCATAGGACGATAGGAAAAGTGAAAATCTTGCAGCGCGGGTGGGGAAATTTGGCATTATTGCCAGAAAAAATTTCTGCGGAAGTGTCCCTGAAGGGGGCGGCGTCGAGCAAAACTCCGCTTGCGTTGGCACACGGCAGCTATGCCGGGGAGATCGACGCGCCGACTACGGCGTGAATCGGGGCTTACCGTCCTAGGGATTTCTCGCCACCTTCGGTGCCCGAAGGTTTCCAAAGGGCGAGCGGAAAGCTCTTTTGTGCGCCCGCAGGCGCATACCGCTTGCCCACGGGTGAAGCATGACGCGCCGACTACGGCGCGGGACAGGATGTTTAGGTGTTTCGGTAGGTGAACCGAAGGAGTGCAGTGGGCGAGCAAAAAGCCCCCTGCTTATAGCAACGCACGGCAACTTTGCTGTAAGAGAATCCCTCGCCGGTGGGACTGACGCGCCGACTCCGGCGCGGACGGTGGGGCTGCCGTCCCGAGGAGGGCAGTACTTTCTTTCGACGCGAAAGAAAGTACCAAAGAAAGCCAGCGGCACGGCGACTACGGGAAAAAGCCCTTTATTGCCCATTTTCCCTTCGCTGCCTATCGCCGCTCTGCCCCCCCGCAGTTGGCGCTGGGCAGACTCAACCAGTGCCGCTTGGGATGGTTCGCCGCAGCTTGGATATTTTTGCAATGCAAAAGACCAGCGGGATTTCATATCCACGCTGGCCTTTTCAGCGAGCCATGAGGCCTGTCGCCGAATGGCGGTCTTTTCTACTCAACTGACAAGGAAACTACACCAGCCCCGCGAGCCGTGGCACCTGTCGTGCCA
>ERZ772860.2350-NODE-2350-length-10954-cov-15.188091_pt1 | contig 10954 bp, 8 predicted proteins | sample MGYA00511342_ERZ772860 | MGnify/ENA primary metagenome ERZ772860 (study PRJEB29015, sample SAMEA2737665) | human gut metagenome | biome: human gut; feature: human-associated habitat; material: faeces | place: China | collected 2012 ... | reverse complement strand
TTTTGTCGCTTTGCAAGCAAAATCCCACTAAACCCTATAGGTTGCGGATTTGAGGAAGATGTTTTTTTAACTTTTCCAACTGCGTAGAAAAAATTCGAAAAGCAGAATATTTCATTGTAAAATTTCATTAAACATTTCATTAAATGCATCTATACGCTTTGCTATATCTGATTTAGTTCCTTTTCTACCATTGAAGAGCTCTGGATTATCTTTCATAAGTTCTATAGTTCTTTTCTTAACAATTTCTTTCTTACATATGAGTTCTTCTGATTTATCCAATTTTTGAGAAAGGACTGTCATAATAGGATCGTATATTGTTTTTTTGGGATTTCTCGTTAGATACCAAGCTTGTTTTAAAGGATTCTGCTTATATAGACAAAAAGCACTATTACCATAAAGGTCGTAGACTAACTTGATTGTTTTAACAAACAAGTCTTTATAAGTATCTAATACTTCATCGGGCAGTTTATTAGCGGATTCTGTAAATTTATCAAAGAATGTCTTAAGGGTCAAGCCCTCATAATCATCCAAATATCTCATCGCAAAGAATCGAACTACCATTTCAACATCAGCCATCGTCTTATACATAGGATTATTAGCTAAAGCTTCTGATTCATTTTTTGCATCCTCATCACCATTTTCTGGGATATCAAAAATTCTACAAAAATATTCATTACGAGATAAATCCATGGCTAAATTATTAAATTTGCCAGAATATAATGCATTCCTAGATTCTTGATATTCTAATTTTGCTCCACCACTATTAATTCTATCAAAAACTAATTGTTTCATTTCCTCTGCTTTAGCCTTTGTATTAGCAGTTTCTTTTAATAAAATAATGGAAGACAAATATCTTCTGTCTATTCCACTTTTAACTTCAGAAGGCAATTCTTCATATTTTTTTCCATTTAGTTCTTTCCAATATTCTAATCCCTCTAAATTATACTTGTTTTCATAGAATTCTTGAATAGCAGTTAATCGTTGTAAACCATCCATAACCTCATATTCTGAGAAATCAAACTCATACAAAAAAACTGGAGGTATAGGAATATTCATAATAAAAGACTCTATTAAACGAGACTGCTTCTGCCGATCCCACCTTCTTCGTCTTTGAAACTCAGGACGAAGAATATATTTTCCGCTTTTCAACATACTACAAATCGTATCCAAAGGATAACGAGCTTGCTCTGTTACAATACGTATTTCTCCACCAACATATTTATTATTAATTTCTTCATCAGATACAGGTTGATAGCTTTGAGCATTTACTTTAGCAATCTGTATATTCTCATTTTGATACTTTTTAATTTCCATATTTAACTATTTTAATCGTAAATCACCGTTAGAACGTAACTACTGATTTTCAGCAGTTAGCACGTCCAACATTTTTCAAAAAAGCATATTATTAATTGGTATTGCCAAAGCTACCAATTAGGCAGCCTTGACATTCACCTTTTTGTTCGAGTTATAATTACATGGGATTAGGGACATGAAGTCTTGCTCCCCCTCCATCAGTCGGGTGAGTATATCTTCGTAAGCGTCCAAAAATGTCACAACGCCCCTATTTGCGGGCTTTTTGTAAAGCTCGCAAATTTCATTTTTAAATTTCTTTCACTAAAAATTTCATTAATCCAAGCAGATTGTCATTGGAAGTAGGTTCTAGAACAATGACCCCTTGCGCTGTATGGTCTGAGGACGTATCGCTCGTTCTGCTGCCAGGTTATCTATGGTATATTCACCATCGTTTCGATAGGCGAAGACTTGCTTCCAAAACTTATGGAGATAGTTACTGCTGGCTCTTTGTTCCACTGTAAAGATTCGAACGAAGAAGAGCTATTTCATTCTCCAAGTCCTTACGCTCCTTGGCATTCTTCTCCCGTTCTGCTTCCAACTGACGGTTTTTCTCATTGGCATCTGCCAACAAGGTTTCTGGAGTTTTCAGCTTTCTCTTTGTATCAGTAAGCTCTTGCCTGGTTTCTTGTAATTGCTGAAGCACAACATCCAACTTTTGAGAATGGGTGGCACTTACCGCCTTGTTTTCATCATTGTATGTTTGCTGTTGAAGACGCGACAAACGAACCTCATCCGTCAACTCTTTAATATTGGCGGTAAGGCGGCTTATCTCCTCATCCTTGGACTGAATCTGCAAATACAAGAATTTACAAAAGTTATGTAGTTCTTCTCCTGTCATAATCCCTCCAATCTAGACACTAAGTCCTTCATGCCGGCATAGTCAAGCCCACCCTTCTTGACAAATAAGCCATCCGCCGTTTGGATGGTAATAAGTATGCCACCCTTCGACTTCTTTGCCTTTGGCTTGGATGCTGGCTGAGGTGGGCTTCAACATCATCTTTCTCTTCATCTGTAGGTGCTCCTTCTATCTCAACAGGGATAACAGCATCCTTGGCATGCTTCTTGAACCACGCATAGAATTGCTTGTATGGAACACCTTGGTTAATACAAAAGGAATTAATAGAAATTCCATGTGGCTTCCCTTCCGTCTTATAGCGGAACCAGAATGTCTGAAAGTCTTTGTCGCTGTACATTTTACTTACGTTTAAAATTACTGGCGACAAAGTTACATCTTCTTTTTCAAATCACCAAATCCGTTTTTGGACGCTTACCACTGTTATACTAATGTAAGCCCGAAGCTGTTCGATACTGATGTCAGCAGGGAGAATTAGTGTCACACCATTTGGGCATCTCCTTCGCCTCATTGTCACCGATTACAACCTCAGCGAACTTAGGCTTGCTGTTTAATTGTTTCTTGCCTTGTAACATAATTTAAAGAATTTAAAATCACGGTGCAAAGGTACGAAACTTTATCTAGGCACACAATACGGCTTTCACCGAATACTTACGTTTGTGCAGCCATCTTTAAAGCAACAACATCTATAATTTCATCATCAAAAGGAAAAGGGCAATTCTTGTCATTTTCAAGATATGCCTTCAATGAGGGAACCATAGAAGATGCGTGAAATTTTATCATTGTCTCACGAAATGAGGCATTTTCGACATTTTCCATATGATTAGCAATCAATTGCTTGTTACCATCTTTGTATTTATATGTTGACATCTGCTTTTGGTTTATAATTCACAATCCATTTATTCAACATCTCCTTCCATTCATCCTTTGCCTTATCTTCTTTTCTCATATCTATAGCTTCTTGAAGAATTTTGAGACTTTCCTTGTCACCCATATCATACAAGATGCAAGCTTTATTCCAAAGGAAAGAAGACTTATAATCTGTATCAGAGACCTTAGCTATAGCTTTATCAATATTTCCAATAGCTTGAGGATAATCTTGAAGGTTCTGATAGATTTTTGACACATTTTGATAATAGAACACGCTATCCTTATCATCAAAATTAGCAGAGAATTCTAAGGCTTGCTTCCATTCTTCTGCATCCATCAACAACTCTTGATAACGCTTACGCATGTAATCTTTGCTTCTCCCTTCTTCTTTTTCCTTCAAATTCAATAACTCAAAGTAATATTCTGCCTCTTTAAAAATCGTTTTAGCCTTATCTGATTTTTTATCAATCTCCAACTTGTATTCTACAGCTTTCAATTTAGCACAGGCCTGAATATACACGTTATCAGAGCTGGCAGCAGGTAGTTTTTGTAACAATTCAAAGGTTCTACGCATAAACTCAGGATTGATGTAAGCAAAAGAATAGGCAAATGAACCTAAAGTCGGAACAGCCTGATTGTTGAAGTTTAATAAAGAGGTCATGATTACATTTGAAAAGTTTTCAAAGTTACTCTCAATATACTTCTCTTCTAAGTCTGAATAAGCTTTCTTTGACAAAAAAACAGAATAGCAAGCCAAGACTATTGTCAAAGGAACACCGTGCTCTTTGATATTATAATCCAATATAGTAGAAACATATTCCTTCGCCTTTGAAATGTCAGAAGGTTTCGAATTATGAGCGATTTTAGCAAGTTGCAACATGGTTGCGTATGCTTTAGGACGAATCATCAATGCCTTTTCAAAATATGGTTTGGCATTCTCTCCCTCCCTTAACTTTACATAGAGTTTTCCTATATGATGCAACAACTCAAATTTGATGTTCTCATCTGTAGTCTTTTTCAATTCTGATTCCAAGTCCACAATTATATTCTTTGCTTTCTCGCTAAATTCTTCCCTTTTGGTTGCAGACAATTCGATTTCATTTTTGTCTGCTTGCAGAAGGCAATCATACAAAGAATTGGCTGGTTGCAAAGTAAACTCGTTTATCAGAGTCAGATATTTTAATGAATCGCTAAAGGTATTTTCTGCTTGAAGACGAGAATACAAGATGACTTTCTTTTGTTCCTCTGTCGTATCAGCATTATGGTATACCTTATCTATAAAGGAAACATTATGATGAAACAAGGTGAAGAAAGGAATATCCTTCTGGCGATTTTTCTTATCCAAATAACATGAAAGCTTGTCTGCGAGTTCCTTCAAATCTGGTATATGCGCAATACATTTTATGGCATCTAAGACCACTTGGTGTATTCTGAATGTATAAGTATCCTCCTGTTGCAAGACAGAATACCTACATAGATATTTTAGTCTAATCCGATCAACTATCACTCGCAAAAAGTCAGACGATATTACTTGGCAATCTATATAAGACAACAAATCCAGTTCGGCAGCATATTTATCATAGAATTTTCTGACTATTCGCTCAGACAATCTTTGATTATGTTCATCCTCAAGATTTTGCAAAGCACCATCAGACAACAATTCACCAATAGAGAACAAGTCATCTTTCGCCGAAGCACAAATCATATTCACTGCCAAAGGATAACCTGCCACTAAAGTTACAAGTTTTTTTCTCTCAGTTTCAGATATACCAAGACCAAAACTGTCTATATACTTACAGATTAGTTCATCTTCCATACAAGGAAGTTTATATGTAAGGGCATCACTAAGACTTTGCTTCAAGCTGGTTATTATACATTTTGACTCATGCTTGTTTGCCTTTTGAAAATCCTCATTAAGTTTAGCAACATTTTCGTTCAAGTTATCAACGATTACCAAACTCTTATAATTTTCTAATACGAATCTAAGATTGACCTCATAGCCAAATCTGCATAACTTAACGGAATCTAAAGATTCATATTCGCTTCCATTGATCCAAAATAAAGATTCAAAATTTTGACTAATATCCTTGGTTACTTGTTTAGCGAACTCTGACTTACCGATACCGCTGACACCTACAATCTCTACTATAGATTGCGTCTCCAACAAAGCTTGAAAGGCTTTACTTTCCTTATCTCTTTGCACATAATGAAGCGAAGATTGCGGTATGCAATTACGTTTAGGAAAGATGTCATAGAACTGGCTACTTTCAGTAAGATATTGCCAAACCTCATTGCATCTTGGTGCATAGACATTCTCATAGATTGTTTCAGCAATCTTTTCTACATCATAAATCTTGACTTCAAAAGAAGGACTTTCTGCATTTATCTTAGTGACAAGACCAGTATGTTGCGCATCGCTAGCACGCTGATTAGAAAAGAGGTAAAGTACTTCACATAATGGATTATTCTTCTCGGTACCACGAATATCTCCCATTGGCTTCTCAAAATCTGCTTTTGAGAAATAATCTGTGTCCGTGCCACTTTGCCCAACAATCTTACAGTATTCTGTCTTTATATCTACAGCACAAGACACAGGCTTGCCATTCAGATTGCATCCTTTATGCAGAATGTCATCGTCATTAAGAATCAAGCGTAAGAGAACCTGACAAAAATCCTCAAACTGAGTGCCATTGAAACTTGACATATCTCTGACTATAGCATTTTTGAATTGCTTTGCAAGCATTCTTGTTTCTTCCTTTGCCATAATTGCTTCAGTCTTTAAATGTATATTTCTCCTGCATTTTTCTCAATGAGCGGATGAATTCATTGACATAGTTATCATTGACAACTTTATCATCTACGTTTTTCAATAAAGACAACATTGAATTAATGTCCGCCTTCAGTTCTTTACCTACTTCTACAGCTTTTTGATATTCAATATTCATAAGAATTTCCCATAAAATGTAAAATTCTTGATTAGAACGACTGAAATTGGAAATTCTTTTTTTGTTTAGTATATCATTAAAAGTGTCTTTACTTGGATTGCCATCCAGCAAAACATCCTTTATTACATCTATAATACATGCAGTTCTATCTATGGCATTCAAAAAGAGTTGCTTTTCCACACTTTTATCTTCCAAACCGTCCAAAACGTTGGTTATAGCATACTTTGTTTTTATTCTACAAGTAAACTTTTCCAAACGAGGATAGAAGCCTAAAACTTTCTCGAAATCCCCTGTTTTGAAATTATTGTAACACAAAAATGAAAGTATAGTAATCAACTCTTCATTTTGCATTCTATCCAAAGATTCTCCGTTATCATCAAGCTTTGGCATAATGGCATAAAACCAATTGCGGTATCTTTTCGTAATTTCTTTAATTTTCTCAATTACATCTCTATCACAAGTAGAGTTCCACATTTCAAAACTATTCAGCTTGATTGGATATGGCTTGTTATTTAATCTGATGAACAGATCGGTAGGTTCAAACTTAGGATTGAGTTCCTGTTGAATCTCGATTTCATCCATATCAAAGTCTAAGATTGTGTCCTCAACCTCATTTATTATATCATGATAGCTCTTTCCATTATAATTCGGCAATATTCTTAATCCCTTTAAGCGGAAATTATTATTGATGGAAAAAGACATCTTACCATCTTCATCCTTGTATTTCTCTCCCAAGAAACCTAATATGGTCAATAAGCGTTGCTGGCCATCTATCACCTCCTTTATCCCATCCTCACGTACATAGATAAATAGTGGCGGTAATTTTATACCCAGCAGTATGCTTTCTATGATTGACGAGGCTTTTGTGGCATTGATTTTCTCCTGACGTTGGTATGAAGGTCTGATCAAATACTTCTGTTCCTGAACCTCTCGCAGAATTTGGTCAATTGGCTTAGACACAGGACTTGGCTTGGAAATTCTCAACTGTGATAGTTTTTCCATAGACAATTCTGCTTGCTCCTCTGTCTGCTGCAAGTTCTTCTGAGTTTGAGAGAAATTGGCATTTCGCAGATATATCTCATATTTTAACCCAAACAATTTATTCATCAATTGAGCCATATCCGTAAACCGCCCCATTATGTTTCCGTAATAATGGTCCGATTCTGTCTGATACACGTCTTTACTTGATTCACAATGCTTCCTCAGTAATGTCTCATTCTGATTCAAATCAAAGGTAATCCCTTCACGGCGCATTATCGATATTGCCCAAATAAAGCATTCATAATAATTGGCACTACCATTAGGTGAAATTGCATAAACCTTGCCAATGTCTTCAAGGAGTCCAGTCTCTATTGCCTCTAAATCATCTCCATTTTCTTTGCAAGTTTGGACAAAATTATCATATAGTAGTTCTATCAACAAACTTTTTCCAGAATTGGCATATTTAGAAATAGGAATTTTATCAAGAACCAGCAACTTTCTTAGCATAGAAGTCATGTCTGCAATTAAATCCTTTTTCTGTCTGTTGCTATTTTGGAAAAAACATTTCTTTACAAGACTAAATACAGCCTCTTCCTCCAACTTTTTCTTGAAAAAATCTGTAAAATCATCCTTGTCGTACTTTGCGTTATCTACCTCAGATTGAGTAAGAGGTGTTATACCTGAATTATATCTTCTGAAGATTTCTTTTTTGACCTTATCTTCAATAGATGGTGAAACATCAGGTATTCCAACTATTTCAAATTCGAAAATACGAATTTTTGTATCATCGAAAACCTGTTCAAACTCAGAGCTAAGCGTACTATATTTTTTACCTGCTAAAGCCTTTAAGTCCATCAATCCAGACGCATACAATGAGAAATTATCCTCACGAAACCTTTTCAAGGTCTCAAAACGTTGTCTGCCATCAATCACCTCTATTTGTGTTCCTTTTTTGAAAAATACGATTGGAGGAATTTCCGTACCCAAAAAGATACTTTCGATAAAGAAACTTTTCTTATCTTTTTCCCAGACATAATTACGCTGGTAATAAGGATTATAGATGATACGCTTCAAATATCGACTACTCAAAAGTGTTGCCACAGAAACAGTACGAGCATCTTTTTTAAGCTGGTACTTAAATATGTTCTCTATTGTTTTACTATTCATCGTCTTTGTCTATTATAATTTTACGTATCAACGAATTATCAATTTTATATTGAGTTTGCTCAAAATCTGTATGTGGTAATACATTATCAGTTTGCTCTATCGCTCCCTCACTTCCTCTCATTTGCGAATTGAAAAGCAAATCAAACAACAAATACCTGAAACAGATTCGCAAATCATGAAAGACTTGGTTATTATGGCAATCTATCAAGGATATACATACATCATCTATATATTCTAAGTTGATTGCTATTCCTAATGGTTCATACATATATTCCGCATTTTGCTCATCAATATTGTCGCAAACCTCATTGATAAAAACTTTTATCTTGGGAGAACAGAAATCATAGAAGCGTTCTATCTTCATTAATTTTTGAACTCCGTAATTCTTAAAGCGATTTCTAATTTCAAACTTATGTAAAGGGGACAAATGCTTCAATATATTGTATTCGTACAGCAATTGCCTTGATTGCCCTGCATATCTCGAATGGCTATTATAATACAAAACTAAAAGCTCTTCTTCTGTCAATTGGGAACGTATAATTTTGACATACTTCATCTTACCTACTTCATCGCCGATTGGAGCTGATAAAGCTAAAGTCGCCAGTCTATAAAATGTTCGAAAATAATGAGAAAGAACAAAGTTGTTAGACATAACAGCTTTGCAATATTCTTGCGATGCTGTCTCATAAGCCTCATATTCACTCTTCCCTGAAAGTTGACTTATCTGTAAATTATTAGATATTTGACTTAGAAAATCATTCAATATAGATTTCCCATTTGATTTCTTTTCCGTTATTGTTGTTTTAATCTCCAAATAAATATTGAAATAAGAATAGAAGTTACTATCAAATTGCTGCATTTTCATCATTTCCAATTGCTTCTCATATGCACGACGAGATTGTTGAAGTTCGGAAACTTGATTCTGAAATTCCTCTGTTTGCTTCTGTAAAGACCTTTGATTAATACGTACATCTTTTCGTTGTTCTCTTAAAGCCAACAAATAGAGTAAAGATGCAGCAAATGCCAAAATCGTACCAATAAAACCACCAACAAAATCTCCAAATTGTCCAACTTTCTCTTCGCTCATAGTTGTCGAGAAATGCCAATCTCCATAAACAATAAAGAATAAGGCAGAAAAGAACAAGGCGATGAAAGCTACAGCGACTATTATCACTGAGAAAGACTCAACGTATAACAATCTCCTAAATTTTGCCAACTGGCTAAAAATGAATCTTTTCATAATTAACAAAATCGTCAATGATTAGAAATTCTATTACTTCATATACTGTAAACCACCAATACAGCGTCCCCACTATTTATCGTATATCACCATTACAGCGTCCCCACTATATTACAAGTAGTTACACTTATTAGTTTTTGAAAAAAGTTATATTTGTTCCCCATTGCAGTATCGCTCTGCACTTGTCGTCGCTCGAATGAGGAATATTGTATTTATTAACCTATGCTTGGCTTATGGCTAAACATTACAACACACAAAATGATTCTGCTTCCTAATCTGCCTTTTTTCTTCTATGTTCATAACGTAATCTCCTTATTAATTATTGTATTTTTTCGACTCCCCTGTCCCCCTCTTGCGAAGAGGGGGTCCTTAACCCACTCCCAAGCCCTCGCCCTTTCCAAAAGGGCAAGGGATGTAACCGCTCCTCCTGTCGCTCTTAACCGCTGCGCTTTAAGGTTGGCGGGGCATCAGAGCCCTCGCCAGAATTGTTTTAGCGGGATGGGACCACAGGGAGACTTAGTTGCTATTCGACTTTTGACAGGATTACATCTGGAGTTGTTCCCATCAGGGTTATAGCGGATATCTTGTGCCCACCATTGGCATTTAATGAATGCCCACAATGATAGAGGCTGTCATCTATGATGAGCCAACGATCATGAGATTCGTTACGCCATTTGCGAATGTCAATATGACTTTCAGGAAACAAATGATCATGTTCTTCCATCAAGCGTTGCATTCCTTGTCCTACACCTACTGTGTAAATTGTGGCTGCTACATTTGGCTTACGAACATCAAGTACACTTAGGGTTAACGATGAAACATAGCCATCTATGATGATTACTCGATGATTGGCTGTACGAATCAAGTTCTCTAACGCAACACGTGCGGTATAAAAGTCTCCTTCAAAGAAGACCATCTCTGCTGGAGGGGTTGAGGTTCGAATGAAGAAGTCGAGCTGCTGTTGCTGCTTAGCTTGGACATCTTCAATATGGGTCATACGTTTATCCATATTCTCCTGTAGGGCTATCAAGTGACGATTTACGGAATAACCTTGGAGAAGGTATTGCTTTATAACTGCATTCGCCCACTGACGGAAACGGGTTCCTATCGGACTCTTTACTCTATAGCCTACAGAGATTATAACATCCAAATTATAGATTTTAGTACGATATCTTTTGCCGTCTGCGGCAGTATGTAAGGATTCCTTACATACTGATTTTTCGTCTAACTCTTTCTCCTTAAAGATGTTACGAATATGCATAGTTATATTGTTACGAGTTGTACGAAACAACTCCGTCATCTGTGCTTGAGTAAGCCAAACCGTATCTTGCTCCAGTTTAACCTCCAACCTAATGCTATCATCTGGTTGATAAAGTACTATCTGTGAATCATCTGCCTCTGGCTGTATAATATTGTCGTTTGCCATGATCATACATTTTTATTGCTAATATAGCGACAAAAGTAAGATTATATTTCGTAATTACCAAGGAATTTTTCGACTCCCCTGTCCCCCTCTTGCGAAGAGGGGGTCCTTAACCCACTCCC
>ERZ772860.2349-NODE-2349-length-10960-cov-6.727831_pt1 | contig 10960 bp, 7 predicted proteins | sample MGYA00511342_ERZ772860 | MGnify/ENA primary metagenome ERZ772860 (study PRJEB29015, sample SAMEA2737665) | human gut metagenome | biome: human gut; feature: human-associated habitat; material: faeces | place: China | collected 2012 ... | reverse complement strand
GCAAAGGTAAGAACTTTTACGATAAAGGGCAAGGTATAAACGCAGAGCCGCTTACGCATCGACCGAACGAAAGAAGGCTTTTTGCTTCCAATGATGCCCCATATTTCGCCTTTAACTCGCTAAAAATGGCGGCGGCAGTCATGAAAGTACCCTCATTTTCGTCTTCTGTTGGCGTAAAACTCTCGCTGAAGCATTGCATGACTGGATCTATTTGCTGGTATCGCCTGTTGTTCTCCATGATGAGAGCCGTCTGTTCTGCATCAAAATAGGTCTTTTCTCCATTCCAGATTGCCTTTTCTGCTTGGGCAAAGAGTTGCTGATAGTTGGGGCGCACGCTTACATCAATAGGACCCGTCAGTTCGATACCGATGAATCGGCGGTTGCCGGAAGGATCGGTCAGGATGTCGTCCATATTGCTTGTGGCGATGAAGGAGGCGGTGCGGGGGAACTCCTGTACATGGCTGCCATAGGGTGGCTTGTATTTCACGTTTGGCAACTGGATGAGATTTTTCAGGAATCCCTGTTGTACCTTGGCTGAAATCTGGTTGAATTCATCCAGATTGATAAGTAGGCACTGGCTCATAGCCTGCAACACCTGTCTCTTCTCAGAGAGAATCAGATTATCGGTGTAGCCCCATTGCAGCTGGGGTGGAATCAGACGGCGGCAGAAAGTACTCTTGTTGTAGCCCTGTTTGGATATGAGCAGGGGAGCCACGCTGTTGCCATACTATCTGCCGGTGCGGTTGTGCCATTGCTCCACCATGGCTAGAAACCAGGTGTAGAACCAGTCTTCCCAGTGCGGGTTGTTGGTAGGCACGGTACGTGCCAAGGCACGTATATGGTCCTTGCCGTCCCAGTTGTCATAACAGATGAACAGAAATTCCTCTACGGGATTATAGTTCTTGATGAAATTGGATTCCAGGAAATTTCTAACGTCCTTGATGCTGACGTTGATACCTGCCAGTTGCACTTCTAGTGTCAGACTCTTCTGTACTCTCGGTTCCACGGCTTGAAATCCAATCCATTCCTTGTCCTTCGGTACATATTCGGTATATTTCATCACCATGTTGTATCTCAGGTCATACTTCTCGTTCAGATATTTCATCATCTTCTCGATGCTCTCTTTCGAGCCTTTCATGCCTTTTTCTTTCTTGTCAGTCGGGTCGCTTTTAGCCTCAGGTATGGATGGGGTTGGTTCCTGAAGCATCAGTTTCTCGTCTACTTTCAAGGCGACAGCCTGAGGATTATAATAGGGTTGGGTATCGAGCGTAAGGAGGAAATAGCTTCTTATCGAAGGCTTTTGGCTGGCTATCTCGGCATGGATGACAGACTGGTAGATGGGCAGGATGTGTCGGTATGCACTTTGGTAGAGTCGGTCGGCATGTTCTTCATCTGTAGGCAGTTCACCCTTTTCATCGGAGAATTTCACCAGTATTTCCACGCTTCTGCCATCGGCTCCGGTCACGGCAATGAGGGTGGAGGGGAGAAAGGCAGCTTGTTTCTTCACGAGCTGGACGTCTTCAGGTTTCAGTATATTCCTGAACGATAGGAGCAAGAGGCCGTTGAATGCCTTCATCCTGAGATTCCCGTTCTCATCTTTCTGAAACTCGGCGGCAGGGTATACCCGGTGCCAGGTGGGCATGTCTTTATACCCATCGTAACCGAAATTCATGGAAGGAACCATATCTCTGAATTTCTGGATGGTAAACTTGGAATCATCTTTGAGCATACGCTCCAAAAGGTGTCCGATACTTCTGTTGGTAACGCAAAGCTGGTGTTGCCGGTTGGTTCTGATGACTGTTATTTTCATCTGTCCTGTTATTAAAGTTATTTCTTTTTCGAGTGAGGCTTACGTAATGTTTGAGTAGGCTTACTTGGGGGTTCAAAAGAGGCTCACTTGGACTTCGGAAAGCATTACTTGCTAAGCCAGGATGTATCTGAAACTGCGTCGCGACGTATCTGATGCTGCGTCGTGACGCAGTTGTTGTTACGTCGCGATGTATCAGATGCTACGTCGGGACGTAATTTCTTCCGCATCGATGGCGAAGTTACGAAAAAAGATTGAAATCCCCAAGCATTGAACCGAAAAAATGCTTTTTTGCTCAATACTTTCTGTGTTTTTCTCAAAAAATGCCTCAAAAACGCCCGAATATGGCAGATCTTATGGCAATATATGGCAGATAACCCCTAAAAATAAAGAATTGCCATACACCTAACAGCTTTGTAATCAGAGAGATTACTAGCTGATATGGCAATATGGCAATTCTTGAAAGAAAAATATTTAAAAAGAAGCAGATTGTGGAACCCTAATTTTCTTTAAAGTATCTGGCTTAATCTTTCTAATTCATAAATGATAATTTACCGACGCTTGACCATTCATTAAGAGTGGCAATAGTTCGTCTCGCTGCTTAGTTAATTCAACCATTTCACAACAGTTTTCTATTATTTCTGCTAATATAGAGTCAAACTTGTTTCTAAAATCAGTATTTGGACTGACCAATACAAATAACTCTTTCAAATCTTTGTCAGAAAGATGCCCGACAGTAGAGCCTTTTGCTCTCAACTCTTTAGCCTTTATATATGGGGCAATGTCATATTTTGTTTGCATAATAGAAACGGTTGAGTTGGATTTTGCCCTTAGTCTTACACTTCGTTGGTTCAGATAAGACACATTGTCATTCCAATAGTTCATGTGGAAATTTCCGTCCATTCCTATCAACAAATCACACTTCTGTAATTTATACTTGTCATCAGTTTCTTCTGTTGAATATGCAGATACGCTGTTCTCTAATATATCCCGAATACGCACGACAGGTATGTTGGTAGGCTCTTCTGTAAACAATTCCGTAGAGAAAGGAAAGCCGTATTGAACGGATAATTCATCAAATATATTGGCAGCATTCCACCCTTGTGGTATTTCACGCTTCAACTTCTCATTCCATACCATAGCACCGCCACTTGATTTGTAAGGCTTGCCCTCCTCATTTGGGAAGTCAAACTGTACAAACCAATAGTCGTAGAGTTGCTTTGCCATTGCCTCTAAATTATCATTTATCAGATGATTAGTTTCAATTTTTTTATCAATCAGTTGCAGGGCATGAGAAATTTTTCTCTGCTCTGTAATTGAAGGAAGGCTTATTTGTATGTTGCATATGTCAAATATGTTTATACTAGACTGGTTGATGGCATCTTTACGAATGCTATCAATTGCTTTTTTGAAATGTGATGTTTTGAATAAATAAGATGCAAAAACAGGATCTAAAAATTGTTCATTCGTCTTAATCCTCAAGACATTCATTCCATGAATAATTTGTTCATTTCCTTTCTTTCTATAAAGCACGGTTCTTCCAAGAAAGGCACGGCTATTGATGTGTGACATAATCAAGTCCTTGTCTTCTAAGATATATCGTTTGTAAGGTGTTGTGTCGAAAATGTCAGCATGGCCTAACTTGTCACGATTAAATTTGCCATGAGATAAGGTTTCTATGCGAGTTATAGGGAAACCTTTGGCTTCTTTTCTTTGTTTGATGATAGCGCCATTTTCTATTAAAGAAAAGCAGGTGCCAAGTTTGTATGTTTTATATTCCATTATATTCTTGTTATACGTTATCAATATTTCTTTCTAACTCTTCTATTTGTGGCAGTGCAGAAGCAACATCAGCAAACAGTTTCTCTGTCTCATATTGGGCAATGCCCATTGGTTGGGTAATTCCACGAAGTGAGAATTCTGCTTTCTTGTCACTTTTACTACGGCAGAGGAGAAGACCGATAGTTGGCTTGTCTTCTGGCGACTTGACAGAATCATCTACAGCTGAGATGTAGAAGTTGAGTTTGCTGACAAATTCTGGCTTAAACTCTACGGCTTTCAATTCTACAACTACGTAGCAATGGAGCTTTAGATGGTACATCAACAAGTCTATGTAGTAATCATCACCATCAACGGTAATGTGATATTGCCTACCTATATATGCAAAGCCACGCCCCATCTCAAGTAGAAAGTCTGTTATCTTACTAGTCAAGGACTTCTCTATATCGAGTTCATTCTGTAGGGCAACCGTCCCCAAGAAACTAAAATTATACGGATCCTTGAAAATGTACTTTGCTAAATCAGATTGTGGTGGAGGTAATGTCTGTTCAAAGTTGTTGATAGCATGCCCTTTTGCATAGATGTAACCATTGTCAATCTGCATGAGCATGACATCACGGCTCCAGCCATTTTGTGCCGTTTCTGTAATATAATAGGCGCGCTCCGTATCGTCTTTCACTTTTGAAAGAAGCGAAATATGGTGATACCAGGTAATTTGTGCAAGTGGCACTTGCACAAATTCTTTGTTGGCTTTTTCTAATTTGGCAAGTGCCACTTGCCAAATTGTTGATTCCTTAAATTTTGCAAGTGGCACTTGTAAAAAAGGAAAGTCTGGGTATTCTGAGGCAAATCTTTTCATATTTCGTAGATTGCGCTCTGAGTATCCTCTGTCACCAGGGTAGCATAAGCTTAAATCTTTTGATAATTGGGAAATGATCTGCTTTCCCCAACCCAGTTTCTCCTGTTTGTCAAGAATTTGCTTGCCAATACTCCAGTACAGCGACAACATACCTTGATTTACATTGATTGCTGTTTGCAGTTTTGCTGTGTCAATCAATGCCTCAATGTCTTTGCGCCATAGGTCATAGCCATTAGGCAACAATCCGTTGTTCTGTTTTGTTGTCTCATTCATAATGTTATTCTTTTCCAATTTGACTATTGAAGCTAAGGTTACCCAATTGCTCCAGAATCTCTTTCTCTAAACGATGGCTTTCCTCAAATTGTTGTACAAGAGTACTCTTATAATTGCTCATTCGCTTATTAAACTCCTCCTCTGTAATGTCAACATAATCAATCTTGATATCGAAATATTGACCTGCAGAGAGGCTGTAACCTTTTTCCTTTATTTCATCATAAGTTACTGAAACAGAAAAATCATCTACAGTTTCCTTGTTTTGGAATGTATTGACAATCTTGTCTATCTCAAAGTCACGTAAGCGTCTTTTCTGATTGTTTCCCTCTTTGTATTCTTCACCAAGTTTGCTGGCATCAATTAAGATAACCTTGTCTGAACTTGCAGACTTATCAAAGAAGATGACAGATACATTAGTACCTGTTGTCGCAAAGACATTGCTTGGCATGGAAACAACGCCATAAACCCATTTCTCGTCAACGATACGCTGTAAGATTCGTTTTTCTACACCACTCTTGGAGGTGATGAATCCTGTTGGAATAACAATAGCTGCTTTTCCTGTAGTTTTTAGAGAGTTGAGTACATGCTGGATAAAGCAGGTGTATATAGCCATCTTTGGTTTCATCGGATCTACTTTCTTCACAGAATTTGGCACACCTGCCCAAAAACGAATGGTGTCGGATGCCAATGTGTCTCGATACTCAGGAAAATCAAGCTTGAAAGGAGGATTGCTGACGATGAAATCAAACTTCTTTAACGTACCATTGTTCTCTTTGTGAGACGGCTCTGTGAGTGTGTTTCCTTGTACAACATTTGGTAAAGATGCCGCAAAGTTGTTGAGGATGAGATTGAGGCGAAGCATCTCTGAGGACTTTTCAGAGATGTCTTGTGAGAAAATAGAACATCTATCTTCACCGATTTGATGGGCAAGTGCCATAAGTAAAGTTCCTGTACCCGCTGATGGATCGTAACAAGTCATACCACGCAAGTCCGAATTGTCGCCAACTAATAGACGAGCCATGACTTGTGCTATGGCACGAGGTGTGTAGTATTCGGCATACTTTCCACCACCTGCATTGTTGAAGCCTTTTAGCAAGTGCTCAAAAATGCGAGAGAAGAAATCATACTTTTCATCGAATACATCCTCAAAATTGAAGGATGCCACGTTACGCATCAATGACTTGGCAAACTCGTCACGTTTCTGCGTGTCAGTTACAAAAGTTGTCAGTGGAAAGAATATATTAACTTTGCTCTTTCCGGAAGTTGTTACAGAGAATGTATCTGCATTAAGAGAGGCTATATCTACTAATGTCGCATCAAGTATAGTCGAGAAATCTCCTTTTGTTGCAGAGTTATACAAGTGTGAGAGTGTGTGCTCCGGTTTCAAAAGAGGTACGGAAGCTGGCAAGTAGCTGAAAAGATCTTCAACTTCTTCTTCTGTGAATTTGTCATATTCTGCATCCCATTTCTCTGCCTTGGACAAACGTTCTCCATATATTTGATCACGTTTAGCTTCGTAACCAAATTTGTCATTGAAGAACTTATAAAGAAACATCTCTGTAACGATTTTATATTCACTACCTGTTCCAGCCAAACCGAAAGCACCAGTTGTACTTTTCAGTGAGTCGATGAGGGCTATGGTTGCCTCTGATATATTGATATTGCTCATACTCGTTAATATGCGTAATTATGTTGTTGCAAATATTCTGATGTAATCAGATTGTTAATATATTTTCTGTCCTTGATGTCTGCTCGAATATTCATACTAAGCAATTCTTTGCCTATAATAGCCAAAACATCTTTTTGGAAAGCTGGTTCATTGTCAAGAATGTTGATGTCAAGATATAGCATTTTGTCTATACCATCTTTCATCTTGGAGAGATTCTCTGCTATTTCGTATTCTTGGGCAGAAATGATTGGACGTTCACGTTTCTTGTTCTGCTCTTCTATACGTTTGTGGATACGTACAAATCGTTCGTCACCTTTGTATTTTCTTTTTAGCATATTATTGCGGCGGTTGATTTCACGTATTTTCTTCATCACTTCGTCCATATATTGAATACTGGCTTTAGCCTCTTCTGTGCTTTGTGGCACAAAACCTTTCTTGCGAAAATACTCTCGAAACTCGTCTGCGAGAATAACGTATTTGTCTTCTTTTGTATCGAAGTTTGCTTCAAACTCTGCTTGTACACGTTCGCATCGTTCACGAATGTCGTTCACAATAATACGCAATTCCTCAGAGACACCTTTCTTAAATTCAAATTCCAATTCAGACAATGCAACGTTGATAATGCCTGCTACATCAGACTTGTGTTCAGTGTTTTCTAACAAGTTAATGCGTTCGATGCGATGACTCACCTCTGTTATGAGAGTAGAAATGGTTCCCATTGGCAATGATTCTAACTTCTTCTTGGTCTCTTCATCGCCAAATGAGCGCACTTGGTTGACTATAGCTTTGGCTTCAGATAGTGTGTTGCGCAATTCATACAAGCTATCCTTGTTGTCAATTTCGTCTATCTCCTTGCGGAACTCTTCCATATTGTCGGTTGTAAAGTTGAAGAGGATATTCTTTACTTGCTTGATTTTTGATTCCACTTCATCCTTGCTTACCAATATCTCATTACCAATGTTTCCGGTACGAGTATTCCCTGAGTCATCAGTTGTACGATTCAATTCTCTCAGATAGCGATCGTTTGTTGCATCGAAATTCTCTTTGATGTTGACAAAGTCAACAACATATCCATATTTGAAGTCTCTATATGGTCGATTGACACGTGTCAGTGCTTGCAACAAGTCATGACCGTCTAATGAACGACCAAGATAGAGCTTTTTTAATCTTGGTGCATCGAATCCTGTAAGCAACATCTTGTTAACAATGAGAACATCTACTTCTTGTAGTTTTTTGAATCCCTCAATATATTCTTTACGTTCTTCCTTGTCGCCTTCATCATGTAAAATCAAGGATGCGGAAAGAGGCTTGTAGTCGTTGCGGAATTGCATAGGATCTGCAGCTATGCCAAGCATCTCTTCATTTTGCTTGTTGATTTTTAATGCGAATCCAAATCGTTCTTGCCAAAGACGATATAGCTCTCTGGCTTGTGGATTGGTCTTGCAGACAATCATCGCACCAACGGAGTAGTCGTTTTGCTCTTTGCGGAATCTACGGAAGTCGGAAATGATATAGTCGAGTAGCGCATTCAGATAACTATCATCCTCAATTATCTTATTTCTGTCAATATCGGATTTTTTGACCTGAATATCTCCTGCTAATTTGTCGAGAATATTTTCAATTTTCTCCTTGTAGATAGTTTCCACAGGTTCACGCATCAGCTTGCATGTGTAACCATCTGCAATAGACTTGTCATAATAATAGGTATGTATGTAATCACCAAAGACTCTCCAAGACTCTCGCTCTTCTTTTAATAAAGGTGTTCCCGTTAGAGCAATCTTAACAGCATTCTTGTCGGCTTCCAAGAGATTAGCCAAGAAGCTACCTTGTGTATTATAGCCACGATGAGCCTCGTCAATGAAGAAAATACGCTGTAGCTGGGTGCTGTAGCTATCATCGACATTGACTTTTGCCTTATCCTCTTTGAATTTTTGGATGTTGACAACCATTATCTCTAATTTTCCCTCGTTGTTGTGGGTTATGGAACGACTGGATATGTCTTTCATCAACTCATCACGGCTCTTTGCGTTATGAACGACAAGACCACGAGCCGCAAATTCGTCTGTGGCTTGTTCCATCAAATCAATTCTGTCAACTATAAAGTAGAATTTTGCTACCACATTACGTTTTGCGAAATAGTCGGTGAGACTTTTAACGCTGTAATATGCAAGTGCAGTTTTTCCACTTCCTTGTGTATGCCATATAATGCCGCTTTTCACCCCATTAGTTAGAGTTCTGCGTATCGCGAATGAAGCAAACAATTGCTGGTAGCGCATGACATGCTTTTGAAGTTCTGTTCCTTGTGTATTGTCATCAAGTTCTATTTTGCGCTCAACATATGCAAATCCATAGCGAAGTAAGAATAGAAAGCGTTCCTTGCTTAACATAGAAGTTAATATGCGATTGGTAGGGGTATCAACAGCTTTGTTGGTTTGATACTCTTGTAGGTTCTTGATTACAATACAGTTGCGATGCTTTAGCACTTTGTAATCTGTGTCGTCATCAAGATTTTTATATGGATAACTACTTACATATTGCTTATCTTCCTCGCGAAAGACGTTGAAGAACGCTTTTGTCTTTGCTGTACAGCAATAGAATGCACCTTGGATAGGTACTCTGCTCTCATTATCGTATTCTTGGTTGTTGGAGAATATCATCAATTGAGTAAGATTGAAGAAACGGCGAAAGCATGATTTGCTCATCCTTTTGTTTATTCGTTCTCTTTCTGCCAATATTCCTTCATGGTTGTTTGGCTTTTTAACCTCTATAAAAGCAAGTGGAAGTCCGTTTACGAAGCAAGTGATGTCTGGGCGAAATTCATCCTCTGTGTCTTCATTCTCACATGTGAATTCTGTAGTAACATGCCAATCATTATTGTCGGGATTCTCAAAATCAATTAGTTTGATGCCGCTATTGGCAGATAGCAATTGGTAGAATTCTCGTCCTAAATCATCATTGTTTGACATGTTGACAATCTTTGAAAATAGCATGGATGCATCAGAACTGGACATATTGGGATTTAGACGTTTTACTGCATTGAGAAAAACGTCTATCAAAATGTTTGTTTTTGTGTCATAAGCACAAATGTTGTCCAAGTATATATATCCCAATTTGCATAGATGAAGTGCTGCTGGAACTTGTACTCTTGTATTTTCATTAAAGTTAGAATTGCCCATATTCTTCTAATTTAGTCGAAATTAATAATTTCACTGACACTCACGTTTAGTAACTCTGAAATCTTTTTCAGAGTCAGCAAGTCTGGTTGTGTGGTGTTTGTACACCACTTAGAGACAGTAGTTTGGTTTACCCCCAATTGTTCTGCCAACCATTTGTTGGTCTTTTTGTTTTTGACTAAGACCAATTTCAATTGATTTAAATCTTCCATTTCATCAATTTATTGATTTTAATGCAAATATAATGATTTATTTTGAGAAAGATGTCGTGCTTGATGATTCTTTAACAAGATATAACTAATGAGAATGCTCGTAAGAGGGTGTGAAGGTGTCTTTGGTAATAAAAAGAACATGAGGATTCTTAAAGGATGTAATCGCAAGAAAACGTGTGAAAGAATGTGAAATGGTTGCTTGTTTTTGGCAACCACTAAGAAATAGCGTCGAAGTACGTTGCCAATTGGTTGCCAAAAATGGCAAAAGAAAAATCCTAACCACTTATTATCAGGCAGTTAGAATTTTCTGATGTGCGCCTGATAGGCAAATTTCTCTCACGTGGGCAGGCAGGAAAAATTTCCTGAAAGGTCTCCCGCCCGCCTACGTGAGAGAGATTTCAAGAACCCCCTGTCATTAGTGTCATATCGAAGCAAAAAACTCCAGCATCCTAAACAAGTCACTTAGGCATCCTAAACAAGTCACTTACGGGTCGTAAGTAAGTCTCTTTGTTTATTGGCTCTTCACTTCTCGAACAGCCGTAGGGAGTGATAACTTCTTTAATTCCTTTAACTTCCTCATAAAAACATGAATCACTTATTAATATTAGGCAACCGTGCCTAGAATCCATCCCCATCTTTTCATCATATCTGTGTAAATAATATTCAAGAAAGAGAGAAACAGGCGGAAACGCCCGAAAAACAGGGAAAAAAGAGATGGAGATTTTTTCCTTAAGGGTTTTTGTTTTTTCCTTAAGGAAAACGACAGCTTCTCTTAAGAGATTTTTTTGCCGCATTTAATCTGTAAAGTTATTTTTTTTGGGGGGGCTCTGCGGATTTGTAATCCGCAGCAAAGGAATATGCTTTTCCTTTTTATTGGGGGATTACAAATCACCCGTTGTTTATAGGTCGAACCTTTTTTTACGGCGGATTTCAAATCCGCCGGGATACCTGGCGGGGGCAAATTCTGCGGGACGCCTGGCGGACCTGCGTTCTTGAAAAACTAAAAAAGGGTGCGTCATAAGTCCATGACGCACCCTCCTCATATAAAATTATAAACTATCAGCAAACATTATTTCACGCTCCACTCGAAAAGACCGCAGGAATGGGTTTCTGGCTGCTTTAGCTCGAGCTTCACTGCCTTGGTCTTCACTGGGTCGAAATTCACGATGCAGGCTACACCACGCTTGC